>SXGT01072867.1_pt1 | contig 15871 bp, 15 predicted proteins | sample 3176221 | NCBI WGS metagenome assembly SXGT01 (sample SAMN11356862, study PRJNA531348) | freshwater metagenome | isolation source: freshwater sample F1-120 | place: China: Fuxian Lake, Yuxi | collected 2017-12-25
GGGGCCACCACATGTTCGTCAGTGGCCAGTCTGTGTACGCCGGTCTCGTCTTTTCGGTGCTCAGCTATCTGGTTGCAGTACCCTCCGCCGTCAAGGTGTTCAACTGGACCGCGACTCTACACAAAGGCTCAATCGCGCTTGAGACGCCGATGCTCTACACGTTCGGATTCATCGGCCTGTTCACGATCGGCGGGATGACCGGACTGTTCCTCGCCGCTCTGGGACTCGACGTGCACGTGCACGACACATATTTTGTCGTCGCTCATTTTCACTACGTCATGGTGGGCGGCACGATCATGGCGTACCTGGGCGGCCTGCACTACTGGTGGCCGAAGATGACGGGCCGCATGTATCCGGAGATCCTCGCGAAGCTCGCGGCCCTGACCGTGTTCATCGGGTTCAACCTTACGTTTTTCCCGCAATTCCTTCTGGGCTATCTGGGAATGCCGCGGCGCTACCACGCCTATCCGGAGGAGTTCCAGGTGCTGAACGTGATGTCGACGGCTGGGGCGTCAGTCCTGGCAGTGGGCTATCTGCTGCCCATGTGCTATTTCATCTGGTCCTTGCGGTATGGTAAAGTCGCCGCGGACAACCCTTGGGGCGCAGTCGGACTGGAGTGGCAGACGCTTTCGCCGCCACCGGTTGAGAATTTCGACGAGATCCCGACCGTGACGCACGAAGCTTACGATTACGTTTCCTTGCCGAATGGTTCGGTTGCTCCCAAAAAGGAGGCGCATGTCCGCTGAAGTCCACGAAGCGCTGTTCCACGCCCCACGCGCGCACCAGTTCGATACGGCCGAACAGCAGAGAGACGCATCCACGCTTGGAATGTGGATCTTCCTCGTCACCGAGATCATGTTCTTTGGCGGCCTTTTCTGCTGCTACCTCGTCTACCGTTGGCTCTATCCGGCCGCGTTTGCAGCAGCGAGCCACCACTTGGACGTTGCGCTTGGAGGGTTCAACACCGCGGTACTTATTTGTAGCAGCCTGACCATGGTGCTGGCCGTAAACGCTTCCCAGAACGGCAGGCGGGGGGCGCTTATTGCATTTCTGATACTTACGATTCTCCTCGGAGGAGTGTTTCTCGGAGTGAAAGCGGTCGAGTGGCATCACAAGTTCGTTGACCATCACGTTCCGGGTCCGTCGTTCCATTTCGAGGGGCCGGATGCCAGACAAGTCCAGCTTTTCTTCTCGCTCTATTTCGTGATGACCGGCCTGCACGCTTTGCATATGGTGATCGGAATCGGACTGCTCAGCGTGTTGACCGTCCAGGCGAAACACGGGAAGTTCACGTCCGAATACAACACCCCCGTGGACATGTGTGGGCTATATTGGCATTTCGTCGACTTGATCTGGATCTTCCTATTCCCGTTACTTTACTTGATCGATCGCCACGCGAAGTGAGACGCATGTCCGAACACACCATATCAACGAAGAGCTACTACCTGGTTTTTCTTGCCCTGATGGCGGGAACGGCGTTGACGACATGGGTCGCGTTTTTCGACCTGGGTTGGCTCAACACGCCGGTCGCGTTGAGTATCGCCTGGACCAAGGCAATGCTTGTGGTGCTTTACTTCATGCATGTGAAACAGAGCACGAAGTTGACCAAAGTGGTTGCCGCCGCTGGCGTTTTCTGGCTGTTGCTCCTGCTGGGGCTTACGATGGGAGATATCGTAACTAGAGGCTGGCTGGGGTTTCCGGGGAAGTGAGTGGTGGACGACGGGGGGCTCGAACCCCCGACCCCCGCATTGCGAACGCGGTGCTCTCCCAACTGAGCTAGTCGCCCACGCGACTGACACTTATAATATATCATGACCGAAGGCGTGGAACTCTCGCACCAACTGGAGAAGATGAGGCGGGATTGGGACGAAAGGGCCCGCGAGAATGCGCGGTATTACGTCGCGACGGGTAAGACGGACTGGACCGACGAAGAGTTCTTCGCATCGGGCGAACGCACCGTGGCCGAGGAAATCCTGACCGACATGATCAACGTATGTCAGGGCAGGGAACCGGGAAGGATGAAGGTCCTCGAAATCGGGTCGGGCGCCGGTCGGATCACGAGAGCGCTCTCAAATCTGTTCGGCGAAGTTCACGCCGTGGACGTGAGCGGTGAAATGGTACGCCAGGCGCGCATGGCGCTGGCGGACAGGCCGAACGCTCACGTTTATCAGAACAACGGGACGGACCTCGCGGTGATTCCCGGCGGCGGCTTCGACTTCGCTTTCTCGACTATCGTGTTCCAGCACATTCCGAGCCGCGAAGTGATCGAAAACTACGTGCGGGAGGTGCACCGGCTGCTGCGGCCGGGAGCATTATTCAAGTTCCAGGTTCAGGGCGACGCGACGCTGACGACCGCGCCCGACGATACCTGGTTGGGCGTGCCATTCTCGGACGCCGATGCCGTTTCGATGGCTGAGCGGTGCGGCTTCGAACCGCGGTACCGGCACGGAGCCGGAGAGCAATATTTCTGGCTTTGGTATTTCAAGCGGTAGGGTCTTGACGATTTCGCCGCCAGCCGCGTGCCGGCAGCTGGGGCCGCGCGTAACCAAAGCGATGGCGGACGCGGACCAGGCAAGGCGCGCTCGCCGTCACGGCTGCTTCGATTGTTTGAAATGCTTCTTCGCCTTATCCGCCTGCCCCAGGCGTCGATGAAGTAGTCCAGGTTGATACTGAACCACTGAACCGTCCCGGCGTCCGGCATCTATTCCGCCGCTTTGTCACAACTGCGAACCGGAATTTCATACTGTTCTATTCCCGGCAATGGCCAAAGACATCCGTCGGGAGTGATACCTGCCGAATTTGCCGCCACCAGGAAGAGAATTTCCAGGGATTTCCGGGAGATTCGAAGTGTCAGGGGCGACGCCTGACTGCAGACGGCGGTCACGAATGTGCCTGGGTTCTTGCTACGGCTTGGCCGCGTAGTAGCCTTTGCGTGCCTGTACCTTGAGGTTCTTGTCGGCCAGCCGAAGTTCGATGTGGCGGAACCCGCCGGGAGAACCGCCCTCTCTCGGCGTATAGCCGATTGAATACTGGCTGCGCATCTCTTCCTGAATTTGCTTGAAGATCTGATCGAGGGAGTTCTTGCGGCCCACGTGGTGAACGCGCCCGCCGGTTTCCTCGGACATCTTCCTCAAATCGCCGTCGCTGCCATGTATGCCGTAACCTCCGCGTCCCATGTAGGCGCGGTTGTCAACGTAGTAGATGCTGTAAATGATCGAGTCAGCCTTCTGTGCGGCTTCGATCGCGGCGGAGCGGTCAAGGCTGCTTCCCTGGTCGTCGCCGTCCGTGATCAGGACGATCGCCTTCCGCCCAACCTCGCTTGCCATGCGCTCGGTTGCGGCCAGATACACGGCGTCGAACATCACCGTGCCGCGAGGCCTGCCGGCGGTCGGCACGGGACCTGGGTGTAGTCCTCCAACACCCGCATTGAGACGCAGCCTGTCAAGCCCCTCGTGAAGAAGCTTCAGAGAATTCGTGGAGTCCTGGAGCAATTCGGATTCCGCGCCGAAGCTGATGAGAAATGCCATGTCCTTCTTGCGGAGAACCTGCGAAAAGAACTGATGGGCGGCCTGACGCTCCTCCCCGATCAGGTTGGCCTGGCTGCCGCTAACATCCACCAGAAGACCGATCGTAAGGGGGAGGTCGGTATCGCGCGTGAAGTACTTTATCTCTTGCTGCCTCCCGTCCTCGAAAAGCGTGAAATCGTCCTTCGTGAGCGTGCCGATGAGCCCGCCCTTCTTGTCGCGAACGCTGCACAGGATGTTGACCAGGTTCACGTCCACCCGGATAGGCGCGGGCAAATCCTGCTGCGGAAAGGCGGCGTGCCCGGCAAACGCCGCAAGCAGCCCCACTGCCGTAATCCATCGCATATTCATTACAATGACAGAGACGCGGCGCAAGGGGAAGTTGTTTCTTCCGGAGAGTGTAATGCGAAAGATTGTCAGTCACTTGAAGAAGTCGGACCCGGTGATGAGTGGTATCGTGGATGCCGTGGGGGCCTATAGGATGGCCTTCCTCGATCCCTGTTTTTCGTCTCTTGCGCGCTCCATTGCCTTTCAGCAGCTAAGCGGCACGGTGGCGCGCGTGATCTACGGACGCCTGGAGGCCGCCGTCAAGTCAGGTGGGATGACGCCGGAAGGAATATTGCGGTTGCGTCCGCAACGCATGCGGTCTCTGGGTCTTTCGAAGCAGAAGACGGAGTACATCCGCGATCTGGCTCGGTGCACGCGCGACGGTATCATCGTGTTTGAAGATCTTCCGCGCATGACGGATGAGGAAGTGATCACCTGTCTGACCCAGGTGAAAGGAATCGGCGTCTGGACGGCGCAGATGTTTCTCATGTTCGCGCTTGGCCGGCAAGACGTGCTGGCTTTTGGCGATCTCGGTATCCAGACGGCCATCAAGAAGGCCTACGGAATGGAGGCGCTGCCGAAACCAGCGGAAGTCGAAGAGATCGGCGCGAAGTGGAAGCCGTACCGCACGGCGGCCTGCTGGTACTTGTGGCGCAGTCTGGAGGTAAAAGGCGGAGCCTTGTGACTCAGGCGTAGTAAGCTGAAGTCTGTCATGGAACTAAAGTCGATTCGACTGGAAATACCGGACGGCGGGAACCTCATCGTGGGGCAGACGCACTTCATCAAGACCGTGGAGGACGTTTACGAGGCGCTTGTGAACACCGTCCCTCAAATGAAGTTCGGCATTGCGTTCAACGAAGCATCGGGGCCGTGCCTTACGCGCAAGGATGGCAACGACCCGGACCTGACTGCGCTCGCGGTCCGCAACGCGTCCGCCATCGCTGCGGGGCACATCTTCGTGATCGCGATGCGGGACGGTTATCCGATCAACGTCCTTGGGCGCATCAAGGAAGTACCCGAGGTGTGCTCGATCTATTGTGCCACTGCGAATCCGCTTGAGGTTATCGTCGTCGAAACGGAGCAGGGCAGGGGCATTTTGGGAGTAGTGGACGGCTCGCCCCCGAAAGGCGTGGAGAACGAGCACGAAGCGCAGTTCCGGCGGGATTTTCTGCGCAAGATCGGATACAAGCGTTGACCATCGGAAACGAAGAACAGCTTGAGGAAGTACTGTCGCGGCCTGGCGAGGCCGACGCGGCGGCGATGGCCGCAATGCAGGGAGACCTGCTGCTGCTGGGCGTAGCGGGAAAGATGGGGCCCAGCCTTGCGCGCCGGGCGCGGCGGGCATGCGAGGCGGCGGGTGTTTCGAAACGCATCGTGGGCGTGGCGAGGTTTTCAAATCCCGGTGCGCGGCGGCAATTGGAGGAATGGGGCGTTGAGACCATCGCCGCGGATTTGCTGACGCCAGGGGCACTCCGGGCGCTACCGGATTTCGAGAACGTCGTCCACATGGCGGCGCGCAAGTTCGGGTCTACGGGAGGCAGTGAATACCTGACGTGGGCGATGAACTGTTATCTTCCAGGCCGCGTGGCTGAACGGTTCCGTCATTCCCGCATCGTGGCGTTTTCCTCGGGTAACGTCTATCCGTTTTCTCCCTTGAGGCGAGGCGGTCCGGTGGAATCCACGCCGATGGTCCCCGTCGGTGAGTACGGAGTAACGGCGCTCGGCCGCGAGAGGATATTCGAACATTTCTCGAGGGCCAACGGGACACCGGTGACAATCCTGCGGCTGAACTACGCGATCGATCTGAGATACGGTGTTCTGTTGGACGTGGGGCAGAAGGTATTTGACCGGCGCCCGGTGAACCTCGCGATGGGGCACGCGAACGTGATATGGCAGGGTGACGCGAATTCGATCTGCCTCCGTTCGTTTGCAGTCGCCCAGTCGCCGCCCTTCGTCCTGAATCTGACGGGGCCTGAGACCGTGTCGATCCGGTGGGCCGCGCAGCGCTTCGGCGAGCGCTTCGGCATCGAGCCCGAATTCGAGGGGGAAGAGGAGGAGACGGCGTTGCTCAACAATGCCGCGCGCTGCCACCGGCTGTTCGGATATCCAAGCGTCAGCGTTGAAGAGATGATCGAGTGGGTAGCCGACTGGATCGGCATGGGCCGCGCGACCCTTAACAAGCCTACGCATTTCGAAGCGCGCGACGGAAAATTCTGATGGTTATTCCGGCGCACCCGTTGGCGCTGACAGCGGAGCGGAAGCTCGACGAACGCAGGCAGCGCGCGCTCACGCGATATTATCTGGCGGCGGGCGCTCAGGGCGTGGCGGTAGGCGTTCACACAACGCAATTCGAGATCCGCGAACCCCGCTTCGGTTTGTACGAGCCGGTGCTCACGCTGGCGATGGAAGAAATGCGCGGCCGCGGGGTGAAGAAAGTCGCGGGCATAGCCGGGCCTCGCGCTCAGGCGCTGGCGGAAGCGCGGTTCGCGAGGGATTGCGGTTATGACGCAGGGCTACTGAGTCTTGGCGCGCTGCGCACCTCGCCTGTCGCGGAGTTGCTGGAACATGCGCGCCTGGTGTCGGAAGTAATCCCGGTTTTTGGATTCTACCTGCAGCCCGCTGTAGGCGGACGTATTCTCCCGTACGAATTCTGGCGCGCATTTTTTGAGATCGAGGGAGTGGTTGCTGTCAAGATCGCACCCTTCAACCGCTATCAGACGATCGACGTGATCCGCGCTCTGGCCGAGTCCGGCCGCGCGGGAAGCATCGACGTCTATACCGGAAACGACGACAACATTGTGATGGATCTGCTGACGCCATTCCGGTTCGGAGGCGTCACGGTGCGAATGAAGGGCGGGCTGCTGGGGCACTGGGCGGCGTGGACGGAACGCGCGGTCAAGTTGGCAGCCCGGGCGTTGGCGGAGGATGCACCTCAAGCGGAGTGGCTGACGCTAGCCGCGGAGGTGACCGACGCGAACGCCGCTTTGTTCGACGCGGCAAACGGATTTCACGGCTGCATCGCCGGCATTCATGAGGTCCTACGGCGGCAAGGGCTGCTTGCGGGGCGGTGGTGTCTGAATCCGGCGGAAGATTTGTCACCCGGCCAGATGGATGAGATCGATCGCGTGTGCCGCGCTTATCCGCATTTGAGCGACGACGCGTTCGTGCGGGAGCATCTCCACGAGTGGCTTCATTAGGGGCCGCCTGCTATCCTGAATCTTCCCACTTTATGGCGAGAGTATTCCCCTTTCAGGCCTATCGTTACACAGCGAAGGCGGGCGACACCGCGAATCTGGTGACGCAGCCCTACGACAAGATCTATCCGGCCATGCGCGACCGTTATCTCGCGGCGAGTCCGTACAACCTGGTTCGCATCGTTCTCGGTGAAGCGCACCCGGATGATTCGGAATCGGACAACGTCTACACGCGCGCGGCAGACTATTTGAATCGCTGGATCGCGGAGGGAGTGCTCGCCCAAGACGCCGAGCCTAGTCTGTTTGCCTACTATCAGGAGTTCGAAGTTCCGGGCACGGGCGAGTGGGTGATGCGGAAAGGCCTCATCGCGTTGGGCGCTCTCGAAGCGTATGCGAATGGCGTGATCTACCGGCACGAGCAGACGCTTTCAGGTCCGAAAAAGGACCGGATGGAGTTGCTGCGGTCCACGCGGGCGCATCTCGAGCAGTTGTTTCTAATGTATCAGGACCCGGATGGCGCGGTTGACCGGATTCTCGATGTAGCAGCCGCCGGTCAGCCCGAGTTGGTGGTTACGGACGAATATGGCGCGCGTCACAGCCTTTGGCGGCTTTCCGATGCAGCCGCGATCGCTCGAATTCAGATGCTGATGTCCGATAAGAAGCTGATTATCGCGGACGGCCATCATCGCTACGAGACGGCTCTGGCGTTCTCGCAGGAGCACGCCGACCTTCCGGGCGCTGATCGCGTCGTGATGACGCTGGTCAACATGCACTCGCCCGGGTTGAGGATTTTGGCCACACACCGTGTGATGAGTGGTCTTGCGGGGTTCGACCTGCACGCATTTCTGGCGCGCGTTGAGGGGTTTGCGGTCAGGGAACTCGCATCCCTGAGCGATTTGAAACGCGCATGGGAGGAAGGCGAGGGCCGGGCGATCATTGGAGTAGCGAGCGGGCGCAAGCTGTACATGTTGGACGGAGGACCGACAGCCGGACGGCTCGACGTGAGCGTGTTGCACGAGGCGCTAATTCATGGCGCTCTCGGCGTGACGGCAGAAGAGGTGCGCGAGCAGAAGAACATTCACTATGTTCGAGGTCTCGATGCCGCGTATGATGAAGTGCGCTCGGGCGCCGCGCAGATCGGGTTTCTCCTCAAGGCGACCTCTCTCGATCAGGTGGCGGAAGTTTCGTTCGGCGGCGGCGTCATGCCGCAAAAGTCGACCGACTTCTATCCGAAGCTGCTGTCCGGTTTGACGGTGTACAGGTTCTAGGTTGGCTTAGCGGCACGGGGTTGAGCGAGGCGGCCCACGGGGAGTCCCCGCATTCTATAACCTCAGGATCACAATCATTTATCGGCAGGTGAGGAGCGAAGGCTGGCAGATTCGCGCTATTGCCCAGCCATGCAGCGCGCTGTTCTCCCTGCAATTCGATTAACCCGCGTAGACTGCCGCGCCAGGATTCAGCAGGTACGCAAGTGCACATCGCGGATGAGTTGCTTTGGGCGTTTCCCGCCCACCAGCAAGGGGTTCGAGAGAACCGTATCGTAGTCCAGAATGAATCGAAGCGAGGCCTCCCTGATGAACCGATAGTTCAGCTTCGAGCGCGCGATGTGGTTGTTGAAAATGGTTTCGCGTGCCGTGCAAAGGCGGCTCCAAATGTATATCTCCCTGAGCTCAAGTCAAGCCTGGAGGAAGGACGTATCGTAGAGTTTGACGCTGCCGTCCGCCGGGCAAGAGACGGAGCCAAACCGGATGCGGGATTGTAGTTGATCCCCGTCCCTGTGGGCGAACGACCCTTGGATGCCCGCACGCTTCCATCACTCGGAGTACAGGAACAGCTCGGTCCTGGTATAGCGGAAATCCGACGCGCCGACTGGCGAATGGGATGCGGTCGTTTCGTAAGCATGCTCGCCAGAGAAACGGGTTTGGCGGGAGCCGGGCGGCGAGGCTCGCCGTTCGTCTGGTATCGCAGCCGTTAGCTCAAGCAAATGATCGTGCAGGGGACGAGACCAGGTTTCGAGCCATGCCGCGCGCGCCGCGCGGTCAGTCTCACGCAGGACCCGGTACGAATCGCGGGCCGGCCGGAATTTTGACCTCGCGCGAGCTGCCGCGTTCGCGAATAACCAACTGGCCGCCGCGATGCGTCACGCGGTCGACGCCCCTGAAGTCTGGCGGTACCTTGACAAGAAACGCAGCGTAAGTACGCGTGGCACTTTCTCCAGCGTCGAGGTAGGTGAATGTGGGCCGGTCGAATACGTACGGTTTCTTTGTCAACACCGGGAATGGCTGGTGCAGGCCGGTGGTCCCGAACTCCAACCCGCGTGCGAGCGGCCTGCCCTTGTCAACATGACGCCAGATGTTCAGCCATGGGTAGTCGGCGGTTTTCCAGATGTAGCCGAGCAGCAGTTCCTTCGATGCGTTGACCGCGGTTACCCATCCGAGTTCCTCGTCGACGACAAAGGAGACCACGTTCGGATCGGGGTCATTCGTGAGGCGCCGCAGGTCAACCGGTTTTCCCTTGTTGATCGCGGCCGGCCAGCGAAGTTCAGGTTTTTCGGGATTCGGCATCGGGCTGGACTGCATCAAGCCACGCTGTGCGTTCGAGTCCACCACCGTCGTTTCGTCGAGGAAGGGAGGTCCGATAGAGGGATGCTGTACCATGTTGTACACGCGGCCGAGCTTATTGCGGTTGGTGACCGTTTCGCTGACGCCAAACAGGCCGGACGCTCCCGAGAGACGGATCGTTCTGCGGACGTCGAGGCCCGCCATGGGGAGCGAGGCATCCATTCCGGCGGCCACCCACCCGTCGCCGCGTTCGGCGGCGCCTGACTGCTTCCAGCGGACTCGAGTGGCCTCGCCGTGAAACGGCATTCCGTTGCGAAGTTCCGATTCGGAGGGCTGGCCCCAGCGGTCCAGGCAGATGAAGTGCGCCATGGGACGCAACTCCTTTTCCGAGTCCGCGGGGCCGATCCACCGCAACGGATTCAAGCCGCCGGCGCCTAGATGGAAATCGACGATGGAGCCGCCGCCGAGATCGATTACGACCTTCGCGGAAGGGCTTTCGAGTACGACCGCCGGACGGCCATTCACCCTCTCTTCAGCGTGCACACTCGTTGTAGCAAGGATCATCAAGCATACTCCGCGGGGAGCGAGGAAACGGATACGCGTATTTCGCATGAAGGGAATGATACCGCAGATGCGAGCAGGACGGATGCGAAGGGCACGGAACAACCGGAAGGATTGAGTCCGGACGGTTGCGGACGCCTTCTTGAAGCGAACGATACGCTGGGGGCCGGAGCCAGTACGTGCTGCAATTGTATTCGACGGGCGATCCAAGCTATAGCCCTATCAAGCGCCCTACCGGATTGCGCCAAGTGGCGGCGCGGGAAAACCGTACGCCCGCCTGAGCACATATGCAGGATCACGTCTGGCCGCACCGGCATCGCCGGCGTGAAACCGGCCCGAGGTCATGAAAACCGCCGCCATGGCAGGCTCGGCCCTCAATCAGCTCTTCGAGCGCAGTGCACGGAGCACGCTATGCCGGCGAGGTGCTTGTAACCGGACCCATTGTCTCCCGGTATTCAGGCCCGAGGCATTCGAATTCCGGTTTCGCCTTGCGCCTCGATTGTGAAGGCCGGCGCCTTCGTGGTCTGGTTCTCCCTTTGCCCGGATGCTTACCGCGCGGGATGCGGCGAAGCGGGCCTGCGGTGTGGATGCTGAATTCGCCGTTACCACTGTGCTCGTTCGCGCCAACTTTGCGATTGACGGTGCAGCGCAAGATCTTCATTGTCGGCCCTTCGAGTTCGCGATTACCAACGAGCGCATCAGACCAAACTGAGCAAATTCCTCGCAATACCGGCGGCGTGCCAAGACGCGCTATAATCGCGTGCGTGAAACCGACCCGAAGACAGACTATTGCCGCAACGGCAGGTGGCATGCTTTCCGCTTGCGCATCGAAGCGCCGCCCGAACATCTTGTTCATCATGACTGACGATCAAACCGTCAACGAGATGAGTTGCGCGGGAAACAGGATACTGAAGACTCCGAACATCGACAGGATCGCCGACGAGGGCGTGCGCTTCTCGAATGCATTCGTCACCAACTCGCTTTGCGCGCCGAGCCGTGCAACGGCTCTCACAGGCTGCTATTCCCATATCCATGGGGTGAAGGGGAATTCGGAGATGAAAGGGCAGGTCGAGAAGATCAACCCCGCAATTCCCACCTATCCGCAACTGCTGCAGAAGGCCGGATACAAGACCGCTGTTGTGGGCAAGTGGCACCTGCAGGACGATCCGAAGGGGTTCGATTATTCCTGTGTGCTCCCCGGGCAGGGCGTTTACGACGACCCAGAGTTCATAGAGAACGGGGTGAGGAGGAAGATTGCCGGATATGCGACGGATATCACTACCGATCTGGCTCTCGGCTTTCTTGCCAAGGTGGGCAAGGACCCGTTCTGCCTCCTCTACCAGCATAAAGCGCCCCACCGCCCGTTTAAGCCCGCCGCGAGGCATCAGGCGATGTTCGAAAAGGTGGAGATTCCCTATCCCGATACGTTTAACGACGAATACGCGACGCGGCGTCTGGCGAAGGAAGCGGAGGATATGCGGTTCGATGTAAGCCTAGCTGGAGACTACAAGGATCTACCTGCGAATTTCTCGCCCGAAAACAAGAAAAAATGGCTCTTTCAACGCATGGTGAAGGACCACTATCGCGCAGTACTTGGCGTTGATGAGAACCTCGGCCGCGTACTGAAGTACCTGGATGACAGCGGCCTGGCGAAGGACACCTTGATCCTCTACACATCGGACAACGGGTATTTTCTCGGCGAGCACGGATGGTATGACAAGCGCTTCATGTATGAACCGTCGCTGCGCGTGCCGCTGCTCATGCGCTACCCGAACGGGTTCCGAAGCGGCGCGCTCGACGATCACATGGTACTGAATATCGACATCGCGCCCACGATTCTCGATTTCGCCGGCGTCCCGGCCCCGGCCACGATGCAGGGAAGAAGCCTCCGTCCGCTCCTCGAGGGAAATCCGCCTAACGATTGGCGCACGTCGATCTACTACAGCTATCACGAGAATTCCTGGGCGCTCGCAAACAAGGACAAAGATGCACGGTCCGACCCCAGCTTCGAATTTTTCACGCCACATCGCGTGGGCCCTCACCGTGGAATCCGCACGAGCCGGCATAAGCTGATCGAATATTACGGAGAGGATATGACGTATTGGGAATTGTTCGACCTGGAGAGCGACGCCAACGAGTTAAAGAATTTATACGAAAATCCGACGCTCAGCCCCGTTACCTATCGATTGAAGCAGGAGTTGTCCGCTTTGCGCGCGGAATATAAGGACAACGGATGAACCGCCGCGAACTGCTTCAACTCATCGGTTCGGGGTCTCTCGTGAGCGCCGGCCGTGCCGCCGGTCGCATCACCTTGACCGGCCTGGAGATCTTCAACGTTCCGGTAAACCGGCGTGGTAACTGGATTCTTCTGCGTGTCTCGACGAGCGCGGGAATCACGGGCATCGGCGACGCGTCCCACGGAGGGGCGGAGGCAACGAAGATCCCACTCATCCGTCAGTTTTTCGAGACAGTTAAGGGACGTTCGGCGTACGACGTCGAGTACTTGCGCACCTCGGCCGAATCGACCATCGCGAAGCGGCGCTCGGTGGCGGCCGTTGCGATGAGCGGTCTCGAACAGTGTCTATGGGATATTCAAGCGAAGGCGGCGGGTGTTCCGGCGTGCGACTTGTTCGGCGGACGCTTGCGGTCACGTATTCGAAACTACGCGAATATCAACCGCTCGACCGGGGACCGTGTACCCGCCGCGTTCGCGGCAAACGCAGAGCGGGCCGTGGCCGCCGGTTTCGATGCGATCAAACTTGCTCCCTTCGACGGGATGCCGCATAGGGAAACAGATCAGGCACGCAGAGCTGCGTTCACGAAGACGGGGCTCGAGTGCGCCATGGCTGTTCGTAGGGCGATTGGCCCGAATCGCGATCTGTTGATCGACGGACACAGCCACTTCGCCCTCCAGGACGGTCTGGAGCTTACGCGGAGTTTCGAGGCGCTCAACCTCTTCTGGCTCGAGGAAGTGACTCTTCCGCCGGATTTGCCCGCAATCAATCGCGCCGCGAAGATGCCAACCGCAGGCGGCGAGGCCATCTACGGCGTGAAGGGTTTCCTGCCTTATGTCAAGGCCCAGTGCGTGGATATTGTTATGCCGGACGTGAAGTACTGCGGCGGCATGCTTGAGCTGAAGAAGATTTCTGCGTTGGCGGAAGCCGCCGGGTTGACGGTTGCACCACACGGGCCGGCAAGCCCGGTCGGCAACATGGCAGCTGCTCATGTCTGTGCGTCGATACCGAATTTTCATATACTCGAGTTCTCGTTTGGCGAGGTTCCCTGGCGCGAGGAGGTAATTGAACCTCCGGAGCGGATGGAGAAGGGATATCTCACGCTCTCTGAGAAGCCCGGCCTTGGGATCGCGCTGAATGACAAACTGGTGGGAAAACACAAGGTGGCGGTCTAGATGAATGAATTCTCGCGGAGGACGATGCTGACCGGCGCGGCCGCGGCCCCTCTCGGCTCTTTATCCGCGCAGGAAACGGCGCAACGGCTGAATCTGATCCACATAGGGGTCGATACTTGGGGAGCGGAGTGGCTTGGCTGCTTCGGGCATCCTACCGTGCGGACTCCGAACGTCGACGCGCTCGCGGCGAAGGCCGCGGTTTTTACGGAAGCGTTCCCGGAAGTCCTGCCGACGATACCGGCGCGGCGCGGGATCTATACGGGCAGGCGTATCTTCCCGTCGGATCTTGTATTGCAACGCGACGATCAGGTGAAGATCCGCGGCTGGCACCCACTCTACGCCGAGGACGTGACCATATCTGAGACGCTAAAAGCGGCGGGATACGTCACGTCGTTCGTTTCCGACGTCTATCATCAGTTCAAGCCGGACAAGAATTTTCACCGGGGTTTCGACGCGTGGCATTGGGTGCGCGGCCAGGAGGCCGACCGAGTGGAGACCGGTCCCCGCAGCGCGATCAGACTCGACGACTACCTTCACCGTTCACAAACTGGCACCGGACCCCTCCAGTACCTGCTCAATCGCAAGGATTGGAAGACCGAGGACGACTGGACCTGCGCCCGCGTGTTTCGCGAAGGCGCACGGTGGCTGCGAAACAACGCGGCGGAGAATCAACCTTTCTATCTGCACCTGGAATCTTTTTCCCCGCACGAGCATTGGGACCCGCCGGAAGACTATTACCGCGCGTACATGAAGAGCGATTACAAGGGCCCCCGGCTGATTGCGCCGCCACCGGTCACCAAGAACATGACGCCCGTCGAAGTGGAACACGTGCGGGCGCTCTACGCCGGTCTTGTTACGTTCGTGGACGCACAGATCGGCAAGTTTATCAAACAAGTGGAATCGCAAGGGCTGTTGAAGAACACGATCATTGTCTTCGTCGCCGATCACGGAACTTTTATGGGCGAACAGGGCCAGTTACACAAAGGCGAAACGCGGCTGCGGACGCAGGTTACGAACGTGCCTCTATTCATTTATCATCCGAATCGAACCTGGGCAGGGCGGCGGGTGAGCGGGTTCGTCCAGCATACCGATCTCGCGCCGACTTTGCTCGAACTTTTGCGAGTGAAAACACCGGATCGAATGACAGGAGAGAGCCTTGCTGGGCTCGTCGATTCCGGACGGAATTCGACGCGCGAAACGATCGTCACGGGTTGGGGAGAGCACGGTTCGGTCAGGACGGTGGAATGGAACTACATCGGACGATGGAGCCCGGGCGCGTCGTTTGAAGAACTGTACGACCTTAAGCGCGATCCGAAGGAATTGAAAAACGCGGCGGCCAGCCACCTATCCGTTGTCAAGGAACTCCGCGAGCGCCTTACGGCGCACGTGGATGGTGGCTGGCCCGCTACGCGCGGCACATTCGCGAAGATTATTTGATCTTGGAATAGTCCGTGGCATCCATGAAAACGGACTCCACTTTGAGGACGATCTTGCCGTCGGCTTCAGATGCCTTTTGCGCCTTCTGCCAATCGGGATCGGCGCGGAAGGCGTCCCACGATTTCTTCGCGTCCTCGCGGGTTTTGTGCGAGATGACATAGATGAGCGTGTTCTTCGACAACGGTTCGTCCTGGGGCGTCCAGTATCCGATATTGGACATACCGTGCTTCTCGAAAAGTTTGGTCGTGTGGTTACGGAAGCGAGCCTGGAGCGCATCGAGGCGGCCCGGATGCGTGGTATAGGTGCGCATTTCAAAAACGCGCCCCTTGGATTGCGCGGGTGATGGACTTGTGGTCATAAAGCATGCTGCTAGCAGAACTCCGGCTAGCGGGAAACGAAGTTTTGTGGTGAACATAACATCGAAGTATAGCGCCCCGGTGGCCACTAGCGAAACTGTCAGTCTTGTCCATGCTTGTCTGGGCGTACGACAAGTTTATACTGGACCCCAGAATTCAGACCAGGCAATAAGTTAGAATTTCGGCGGAGTCGTGAAGCAAGGAGAGGTGATGACGACGGCGCGAAAGCAGTACAGTCCGAAGTTCAAAGCGAAGGTAGCGGTGGAGGCGATCCGGGGAGAGCGGACGCTGAGCCAGTTGGCATCGCAGTTCCGGGTACACCCGGTACAAATCGGGCAGTGGCGGAAGACGGCGACGGAGCAGATGCCGGGACTATTTGAGGACGGGCGCAAGAGTAGGCGTTCGGGCGAGGAGGTGGAGAAGGAGGGGTTGTAGGAGGAGATCGGGCGGCTGAAGGTAGAGTTAGACTGGCTCAAGAAAAAAGTGGGGCTGCTGGACTAAA
>SXGT01677506.1_pt1 | contig 15869 bp, 12 predicted proteins | sample 3176221 | NCBI WGS metagenome assembly SXGT01 (sample SAMN11356862, study PRJNA531348) | freshwater metagenome | isolation source: freshwater sample F1-120 | place: China: Fuxian Lake, Yuxi | collected 2017-12-25
GCCGGCGCCGTTGGGACCGAGGCAGCCGTAGATCTCGCGCCGGGGGATCGCGAGGTCGACGCCGGCGACCGCGTCGAGATCGCCGAAGCGGCGCGCGAGACCTGCGGCATGGATGGCGAGGTCGGACATCGTGGGCTCCAGAGGCCAGAGGAGGGGCTCGAGGGCTGCCGCGGGCGGTGCGACCGCGGCGACTGGTCCCTCGACCGTAGTGTGAGCGCGATGCACGAACCCGGAATCCCCCTCGAGGTCGACGAGCTCGACGCGGCGTGGTTCGGCGCCGGGTTCGGCGTCGAGATCGACTCGATCGAAGTACTCGACGCTCATTCGGGCACCACCGGTCGCGCCCGGGTCGCGTTGTACCACGGTCACGCCGACATCCCCTCGTCGGTCTTCGTGAAGCTCGCTCCCTTCGACGTGAGCCAGCGCTCGTTCGTCGACGAACAGGGGATGGGCGTCGCCGAGGCACGCTTCTACGCGGAGCTCGCGCCGGAGATCCCGATGCGGATTCCGCAACCGTGGTGGTCGGCCCACGACGACACCAGGCGTTACGTCATGGTGCTCGAGGATCTGATCGCTGCGGGGGCACGCGAGCCCCACCAGAACGATCCTGGTCTGTCGGTCCTGATCGACGGGATCATCGACGCGTTCGCGGCGTTGCACGGACGCTTCTGGGACAGCGACCGCTTCGCCGCCGACGGCGACCTGGCGTGGATCGAGCGCCGCACCCGCGGGTACGGCGCCGGCGGGCGACCGTTCGTCGCGATGGCGATCGAAGCGTTCGGGTCGCGAATGCCTCCGGAGTTCCTCGCGTTCGCCGAGTTCTACTGCGATCACGCCGACGCGATCGCGCCGGCGATCGCGGCAGGCGCCAAGACCCTCGTGCACGGCGACGCGCACCTCGGCAACATGTTCGCGTTCGGCGATGCCCCCGGATTCCTCGACTGGGCGGTCGTCGGCTGCGCGCCGGGGATGCGCGACGTCGCGTACTTTCTCTGCAACTCGGTCCCGACAGAACTTCGTCGCGCCGAGGAGCGGCGGTGGATCGAACGGTACTGCGTCGGGCTCGCCGCAGCGGGAGTCGAGGTCGACGTCGCGACGATGTGGGACGACTACCGGCTCCAGGCAGTCACCGGCTGGGTGGCGGCAGCGTGTACCGCAGGGATGGGCGCGCGCTGGCAACCGGAGCACATCGGCATCGCGAGCACCGAACGGGCGAACGCGACGGTGACCGACCTCGACACGCTCGCGTTGTTGCGCGAACGGATCAGCCGAGCGCGCTGAACAACTCGGGGAACACCTTGGCGACCTTCGCGGTGAGGTAGTCGCCGTAGCGACCCGTCCACGCGAGCGGATCCGACGCGTCCCACCGCGCCGACCCTCGCGCCGGCGGCGCGCCGGCGGTCGCCGCGTCGAGCGGGAGTGGTACCACGGTCGCGTCCCAGCTCGGGTCGAGGAACAATGGAAACGACAGCCGATCGTGATCGGCGCGCCCGTCCGCGCCGATGCCGTGGTGACGGACACGGTGCGGCGTCGAACGCCAACGGCCGGCGGTGAGCTTTTCGAGCATGTCGCCGATGTTGACGACGAATGCCCCCTCGATCGTCGGGACGTCGAGCCATTCGGGGCGCCCCGACCGGTCGGGCGCACAGACCTGGAGGCCGGGCGTACCGTCGTGCGCCAACACGGTGATGAGCCCGTAGTCGGTGTGCTCACGGACGCCCCAGGTGTCGGACGCGTCGCGCGGCTGGGGCGGATAGCGGAAGATCCGGAAGAGCACCGTGGGATCGGCCGTCAGGTTGCGCTCGAACCAATCGGGCGCGAGCCCGAGCCCGACGGCCATCGCGGCGAGGACCCGCCGCCCGACACCGGTGAGGGCCTCGATCGCGTCGAGCACGGCGCCGCGGAGCGCGACCGGTTCGGTGGGGAACAGGTTGGGGCCGTGCAGCGGGGTCGCGGCGACGACGCGCGGGTCGTCGCTCGGCAACTCACGACCGAAGTAGAGACCCTCCTTGTGGTCGGGTACTCCCGAGGTCAACTCGCCGCCGAGTGGGAACCAGCCGCGCCAGGCCGGTCCGCCGAGCCGCATCGCGATGTGCGCCTTGTCGGCGTCGGGGCGGGCAAAGAAGTCGCGGGCCGCGCGGTCGAGCGTGGGGACGAGCGCGGGATCGACGCCGTGTCCGATCACACAGAAGAACCCGACCTCGCGACACGCCCGATCGATCGCGCGCCCGACGTCGGCGAGCGGCGCGGCGAGATCCACGACGGGGATGCCGTCGGTGATGCCGCCGGGGTTCGCGGTGGTGTCGGTCATCGGCCTGCAGCTTCGACCACGGCGAGGATCGCGGCGGAGTACGCGGCGCGACCGGCAGCGTTGAGGTGGAAACCGTCGTTCGCGAACCAGTTCTGCTCGCCTGCGATCGGTTCGTTGGCGATCCGGTGCCAGTCGAGGAGCACGACGTTGTCGTACCCCTTCGTCTCGACCGCGAGGTACGCGTTGACCGTCGGTTCCCACGAGCGCGGCATGCGCGCATTGACCACGACGACGAGCGGAATCTCGGCCAGCGACACCATCATGCGGTCGAAGTCGCCCGCACCCCAGTTGCCGTTCGTCCCGAGGTGCACGACCACGACGTCGACGTTGGCGAGTCCGTCGGCCGCGGCGATCTCCTCGAGCCGGGTGACGCCGCCGACCGGGGCGCGACTCACCGTCGCGTCGACGAAAGCGCCGGGGAACACGCCGCGGAGGTTGTCGGACGCGCCGAGCATCACCGAATCCCCGATCGCCACGACGTTGCGCGTCGCGGGATCGTCGGGGACGGTCGTGACGCTCGTGGACGCGCCCGGCGCGGTCGTCGCCGATGGCGCGGTCGTGTTGCCCGCGCCGCTGCTCGCGGTCGTTGCACCCGAGGGCGCGGTCGTCGCCGTGGGACGGGTCGGGTCGGGCCCGAAGTCGGGGATCTCGTCGACCTCGTCGGTCTGTGCGCGACAACCCAGCGGATCGGCGTCGCAGTTCGTCTCGGCCGCGAACACCGCGGTGCCGACCGCCATCGCGATCGCGGTCCCGGCCGCGATCGACATCGTCCAGCGCCGCCGCCAGGCGAGCGACAGGGGTGCATCGTCACTGCGCCACCGGATGACCCAGCGGGCGACCGCGCCACTCCGGATCGGGATCTCGACCCAACGGTACGAGAACTGCGCGAGCGCGAGGGTGAGCGCGAGCCGTAGCGCCAGGTTCGCGATCCCGTGGACGGGCACCTCCTCACCGGGGCGCGTCACCTGGAACACCGGCCAGTGCCACAGGTAGATCCCGTAGCTGCGCAGGCCGATCCAACGGAACACCGGGTTTCCGAGCACGGAACCGGCACGCGACGCCGGGTGCACCGTGGCGACGATCAGCACACACGTGAGGGCGGAGACGAGGAACATGCCACCGCGGTACAAGAACGCGCTGTCGAATCCGGTCGTCTGATGGAGGCGGAACAGCCAGGCGAGCGCGAGCACCGCCGCGGCGTCGATGAGGATCGGAGCACCTCGCCCGACGCGCGTCGTGACGCGTGTCGGGAGCCACACGAACGCGAGCCAGGATCCGAGGAGCAGCCCGGCGGCTCGCGTGTCGGTGCCCTCGTAGAGGCGCGTGGGGTCGACGAGGGGATCATCGAAATCGACCGAAGACGGCAGCCAGTCGAAGGTCGACAGGGCGGCCATCCACACGCCCGAGGCGCACGCTGCCCAGAGCACGAGCCGCCGCATCCGATCGGGGCCGACGGCGCGCATCAGGAGCAGGAACACGATCGGCCAGATGAAGTAGTACTGCTCCTCGACCGCCAGCGACCAGAGGTGCTTGAAGATCGAGGGGCGGCTGTTGTCCTCGATCGTGTTGCCGACGTACGACGATGTCGCGATCTGGTACCAGTTCGTGACGTAGAAGAACGCGGCGACGATGTCGCCGCGCAACCGGGCGACCTCGTCGCGGAGGAACACCACTGCGTATGTCGTGCTGACCGCGATCATCACCCAGAGTGCGGGGAGCAGGCGGCGGATGCGCCGCCGCCAGAACTGCACGAAGTCGTTCGTGCGATTCCGCCGGTGTTCGAGGATCAACAGCGAGGTGATGAGGTAGCCGGAGATGACGAAGAACACCTCGACACCGAGGTAGCCGCCGTGCAACCACTGGATGCCGCCGCGGCTCGCATCGCCGGCGTGGTAGATCAGCACCGCGGCGACCGCGAGCGCACGAAGCCCGTCGAGCCCGGGGAGGTAGGGGAGCGAACCGCTCCGGGCAGGTGTCGGTGCATCGGTCATGACCCGGCCATTCTCGCCCATGCGCACCGCGATCGTGAGACGCCCGCGTCGGCGATCGTGAGACGCCCGCGTCGGCGATCGTGAGACACCCGGCACGACGACCTGGCACACTGCCCGCCGTGAGCATCCTCGGTACCCGCGTCCTTCGGACAGAAGACCCTCGCTTCCTCACCGGTGGCGATCGCTACATCGACAATCTTCCCATCCCGGGCGCGCTCCACGTGGTGTACGTGCGGGCGACGAGCGCGCACGCACGAATCGTCGTCGACGTGTCGGCGGCGCTGACCGCACCGGGGGTCGTGGCCGCGCTCACCGGGGCCGACGTCGACCTGGCGTTCGACGCTCTCCCCAATCGGCGCGTTCCCGCGGTCATGGCGCGACCGAAGGTCGCGATCGACACGGTCCGGTTCGTCGGCGAGATCGTCGCGATCGTCGTGGCCGAGACCCGCACTGCCGCCGTCGACGCCGCCGAACTCGTGATCGTCGATTCCGACCCCCTGCCGGTCGTCGTCGATGTCGAGGCCGCCCTGGCCGAGGACGCCCCCCTGCTGTTCCCCGAGGCGGGAACGAACGTCGCGATCCACGCCGCGCCACGCCACGGCGACGACTACTTCGACGGCTGCGAGGTCGTGGTCCGCCAACGCATCGTTAACCAGCGCCTGGCGCCCTGCCCGCTCGAAGCCCGGGCGAGCGCGGCCCGCGTCGAGGCCGACGGACGGGTGACGGTCTGGTCGTGCACACAGAACCCCCACTCGACCCGCGACGGCCTCGCCGCCGCGCTCGGACTCGACGTCGACCAGGTGCACGTGGTCACCCCCGACGTGGGCGGCGGGTTCGGTGCCAAGGGTGGGACCGCGCCCGAAGAGGTGCTGTTGCCCTGGCTGGCGCGCCGCCTCGGGCGCCCGGTGCGGTGGGTCGAGACGCGGACCGAGTCGATGACGACGCTCGTGCACGGCCGCGGGCAGGTGCAGTACGCGGAACTCGGCGGACGCCGTGACGGAACGCTCGAGCGGTATCGCCTCCGCATCGTTCAGGACGCGGGCGCGTACCCGATCGGCGGGGCCATGCTGCCGTTCCTCACCCGCATGATGGCGCCCGGCGTCTATGCGCTCGATCAGGTCGACGTCGAGGTCACCTCGGTCGTCACCAACACCTGCCCGGTCGAGGCGTACCGCGGCGCGGGCCGACCCGAGGCGACGGCGGCGATCGAACGCATCGTCGACCTGTTCGCCGCCGAGATCGGGATCGACGCCGTCGAGATCCGGCGACGCAATCTGCTCACCGCCGACCAGTTCCCGTACGTCACGCCGACGAAGGCCCACTACGACACCGGCGACTATGGCGGCGCGCTCGACCGTGTGCTCGCCGCCGCCGATTACGGAGCGCTCCGCGCCGAACAGGCCGACCGGTGGGCGCGCGACGACCGGCGTGTGCTCGGGATCGGTGTCTCGACCTACGTCGAGATCACGAATCCGGGTGGCGAAGGGGAGTTCGGCTCGGTCGAGATCACGGCCGACGGCGGCGCGATCGTGCGCACCGGGACCTCGGCGCACGGACAGGGTCACGACACGGTGTTCGCGATGCTCGTGGCCGAGGAGACCGGGATCCCGATGGCGAACATCGAGGTGCGCCACGGCGACACCGACGATGTCGCGCGCGGCAACGGCACCGGTGGGTCGCGTTCGCTCCAGGCCGGCGGTCCGCCGATCGTCGCGTCGGCGCGCGACGTCGTCGAGATCGCCCGCGCGCTCGCGGCCGAACTACTCGAGGCCAACCCCGCCGACATGGTGCTCGACACCGAGCGTGGCGAGTTCCACGTCGCCGGGACTCCGGCGCGATCGGTCGGGTGGGCCGACGTCGCGGCCCGGTTCGCCGCCGACGAGGGCCACACGTTGCTCGCGGAGCACGACGTCGCGCCGGAGGGCGCGACCTTCCCGTTCGGGGCGCACGTCGCGGTCGTCGAGGTCGACCTCGACACCGGTCGTGTCGAACTCGCGCGCTTCGTCGCGTGCGACGACTGCGGTCGGGTCATGAACCCGGTCATCGTCGCCGGGCAGGTGCACGGCGGGGTCGCCCAGGGCGTCGCGCAGGCGCTGTGGGAGGAGGTGCGCTACGACGCCGACGGCAACCCGCTCACCGCGACGTTCCTCGACTACGCGTTCCCGTCGGCGGCGGAGTTCCCGAGCTTCGAACGGGTCCCGATGGAGACCCTCACGCCACGCAACCCGCTCGGCGCCAAGGGCATCGGCGAGTCGGGGACGATCGGCTCGACGCCCGCGGTGCACAACGCGGTGGTCGACGCGCTCGCCCACCTCGGTGTCCGCCATGTCGACATGCCGTGCACCCCCGAGCGCGTCTGGCGGGCGATCGGACCGACCACGACCGGAGGAGCCAGATGAGACCGGAGCGCACCGCGCCCTACCGAGTGATCCAGTGGGCGACCGGATACGTCGGTGTCGAGGCGATCAAGGGGGTGGTGGCACGACCAGACCTCGAACTCGTCGGTTGCTACGCGTACGACCCCGACAAGGTGGGCGTCGATGCCGGCGAACTCGCGGGGGTCGGCCCGCTCGGCGTGGCGGCGACGAACTCCCTCGATGAGCTGTGCGCACTCGACGCCGACATCGTCGTGTACTCGCCGATGATGGCGAGCGACGGCGACCTCATCCGGCTGCTCGAGTCGGGCAAGAACGTCGTCACGCCCTGCGGCTGGATCTACCCGCGGGCCGATCGACGCAACGACGAACTCGTCGCGGCGTGCGAACGCGGCCGGTCGACGCTGCACGGCACCGGCATCCATCCCGGTGGGATCACCGAGCGGTTCCCGCTCACGCTCTCGGCGCTGTGTCGCGACATCCGACACGTGCGGATGGAGGAGTTCAGCGACATCCGCAACTACGGCGCCGCCTCGGTCGTGCGCGAGATCATGCTGTTCGGCCAGCCGCCCGAGATCGCCGCGCAGTCACCGATGCTCAAGGTGCTCGCGAACGGTTTCTTGCAGTCGATCGACATGGTCGCCGACGCCCTCGGATTCCGGCTCGACCCCGACAAGCGCACGACGCATGAGATGGCGGTCGCGACCCGCGAGGTCGATACCCCGTCGGGGCCGATCGCTGCCGGCAGGGTCGCCGCGCAGCGCTTCTGTTGGCAGGGCACCGTCGACGGCGAACCCGTCATCACCGTGCGGGTCAACTGGTTCATGGGCGATGGCCACCTCGACCCCGACTGGCGGCTCGGTGAGCAGCGCTTCGAGGTCGAGTTCGATGCCGAACCGCCGCTCGCGGTCACGTTCCACGGACTGCACCCGCCGGTCGTCGGCGAGCACCCCGAGATCGGGCTCGTCGCGCCGGCGATGCACTGCGTCAACGCGATCCCCGCCGTCGTCGCCGCGGAACCAGGGATCAAGACCTACCTCGATCTGCCGCTCCTGCACGGCGCGGCCGCGGTCACAAGGGCCGGAACGGGACCGTGAAGGCGGGGTGCTCGACGCCGCCGTCGATCTCGAACACCTTGCCGGTCACGAAGCTCGCGGCATCGCTCGCGAGGTAGAGCACCGCCGCCGCGACGTCGTCGGGGTGACCGACGCGGCGCATCGGCGTGTGGTCGACGAGTTGTTGTCGGATGCTCGGGTCGGTGAGCACCTGCGCGAGTGCCTCGGTCTCGACCCCGCCGACCTCGATCGCGTTGATGCGGACCTTGGGCGCGAGCTCGGGCGCCATCGCGCGCGTCATCATCGAGAGCGCCGCCTTCGCTGCCGCGTAGGCGGTGAACATCGGCTGCACCATCGAGGCGGCCCGACTCGAGATGTTGACCACCGCACCGCGCTCGGTCGCGGCGAGGTGCGGGATCGCGAGCTGGGTCAGGAGGAACGCCTGGGTCACGTTGAAGCGCAGCGCGGCCTCCAGGTTTCGCTCGCTCGTGCCGAGCACCGGCCGGGGGAGCCAGCCGCCGGCGTTGTTGACGACGATGTCGATCCGGCCGAGTTCGGCGACCGCCCGGTCGACGAGCGTTCGGAGCTGCTCGGTGACCGTGACGTCGGTCGGGACCACCACCGCCCGACGGCCGCGGTCGCGGACCTCGGCGGCGGTGGCGTCGAGATCCGATTCGGTGCGAGCCGCGATCACGACATCGGCGCCGGCCTCGGCGAGGGCGATCGCCGTGCCGCGACCGATGCCCTTGCCGGCGCCGGTCACGATCGCGACGCGATCGTCGAGTCGGAACCGGTCGAGGATGGTCATGGGGCCTCCGGAGCTGGGCACGCCCGGAGGTACCGGGCAGACTGGGCGGATGAGCACGCCGAACGTACCCCGGGTCGCCGCCACCGCGACGGCCGACGTGATCGAGTCGCATCTGCGCGCCGAGGGGTGTGTGGTCGTCGAAGACGTCGTCGCCGCGGAGCATCTCGACCGACTCGAGTCGGAGTTGCGCCCGTTCCTCGACGCCACGGCCGCCGGGACCGACGACTTCACCGGCATCGCGACCAGGCGAACGGGGTCGTTGATCGCGCGGTCGCCCGCGTTCCGACCGATCGCGAACCACCCGATCGTGATCGCGGCACTCGATCGCGTGCTCGGTGACCACGCGACGAGCTATCAACTGCACCTCACCCAGGTCATCGCGATCGGGCCGCACGAAGCCGGCCAGCTCGTGCATCGCGACCAATGGGCGTTCGACTTCTTCTCGTTCCCCGCCGGCTTCGAGGTCGAGTGCCACACGATGTGGGCCCTCACCGATTTCACCGAGGCCAATGGCGCGACCCGGGTGATCCCGGGGAGCAACCGCTGGCCCGACAAGCTCCGGCCCGGATACGAAGAGACAGTTCCCGCGGAGATGACCCGCGGTTCGGTGTTGCTCTACCTCGGCTCGCTCTATCACGGCGGTGGGGCCAACACGACCGACTCGACCAGGCTCGGCATCAACGTCGGGTACACGCTCAGTTGGCTGCGGCAGGAGGAGAACCAGTACCTCGCCTGCCCGCCCGAGGTCGCCCGCGAGCTCGACGTCGGTCTTGCGCAGCTCATCGGGTATCGGCGTGGCGCCTACGCGCTCGGTTACTTCGGCGACCTGCAGGACCCCATCGAGTACCTCCACCCGGCAGCGCGCGACCGCACCGGTTTCGGCAACTGACCGCGGCGGCAGGCAGTGCCGTCAGGTGCTGCGGGTGGTGCCGCCGGGGTAGTTGCCGCCGCCGAACGTCGCGTCGAGCGCGTCGTAGTCGACGGCGAAGCCGACGCGGGGAAGTGCATCGACGAACTCCACGGTACGCGGCTTCTTGTATCCGGCGATGCGCCCGCGGCAGTGCTCGATCAACTCCTCGGCAGAGGCGTGCGCGTCCGCGGCGACGACGACGATCGCCTTGACGCTCTGCACCCAGGTGTCGTCGGGCACGCCGATCACCGCGGCGTCGGCCACCGCGGGATGGCTGCGCAGCGCGTTCTCGACCTCGATCGGGTAGATGTTCTCGGCTGCGCTCTTGAGCATCCGGGTTCTCGGGCCCACGAACGTGAAGGTCCCGTCGGCTTCGTAACGTCCGAGGTCGTTGGTGTGGTGCCAGCCGCCGCGTGCACGCTCCGCGTTCAACTCCGGCCGGTTCCAGTAGCCGTTCATCACGGTTGTTCCGCGCACGACGATCTCGCCGATTTCGCCGGCGGCGACCTCACGATCGTCGGGGTCGACGACGCGAACTTGCACGAGCGGCGAGGGCCGGCCGTGCGTGCCGATCGCGTCTCGGTCGGCGAGCAGGTTGAACGTCTGCATGCCCATGGTCTCGGTCTGGCCGTATCCGCCCGGGCTGCGGCCCCACGGCGAGTCATCGACCCCGACCCATGTGTCGTAGTCCGGGTGACCGCGCTTGCCGCGCAGCGACGACAGGTCGAAGCGACCTCCGGTGTTCGCGGCGACGACGGCGTCGACCATCGGCCCGACGATGTACCCGGACGTGCAGCGGAACGTCTCGACCGTCCGGCACAGATCCTCACCGTCGCTGCGGCGCACGAACACGTTCGCCCCACCGGCCACGAGCGTCGCGAAGTTCTCCATGAACACGCCGACGTGGAACAGCGGACCGGCGTTCAGGTAGCGGTGCCCGGCGTGCACTCCCATCCATGGGGCCATCAAGACCGCCTGCGCGAGAATCGCGCGGTTCGACAGCATTGCCGCGTTCGGTCGGCCGCCGAATGCCGCCGTGTAGACGAACAGGACCGCGGCATCGCTCGCGCCGGTCCGCGGTGCCTCGGTGGCCGGGGCGCGGGCGAGCCAGGCCCCGTACCCACCGTCGGGGTCGTCGTGCGGAACGATGATCGCGGCGCGATGGTCGGCGAGCGCGAGGCCCGCGTCGACGGTGTCGCCGACCTCCTGTTCCTGGGTGAACACCACCGTGGGCGAAAGGTCGTCGACCACGAACGCGATCTCGGCGGCCGACTGGCGCCAGTTCGCGGGGCAGAACCCGGCCCCGAGCCGTGCGCATGCCACCAGCAACTCCTGCACGCGAAAGCTGTTCTGGCCGAGCCACAACACGCGGTCGCCCACGCTCACTCCTGCGGCGCTCAACGCGGCCGCGCACCGTTCCACCCTGCGATCGAAGTCGAGCCACGACAGGCGCAGGTCGCCGTCGCCGATAGCGAGTTCGCCGGGCCGCGAGCGCGCGTGCTGCGCGACGACGTCGGCGAGGGAGAGGCGGGCCGTGTCGGTGGTCATGTGGTCGCGGTCATCCGGTCGTGATCATCGCAGGCGGAACACCGGTACCGTCTCACCCTCACGCACGTCGTACCAGTCGATCGCGACGTCGTGACCGATCCGTACCTCCTCCGGCCTGACACCGACGACGTTGCCGACGAGACGGCAGCCGCCGGTCCCCGGCAACTCGACGACGGCCGCGACGAAGGGGAGCGCGTCGCGGACATCGGGAATCACCGCGTGACGAATCACCGTGAAGCTGTAGATCGTGCCGCGGCCGTCGTGCTCGATCCACTCGACGGTCTGCGCGCTGCACGAACCACAGAACGGTGTCGGGGGGAACCGGTACTCGCCGCACTCGGTGCAGCGCGGCAGCACGAGTCGATGTTCGGCCGTGGCCTGCCAGAACGGCTCGGTCCACACCGTGGGCATGAGCTGGATGATGTCGGCGGGGGGAACACCCTGCATCGGAGGCACCTCAGGAGTGGAGGATCAGGTTGCTGACGGGGATCGACGCGGGGCCACCCGTGACGAGTGCGACCTCGGCGCCGTCGACCTGGTTGATCGCGGTGCCGCGCAGTTGCTCGACGGCCTCCTTCACGTGCGTCATCCCGATGATGTACGCCTCGCTCAGGTTGCCGCCGTGCGTGTTGACCGGCAACGAACCGCTCGGCCAACGAATGTTGCCATCGGCGACGAAGCGGCCGCCCTCGCCGATGGGTGCGAACCCATAGTCCTCGAGCTGCATGATGACCATCGGGGTGAAATGGTCGTACAACAGCGCGACGTCGACGTCGGCCGGACCGATGCCGGCCATGCGGTAGGCGTCGGCGGCGACCGGGCGATGGCCGCTCGACGCGAAGTACTCGTCGGGCATTCCGAACCACGTGATCGCCTGCCCCCACCGGCCGGCACCGCCGTTCGCCGACGCGGCGATGTACACGGGCCGTTGCCTGCAGTCGCGGGCGCGTTCGGCACTCATCGTGATCACCGCGACCGCGCCGTCGCACTCGAGGCAGAAGTCGAAGAGACACAACGGGTCCGCGATCATTCGTGCGTCGAAGTAGGCGTCGAGCGTGAGTTCGTGCTGCATGAGCGCCGTCGGACGCCGGATCGCGTTGTTGCGCGTACTGATCGCGACCTCGGCGAAATCCTCGCGTCGCGTGCCGTACAGGTGCATGTGCCGCTGCGCGAGCACCGCGAACATCTGGCCCGGCCCCATCAGGCCCGACGGCTGGATGAAGCTCCCCTCCGGCGACGGCGGCGCGCTGTACGTCGCGCCCGGCTTGCCGCGCGGCGCATAGCTCGCACCGAATCGCGAGGCTGCCTGTTGCAGGGTCATGATCGACGCGACGCAGTCGGCCTGACCGCTCACGATCGCGGCCGCCGCGAGTCCGACCGACCCGGCCGCACCACCGCCCCCGCCGGTGAGCATGCCGGTGAACCGCACGTCGATCCCGAGCCACTGGGCGAACAGACTCGTGTCGAACCCCATCGAGTAGAGCGCGAAACCGTCGACGTCGTGCACCGACAGGCCCGCGTCCGCGCAGGCCGCGAGCAACGCCTTGGCGGCGAGTTCCATCGGGAGCTGCGGCAGTGATTCGCCGCGTTTGGTGTACGGCGTCGCGCCCACGCCAACGATTGCTGTCTTGCCGCGCATGGTGAGTTCGGTCATGCGCCGACTCCGTCGAGGCCGTACAACCGCGCCGCGTTGTCGTGGACCACGGCCTGCAGTTCCGACTCGCTCAACCCATCGAAGATGCGCGCGACGGTCGCCTGGCTGTGCGGGTAGGTCCCTTCAGGGTGTGGGTAGTCGCTCGCCCACAGCAACGGTTCGATCCCGGTGATCTCGCGGGCGAGCAGCGGTGCGCGATCGGCACCGAGCGTGACGAAGCACTGGGTCGTCGCGTAGTGGCTCGGCGGTGCGGCGAGCTTCGGGTTCACCCACTGCTCGTGTTCCTCGAAGGCCTCGTCCATGCGCTCGCAACAGTACGGATACCAACCGGCACCGCTCTCGACGAACACGAGCCGCAATCCGGGATGGCGTTCGAGCACGCCCGACGCCGCGAAATAGCAGAGCGTCTCCGCCGACAGGAGTCCGACCTTCGCGTAGTTGATGATCGCCCCGCCCGGGCCCTTCTCCTGGCTCGGGAGCGCGCCGGTTCCGGTGTGGAGCGACAACGGGATGCCGGCCGCCGCCGCCACCTCCCAGATCGGGCCGTAGTCGCCGCGGTTGTAGGGCACGCCGACGGGAGGCGTCGTGGGGATGAGCGCCGAACGAAAGCCGAGCGCGGCGATGCGCTCCATCTCCGCCGTGGCCGAGGCCACGTCGCGAATCGGCACGACCGCGCTGGGTACGAACTCGGGGCCCTGGCCGATGAACGTCTCGGCGAGCCAGTCGTTGTAGACCCGCGCGCAGGTCACCGCGAGGTCGGGATCCTCGAGCAGGTCGATGAACAGCCCGAACGTCGGGTAGATCACCTCGGCGACGACGCCGTCGCTCGCCATGTCGCGGCGTCGATCGCCGACATCGGCACCGCCACCCTGGCCGAGGATCGCTCGCCTCCGCTGCTTGTCGGCGTTGCGTTCGGCATCGGTGCTCGCGGCGGCCTCGGACTCGGTCTTGGGCGTGACGCGAGACAGCTTGCGGTTCGGCATGCCCTCGATCGCCATCACGTACCAGTCGCCGTCGACCACGAGTCGCGGACCACGGTCTCGCATCGCGGCAGGGAGTCGTTCCTGCCAGAGCGTCGCCGGCTCGAACAGGTGATTGTCGGCACTGATCAGACTGCGCATCGCTTGCTCCTCTGGGTCAAGATCGGGCCGGCACGATGCCGTGCCCGTCGACGATCGCGCCGCGCACGTCGGTGCGCACGCGGGTGAATCCGGTGGCGCGGGCGCGCCGGGCGGTCACCGTCACGGTGTCGTCGGCGTCGGAGTCGAGTTCCCACTCGTCGGGGTCGACCCATGCCGGACCACCAGGTTCGGTCGCGATCGCGACGGCGGGACCGGCGAGCACGAAGTCGTACGGAGCGAGGCCGGCTGCTGCCAGGCGTTCGTATGCTCCCGGGCGAGCCGCGACGACGGGGACCTCGCCGAACACCGCGGGGTACGGGGTCCCGAGTTCGTCGAGCCCGTCGAGGATCGCGGGCGTGATGCCGATCGCCGCGCGGTACGCGAGCAGGCGGGTGAACATGCGGACGCGGACGGCTTCGCCGCGCGACGCGTCGGTGAACGACATCTGTGCGCCCGAGAGCATCGCCCCCAGGATCAACGGCCAGAAGTGCGCGGCCTCCGACAACATCGAGGCGAACAGCACGCGCTCGCCCCGCACGACGGCGAGGCCGCCGAGCACGGCCGGTGCGGCGCCGATCGCGCGGCCGATCTCGTCGTTGCCGACCTCCCAGTCGTGACGCGTGCCGGTGTCGTCGACGTACTGGCCGATACCCCACACGGCAGTGCCCGCGGTATCGGGTCGCGCGGCTTCGGTCGCGCCCGTGTCGGTCATTTCCGTGTGACCCTGGGGATCTTGTGCGGCGGCCCGAGCCGCAGGAGCTCCTCGTTCGCGACGAGCTCCACCTCGGGTTCCACTCCGACCGACGTGAGGACCGCAGCGCGTACCTCCTCGGCGAGTGCCACGAGCCGGTTCGCGGCGACGCCGTCGTGACCGACGCGTAGCCGAAGCGTGTCGACCTGACGCTGCGGTCGCACGATCTGGAACAGCCCGAGACCGCAGGCGTCGACCCTCTCGACGGCCTCCCAGACGTCGATCGGCAGTACCGACACGCCGTCGACCACGATCTCGTCGCCCTTGCGGCCGATCGTCCAGATGCGGGCGTGGGTGCGTCCGCACGCACACCTCGACCGGTCGATCTCGACGATGTCGTCCGAACGGAACCGCACGAGCGGCGCCACCCGGTTCGCGAGCGCGGTCGCGACGAGTTCGCAGCGCACCCGATCGCCGTCCACGGGTTGCGCGTCGCGATGGTCGATCGCCTGTGGGTCGATCCCCTCGACGTACGCGGTGTCCTCCCAGAAGTGCATGCCGTCGTGCGCGCTGCACTCGAAGCAACCGGTCACGTCGCCGACGTTGCTGTGCTCGTAGAGGTGCATGCCCCATTCGGTGGCGAGGCCGCGCGCCCGTGCTCCGAGCGGTTCGCCCGCGAACACGACACCCCGGTACGACGAGAACGCGTCGACCGGATCGATGCCGGCTCGTTCGGCGATCGCCGCGGTCGCGTTGATCATGGTGCCGCCGAAGTTGTAGAGCGCGGTCGGGCGGTGCCGGAGCGAGGCGCGCAGGAGCCGCTCGATCTCCTCGACGCCGTAGTCGAACAGCAGCGGGACCGCGCCGAGTTGTTGCACGAACCCGTACGTGGCGCCGCGGAACGTGAACAGGAACAACGCGACGCGATCTCCCGGACGCACCCCCATGCCCCAAAAATCTCGGTACATGATCGCAGGTCGTCCTGCGAAACCTCCGCCCCACAGCTCGGCGACGAGAGTCGGGTCGCCCGTGGTCCCGGACGTCGAGTTGATCGCCGTCAGCTCGGCGGGCCGCACACAGAGGACGCCACCGAACGGGTCGCCGCGATTGTCGCGGTAGCGACGCTGCGCATCCTTGTCGAGGAACGGGACCTTCTCCCTGAAGTCGTCGAAGTCGCGGATGTCGGCCGGTGTGATCCCGGCGACGTCCCACGCCTCGCGCGTCAACGCCGAATGCTCGTACGCGAGCGCGATCGTCTCGGTGAGCAACTCGAACTGGAGATCGCGCAAGCGGTCGCGCGGCATCGTCTCGTATTCGGCGTCGTAGTAGGGCGCTTCGTTCGGCGGAAGCTCGGGCATCAGCGACGACCCTCGACACCGAGCGCGGGGAGGCAGAACCGCATCAC
>SXGT01743379.1_pt1 | contig 15868 bp, 18 predicted proteins | sample 3176221 | NCBI WGS metagenome assembly SXGT01 (sample SAMN11356862, study PRJNA531348) | freshwater metagenome | isolation source: freshwater sample F1-120 | place: China: Fuxian Lake, Yuxi | collected 2017-12-25
GTCCCTTGGATCACGCCCGTGAACAGCGGCGAACGATCGAGCCCGCCGCGGATGACTTCGTGGGTCTGCTCGTTCGTGTACACCATGTGGCAATCGATCTGCGGGAGCCGAGCTCCGCGTGAGCCAAAGGAGAACCGTCCTTCCGGAACCGTGTCCGTCTGCGTTTCGATCCGATCCCATGCGATGGATTCGGACGCCAACCGGGGAGGGGTTCCCGTTTTCAGGCGACCGAGCCGAAGGCCAAGCCCCGTGAGCGAACGGGAAAGCTGCGTTGCCGCCGGATCGCCGATCCGCCCGCCGATCTCTTGCTCCATCCCCCGGTGCATCACCGCGCCGAGGAAGGTTCCCGTCGTCAGGATCGCCGCCGTCGTGCGCAAGATCCGACCGTCCGCGAGCACCACCGCCGATACGCGGCCCCCTTCCGTCTGGAGATCGGCGATCTCCCCTTCGATCAAGTCCAGGTTCGGCGTCCCCTTCAACCGCGCCTGCATCCGGCCCGGGTATTCGTGGATGTCGACCTGGGCGCGAGAGGATTGGACGGCGAGGCCCCGCCGGGTATTCAACCGTCGAAATTGGATGCACGCCTCGTCGGCGACGCGCGCCATGATTCCGCCGAGAGCGTCCAACTCACGTACCAAATGCCCCTTCGCCTGGCCACCGATCGCGGGGTTGCAGGACAGCTTGGCGATGTGGTCCAGCTTAAACGTGACCAGCGCCGTGCGCCGACCCATCCGCGCGGCCGCGGAAGCCGCTTCACAACCGGCGTGGCCTGCGCCTACTACCACTACGTCGTAGGTCATCGGGGCTCCAGGCGCGCGATCTAACGGGGATGCGTCCCTTGGGCGACTCGGCGTTCCGCCGACCGCGTGCTTTCGGGGTTCCGTCGCGGCAAGCCGCGACCGCTACGCGCCCTGCCGCCCGCTGTCGCACCGGCCGCACCTCACTAAAAGTACCGTCACCACCCGTTGGAGGATACTAGCGAATGCCCGCAACGGACGGGAATACCGGTACGGAGGTCAAAGAGACCATGTCCTTGTTGAAGATCCACCTCATTTTGGTCTGTATCTGGTTGGGCTTGGTTCTCGTGGAAACGGTGATCGAGTTTGCGGGACCCCACTCCAACGAGAATCTTCAACGGGTTGCGCGCTATCATTCTCTGGTGGACGGACTCTTTGAGCTTCCCATCGTCCTTGCGGTTCTCGGAACGGGCGTCACTCTCGCGTGGCGCATCTGGCCCTTGGAGAACCTGATGCTCGTGAAGGTCACCGCCGGCCTCATCGCCATTGCAGCCAATCTGTACTGTGCCACACTCGTGTTTGTTCGAAGGTGGTCGGTTTCGAACGAACAAACCCTCGCGCGCCTAAGCTGGCATGTTCGCTTCACCTGGATCGCCGTGCCCTTCGGGCTCTGCGCGCTGTGGATCGGGCTTCGGCGCAGCATGGGTTGACGGTCGCGCCCGGTGGTCGGTCTCAGACGGCTACGTCGCGGCCCCACACACCGCCAGCACCAGACCAACCAGAATGATCATCAGGATCGCCGAAATCACAGCGAAAATCAGCGCAATGATCCCCAACTCAATGACCGTGGCCAAACACCCTGCAGTGCCGCTTCCGAGCACCACCAACAGCCAAGTCGCGCGCGTCGGCTCACTGACGAACCGACGAACCCCCGCAAACGAAGCAGCGCCGATCACCAGCGTGTTTAGGATGAACAACCCGCCGCTGACCACCGCCAGGAACACATAGGGGTAGATCCACTCGTAACTCGCAGCGTCCATCGCTAGTTCACGATGATGTGGATGGTCGCCGACATCGCCTCGCCGTAGCTGCCGTGTGCGCCGTCCGCAAACTGCAACGTGAGCGTGTGCGGCCCAGAAGGAAGCTCCACCGTTGTTTCCGTCTGCCCTTTCCCGAAATGAATGTGCTTTTCATCGGCGGGCACCACCGTCCCCGCCGCGACCGGCTCCGCATCGATGATCAGGTGGTGGTGACCGGTGTCTGGCTTCACCTCCCCGGCTGGGGCGACCTCCATTCCGCCAATCCCAAACACCACCTTCACCGGGGAGTTGACCGTCGCCCCTTCCACCGGCTCAACAAAAAACACGCGCTTTTCGGCCCCACCTGGAACGGCATTGTCCGGCACCGGAGGCGCCTCTGGCGCTTCCACCACCGCGGTATCCACCGCCGGCGCAGGGGTTTCCACCGTTCCCGAACAACCCAGCGCCAACAGCCACACGTAAATCCGCATCCGTCCCCCAACCGGCCCAATGTAACGCACGGGTCGATACCCCGCGGGCCCCGAATCGATTACGGGCTCCGGATGTCGACTCACCGGTACCGGTTGTTGGAGGTTCCCGAGATCGCGGCGGGCATGCGCCTCGACCGCTTTCTCGCCCGTTGGTTTACCGACCACAGCCGATCGGCGTTGGCCAAGGGGATCCGCCTCGATCAAGTGCGCGATGACACCGGGAAGCCGCTCCGCGCGTCGCACACCATCCGCACCGGCCAACGCCTGCTGCTGTTCATCCCGGGGATCGCCCCCGACTCCGAGCCACCGCCGTTTCCACCGATCCTGTTCGAAGACGACGATCTCGCGGTGATCGACAAACCCGCCGGCCTGATGACCCATCCCGCAGGCAACACATTCACCTGGGCGGTGATCGGCCTCGCGAAGGAGCTTTGGCCTGACGCCGATTTGGTTCACCGCATCGACCGCGACACCTCCGGCGTGCTCGTGCTTTCAAAAAACTCCAAGGCCAACCGCTTCTTGAAGGCCGCCTTCAAGGAAGACCGCGTGCACAAGGAATACGACGCCCTGTGCCGCGGAATCATCCCCTGGGAGTTCCAGAGCCTCCAAGGACGAATCGGACCCGCCGACGGTCCGATCCGCATTCAGATGGCGGTGCGGTCGGACGGCCAACACGCGCGCACCGACGTCCGCGTGAGCGAGCATCGCACCTACGGAAATGGCGTTTCGTTGACGCGCGTGCGCTGCACCCTGTTTACCGGGCGCACCCACCAGATCCGCGTTCACCTCGACCACGCGGGATTTCCGTTGATCGGGGATCGGATGTACGGCGTCCCCACCGACGTTTTCCTCCACGCCTGGGAACACGGCGTCGATGAATCGGTGATTCAGGCTGCGGGTGCCCCGAGGCATGCCCTGCACGCCGCCCAGATCTCCCTTCCGTTGCCTTCAGGCGGAAACCACACGGTTGACGCGCCCTTCCCAGAGGATCTCAGCCGCTGGTGGGATGACGCCAACGTGCTGCCGCTTGACGGATGGAGCGGTGAAACCTCACCTTCCGACGATGCTGTGCCACCGGATCGGGAGATAGACAACTAACTTGACTATCCAGGGGCGTTCGCCACCCGCAGCTTCATCGCCGCTTCCAACGGGCCCCATTCGGCGCCCACCGCCGTCGCCCCCCCATATGCGCCACTCTCCCGAAACCAGCCGAAAGCTGACGCCTCTCGTCCAAACGCTCTTTCCACCTGCGCCATGCGAAAGTACAGCAGCGCCCGAACTTGTCGGTGACCCGGATCGCCGAGCACTTCTCTCGCCGCAGCCAATTGGTGAAGCGCCTCCGTCTCCTGACCCAACTGCGCCCAAATGACCGCCGACAACGCCAACGCTTCCACCAAGTGCGGCCCATTGCGGGAGCCACTGACCGCCACCACCGCCTCTTCGGCAATCGCGCGCGCACGATCCAACTGACCCAACAGCAGATAGCCCTGGGCAAGCTTCACTTTGATGATCCCGAAATGGTCCAGCTGTTCGGTACCTGCGTTCGTATACTCCAGCAGCAACGCCTCCAACAGGCCGATTGCCTCTTCCACAGAGCCCTGGTTCAACAGACAGATCGCCAAGTTCTGACGGACGATCACCGCATAACGATGGTTGTGGGCGCGTTCGTGAAGCTCGACCGACCAGCGGAAATAGAACAAAGCGCGATCCATCCGCCCCTGGTACGCATACACAATGCCAAGGTCGCTCAAGGTATATGCCGCCGACCAATCGCCTTCGCCGCCGAGGGCCTGCTCCAAAGCGAGCGAGCGCTGGTAGGCAGCCTCCGCTTCGAGGAGCTTTCCGCGCGACCGGAGAATGCCCCCGTGCGCCTTCCAAAGCAACGATTCGTTCGGACTGTGGACCACCCGTTCCAGAAGTCGAAATCCCTCGGCCACATCGGCTTCCGCGGCCTCCAACTCGCCGTTTTCGCGCAGGAGGGTGGCGCGTTGAATCAGGCAACTCAACTTCGCCGACGGATCCCCATAGGCTTCCGCGCTGATAAGCGCTTTTTGCAACGCCCGGGCGCGCTGATGGCGATCGGTCACCGTCGACGAACGGTCCAATTCCAGCCGCCAACGGTATTCTGGGGCGATCTCTGCCGCCAACATGCGGTCCAACAACGCCAACGTCCGCTGATCAAAAGGGCTTTTTCGAAACGCCGCATGCGCACAGGCCGACGCCGTAGCCAGATCTCCCTCTTGGAACGCCCGATCGGCCGCGTTCAAAAACGGTTCATATTCTTCCGAGGGTGGCGAGAATCGGTCCCAGCTTGCAAAAGCGGCTTCCACCAACGGATTCCGTTCTTTTCCACCCCAAGTGCGCCACTGCAGGCCATCGCCATAAGTGGTGACCAAATGCACCGGTTTCGATGGATCGATCTCGATTTTCCTACGAACTCGTACCGCCGTATGGTAGGCCGCCCGGGTCACCACCGAAGGATGAGTATGCCAGACATCCCGGTGCAATTCGTCCAGAGACACCACCCGATGTTCATTCTCGACCAGGTAGGCGACCAGCGCGCACTCCCGCCCGGTGAGCCGTTCCACCGCGCCATTGCGACGCACTTCGCGCGTTCGCAAGTCCAATTCGCCATCTTGAAGCAGCAAGGTCGACACGGGACCTCCGACGGGACGGCAAGCACCATAGCCGAACCCAAAGCCGTCCGTTTGCAAATGATCGTCCCAAACCAGTAGACAACCGCGTTTACCAAATGGGCATTGTCGCGAAATCCCGCCAAAGATAGTCTGCGCCACGGAGATACAAATGCGGTTTCGAATCATACTTTTCGGATTGGCTCCTGGTCTGCTCGCCTGTGGCGGCCTGTTTGGCTCAGTCCGCAGCGATTTAGATGCGATCTGCCTCGATTATCAGGACGTCGCCACCATCAACCCGCCGACCGATCGCGCCGCGGCCCTGGCCGGTCGGGTTCAAGAGCGCGGGGTGACCTCAGAAACCGAAACCTTCTTCGCGAGCTACGCCCAATCCGGCGTCGCCGCCGGTGAGCACTACGAGCTGTTCCTTCAGTTCGCCGCCGAAAATGGCGCTGCCGACTGGACGTGCCCAGCCATGGAGCGTCAAGACGACGCCGACGCCGTGTGCTCCGCGATCACCGATGCGGTCGCCAAAGACCCTGCAAAACCTTTCGCCGCACTAGCCGAGACGGCCCAGAATGCCAAGTGGTCCACCGAAGTTCGCGAGTTCGCAGCGTCACTTCAGACCTTGGCACCCGGAACCCGCATCGAATCCGTTCGCACCTTCGTCGCGAACCAAGGCGGCTGGACCGCCGAACTTTGCGCTCAGGAGCTCGAGCCCTACGAGCGCACGCCCGAAGCGGCCGTTCGAAGCTATTTGGAGCTCATGACCCAGAGCAAAGCGGCCGAGGCCACCCCCTTGATTTCGTCAAGTTGCTTGACTACTTCAGTGGCCACCGGCGAACCCGTTCAGATGTTGGGCGCGACCATTCAGGCGACCGAAATTCTGGTCGACGAAGCCACGATCTCCGGCACAGAGGCCATGGTTCCCTACTCGGTCAATGGTTCCGCCAGCGCCCAAAATACGCAGACCACCTTCCTTGGAATGTCCGTTTCGGTTGGATCCATGGAGCTGGCCGGCGCCACCCGAAGCGGAACCCTCAAAACCGTTCTCGAAGATGGTGTTTGGAAGGTTGGCTGTCCATAGGAGCCGCGGATGAGCGTTTTCGTTCAACTCACCGGAAGTGATGGTTTTCAGCCGCTGGACGTCGATCCCGAGCTCGACCACCGTTGGTTCGAATACGGACAACGCACGTGTTCCGCCAAGCTAAAAGCCGCCCTCGGAATTACACTCCCGGCCAAGCGCACCGTCTTAGATGCCTTCTCTGCCGCTTCCGGCACGGATCTCTCGGCTTTGAAGACGTTTTATTCGTACTACCCAATGGATGACGAGGACGATCCCCTGTTTGAAGAGTACGGCGAACCCTACGACGAGAAGGTCGCCGCTGAGCATTGGTTTCGCGCTACGCTGGCACCCGAACAGCTTTTGGCCGCCATCGAAAAGGTACTAAGCTTCTCCGAAGCGCACTTTCGTCTGGCGTTTAAAGAAGACGCGGCCGATGTACGCTCCGATCTAAAGGCGCTTCAAACCGCCTTGGAAGCGGCAAAGGGCGCCACCGCCGTGGTGATGTGTTTGGATCCCGGAGATCTGTAGTATCGTTCCCTGAGCGGCTCCGGAGACCTGCATGTGGTGGCTTCCCCTCGCGACCCTGGCCTCCGCCCTCGCGAGTCCTTGGGATATCGACTACGGCACCCTCGGCGAAGGACGCCTGATTTTGCGGGGTGGGGTCCTCGGCCACCTGGACGAAAAGGGCCACCTCAGCGAACCACCGAAAGCCCCCTGTAAGCTCGACTCCCCCTCCTCCACCTGGCTGGAAGGTGACCAAGCCGTACATTGGACGCCTACTCAAGCGGTTCGCTGGCGCTGGTCGAACGGCGCATGGGGGCCGGCCGCCTGCGAGCCGCCGACTCCAGTCCCCAAGCTCCCCCTCCAAAAATGGCTCGACCAACGCCAGACAGAGCTCGGGATGACCGAAGGGCCCAAAGAGTCCGGTTGCGTGGCGATCCCTGAAGGGCCACTGCTAGGCGGTTTCTCCTGGGGAATCGACTGCGGGGAGGTTTGGGGCGGTCTTGTCGGATTGGTTCGCACCAAAGGCAAGGCGTCGGTATTCACCTCGGTGCTCGCCCCCCCGGACCATCAAGCCGAAGTTCACCGTTCCGGCGACGACTTTCAGGTGATTTGGCAGCACGGCAATCCGCTCGTAGCGCACACTGAAAACCGTTTTCAATGGAACGACAAATCCCAAAGGTTTCAGAAAATCGGCAGCAAAGAGGTTCCAAGCGAGGCAGTCGCCGCTTGGAGCAGCGCTTTAGAAGCCAGTAAAACCGATGCGGAAGCCCTCAGGCGGTTCTACGAGGCCTATGGCGAGCCCCTCACCGACGCCGAGAAAGCCTCGCAGACGCTCGGCGAGGTATACGTACTTGCACTTGCAACCGAGCTTCTTCCCCGATGGCGCGCAGGGGAGACCGAATATGTGGTCTGGCGCGCCCGCACGGCCGCGAAACACCCTGTCGGACGCTGCGATACGCGAAAAACCAGCGCCGAGCATCGCCAAAACGGAGCGATGGTGATCGAGGGAAGTCCTCCGATCTGCCTCTCCTCCAATTCCGCTTCGGTGGAAGCCGTCGACAACTTGGGATTGTTCCTCTTTGAAGGCGGGTATTCCGCAGAAGCGGTCCCCTTCCTTGCGGCGGCCGTCCTCGCATCGCCTGAGCGGACCACCGCTCGCCTCAACCTCGCCGACGCTCTCTGGGCGTTGGAACGACAAGATGAAGCTCGTCCCCACTACAAAACCTTCGCCGAACAACTGCTCGCCGCCGGAAAAAAGCTGAACATCCCCGAGCGCGTCGCCAAGCGGTCCCGGCCTTGAGTCACGCCCTGTAATCGGGTTGGCGATCGGCCTTGGGCACGGTGTGTAGGACCGCTGTTTCGAGGTCCATATGCCGAACCCCTTTTCTACGTTGATGTTGCCGATGGATGTGTTGAACGCCTCGGGCGCGTCGGCTACGCCGTCGGCCCCTGCGCGGGTTCCGTCGCCTTCGAGCGAAGCTCTCCGGCGACCCCTTCGGGCCGCTCCGGCTCCTCGCGCGGAAGAAGCCGCCGATCCCAACGGGGGAACGCTCGCGATCTTCGACTACTGATCGGGACGTATTCTAAACGATGCTGGTGCGGGGCACTCCGAAAGTAAACTACTTTACTATTTTCTCGATGCACTTTCGCTGCGGTTCGCCCACCCAAGAAAGACAAAGCGCCCGCCCATCGCCGTCACTTTCTCCTTTCGCACCGGCGGCACAAGCCTTGGGATTGCCAATTTGGTGCGCCTAAATTAGCCGAGCGCTAGCCTTCCTGCGAGCGCCAACAACCACCCCACAGGGCACGTTCCAACACCATCCTCCGCACGTTCCGGTGGGCACCACGGAGCTTCCGGCCAAGTCAGCCAGGTGCGGCCGGCAAACTCCGGCCGTCGCTCCACCAGCGCTTTCAACCCTCCGTGGTGATGTCCCGAACTCGACGCCACTTCGATGGCGATCGGCGAGGCAGGACTCGGGAGGACAAAATCCACTTCCTGCTTTCCTTCTCGCCAATAGTAAAGGCGTTGACCAAGCCGAGCAGCGTACACCTGCAGGTGCACCGCGACCTGATTCTCGCGCAAATGTCCACGCTCAGCGTCGGAAACCGCCCAAGGAACCCGACCTAATACAGCATTTCGCACCGCGTTGTCCGCAAGAAACACTTTGCGACCGCGTCGCTGCACCGCCTCTTCCGTCGCCGTATAGTTGTACAGACGAAACACAAGATGAATCGCCTCTAAATGGCTGAGGTAACGATCGACCGTGGGTTGCTTTACCCCGATCGAGCTGCCCAAAGCCGAGGGTGACGCGATCTGCGCCACCTGATCGGCCAAAACGGTAAGGAGCTGCTCTAATTTGTCCGGCTGCTCGATGCCCACCGCCAGCATCAGATCTCGATAAATGGCGTTATGAACGATATCGCCGCGCAGACGATCCTGGGCACGCACCATAGCCGTTCGAAAATCCCCCCCGGTCGGCCACCCTTCCGCAAAACCACCCAAATTGGAAAGGACGTCCGCCGAGGCATCCCAATCGCTGGAGGGCTTCGCTTCGGCCTGGCTCAACAAGACCCCATGTAAATCACCCGCCAACGCGGGGAGCCGCCGCCCCAATGTTGCTCCATACTCGTGCACCAACCAAGGTGGAAGATCCACTTCACGCCACCGGCCCGCTCCGGATTCGGTTCGCACGGTGCGATGTGTGGATGTGGCGCTGGAGGTGGCAACGATTCTCACCGGCCAACCATCGTCGTAGAACGTCTTCAGCCACAAATCCCATTGCGGAGCCGCTGTCACCTCGTCGAGAAAGAGGTAGTAAGGCTCGACCGAACTCCATGGCGGCGGCCCCACCAGCGCCTGAACCAACCGACCGAGGTCGACGTTCCGAACTTGGGGATGATCCATTCGAAGCCAGAGGATTCGCGCAGGTAAAACCCCCTCATTGAGAAGTCTCACTACCGTATGCTGCATCGCCACCGTCTTGCCGACGCGCCGCAACCCGATCAACACCACATGGCGACGATCCGAGCCATCGCGCAGTACCCCTTGAAGCTGACCCACCACCTCCCGTTCCGTGGTCGGCAAGCTCTTGTACCAGGGCCCAAAAGAGTCCGGATGACGCCAAGGCATCCAGGTCTCAAAAACCGCACTGAGACTTTCCAAATCCTGAATGCTCATGGTGCACACCTGAAAATAACATTCAGCGGGTGAATGTTACGTCTCCTCAACGAACATACCGCACGTGTATGTTCACCGCTGAAGAAAACCCAGCACGAGTTCGTTCTCCACCTCATCCTGTCTTACCGCCGACTTTCCCGCCGGGATTCTACATTCCCTTCAACACCCAACCCCACGCCAACGCGATCGCCCAAGCCCCCACCACAACGACGTGGAAGGCCGTTCCTGCGCGCCGCGGCCCTTCCCACCCGTACCCGACCAACAATCCCGCGATCAGGCCTCCCAGGTGCCCCGCAGCGTTCACAAACGGCAATGCCAGGGACAGGATGACGTTCACTCCCACGAACCCCCAAAGCACGGGGCCCAACAGCCGGCGGTCCTCCGGTGAGAGCTCCCCCCGGTACCGCCACGCGATAACCACTAAGGCCCCCAACAGCCCAAAAGCACCACCCGACGCCCCATCCGACTGAACCACGCCCGTCGCCTGGGTGAGCGCGGACCCCGCCACGCCTGCGATCACAAACCACGACCACAGACGTAAACCACCGATCCAAGGCTCCAAAAAACGCCCGAGCGTGGCGATCCCCACCGCGTTGGTGAGCAGATGGAACGCCTCCACATGCAGCAGGATGCTCGTGCACAAACGCCACATTTCGCCCTTGGAAACCAAGGAAGCGAGCTGTCCTCCCACGAGGCTGCGCGTGTGTGCCCCGCGCTGAAGGAACAGCACCCCGAGATCCGCTTTTCCCTCGGAGATAAGCCAAATCCCGGTCGCCAAATGCACCGCCACGATCAGCCCTACCAAAACCCACGTTGCGGGGATCGGCGCTTTCCAGGCTATCCCTGGAGGACGATCACCGAACGCAGGATTCATCGGCAGCGCTCCATGCGGCTACACCGGTAAAGCGAACTCACGAAGGACCTCATTCAACGAGGTTTTCTTGTCGGTCGACTCGCTGCGTTGTCCGATGATCAACGCGCAGGGGAGGGAATAGTCCCCGGCAGGGAATTTCTTCGAACGAACGCCCGGCACCACCACCGAGCGCGCCGGCACCCGACCGCGGTATTCCACTTCGCGCGGCCCAGTAACGTCGATGATCGGCGTTGAAGCGGTCAAGGTAACGCCCGCTCCGATCACCGCCTCCTTCTCGACGATCACGCCCTCGACAACAATGCAGCGAGAACCGAGGAAACACCCCTCTTCGACGATGACCGGGCGGGCGCCGGGCGGCTCCAACACGCCACCGATGCCCACCCCTCCGGAAAGATGAACTCCTGCGCCGATTTGCGCGCACGAACCGACAGTGGCCCAAGTGTCGACCATGGTGCCCGCGCCAACATAGGCTCCGATATTGACATATCCAGGCATGACCACGCAGCCCGGCTCTAAAAAGGAACCGTAACGAACGGTCCCCGGCGGCACCACCCGAATGTTCTGCTCTTTCAATTTGGTCTTCAGCGGGATTTTGTCGTAGTAGCGGTAGTCCCCATAGGAGCCCTCCACCATCGGCATCATCCGGAAATAGAGCAGGATCGCCTGCTTCAGCCAGCTGTGAACCACCCATTGGCCGTCAATCTTCTCGGCGACGCGGAGCTGGCCTTCATCCAAGTGCGCCAACGTTTCCGCGACCGCATCGCGGTCGATTTCGCCGCTTTGCCAGGATTGCTCGATGCGTGCGCGCAGTGGATCCACAGCGACCTCCCCGAACCCGATATCCGGAACCGGGTTTGGGCGCCGCCCCTCGCAAGCTCGGTGCCGGCCTTCTCCGGGCTCGTGCCAAGGCACTCGGTTTTTCGCAAGCTCAAACCACGGCTTCGCCGTGCCCTCCGTCCGCCTGGCGCACCAAGCCGGCCAATGCGTTAGGAAGCCTCCGTTCCAACCCCGAGTGTACCGATGTGGATCTTGTCGCTGTTGGCGTGCGTGGACGGAGACGCCCCCATTGTCTCTGGGGACACCACCGAAATCGTATTCGAAGTTCCTAAAGGCGCTACCGGCAAAGGTCTCGGCGACGAGCTGGTCAGCCAAAAGTTGGCTCCTTCCGAATGGCAGTGGAAATGGTTCATTCGCAGCAATGACGCCAGTTGCATCAAGGCGGGCAAACACGCCGTTAGTCCGGGCATGTCCATGCGTCAGGTGCTGGAGTCGTTGTGCGGAGCGCCGATCCCCGACGATGAGCCGTTCACCGTGGTCGAAGGTTGGCGGATCCGAGATATCGACGAAGCTTTGGCGGCCAAGGGGTGGATCACTGCCGGCGATTACATCAAGCTGGCGGAATCCAAAGCCGTGGACATGCCTTTTGAAATTTCTTCGCCCACTCTGGAGGGGTATCTCTATCCCGAAACCTATATGGTGGAGCCCGCCCGGTTCTCTACCAAAGCGTTCATCGAACGCCAGCTCACCACCTTTCAAGAGCGGTTTCTGTCCAAGCACAAAGATCAGCTTCCGGCCAACCGGGATTTGAACGCCATTGTCGTCATGGCGTCCATGCTGGAACGGGAAGAACCCAACCCCGAGAATCGGCCCATCGTGGCCGGCATCCTCTGGAAACGGCTGGACAACTCCTGGAATCTCGGAGTCGACGCGACCAGCCGCTACACTCTCGCCGATTGGAACGATCGCAAGGCCTTTTTGGTCAAGCTCCGCGATCCGCACGAACCCTACAACAGTCGACTGCGGCCCGGGCTGCCGCCCACCGCCATTGGTAATCCCGCCTTACCATCTCTGGAGGCTGCGCTGGCCCCGGTCGAGTCGGAATACTGGTACTACCTTCATGATTCCAGTAAGGGGTTCCACGGCGGCAAAGATGTGGCCGAGCACGAGGCGAATCGAAAGAAGTACGACGTGTGGTAGACGACGTACGTACGCCTTGACCATGAACACGTACGTCGGTAAACTGCGGTAGGAGGCCTCATGCCGATCACTGCTTCTCAACTTCGGGCCGATGTGTACCGTCTGCTCGACCAAGTGATCGAAACCGGAGTTCCGCTGGAGGTGGAGCGCGGCGGGTACCTCGTACGGATCACCGTTCAGCCCAAGGTTCATTGGTTGGATCGGATGATCACAAGGGACACGATGGTCGGAGACCCGGAATCGTTCACCCACATCGACTGGTCCGATTGCTGGGATCCAGGGAGCCTCGAGCCATGATTCACCTCGATACCAACGTTGTTTTGTGGGTGCACCAGAACAATACGGCGCACTTTCCGCCGAAAGTACGAAAATGGTTGCGTGGCGCTCGCCCCATGATCTCGCCAATGGTTCGTGTTGAACTTGCTTTTCTACACGAGAGGGGGCGCCTCAACTTCACGGCGGTCGAAATTCTAGAAGATCTCCGCCTTCAAATCGACCTCGGCATAGCCGAAAGCCGCCTTGAACAAGTGGCGGCCATCGCCTCTACGCTAAAATGGACGCGCGATCCCTTCGATCGGATGATCACCGCCCACGCCCTCGCCGACGATCTTCCGCTGCTCACCAAAGACGCGACGATATTGACGAATTGCCCGTTGGCCTGCTGGGAGTAGTCCGATGACCAAGTCCGCCCTTGGGGTAGGCATTGGCCTTTTTGGCGCCATGCTCGCCGTTTCGTGGATACTGGACTGGCGGATCGCCTTGGGTCTAAGCGGCATCGCACTGGTGGGAGCCGTTTTGAGCCGTTGGGTGGAGACTCGCTAAATCAGCGCGACCGAGGAACACAGCAAGCAACAACGCGATCATGGCCCCCGAAAAGCGCTATTGGAATTGCCAACAGAGATCTGAGTCTCCACAACCGGTTTCAGAGCCCCCCGGCGCAGGCACATCCCGCAGTTCGATCGAACCGCCATTTGGACATTCCGCGATCAACGCCGCAGGACAAGCCGCTTCATAGCCAAGGCCGATGTCCAAAGGGTCGCAGTCGATCTCCCAGACCTCTTGCGCGGTCATCCCTTGCATGGTCCAACAGCCTTCCACCCAATCGGCGCGCGGCCAAGGGGTCGCCGTCAGCTCATATTCCACGCGATCGAGCTCCAAGGTCACGCTCTGATCGTCGATCACCAACGATACCGTAGACCCCGCCCACGGGGCCATCGTTTCCTGCACGGTGGAACGCGCACCCACCAGCTCATAGGTGCCATTCTCGATGGTTGCCGGACCGGGTTTGCACGCGATCAATCCGAGCAAAAGCGCAACAAAACCCGTTGTTCGCAACATCATAGCCGCTCCAAAAAAAACAGATGGCCGTTATTAGACGGCCCAGAGCGCACTGTCAAGCTCGAAATCGGTGATCGGCCAGGGAGCGACTCTTTTGCGCCGTCGGACTACTCGATGTCTGCCCGCCGCGCAAACGTGCGTTCGAACAGGTCTTTGATCGCACGTTGGCCGACTTCATTGACGTACCGGGTGCCCGTTCCGGTGAAGTGCACCGACTCGATCACCGGAAGCCCCGACACCCATTCCTGGCCATCCCACCGGAACCAACCGTCTTTTTCCTGATCGAACACCCAGAGGGTCTTATTCCACATCCGGGAAAGCTCAACCGACCAACCGGTGCCGCCTTTGACCGTTCCATCGTCCTGAATGGAGCCGATCACAAACACTTGCTGGCTGCGGCTGACCATGTGCCAGATCGTCTGCAGCACCCGTCGAATCAGGCTTCCTTCCGAATACGTACGATTTAGCCGGCGGGAAACGTACACCAGACTGACGTCGCCCGCCGCGAGTTCCCGAGGGGAAAGCTCATAGCGTCCGCGGCCACGGGTCTGTTTGTGGCCCTCGAAGGTGAAATTCACTTCGTTAACGCCCCAAAGCTCGGACTGGGCGCCAAACTCGGCCTCAGCGCCGTTTGCACCGCCCGAATACAGCGTGCAATCGGTGGGGCGCGGGGTCACCGCAGCGGGAGCCGCCTCACCATCGGTACCTTCTCCGACCACCAACATGGTCGCGGGATCGAGCAATACCGGCAGCGTCACCGGATCGTGCCCTTCGGTGCGCAGCACCGACAATCGAACGGTCCGATCTTCCGGCGCCAACCGCAGGCCGATCGCGGCGTGCGTCCGAATCCATTGGTCGACGGCGTCCGATTCTTCGGGGCGGCTGCGCATGGTGATCCACACGGGCACTTTCTGGGCTAAAGCGAGCGCTTTCAGCAACTCCACTTGCTCGGTCGCGGTCCGGTGATCGAATCCATCGATCAGAATTAGACCCGGACGAAACTGAGCCACATCCGCCAACATGTTGAGGTTGTTGCGGAGATGGCCCGTCGAAAACGCGCGGTCCAGATAGCTCAGGATCATCCGATGCCGCTCAGCCGCCACCATCGCCGCGGCTCGTTCGCGGAGGTTGCGGGTTTTGGCCAGAGCACCGAAGATCTCGTCGTAGAAAGCGCGCACATGATCAACGGTTTCCCGCATCGACACGTGCAACACCGACACATCCCTCAACAGGGCGTCCAACCCGAGATGTACGAGCAGAGTGCTTTTGCCAACCCCTGCCCGCGCCACGATCACCCCGAGCGAACCGACCGGAAGACCTCCATCGAGGTGTTCCGTGACGACCCGCATCGGACTGCGTTCGAAGATCTCGTGCGCCATGAACTCCCCAGCAGGAACGGACTATTTCTTCGCGTCGCGCTTTTCCTGCTCGAACTTCTTGATCAACTCTTCGGAGACGTTGTTCGGGGCCTTTTCGTACTTAGCGAATTCCATGGAGAATTCGGCCTTTCCTTGGGTCGCCGAACGGAGAACCGTCGAGTAACCAAACATTTCCGCGAGAGGAATCTCAGCTTCAACGCGAGAGAATCCATCCTCTTCGGTCGAACCGACGATGATACCGCGGCGCTGCATGATCGTGCCGACCATGGCACCGTGGAATTCCGCAGGTCCTTCGAGCTCGACCTTCATGATCGGCTCAAGGATGACCGGCTTCGCAGCGTGGTACACCGAACGCCAAGCGCCGCGAGCGGCTTCCTGGAACGCGATGTCCGAGGAGTCGACCGCATGGGACGCACCGTCGTTGAGCACGACGCGGACGTTGCTGACCGGCACGCCGATCAACAGGCCCTTCGCAATCATCGAACGGAAGCCCTTTTCGACCGATGGAATAAATTCGCGAGGAACCGAACCACCGACGACGTCGTCCACAAATTCGAACGGCTGCTCGCCCGGCTCCAAATAGCCGCCGATCTTACCGTATTGCCCGGACCCACCGGTCTGCGTCTTGTGGGTGTAGGTGTAATCGGCGCGTTGCGTGAGCGTCTCGCGATA
>SXGT01307174.1_pt1 | contig 15867 bp, 11 predicted proteins | sample 3176221 | NCBI WGS metagenome assembly SXGT01 (sample SAMN11356862, study PRJNA531348) | freshwater metagenome | isolation source: freshwater sample F1-120 | place: China: Fuxian Lake, Yuxi | collected 2017-12-25
CCTGGTTCGGGATCACGCGCCTCTGGGTTCATGATCCCAGCCATCCACCTCAGGACGAGTTGGCTCGGTTTGTGCCCCTGTACACGGTCGCGGTCACAGCCGCAGCCCGTCCAACGCCGCAAGCGGAGCCGGACTGGGCGATACGGTTGGCGCACGTGATACGCGGCGCGGTTGAGCGTTGGGCTGCGGGCGTCTGTGACGACGAGGATGTTCGCATTATGAACGATGCGCTAACATTGCAATGGCTCTCGAATGGCCGTGCGTCGAGCCAAGAACTTGAACCGCTGGTCGATCACTATCGCAGGGTTGAGTTGCAGTTGCGGGCGGATCGCACCGTGGGGAGCGCTGCGGATTGGAATGAGGGACGTGATGAGCGATTGGCCATTCGAGGCACGTATACGGATTTGGGGGCGCCGGTCGCCCGAGGGGGAATTCGGGCACTGGGGGGGGCTGCAACCCGTGTGACCGAGGCGTCGAGTGGCCGTCGAGAATTGGCCGAACAGCTGTCGGACCCGCTGAATCCACTGACGGCGCGCGTGTACGTGAACCGCGTGTGGCACTATCTGTTCGGTGCCGGACTAGTGCGCACGCCGGACGATTTTGGGCATTTGGGGGAACGGCCGACGCATCCGGAACTGCTCGATTATCTGACGGCTCGGTTTATCGAGGATGATTGGTCCACCAAGCGTTTGATCAAACGATTGGTGGTTTCTTCCGTGTGGCGTCAAAGTAGCCAAGCCGGGGCCAATGCCGTGGCCCACGACCCGGAAAATCGTTTCTGGCACCATCTGCCCATGCGTCGGCTTGAGGCCGAAGCGATTCGTGACTCAATGTTGGTGGTAGCGGGACGGTGGAATTCGGCCCTCTACGGTCCCCCCATCGAGCCCTTTCGAGTGGCGGAGGATCCGCAAAAGCGATTGTTTCGCGGACCCATCGATGGCCACGGTCGGCGCAGTCTGTACCTGGAGATGACACTCATGGAACCACCGCGTTTTTTGGCCCTGTTCAACCAGCCGATACCCAAGGTCACCGTTGGGGCCCGTGACGTGACCAACGTTCCGGATCAGGCCCTGACCATGCTCAACGATCCCTTTGTGATTACCATGGCTCGAGACTGGAGTCAGCGAACCATGTTGGACCGTGCTCGCACGGTCGAAGAACGCGCGACGCGGATGTTTGCTCAAGCGTTCGGCCGTTTGCCGAGGCCAGATGAAACCGACCGTCTGGTGCGACTCGTCGAACAGAGTGCCAAGTTTCACTCACCGACGGTGGTTCCCGCAGGCCTTCGCGACACGGAACGAACCGCGATGCTCGATTGCCAGCCCGCGTGGCAGGATTTGGCCCACGCGCTGTTTAATCTCAAGGAGTTTGTATATGTCCCGTAGACCAACCGGCGGGGGGAAAAACGTCTGCTGGGGGCATGAGACGCCGGCCACGACGCGCCGGGAATTTCTTAGCCGCGCGCACATGGGATTCGGCTGGCTGGCCTTGGCTGGATTGGCAGAGCCGTGGGGATTCGCCGTCGCTCAGGAGCGCGCAGCCCAATACCGACCGCGCGCCAAGCGAGTCGTATTTCTATTCATGGATGGCGGAGTTTCTCACGTCGATTCGTTTGATCCTAAGCCGGACCTGAGTCGCTGCCATGGGCAGCCCGCGAAATGGAAACCCGATGCGCTCTCACAAGGTGTCAGCAGTAACCGGAAATGGCTGGGCAGCCCGTGGAAATTTCGCCAGTACGGCCAGTCGGGGTTGTGGGTCAGTGACCTATTTCCGCACACCGCGCGCGTGGCCGATGAACTGTGCGTCGTCCGCTCGTTGACCGGTCAATTTCCGCTGCACGGCGCTCAGTCCTTGCTCATGCATACCGGCCGAGCGACGGCAGCGGCACCCAGCATCGGTTCCTGGGTTTCCTACGGACTGGGGAGCGAAAATGAGCAGCTCCCCGGCTATGTGCTTTTGAACAATGATTGGGTTCCCAACGGCGGATCCCAAAACTTTGCCAGTTCGTTTCTGCCGGCTACCCATCAGGCGACCATGGTCCGTTCGAAGGGGACGCCGGTCGACAATATTGTTCCCGCAGACGACGTGACGCTGCAACGGACCAAGCTGGATTTTTTGCGTGAGCAAGATGAAGCCTACGCGGCGCAACGGCCAGGTCACGATGCGATTGAGTCGGCCATCCAGAATTATGAAGTCGCCGCCCAAATGCAGACGTCCGTCCCAGGGCTATGTGACGTCAGTTCCGAATCGGCCGAGACTCTGCGCCTGTATGGCGTGGACCGGACCAACGAATACGAATCGCTCTATTCTCTGCAGTGTCTGCGAGCCCGCCGCATGCTGGAGGCGGGTGTTCGATTCATCGAGATCACTTGCCCCAATACCCACCGTAACAACTCGCCATGGGACCAACATGGTGACTTAAAACATCGTCACGCGGAAAACGCCCTCATCACGGATCAACCCGTGGCGGCATTGCTGATCGATTTGAAACGCCGTGGTATGCTGGAAGATACGTTGGTGCTCTGGGCAGGGGAGATGGGTCGGACACCACATAGCTCTGGTGATGACGGTCGCGATCATCACGTCAGCGGTTACACGATCTGGATGGCAGGGGCCGGATTGCGTGGTGGTATCACCTATGGTGCCACCGACGAAATGGGCATGAGCGCCGTCGAGAACCGGGTCGACATTCATGACATCCATGCCACGATCTTGCATCAGTTGGGACTGGATCACAAGCGGCTAACGTTTCGGTTTGGCGGACGCGATATGCGCCTGACCGATGTGCATGGACGCGTGATGCGGGACTTGATGCGGTCCTAGTCCGCGCGGCAGAATCGAGCCAGTGTCAGACGAGTTCTTGGCCGATGGCAAAGACCTCGTCCGCATCGAGAACGAGGTCGGTGGCGGTGAAGAGCCGTTTGACCGCCTTCTTGTGGATCTTCATCTTCAGCCCTCCCACTCCGATGGCGCCAAAGCAGGTGACGCCTTCGCGCAATTGGGCTTGGTCCTGAATTTCGATCCCTTCGAGCCCCACAGGGGGGACGGCGTTCAGATCGATGGCGACACTGCGGGTTCCCATGCCACTCAGATCGCTCCGCGACGCCAGGGCAACCCCGGGCGCACCGCAGGCAATCAGTACATCCACGCCTCGGAGCATTTTCCCTAGAGTGCCGGGGCCGGTAGTCTCCACCGGTTCAACTTGAGCGTCTGGAACTTGTCGTGCCACATCCTGAGCCACCTCGGCCGCGCGGGCTGCCTGTCGCGATCCCACCAACAAAGTGGCCCCTTGCCGGGCCAATAAACGCGACACGCGACGGCCGACGGGACCACTTGCCGCCAGTACCAAGGCGCGTGCGTTCTCCAAACGCACATGTTTGGCTGCGCACAGCACGGCGGCAGCGGCCGTGGTATTCGCCCCATTGGCATCCATCAGCACGGACACCCGCATCGGTCCGAAAAAACAGGAAACGACCTTTTCCAGGAGCCGCTCTCCTGCCTGCACATCCGAACCGCCAATAAAGATGGCGGTGTGTTCCAAATCGGCCGGACGTCGGGTAAAAATAGCCCCATACACCAAATCGCGCACGGACTCAGGATGGATGCCGCCGTGACGCAGGAGGTGGTCCACTCCGGCATCCGCTGCCACCACCGAGTCGAATACGCTTGGGTGTGGATCGGTATCCAATTGCAACAAGATTTTCGGAATCGCCATAGGGGTCGGTCAATTGTGTAGGGTCGCAATCGGGCCAGTACCGCTCGCAGACGGTGGCCCGGTTCGTGCCCGACTCTAATCCTAGAAGCCACGGAACGGATGCGCGGCCTTCTCCTTGCCGGCAATCATCTCGTCGGCGGATGGCTTGGACTTCATGGCGCTGGCCAGGGCCAGCATGGTGGCTTCATAGTTGTACTTGTAGATTTTCTTGTCGTCTTCGGCTTCCCAATGGATGAATACACCGCAGACGATCACCAAGTTCTCGCATTCGGACTTGGAGATCACGCCTTTTTCCACGGAGTCGGCAACGGCCTTGGCCACGGCAGCCTGGGCGGGACCGAACATTTGTACGGCCTGCTTGGCTCCCTTAATGGTAACCTTCGTAATCATGACCGTCGCTGGTTTCACCGCCAGGTTGGGCTCAAGCACGGCCAAGAGGTTACTGTGACCGGAGCTCTGGCGTGCCAAGGCATTCGCGAACGCGTGGCCTACTGGCCCGTCCTTGCTACCGACCAACAGGTCGATGTGCGCGATCTCGTTACCATCACCAACCAGTGCTTCCCCAATGAACATGGACATGAATACGGCTCCCTACTAAATTGTCAGCTCGATGATACCCCAGGCCGAAAATGACTGCCATAAAGGCTTCGGCGCCTCAACAACAAGCCAAGACGATACCACATGCGCGAAGAAATGCAAGGACGGGTAACGCCGGATGGCCCTGCCGATTTGCTGATTGTGGGGGCTTCAGCTCGCGCTGCGGCCGCGTCCGCCGTGGCGGCCGGATTTCGCGTGGTCGCTGTGGACCGTTATCAAGACGTGGATCTTGTTAAGCTCTGCCCAACCCACAAAATCGACCGCTACGAAGTGGACCTGCTCCGCGTTGCCGATACGCGGGCCTGCCGATATTGGATGTACTTGGGGGCGTTGGAAAACCACCCGGCGGCCCTAAACGCGCTGGCGGGCCGTTTACCGTTGTTGGGTGTTTCCGCCGACCAAGTTCGGTTGGTGAGATCGGCTCCGCATGTGGCGCGGGCGCTGGCCCAGGAGGGGATTCCCTTTCCTCGCACGCGGCAGAGTCCACGCGATGTTCCGCAGGATGGTTCCTGGCTACGCAAACCCCAGGCGTCGTGCGGTGGCGTGGCGATTGAACCTTGGTTCGGAACTCTGCACACAGACACCAACCGATCGTCCCGAGAATGGTACTACCAACAACGCGCAGCAGGCTTGCCCTGCGCGGGACTCTACGTCGCGTTTTCGGATGAGACTCGGCTTTTGGGGGTGACGCAGCAACTCCTTGGGCAGACTTGGTGTGGCGTGCGTGGTTTCCGCTACTGCGGATCGATCGGACCACTCGCGCTGACTGGCACACAAGAGCAGCGTTGGCGGCGGTTGGGATCGGTGGTCGCGGCCCGGTATGGTTTGCGCGGCGTGTTTGGCATCGATGCCATGATGGAACGGGATGAGGTGCTGCCGATCGAGATCAATCCCCGTTACACGGCCTCGGCGGAAGTGGTCGAGCGGGCGACCGGACAATCCGTGTTGGGGGCGCATGTTGCCGCGTGCGTACCCACCGACAAATGGTTGGATACCTGGGCCCTGCGTGCCGTCCCGCCATTGGGCGGAGGTGCCGCTAACGATTACGGGATTCAGTCTCCCGGTACCGTCGTAGCTGGTAAGGCCATTGTCTATGCCACGACATCCATTACCATTCGTGACAGCTGGGTTGGACACTGGCTGCAATTGCCAGATGACGCCCGAGGGCCGCAGGTGGCCGATATCCCCGCGCCCGGTACTCAGATCGCGGTGGGCCACCCGATCGCTACGGTATTGGCGGATGGGAACCGTCTCGAAGATGTGCGCGAACGGCTCCAGGCCCGCGCCGAGAATCTGTACGGCTGTGTAGAGTGACACGAGAGGAAACCATCACGATGGCATTGGATGTGAGCCGCACGGGAGACGATCCCCTGCGAGTGGTCGCGTTCGATCTGGATGGACTAATGTTCAACACCGAGGAAATCTATACGGATGTTGGGGGACAACTCTTGGCACGCCGCGGTAAATCCGTCACCCGCGAGCTTTTGGACCAAATGATGGGTCGACCGAGTCCGGTTGCTTTGCAGATCATGATCGATTGGCATGATCTGGATGCAACGGTTCCCGAATTGGAGCAGGAATCGCAAGTTCTATTTGAGGATCTGCTAGAGACGCGATTGGAACCGCTCCCCGGTCTCCTCGCGCTCTTGTCGGCATTGGAATCGGCCGGCGTACCTAAGGCGATTGCTACGAGCAGCCGTCGGGTGTTGGTGGACCGCATTCTTGGCTTGCAGGCGATGCATGCGCGGTTTGATTTTATTCTGACCTGCGAGGACATTGTGCACGGCAAGCCTGATCCCGAGATCTATCGGAAGGTCGCCAATCAATTCGGCGTGCCGTCGAAGCAGATGTTGGTGCTGGAAGATAGTGAAAATGGATGTCGCTCTGGAGTCGCGGCGGGTGCGTTTGTGGTGGCGGTGCCGGGGCCTCACACGTCCCGCCATCAGTATCCCGGTGCTGCTATCATCGCCGACACACTCCAAGATCGCCGCATTTATCATGCGCTGGGACTGCCGCCCGTGGCATAGGCTTCTAGCCTGTGAGAAGTGGCATAGGCTTCTAGCCTGTGGTGATTCTTGCAGAATGCCGCCATCGGCAGGCAAGATGCCAGCATGCCGGCGCAGCCACAAGGCTCGTCAGGCTCGAAGCTTGTTTCACGTACCGGGAATTGCCCGAGATCCACGAGATCGCCTTGACCGTTTTGTCGCGTGCTGAGTACAGTACGCCCGCGCTGCCTCCCAGCGGCACGGATCACGCCTGCGGGAGATCGCGTAGGACGGACCATCTGGATTGGCAGGGGTGACTCGATGCGAAAGGAAGCGCGAACGTTGAATACCATTGGAGTGATTGAAGCGGGACGCGACGACCGCGATCCCGAGGCGGCTGTCCGCATCGCCCGTCTCGCGTCGCGTCGTCTGGGCGGCAAGCCGCTCTTGGAATGGTTGGTGCGCCGTGTGTCGGAGGCTGACCATCTACAAGCGGTGGTCGTATTGCTGGGGGATTCGGCGCATGACCAGCAATTGTCAACTCTCGTCCCCTCGGACGTACCGGTGGTCCATTGTGCACAGCCATCGACCGCTGCCCGGCTCGTGACGGTATTACAACACCATCCGGCGGAGGCCGTGGTTCGCGTGCGTGTTCGAGACCCGTTCGTGGATCCCCACCTCATCGATACGCTCATCGATACCGCGCGTCGACATCCGGGATGCGACTATATCGGCTATCGATTTCCCAATGGCGAGCCCGCGATGCTGTCCAAGGTGGGCATGTTTGCCGAGTGGTGCCATACGGACACGTTGAAGAAATTGCTGAACAACCGGTCAATGCCGCCATGTCGAGGAGAGTTGACCCACTATTTTGAAACACATCCCGACGCATACCGCTTGCGTTGGGTACCGATTCCGGCGCAGTTGAATCGGCATGACATGCGACTCTCGATTGGCGGCCAGGATGACTGGGACCATGCTGAGCAGATCCTCGATGCACTGGGGCCAGACGATTTACATTGGCGACGCATTGCCGGCTTGTTGCACCATCAACCGCGGTTGCGGGAACGCATGGCTCGATTGAATCAAGCCGACGCCGCATAGGCGACCTTTGCTTGGAGCGTTGCCGCGATCTCTGCGCTTACGATATCCGCAGGTCCACTCGAAAGGATTCGAGCCCCATGGGAATCTTAGGTCGACTGCTGTCCGATGGATCGGGCCTGGCGAGAGACGTCCGGCGTCCTCTGCCCACTGTGACACCGGCGGCACCGGCGCGTGATCGAGCCGCCCGTGAGGACCGGCCGGGCCCCATGGACGCCTCTGGGGTTGCCCCGGCATTTGTGTTTGGGACGGCGGGAGTCCTGTACGACGATACCTTGAATTGGCGCTGGTTGTCGCAGCGGTTGATGCGTCTGGGTCTGCCCTACGACTTCCAGTCGGTCTACGATCGTTGGTACCTGATGTGGAGTCCTACCTGTGCGGCGACGCCCGAGGGGTTCGCCGGCGCGCTGCGCGGATTCCTCGGCCAGCTCGGGCTTACGGCCGGCCAATTGGACGAGGTCTTCGCGGCTTGCCACTTGCGGCTTGGTAATGGCGAGCATGGTCTGGTGGCCCTACCCGGCGTGGCATCCACATTGGCCCAGCTGTCCGCAGATGGCCTGGAACTCGCGGTCGTACATACCGGACCGCAGCCGATCGCCTGTGTCCGGCACCAGCTGGCCCATTTGCAATTGGATTCGTACTTGCCACACGTAGTGGCGCGACCGTTGGCTGCGGATAGCGCAGCGGCGTGCGAACCGTTTAAAGAAGTCGCCCGGTCACTCGATCGGTCACCGGACGCATGTGTATTCGTCAGTGCGCGTCTGCCGGACCTAGTATGTGCGGCCGCTGTAGGGATGCGCACTGCTTGGATAGGGCGAGCGGGGCATGACGGGACTGTATCTGCTGACGAAGTGCCTACTGGCGATATGTGGCTTCAGCGATTCGATGACTTGTTGCGCATCGCACGCCCCGTCTCCCGGGCCCGGGCTGCCTAGCGAGCGGTTGCGGGGCGCGCCCGTCGCTGTGTCTGTTTTGAAACGGCACCCCTTGGGATCTTCGTGTCCTTGGCTTGAGTGCCTCCACTCATTTCCCTCGCTGACGCTTCGGGTTACGGGTGACTTACCTCATTTCCCTCGCTGACGCTTCGGGTTACAGGTGTCTTACCCCCTGGGCGCACGCGAGCCATCACCGCTTCGCCGTTCCGTATTCGCGGCAATCCATGCTTCGAGTTCGTCCCAATCGACCGGTGGGAGCTGGGACAAGTCGGGTCGCAATTTCACGGCATCGCGGATGTAGATGTGCCGCAGTTCGGCTTGGTGTTTTTCTGTATTCCAGTGCACCAAGATCCGGATACAACAGGGGAGCGAGCCGGGTACTGAGATCTCATGCGTGCAGAGCAGGGGGACATCCAGCCAGCCCATTTGGCGGGCCGCCAAGGCGGGGAACTCCGCATTGAGATCGGGCGTGGTACTAAAAATCGCACTCGCCACGTCGGTCGCGTCGATACCGTTTTCGCGGATCATCAGCGCCAACAGTTGTCGCGTCGCTGCCAGTATCTCCTCGCGATCGTTGGCTAAAACCGTCGTTGCACCACGGACACCGCGACAGGCCATCATGCCATCTTTCCTTCCAGAAACCAACTATTCCCGTGAACTCGAAGTGCTGGCCCCGCCCGGCGAGCCGGAGGAGCATGCGTTCGAGGCCACACCTAGCTTACAGCGTTCTCGCACGGTTTGTTCCAAGTGATGGACCACATGCTCGGCGGTCATGCCATCGGTGCAGACCTCCCAGGCGTCGTCGGCCGCGACCAAGCGTCCCACGGTTCGCGACTGGTCTCGATGATCACGCTCGTTCTGCTGCCGTAGAACTTGTTCCAATGAGATGACATCCCCTCGCGCCTGTAATTCGCGCCAACGTCGTTCGGCACGTTCCTCTGGGCAGGCGGTCAGGTAGAACTTGCAGTCGGCGTTCGGAAAGGCGACGGTTCCCTGGTCTCGTCCTTCCGTTACGTAATTTCCCGCACTCGCGATGCGGCGCTGTTGCTCCACAAGTAATTCACGCACGGTCGGATGGTCGGCCACAAAGTGGACCACCTCACTCACTTCCGTTGCGCGAATCGCGTCACTCACGTTCTCTCCATCGAGGTACACCCCTTGCTCATCTAAGTCCAGGCGAATGGCACGGGCGACCTCTACAACGGCGGGCATATCATGCCAATCCATTTGGCGGCGCAGAACGGCTAAGGCGACCGTGCGATACATGGCACCCGTATCCAGAAAACGAAAGCCCAATCGGGCGGCCAATTCCCGTGCCACACTACTTTTACCGGCACCCGCCGGCCCGTCAATCGTGATGATCATGACTGTTCAGGTCTCGCATCCCTAGTCGTGGAAATACCACCCCATCACAATCATTCCCACTTTAGTTCCAGATCCAGCCACTGGTAGTCTGACATATCGACCACGACCGCACCATCGCGGATCGAACACTCGGACAAGAGCCGCCCCTCCAGATCGACTTCGTACGCCGATGTGATCGGGCGAAAGGCGCGGAGCGTGACCGGCCCGCTGCCGGGGCGCGTCCGGAGGAGGCGGAGGCGCGCACCCCCACCATCGGAAGTGGTGGGCGTCGACTCGGACGTCGGGTTGGTCACCGGTTGCCAGTGGGTGACAATCACCGATCTCGCGTCGATGTGAAACAGCCAGCCGGTTGATGCTTGATCGGGCCCTCGCACGTCTGCAATCGACCAAGGCCCGGCCAGCCAATGGAGTGCTTCGGCCGCCGTTTGCTTCAGCCCAACGCCCACCCCCAGGCGAAATTGCCGTTGGCTCTCGCCCGGCACGACCAACATCGTATCCAGTACGTGCGACTCGCTCCGTACGTGATAGGGGAGTCCCCCCGTCAAGATCGTGATGGCTGACTTCGCCTCACCAAACTCTAAAAACAACGGTGACTCCAGTCGTCGCGCCGATGTGGGAATGCACATCTCGTGCAAACTGCGAATCAGCACCGCGGAGGCATTCCCCCAGGCAAATCGACACGCGTAGTACGACTTCCACGGGTCCCCGTCCGGCAGATGAGGGATGTCCAGAGTTACCGATATTTCCAAGATGCGGCTGGCTCGCTGGGCGGCATATTCAGTAACGAATCGGCCATACGTTTCCTGTGTCGGACCGATCAACCGGCCGTGGGTGCGGATCATGCCTCGATTGGCGTCATTCGTAACGGTTTCAATACCGTCGACCGAGATGTCCGCGAATGCGGGATGCGCGGCATTATGGCCGCCGTCCTTCGCTTCCCGTCGAAAGGCCAGCTTCTGCGACAAGAGGTTCCCCCGTGTTTCGTAGCTGTACAGCGCGTGCAATCCGCCCGTGTGCGGATCCACGTGGGCCTCGAAATGCTCATTGGAAAGTTGCAGCTCACGTGCCAGGGGTGGATGGGTTCTTGCCTTAGACCCCGTGACAGCGCCGATGGCTGCGAACAGGCTGCTCTTTAGCCCTTTCACTTTGGTTGCTTCGGGCGCGTTGGGACGCGGGTTCTGCGGCAGCCACGCGTACCCCAGTGCGGGTACTTTCACGACCTCGGCTTCATGCAGCAGGCATGTGACAACCGGGTGCGGATTGATCACGAGCCGTCCCAGGGTATCGCCACGCAGGGCTGGCAGCAACGCGGCAGCCAATGCTGTGGCGGCCGTGCGCTGCGCGTTCTGCAGATCGTCATCGAGAGTCGTGGGACTCGGCACGCTGTCTCCGGTCTCGATTTCCCGAGGCGCAGCCTCCAGTGAGTCGTCCACGCGGAGGCTCAGCGAACGGTTCATGTCTTGGGCCAACGTGTCTTGGGCCAAGTGGTCCATGTCTGGCCGTTGCAGCAAGTGGGCCCAGGTGTGCATGGTCTGCCAGCGGTGGACCTCAGCACGCCGCCGCCAGTATTGGACGACTCTGGACAGTGGATCGGCCAGCTGTCGTGAAACATCTTGCCGCAGGTAGGGGGACTGATAGTCGTCCACACGGAACTGCTCCACATAACCGGCGTCGGCCGCTTTGTGGAAAAAATCCTCAAAGGTCACCAATTTGCCCAGCGCCTTCGTGTAGTGCGCGCACCGCCGCAGATCGGTGATCCAGGGGTTTGGTCGACCCGCCCAGCGGGCCAGCACGATCGTGGCGACGTAATCGGATTGCATGGCGTCGGCGATCGTATTGGCCAGTTGCAGAAACGTCTCCGGCCGCTCGGCGTCCAGTGGGGCCCGGGCCAGCGCATCGATCGTGCTGCCATCCGGCCCCTCCCAGCGATGACGACCTTGACGGCCTTGAGGAAAACGGCCGTCGTCCAAAGTCGCGTGCCAGGCGTTGCGATAGCCCACCTTTCCCAGCACGAGTGGGAGCAACAACGTGAGCCCATACCGTCGACGACCAAACGTCTCCGGGGCTTGGCCCAAGTGTTGGGTATAGGTGGCGTGCCCGGCGGTAACCTGCTCCAACACCGACTCACACGAGAGCACGGGATCCATCGTTTCACGCAGTGGGCCGGCCAAAATGCCGCATAGATTGGCCTCCAGCCGTTCCCGCAGACGGGGCAACTCGGGAGACCCGCTGGCGGCCCACCGTGCCAGGGTGGCCGCCGGCAGGAGCCACGTGAGGGCCTGCGGTTGGTCCAGGTCGGCTGCCAGGCAATCGCTGGACGACTGAGGGGGCACGACCGCTAGATCCAGCAGATGGACCTCCACGGGATAATAGTGGTCCCGCTCTTCGGCCAACATGTCGAAACAGGCACCCAGCGCATCGCGACATTGGGTCGGTTCGTCGGCCAGCGCGGCGTCGGCCGCCTTCAGCAATTGCTGCAGAAACGACTCTTCGTTCAAGCGGCTCGTGTAATGCATGCGGTGGGTCAGGACCCGCAATTGCAGGTAGCAGTAGCCGAGCGCCAAAAAGTCCCACTCGATCGCCCCGTCGGCCAGATTCCCGACTTCCGTGCCGAGCAATTCTCGCAACAGTTCTTGTCGATCCGTTGTGGATACGACGGTATGCCTGGGAGCCTGTAGGATCCGGTCGGCGACGGCAGCTGGAAGTTGGGCGAAGGTGGCATCGGAAACGACGATGAGATGCCCGTCGAGTGGACTGGGAACGGAGCTGGGGCCACACCAGCGGGGCGGCTGGCGGCAGTCCGCAACCAGCCTCGGATGCCAGAGGCTGGTAAAGCTGGCCAGCAACTGTTCGGCTTCCACTCCGCGCACGAGCCGAACCGATTCTTCCAGGGTCTCGTGCGGCAGGACCAGCAGCGACTCCAAGACGGCCTCCATGGGGCGTATTCCGATTGACGGGACGGGTCGCGGCGTCAAGCCCACGCCGCGGGCTCGGGCCGACATCCACCATAACCACTCCACCCAACATCGTCGAGGTACGGCGGCGGCCGAGTGAGGACGAAAGGGACCGTTCTTGGTATCTGGACGGACGATTTGGGCGGGTTTTGACGGGTTTTAATTGACATGACACGGCCTCGATCGATAGACTGAAAGATAGAGAGGCTCTTGTCGGGAACGGAGAAGTGATGCATGGCCAATGAGCGTGGGGTCTGGGGGATCGATATTGGCCAGTGCGCACTCAAGGCCATGCGTTGCGTGGTGGACGATTCGGGCAAAGGCCTGGTGGCCAAGGCCTTCGATTACATCGAGTACCCCAAGATCTTAAGCCAGCCTGACGCGGAGCCCGAGCTGCTCATTCGCGAGGCGGTGACCCAATTTCTCTCACGCAACTCGTTGCGGGGTGACAAGGTGGCCCTGTCGGTTTCCGGCCAAAGTGGTTTGGCCCGGTTCATCAAATTGCCCCCCGTCGAGGCCAAGAAGATCCCGGATATCGTCAAGTACGAAGCCCGCCAGCAAATCCCGTTCGCCCTTGAGGAAGTGGTTTGGGATTACCAGCAGATGCCGGGGGCCAGCGAAGAGGATGGCTTCGCCTTGGAGACGGAGGTCGGCCTGTTCGCCATGAAGCGGGACCAGGTGTTCCGCGCGATCAAGCCACTGGTCGATGCCGAGGTCGAACTCGATGTCATTCAGTTGACGCCCATCTGCATCTACAACGCCATGGCGTTCGACTTGTTGTCCCAGGTTGAGGCGGGGCGAGATTACGATCCCGACCAGCCGCCCGAATCGATTGTGATCTTGGCGATGGGGACGGAAACCTCGGACTTGGTGATCACCAACGGCTATCGGGTGTGGCAACGCAGCATCCCGCTGGGCGGGAGCCACTTTACAAAGGCCCTAACCAAGGAACTCAAGCTCACCTTTGCCAAGGCCGAGCACTTAAAGCGACATGCAAACGAGGCCGAAGACCCCAAGGCCCTATTTCAGGCCATGCGATCGGTTTTTGGTGACTTGGTGACCGAGATTCAACGCAGCTTGGGGTATTTTCAGAATATCGATCGGACAGCGCGGGTCGGCCGGTTGGTCATGTTGGGGAATGCCGCCAAATTACCCGGATTGAAACAATATTTGACCAGCCGCCTGGAACGGGATGTGGTGGTCCTGGACGCCTATCACCGCCTTTCCGGCGCGCCCGTCTTATCGACCCCTGCCTTCGCGGACAACTACTTATCCTTCGCCGTGTGTTATGGGTTGGCCCTGCAGGGGTTGGGCAAAGGCAAATTGTCGACAAATCTCGTCCCGCGCGAACTCATCACTCAACGCATGATCCGGATGAAGAAGCCCTGGGTGGCCGCCATCGCTGGCGTGCTGATGCTGGGGCTGGCGAGCCACTTCTTTTTCCGTTGGGATGCCTGGCATGCCGTGCATCCGGCGACCGAGGTGCGTGGGACCAGCTGGACCAATATTTTTTCGCAGGTGGATAAGCTGCAACAGGTCAGCCAGGGACATGTTAGCACCGACACACAACAGGCCACCCAATTGGCCCAGCTGAACGACTTGGGGGAGGGGGCGGTTGGCACCGTGGACGGTCGGCTGCTCTGGCTGGAATTGTTCCGAGCCATCAACCACTCCCTGCCGGTGGACGAGAAAGAAAAGAACGCGAGTGCGCCGTTACTCAACCAGACGGATTGGCCCCTGCAGCAACGAAAACGACTGTACATTCACCACGTGGAATCGGAATATTTTGCCGATTTAGCGACCTGGTTCACACCCGCAGTTAAAACCAAATATGTCGAGGGGCTGCGTACGCAGGTCCCGAAGCCCGCCGATGCAGCCGTCGTGGATCCGGTTACCGGTGCCCCTCTCGCTACGGAGGGGGCTCCAGCACCGGCAGGTGTTGCGACGGCACCACCTGACGCATTGACCCCGGCGGAGAGTGCTGCAGCAAGTCCCGCAGCTGATCCGACGTTACCACCGGGCAACGGTACCATGACCGGCGGTGCACAGGGGCCTGATGTTGCTGGCCCCAAGGGCCCGGGTTGGGTCATCGAAATCGGTGGCTATCATTTCTATAATTCTGCCGAGGACATGTCGAACTGGGGAGCGCAATTCGTGCGCAATACGCTGCTCAAGGAACTGGAGAACGGCGAGGTGGAACTCCCCGTGCATGATCCCCAAACGGGAGAGACACGAATGGAGTCCTTTAAGTACAAGGAATTGGGGATCGAGTACCCCACGATCGTCATGCAAGAGGGGCCGAAGACCGCGTACAATGTCCCCAACCCGGACTATCAACCACCCAAAGACGAAGGGTTGACCGGCACGGGTGTGGACACCAAGGACTCGGCTTCGGAGGATGCAAAGCGATACTTGCAGGGTGTCAAGGTCTACCAGTTTTGGGTGCAATTTTCCTGGACCCAAATCCCTGTGACCCAGCGACTGAAGAACCGGATCTCACCGCCAGCCGCTGTCGGCGCTGTGGGGGACACGACGGGCGGCACCATGCCCTAAGGGGAGATGTTCGTGGACCAATTGAAGGCCTTCTTGATCATTCTGAAGCGGCAGCATTTTTGGGTGCTAAGCGGCTTGGTCGTGCTATTATCGATCGTCGGCTGGTTTCTCGCCGTGTCTTCCTTAAAACAAGAGCAGGCAAAAAACGCAAGCGATATCGAGTCCAAGCGACAGTCGGCCTCGCAGGTTCGCAGCGTCGAAAACCATCCCAATGACACCATTCGTGGGCGGATGGAGGCCCTGATCAGCGCTCGTAAGACGGAGGTGCTTTCGGCTTGGCGCGAACGGGATGCGCAACTCCGGACCCAGTTGCAGTGGCCAGCCGTATTTGATGAGTCGTTTGTGGAAGTTGTAGCCAAGCTGCTGCCGGTAGAGGTCAAGCTGCCGTTTCCCCTTCCGGCCACGCAGCAAGAGCCACTGATACTGGTCCAGCGCGAGCATTACAGGGACTTCATCGGTCCAGAATTGCCGACGCTGGCCGAACGGATCGGTGCCGTGTGGGCACCTACCGCTACGGGTGGCGGCGGCGGGGAATTTGGGAGTCGGGTCATTGCGAGTGCGGGGGGCGTTTCGAGTGGCATGATCGTGAACTGGAATTCGGCCAACCAAGCCGAAATTGAGCAGCAGCATTTCACGTGGGGCGGCCGCTCCGGCGGATCGAG
>SXGT01240305.1_pt1 | contig 15865 bp, 13 predicted proteins | sample 3176221 | NCBI WGS metagenome assembly SXGT01 (sample SAMN11356862, study PRJNA531348) | freshwater metagenome | isolation source: freshwater sample F1-120 | place: China: Fuxian Lake, Yuxi | collected 2017-12-25
CGTTGCGCATAGCGCAACGAAACGACGCCTCAGCCGGCGATGAAGAACCAGGTTTCGCTGCTGACGGGGCCGACTTCGATACCGGTGGAACGCGGCCAGTAGTCGACCTGCACGTCGTGGCGGCCCTGCGACCATTCTCGGACGGACTTGCCGGTGCCGGGTTTGAACACGAACTGCCCGAGGGTCGGGTCGCCAATGGTGTATTCGTCCGCGGGAATCGCGACGCCGTCGACGTAGATCTGCGCATCGAGATTGAACTGCGGGTCGAGGTAGATCCCGACTTCGGACTGCAGCTCGACGACGCTCGAGTTGGCCGGAATCCGCAGCTCGACGAATTCGCTGATCGCGCCTTGCTCGGTTGGGTCGGTGTTCGTCGAGATGATCCCGATCGCGGCGAGCGCAATGGCGAGCGCCCCACCGAAACCGAAGATCAGCCGGTGTTTCCACTCCTCGCGGCTGACCTTGCGCACGGTCGGCACCGTAGCAACGTGCCACGGGCCGTGCCGGGTCGGCCGGTACGTTGGACTGTGATGGCCGATGTTCGCCCGCACGACCCGGTGCGTTCCACCCCGGAACCGACGACGAGTCGAGCCAACGCGCTCGATGACCTCGTCGGGCGCGTGTTGGCGAACCGATACCGCCTGCGGCGGATCATCGGAACCGGCGCGAGCGGACGGGTCTACGAGGCCGACGACGTGCAACTCGGACGAACGGTCGCAGTGAAGGTGCTGCATCGAGCGCTCGCCGACGACCAGGGTTTCTTGTTGCGGTTCCGATCCGAGGCACGGGTTGCTGCCGCGCTCCAGCACCGCAACATCGTGACCGTCCACGACTGGGGCGAAGACGACACTGCCTTCATGGTCACCGAGATCCTCGAAGGGGGATCGCTGCGCGCGATGCTCGACAACGAGATTCGGCTGACACCCGCGCAGGCGGCCCGACTCGGCCGAGATGTCGCGGGGGCGTTGGAGTACGCGCACGCACGCGGGATCGTGCACCGCGACGTCAAACCGGCCAACTTGTTGTTCGATGAGCACGCCATCGTGCGCATCGCCGACTTCGGTCTCGCCCGAGCGCTCGCGGAAGCGTCGTGGACCGAACCGGCTGGCACCGTCTTCGGCACGGCCCGGTACGCGTCGCCCGAACAAGCACGCGGTGTTGCGCTCGACGCGCGCAGCGACATCTATTCGCTTGCGCTCGTTCTGTTCGAGTCGATCACCGGCACGATTCCGTTTGCGGCCGACACGATCATCGGCAGCCTTGCCTTGCGCACCCAGCAACCGATCACGGCACCGATCGAGTGGGGGCCGCTGCGCGCCGTCATCGAACGCGCCGGACGGGTCGAACCCGACGAGCGGTATCCGACCGCAGCGTCGATGGCTGCCGCACTGCGCGATGCAAGCGACGCGCTCGGGCGTCCCGAACCGCTGCGCCTCGCCGGACTGCACGGGGGTCCCGGCCATGACCCCAACCCGACTGCCATCGCGCCCACCATCGTCGTGGCGCCACCCGCGATTGCCCATCCTTCCGATCCGTTTCCCGTTGGGCCGCTGACTCCACCCGTCCCGATCGGCGAGTCCGGAGCCGATGCGCTGACGGGTCGGGTGATCGATCTGCGCGACCCGGCGGACCCAACGGCGCTGTTCGATCAGGACGCCGACCAACCAACCCGGCCGACGGATGTCTCCGCCGCGGACGATGACGAGTCGGCGCTGCTGTTCGATCAGGATGCGTCGGGCGATCCTGCCGTCGCGACGCAAACCCATCCGGATTCGGTCGAGCCCGCGCCGACGACCAAGCGGCGGACCGGTCGCGCGGGTCGGGCGGGTCGGTACATTCCCGCGGTCGTGACCGCAGCGGTCTTGGCGGTGCTCGCGATCGGCGCATACGCCTTGGCCACGATGGCCGGGTCGCCAGTTGCCGCAGTCCCCAACGCGATCGGTCGTACCGAGACCGAAGCGCGCGACCTCGCCGACGAGTTCGGGTTCGAAGTGCGCGTCGAATCAGCGGTCGCCGACGATCCGGCCGGTGTGGTGATCGACCAGCAACCCGACGCCGGAAGCCAGTCGAACGGTGCGTTGACGCTGATCGTGTCGAGCGGTCCGCCGCCGGTCGAGACCCCTGATCTGATCAACCTGCGCCGAGACGAGGCGGAGCTCGCGGTCATCGACGCGGGACTGGTGGCCGAGTTCGAGCGTGCCTTCGACGAAGCGGTGCCGCGTGGTCGGGTCGTCGCGCAGGACCCCGAACCCCGATCCGACGCCGAGCGTGACTCCACCGTGACCATCACGATGTCGCAAGGTCCGGCGCCACGCGCGGTCCCCGAGTTGGTCGGACAAAGCCCCGATGCGGCGCGCCGCGACCTCGAGGAACTCGGCTTCACCGTCACGACCGTCGAGGAGTTCAGCGACGACGTCGAGCAGGGCGATGTGATCGGCACGAATCCGGCTGCAGGCAACGAGGCCGAGTTCGGCAGCGAGATCACGCTGCTCGTCAGCAGAGGCCCCGAGATGATCGCGGTGCCCAACGTCTTCGGCGAGGGTTGGCAGGCCGCCTGCCGCACGATCCGTCGCGTGGGTTTCGAGTGCGACGTGGAGAACTTCGCCGAGAACGGCACCGTGCAGAACCAGGACCCACAGCCGGGCGACAAACAACGCCGCGGCGAGAGCGTGACGATCTATCTCTGAGGTCTCGCTGGGGCGCATCTCCGAGGCGGTTGCATTCGTCGATGGGTCGGATTGGGGTCGATGGGTCGGATTGCCCTCGACGCAATCGACGGAACTACCGTGCGGCCGAACACCGACTCTGGAGGCTGGATCATGGGTGCACTGGACGGACGGGTTGCGATCATCACGGGCGCTGGGCGCGGCCTTGGACGCGAACACGCGCTGTTGTTCGCCGCCGAGGGTGCCAAGGTCGTTGTGAACGATCTCGGCGGTGACAGCCACGGCGATGGTGCCGATGCGACGCCCGCTCAGCAGGTCGTCGAAGAGATCCGCGCAATGGGCGGCGAAGCTGTCGTCAACGGTGACAACGTCGCCGACTGGGGAGGTGCCGAACGCATGGTTCGCCAGGCGGTCGACACGTTCGGTGATTTGCACGTGTTGGTCAACAACGCGGGCATCTTGCGCGACCGGGTGATCGTCAACATGTCCGAAGCCGAATGGGACGCGGTCGTGACCGTGCACCTCAAGGGGCACTTCGCCCCGACGCACTTCGCCGCGAACTATTGGCGCGAGCAGACCAAAGCAGGGATCGAAGCCGACCGATCGATCATTCACACCAGTTCGACGTCAGGCATCTTTTCGAACCCGGGGCAGGCGAACTACGGCGCCGCCAAATCCGGCATCGCGACGCTCGGACAGATCGCGGCCAAGGAACTGAAGCGCTACGGCGTGCGTTCGAACTCCATCTGTCCCGGTGCGCGGACCCGACTCACGCTCGAGACCCCAGGCCTGGGTGACATGGTGAAGGCTCCCGAAGAGGGCTTCGACGCATGGGATCCCGCGAACGTCTCGCCCTTCGTTGCGTACCTCGCGACCGCTGACTGCCCGTTCACCGGCGAGACGTTCATGGTGCAAGGCGGCAACGTCACGCGCGTGCAGAGCTGGACCCCGTCGCACAAGATCGATCGCAACGATCGCTGGACGGTGGCCGAGTTGGCAGCCGAGGCAGGCAAGCTCCAAGCCTGACCGAATTGTCGGATTACCGCCGATCTCGAGCGGCTGACCACGCTTCGCGCGGAGCGAAGTAGGCCGAGCGACCTATTGTCACGCTGCGTGGTCATTCCGATGATCGGTAGGTGACGCGACGCCTTCCCCACGGAGCGACCTCTCGCCCCCCGATCACCAGACCCGGCAACGGTTTCGGCCGTCCGACGCGTCCGGGTCCGAGCCGGGGGCGCATTCCCGGGGCGTGGCGGGGTCCAGCACTCAGCGTGGAGTTGTTCGTCGAGTTACTCACGCTGGGCGAGGCGGACGGTTCCGGCACGGCCGGAAAACTTGACCAACCGGTCAACTAGCGTTCGCGGATCGACACCGACCGTCCACCGTTTCCGCCCACGACGGACACCGACTGGCGCTCCGAGCTCACGGCAACCGAAGAGGTTCCGGTCCTCGACTGGGCGCGGATCTTTCGCGAGCGACTCGGCCGCCGCGTCCACGACAGCGATCGGTATCGCTGGTATGCGCTGTGGGCCGCGCTCGCCGGCCTGTTCGCGTCCGGCTGCACGATCACGATCATCAGCGTGTCGCTCGACCGCATCGCCAGCGACCTCGATTCGAACGTGGGGACCATTGCCTGGTCGGTGACCGGACCGATGCTCGCAGTCGCGCTGTCGATGCCGCTTGCGGGCAAACTCGGCGACCTGCGGGGCCATCGACGGGTATTCCTCGCGGGGTTCTCCGTGTTCACCGTCTTCACCGGGCTCGCGGCGTTCGCCTGGAGTCCCGAGTCGCTGATCGCCCTGCGCGTGCTCGGGGCCTTCGGAGGCGCGGCGACCGGACCCGCATCGATGGCGATCGTGATGCACCACTTCACCGGCGATGACCGAGTGCGGGCCATGGGCTGGTGGCAGCTCGTCGGTGCCGGCGCGCCCGTGATCGGGTTGGCGATAGGAGGGCCAGTCGTCGACCTCGTCGGGTGGCGGTCGATCTTCCTCGGACAGTTCGGGTTTGCGGTCGTCGCGCTCGTCGTCGCGACCGTCGTGCTGCGCGACACGGGCGAACGCCGCGACGCCAAACTCGACGTCGCCGGGGCCGCGACGCTCGGGCTGGCAGTCGTCGTCGTCCTCCTCGCGTTGAGCCGAGGCGGCACCGCAGGCTGGGGTCGTCCGGAAGTCCCGGTGTTGGTCGCGATCGGCCTCGTGATGGTGCTCGTGTTCGTGGGGATCGAACGTCGGGCCGACGAACCGATCCTGCCGCTCACGTTCTTCGCCCAACGGAACTTCACTGCATCGGTGCTCACCCAGTTCGCAGCGAACTTCGCCTACATGGGCAGCTTCATCGTCTCACCACTGCTCGTGCGCGACCGGTTCGGGTTCACGACGGGCATGGCCGCTGCTGCGATGGCGGTCCGCCCGCTCGTCTTCAGCACGGCATCGCCAGTGTCGGGCTACGTCGCCGTGAAGGTGGGGGAGCGGCGAATGAGCATCCTCGGGATGGGTCTCGTGTTCGGCTCGATGTTCGCGTTCGCGGCGGCGTCGTCGAATGACCAACTCGCGTTCGTCTTCGTCGGGCTCGCAGTCGCGGGCCTCGGCATGGGCGTGGCGGTACCGAGTCTCGTCACGGTCGTCGGCGACACAGTCGACGCGGCGAACCTCGGTGCGGCCAACGCCGCGCAGTCGATGATCGCGACACTCGGCGCGTCGACTGGCATGCAGGTGCTCTCGACCGTGCAGCAATCCGGGACCGGGGCGAGTGGCTTCACCACCGCGTACATCGTCGGTGCGGTTGGTGCCGGCCTTGCACTGTTCGGGTCGACGTTTGTGCGCAGCCATCGGCTGCGGCACCAGTTGTCGGTGGCTCGTTCGGCGAACGCGGCCTGAACGCGAAACTGCGCCAGCTCCGGGCGGGTGTCGCCCGAAACTGACGCAGCTTCGACAAAGGTCGAACGTCTGCTACTCGGTCAGGTCCTTGATCGCAGCCTGCATGCCATCGCCGCCCGCAGGGCCGCCGCCCGCTTGCGCGGCCATGAGCTTGGTCATGTCGCCCTGCACCTTGACCTTGCCGGCCATGAACGCCTGCATCCCGGCCTGCTGGTTGCCGGAGATGAAGACCTCTTTGGCAGTGGTGTAGTCGGTGGTCATGGTGAGGTCGGCGCCTTCGCGGTGACCGCCACCCATGACGGCATTGCCGTCGGCCGAACCCATGTGGAACTGTTTGTCCTCACCGAAGGGCGTGTCGGTGACGACGAGATTCATCATCATGCTGCCGTGCGGCCCGGCCGTACCGGCGCCCTGCTCGGCGACGACCTTTTCGACTGCGGTGATCCAGCCATCGGACAAGAACGCATGCTTCTCGGACACGGGGGTGCCTCCTCGGGCATCGGGAATCGAAGGATTCGGTTGGTTTGTCGATCCTATGGGCGCGCCTGTGTCGAGCGCCAGCGGCCTTGGGATCAGAGTTGCGAGTCGGCCGTGACCCCGTCGTAGAGGTCGGGATGATCGTGGGCGAACACGGGAGCGTCGTCGATGTAGCCAGGCGCGACCCACACGTGGATCATGTGGAGATTCTCGATCGGAAACGATGTCGCACCCTTGGCTTCGCACTGCTTCGTGCTCATCGAGATCGCTGAGCCTTCGTGGCCGTCGACCTCGGCGATCACAAGAAACGTCTTGAGGTCGAAGCAGACGCCGTAGTGGTAATGCCACACGTCGAGTTCGCCGGTGTATCCCGCCGGGTCGGGTTCGGTGAGGATGAAACTGGCGCCCGCAATCTTCGCGTCAGGCCCCTCACCGTCGAAGAGCAATACGTTGGGGTCGGCCGGATCGAACGCGTACTCACCGAGGAAGCCCGTCGGGCCCCCCTTCAAATAGTGCGCGCCGATGCCCTTCAGATTGATGGTGGCCTTGCGCCAGCCATCCTTTTCGGCGTCGGCTGCCGTCTTGTACTGCTCGACGACGGCCTTCGTGATGTCGATCTCGGCCTTCACGTCGGCAGGAAGATCGTCGTACATCACGTCGACTTCCTCGTCGTGTCCGGAGCCGCCATCGTCGTGCCCGTCGTCGTTGCCGTGTTCGTGGTGCTCGTCGCCATGGTCCATTGGCTCGTCACCGTGATCCATGTCGTGTTCGCCGGCAGCCGTCGTCGTCGAGACTGTGGAGTCGGCTGTCACGTCATCGGCGGCGGTCGTGTCATCGTCGGCGCCGCCACAGGCCGCGGCAAACAACACGACCGCAATGGTTGCGGAGGCGAATCGCTTCGTCGACAAGATCACACCTTGGAGTTGTTGTGGCTGAACACGCCCTCGGGAGATTCGTAGCCCGGGATGGTCCACACATGCAGCAGCCAGACGTTCTGGAAGTTGATGAGGAAGCCGCCGATCGCTCGGCACGCCTCTTGTGAGAGATTCTCGCCACCGATCACCAGGCCGGTCGTGAGACTCAAGCACAAGCTCGGGTGTTCGTGCCACTGATCGTCGTCGCCCGCGAAACCTTCGGGCGGCCCGCCGATGTTGCGCACGAGGTAGTTGAAGCCGACGAGCTGACCGTCTCGGCCGTACAGCAGGATCTCGGGTTGGGCCGGGTCGAAGTTGAAGTCGAGCAAGCTCGACTTCAGGTTGTGTTGAGCGATCCCCGGGAAATAGATCGTGCTCTGGCCCCAGCCGGCCGCCTGGGCCGCCGCCGCGGTCGGGTACCGCAGCGCCAACTCGGTGCCTTGGTCGACCAGCGCACGGATTTCTGCCGACAAGTCGTCGTATTGCACGACGTCGGGACATCCCTCCTCGGCCGTTGTGACGCCGTGCTGGTGGTGACCGCCGTCGTCGCACGGATCGGGGTTGCAGGGGTCGTTCGGATCGGTGTTGTGGACGTGACCGTCGCACGGGTCTGGTTCGCAGCCGTCGTCGCCGTCCGACGTCAACGAGTGGTGCTGACCACCGTCGTCGCACGGGTCAGGATCCGGGCACTTCTTCGCCCGAGCTTCGTGTTGGTGCTGCGTGTCCTTGCAGGGGTCGGGCTCGGGGCACTTCTTCGCCCGCGCCGAGACGTGGCGTTTCGTGTCCTTGCAAGGGTCGGGCTTCGGACACGCCGCGCGTCCACCGACCGAGTGGTGTTGGCCGTCGTCGGTGCACGGATCGGTTCCGCCGTTGCCCCCGTCGTCATGACCTGCGCCGTCGTCGTGGCCGCCGTCGTTGTGGCCCTCGTCGTTGTTGTGGCCCTCGTCGTCATGACCTGCGTCGTCGTGGCCTGCGTCGTCGTCGTGGCCTGCGTCGTCATGACCTGCGTCGTCGTCATGGCCCGCGTCGTCATGACCTGCGTCGTCGTCGTGGCCCGCGTCGTCGTGGCCCGCGTCGCCATGATTGCCGTGGTCTTCGGCGGTCGTCGTGGTCACGGCCTCGCCGTCGCCAGCCTTGACCCCCAACACCTCGATACGGTCATCGCCGGCCTCGCCGTCATCCGACCACGCGTTGATCGCGCCAACCGCGCCCGCCGCGAGGAACAGCGCCGCCACGCCGGCACCGATACCGGTCCAGGTGCGTTTCGAGATCCGTGCCATCGTGAGCCTCCCGGCATTGGCGACAGAGAAGCCAGCCTAGGCCGCGGGCAGCTTCCCTGTCTCGTTCCGCCCAGTTCGCGCCCAAGTACAGTCCGAAACGTGACGGCCACCCGCGACGAACGCATCGCTGAACGCACCCGCAACGTCAAATGGCGCAACCCGCCGCTGCGGATCGAAATGAGCGAGTGCATCAACTGCGACGCCTGCCTCCGCCACTGCCCTCCACAGTTCGGCGCCATCTTCAACCACGGCGCCGACGTCGTGATCATCACCGAACTCTGCTCGGGCTGCGACAAATGCCTCCCCGCATGCCCCGTCGACTGCATCTACCCCGACCCCGACTGGGCCCCCAGCCCCGAGCCCTGGTGGACACTCCCGAAATCCGCCCTCGATCCGTATTGATGGTCGCGCTCGCGAGCTCGCTGCTCCCGCCGTTGGCTTCGTTTGGGGACCCGTGTTGATGGTCGCGCTCGCGAGCTCGCTCGAGGTTGCGCGCCCCAACCGCCAGCATCGGCCGGACGCGTTCGATTCCAGATCGTTGTCGTGAGCGCCCGCTCTTAGACTCCGCGCATGACTCCCGCGGCGCGGTTGACGCGCGACGACGTCCTCCACGTCGCTCACCTGGCCCGATTGGCACTGAGCGACGCCGAGGTCGACGAGTTCACCCGACAACTCGAAGTGATCCTCGAACACGCAGACGACGTTGCCGCACTCGACATCACTGACGTCGAACCGACCGCGCATCCGCTGCCCCTCCTCAACGTCTTGCGATCCGACGTCGTCCGCCCCGGCGTCGACCGGGCCGAAGTACTCGCGAACGCTCCCGACCCGATCGACGACCGCTTTCGTGTGCCGCGCATCTTGGGTGACTCGTGAGCGCGCGCGACATCGCGGCCGCCGTTCGCAGCGGCGACCGGTCTGCCCGCAGCGTGGTCGAGGAACACCTCGCGACCATCGCCGCCCGCGAACCCGAACTGCACGCGTTCAACCTCGTCATGGCCGACGACGCCCTCGTTGCAGCCGACACCATCGACGCCCAAGTCGCTCGAGGCATCGACCCTGGGCCGCTTGCCGGTGTGCCGGTTGCCCTCAAAGACAACATGTGCACCCGTGGAGTGCCGACGACGTGTTCGTCGCGCATCCTCGAAGGTTGGCGGCCGCCGTACGACGCGACCGCAGTCGAACGCCTCCGCGCCGCAGGTGCGATCGTCATCGGCAAGACGAACCTCGACGAGTTCGCCATGGGGAGTTCGACCGAGAACTCCGCGTTCGGTCCGTCTCGCCACCCTCTCGATCCGAGCCGCGTGCCGGGCGGCAGCAGCGGGGGGTCTGCCGTCGCGGTTGCGGCCGACTTCGCCGCGCTCGGTTTCGGCTCCGACACCGGCGGATCGATCCGTCAACCCGCAGCGCTTTGCGGCGTGGTGGGCGTGAAACCAACCTACGGCGCAGTGTCGCGCTACGGCCTCATCGCGTTCGCGTCATCGCTCGACCAGATCGGACCCTTCGCCGCTGATGTCACCGACGCGGCGATCGCACTCGAAGCGGTATGGGGTCACGATCCGCTCGACTCGACCTCGATCGTCGAACCGATCGATTCGGTGGTCGCGGCGCTCGAACGCGGCGTCGACGGGATGCGAGTTGGCATCGTGACCGAACTCACCGACGTCGACGGCATCGCGCCCGAGGTACGTGCTCGGGTGGTGGCCGCCGCCGATGCGTTGACGGCCGCCGGGGCCCACGTCGACACGGTCTCGGTGCCGAGCACCGTGTACGGCCTGTCGGCGTACTACCTCATCGCGCCCGCCGAAGCGAGCAGCAACCTTGCTCGTTACGACGGCGTTCGCTACGGCCTCCGTGTGCCCGCGCCGGACATCGCCGACATGAACGCGGCGACCCGCGACGCCGGATTCGGTGCGGAAGTGAAACGCCGCATCATGCTCGGCACGTACGCGCTCTCCGCTGGGTACTACGACGCCTACTACGGCAAGGCGCAACGGGTCCGCACGCTGATCATTCGTGACTTCGCGCGCGCCTACGAGCAGTTCGACGTGTTGCTGTCGCCGACCGCGCCAACCGTTGCGTTCGAGATCGGCGCCAAGAGCGCGGACCCGCTGGCGATGTACCTCTCCGACGTGTGCACGATCCCGACCAACCTCGCGGGCCACTGCGCGATGAGCGTGCCCTACGGGACGGGCGAACACGGTCTCCCAATCGGGGTGCAGGTGCTCGCCCCCGCCCTCGGCGAACCGACGATGTTCCGGGTCGCGCGCGCCATCGAAGCCAGCCTCGCCTGACCGCCGCCCGACCCAACGCGCGGGTGTCAGCGCAGGAGTTCGGTGAACCAGGCGATCACGAGTCCGTTGAACGTCGACGCGGCCTCCCACTGCAGGAAGTGGCCCGAGTTCGGGACGTGCACCGGACCGACGACGTTCTCGCACGCCAGCGCCGCCTTCGCCGGAAACGTCGACGGCACCACATGATCGTCCGGTCCGTACAACAGCAGCGTCGGCACGCGGGTCCGCTCGAACAGACACGGCAGATCCTCGAACGGCCGCTTTCCTCCGGCGCCCTCGTACACGCCCCAGCTCGCGCGGAGTTTGTCGGGGTCGGCGTACGGCTCGGTCATGAACGCAATCGCTTCGTCGTCGAAATGGCCCGGTGCCGCCCAGAGGCGCTGGCGATACATCGCGCCGACCCACGCCCGTCGGCGCGCTTCGGTGTCGAGCTCAGCCAACAGCCCGTCGGCGTCATGCCCCTGACGGACGAAGTAGTCCGCCGTCGGCCGATCTTCGTGCGGCGGGTCGGGAGGCAGCCCGTTTTCGTCGTACCACGCATCGAGCGGCGGAGGCAACGTGTTGAACAGAACCTGGCGGGCCACCCACTCGGGGTATCGCAACGACAAATCGAACAGGACCAGGCCGCCGACATCGCCGCCGACGACGGCCACGCGCTCGTGGCCGAGGTGGTCGTGCGCGAGCGCATGCAGATCCTTGGCGAACGCGGCGAGGTCGTAGAAACCGTCGGGGGCGAGCGAACTGTCACCGTGGCCGCGCAGATCGGGGGCGATGACCTCGAAGCCGGCGTTCGCGAGCGGCTCGATGTTGCGCCACCAGATGCGCCGAGTCTCGGGGTAGCCGTGGATGAGCAGGACCGGAAACCCACCGACCCCCTCGTGCGCGTACGCGAGACTCACCCCGTTGCGTACCTCGACGCGGTGCGTGGTGAACTGATTCGGATCGAGTGCCGTCATCGGCCCAGCGTGTCCCGCCGGGCGAAAGGGAGCAAGTCGTGACGTTGACCGTCGGTACGAAGACGTGGGAGATCGTGGTCGGGCTCGAGGTCCACGTCGAGTTGGCGACCAACACGAAGCTGTTCTGCGGTTGCGCCAACCAGTTCGGCTCCGAACCGAACACGAACATCTGCCCCGTGTGTCTCGGGCTGCCGGGATCGCTCCCTGTTCTCAACGAACGGGCGGTCGAGTTCGCGCTGCGGGTCGGCGAGGCCCTGCACTTCGAAGTGCCGGCGCAGTCGGTCTTTCATCGCAAGAACTACTTCTACCCTGACATGCCGAAGAACTTCCAGACGTCGCAGTACGACGAACCGATCTGTTCGCAGGGGTGGATCGAGGTCGACGATGTGCGTATCAACATCACGCGCGCGCACCTCGAAGAGGACACGGGAAAGACCACGCACCTCGGCGACACCGGCCGAATTCACGGCGCCGATTCCTCGCTCGTCGACTACAACCGCGCTGGGGTCCCGCTGCTCGAAATCGTCAGTGAGCCTGAGATCCGTTCTGCCGAACAAGCCGGTCGTTACGTCGAGGAACTGCGAGCGACGTTGTTCGCGATCGGAGTGTCGGACGTGAAGATGGAAGAGGGTTCCATGCGGGTCGATGCCAACGTGTCGGTGCGGCCGCCGGGCGCTCCCGAATTCGGGACGCGTTGCGAGATCAAGAACGTCAACTCGATTCGATCGCTGCGCCGGGCCATTGACTTCGAAGCTCGCCGGCAGGTCGATCTCATCGACGCCGGCGAGCGCGTTGTGCAGCAGACGCGGCACTGGAACGAAGATGACGGCCGCACCCACTCGATGCGCTCGAAAGAAGAGGCGTACGACTACCGCTATTTCCCCGAGCCCGATCTCGTTCCGGTGGTGCCCACCGACGCGATGCGCGCGGCGGTGCGCGCCGCCATGCCCGAGTTACCCGCAGCCAAGCGGGCCCGGCTTGTCGAACAATGGTCGATCGCCGACAAGGACGCTCGCATCTTGGTGGGCGTACCCGGACTGCCCGACTACGCCGAGGCCACCGTCGCGGCGCTCGAGTCGGGAACCGCGCGCGACGTTGTCAACTGGGCGACGGGCGAGGTGCTCGGCTTCTTGAACGACAGCGGTGCATCGGTCGACGGGTTGCGCTTGACGCCGTCGGGATTGGCCGAGTTGGTGGGGCTGGTCGCTGCGGGGACGATCTCGCGTAGCCAGGCCAAAGATGTCTTGGCCGCAGCGCTCGCGGAGGGTGGCACGCCCGGCTCGATCGTCGCCGCTCGCGGCATTGCACAGGTCTCCGACAGTGGTGCACTCGAAGCCGCGATCGACGCGGTGCTGGTCGCCAACGCCGACGCGGTGGCCGAATGGTGCAACGGTGATGACAAAGCGAAGAAGAAGAAGCGCGGGTTCTTGATGGGTGAAGCGATGAAGGCCCTACAAGGACAAGGCAACCCGCAACTCTTGCACCAGCTCCTCGACCGCAAACTCGAGCACGCGGCAACGGGTAGCGCCTGATCGACGGATCGCCCCGAGTGTTCGAGCTGCGGGGCAGTCAGCGGTGCATCGCGTCGATGGCGGCGCGAACTCGGTCGGGGTCGGCATCGGTCGGGACATCGAACGCCACGCGATCGACCAGGCCGCCGTAGCGCGCATGCAGTGCGTCGGCGATCGTGTCGAGCGATCCGACCGTGACGAACTCAGCCAACATCTCGTCGTCGATCAACGTGACCATCGTTGTCCAGTCGCCGAGTTTGCTCAGGCGGTTGAGTTCGGGTTGCAGCTCACCCCACCCGTGGGCGTCGAGGACCGGGCGGTAGGCGGGCGTCGACCCGTAGAACGCGAGCCGGTAGCGGAACCCGTCGAGCGCTCGGTCGATCGTTTCCTCGTCGTCGCCGATCGCCGTCATTGCCGGTAGCGCGATCTCGAACGCCCGGGCCACGGTCGCGTTGGCGTGACCGCGCGCCAACGCGGGCCGGGTGGTTGCTTCGAGATAGCGCGTCGTCGTGAACGGGTGCACCATGAAGCCGTCGGCAACCTCGCCCGCGACCTCGGTCATGCGTGGGCCGACCCCTGCGAGCACCACACGCGGCGGACCTTGCTCGCATGGACCGGGATCGAACATCGGGGTCATCAACGTGTGGGTGTAGAACTCGCCGCGAAAGTCGAGGGGGGTGCCGTGCTGCCAACGGTCGAAGATCGCCCGGAGGGCCAACACGAGTTCGCGCATGCGCGCGGCTGGCTGCGACCACGGCATCGAGAAACGCTTCTCGATGTGCGGGCGGATCTGGGTCCCGAGGCCGAGGACGAATCGGCCGTGTGACATCTGTTGCAGGTCCCAGGCCACGTTCGCCAACGTCATTGGCGTCCGAGCGAACGCGATCGCGATTGCCGTGGTCAGCTCCACCCGCTCGGTGTGTTCAGCGGCGAGGAGTAGGGGAAAGAACGGCTCGTGCGGGCCTTCGAACGTGAAGACGCCGTCGAACCCAAGACCTTCGAGCCGGCGGGCTTCGGCCGGAATGGCGCCCAACTCGTGACCGATGAGCGCAGCGTCGACCCTCACGCGGCGCACTCTACGCGTTGCGCACAAGGTGGTGAGCCGGCTACGGTGCGTGGCATCTCCGGGCGGCACTGGAGACCAACGTCATGAAGCCAGTGTCATGAAGCCAGTGTCATGAGGACGGTGCGTTCCTCGCGTGTGGCCATCGTTGTTGCGGTCGCGTCGGTGATCGGTTTCGCGGCGCCGGTTGCCGCGGCGACGGTGCCGTATCCGACTGCGCCCCTCGACAGTTACAACGTCAAGGGCACCGCATACGCGACCCTGATTGTCGGCGACCGGGTGTACGTGGGCGGTTCGTTCACCCAGGTGAAGCACAACGGGATCAGCTACGGGTACCAAAACCTCGCCGCATTCGATGTCACGACCGGTGCGTTGGTCCTCACGTTCGCTCCGAACCCGGACAAGGAAGTGCGGGCGTTGGCGAGCGACGGTACGAGTTTGTTCGTCGGCGGCAAGTTCATCTCGATCGGTGGCGCGTGGCGGAACCGATTGGCATCGGTTGACCTTGCCACCGGCGTCGCATCGACATCGTTCAACGCCGACGTTGGGTCGCGCGTTGATGCCGTGGCTACCGATGGGTCTCGCGTGTTCTTCGGCGGTCAGTTCACCTCGGTGGATGGCACGACCCGCAATCGTGTTGCCGCCGTCGACGTGACCACCGGTGACCTCGATGCATGGGACCCGAACGCCAACAACAACGTGACGTCGATCCACTTGTCTCCGGACGCGACGACCGCGTACGTCGGCGGCACGTTCGGCACCATTGCGGGGACATCGCGTTCGAAGCTGGTCGCGTTGTCGACGACAACCGTCGCGGCGGTCGGCACCGACTTTTCGGGCGCGAACTCGAACGTGAAGTCACTCGACGTGAGCATCGATGGGACGGTCCTCTATGCCGGCGACACGGGCAACGACCTCGAGGCCTACGACGTCGGAACTGGCGCGCAGTTGTGGCAGAACGAGGATGCCCATGGCGATATTCAATCCGTCAAGGTCGCGGGCGACAACGTGTACATGGGCTTCCACGACGGCGCCGACGGCATGACCGACGCGCGCTTGGCCGCCGTCGACGCCGCAACGGGCGCGACCGAAAGCGATTGGAACCCGACGTTCCAGTCGACCTACGGCGTCTTTGGCATTGACGCGACCGATGAGCAACTCGTGATCGGCGGCGAGTTCTGGCAGATCAGCGGCGTCGCCCAGGACGGCGTCGCGATCTTCGCGATCTGATTCGGTGCCGAGCCCAATCCGGCATCGCACGCGACTCGAATCGGCGCAGTCACGATCGAGGTGCTCTCGGGTGAGACTCCTCGCTGAGTCGATTAGTGGGGGCCTGGAACCGCTCTTGCAGCGCGATCAGACCAGCGTTGGTCGGGCGGAACCCGCACGCGTCGTAGTAGAAGCTCCGAAGGTCGTCGTCGAAGTCAACATGAAGCCACTCGCATCCAGCTTGTCGCGTCGCTGACACGGCTTCCGCGACGAGCTGTGTGCCAATGCCGCGGCGGTGGTCCCGGGGGTCGACCATCGTGTCCTGGATCCAGGCATGCGCGAGCCCGTCCCAGATCACGTTCACGAACCCCACAAGCCTTCGATCGTCCCGTGCGACGACCCACCCCAGACTCTGCTGCGCTGTGAGTTCGACCCAGTTCCACTCGTCCTCGCGAAATACCCGCGTCGCGAAGGCTGCCGCGTGCAACTCGTTGACCTCATCGTTGGCGAACGCGCCGCGCCATTCGAACCGGAGACTCATTCCCTGAGCGTACGGCCGATTGCCATAGTGGCAGCAGGCGGCGCAAGACCCGCGGCGCGCCAAATCGAGTTTCGA
>SXGT01237301.1_pt1 | contig 15863 bp, 11 predicted proteins | sample 3176221 | NCBI WGS metagenome assembly SXGT01 (sample SAMN11356862, study PRJNA531348) | freshwater metagenome | isolation source: freshwater sample F1-120 | place: China: Fuxian Lake, Yuxi | collected 2017-12-25
ATCGACGCCTGCGTGGGGCTCATCAATGACGGGTCGCTCGGGCCCGACGACCTGATGCAGTGGATCAAGGGGCCGGACTTCCCCACGGCCGGCATCATCCGCGGGACCAAGGGCATCGTGGACGCCTATCGCACCGGGCGCGGCAAGCTGCGGGTGCGGGCGCGCACGCACTTCGAAGAGGACGACCGCGGGGACGTCAAGATCGTCGTCACCGAGCTGCCGTATCAGGTCAACAAGGCCAAGCTGCTCGAGCGCATTGGCGAGCTCGTCAAGGAGAAGGAGATCGAGGGCATCCGCGACCTGCGCGACGAGAGCGATCGCGACGGCATGCGCATGGTCATCGAGCTCAAGCGTGACGCCATGGGCCAGGTCGTGCTCAACCAGCTGCTCCAGCGCAGCGACCTCGAGGTCACCTTCGGCGTGCTCAACCTCGCGGTAGTCGCCGGGCGCCCGCAGGTGCTCAACCTCAAGGAGATCCTCCAGCACTTCATCGACCATCGGCGAGACGTCGTCACGCGACGGTGCACCTATGAGCTCGAGAAGCGCCAGGAGCGGGAGCACCTGCTCGAAGGCTACGTCATCGCGCTCGACCACATCGACGAGGTCGTGGCCCTCATTCGGGCGAGTCAGACGGCCCAGGAGGCCCGCACGGCGTTGATGGGACGCTTCGGGCTCTCCGAGGTGCAGTCGCAGGCCATCTTGGACATGCGCCTCCAGCGCCTGACCGGCTTGGAGCGCGACAAGATCCTCGCCGAGTTGGCTGAGGTGCGCGCCGACATCGCCCGTTTGAAGGCCATCCTCGCCAATGAGCGGCTCCTGCTCGATCTCATCATCGAGGAGCTCATCGCGATTCGCGACAAGTACGGCGACGCGCGGCGCACCGAGATCGCGGTGTTCGATGGCGACCTGTCCGAGCAGGATCTCATTCCGAACGAGGACGTCATCGTAACGCTGACCTCGGCAGGCTACATCAAGCGCACGGTGCTCACGGAGTACCAGAGCCAGAAGCGCGGAGGCTCGGGCAAGACCGGGACCACGACCAAGGACGAGGACTTCGTCATCGACCTCTTCGCGTCGGCCAACCATCACCATCTGCTGGTGTTCACGTCGGCCGGGCGCGTCTTCACGATGCGCGTGTGGCAGCTGCCCGAGGGCTCGCGCTACAGCAAGGGCAAGCCCATCGTGAACCTCATCAGCCTCGAGCCCGGCGAGACGGTCAAGACCGTGCTGCCGCTCCAGGAGTTCAGCGAAGGTCACTACCTGCTGTTTGCCACCCGTCGGGGCATCATCAAGAAGACGGATGTTATGGCGTACAGCCAGATTCGGGTCAGCGGCATCAAGGCCACGGTGGTCGACGAGGGCGACGACCTGGTGGCAGTTCGCCTCATCGAGGGCGACCGCGACGTCATGCTCACGACCCGCAAGGGGCTCGCGATTCGCTTCAAGCACGAGGACGCGCGACCGCTCGGGCGCGTCAGCCGCGGCGTTACGGGCGTCAAGCTGCGCGGAGACGACGAGGTCGTCTCGATGGACCTGCTCGAGCGCGACAAGCAGATCCTCACGGTCACGGCCAACGGCTACGGCAAGCGGTCGCACACCGAGGAGTACCGCATCACCCGTCGTGCAGGCATGGGCGTCTTCACCATCGTGACGAATGCGCGCAACGGCTCGGTCGTGGGCGCGCTGCAGGTCGACGAGAGCGATCAGATCATGCTCGTGACCGACGGCGGGACCATGATCCGCTTCCGTGTCAGCGAGGTCCGGCTCGCAGGTCGGCACACGCAGGGCGTGCGGCTCGTGCGGCTGCGGGACGACGAGAAGGTCGCGGGGATCACGCGCATCGCGGACGCCGACGATGACGCGGAGACGACCTCGCTGCTCACACCGGACGAGGCGCCGGACGAGGGCGAGGCCGCCATCGAGGATCCGCCGCAGGACGACGTGGAGCTCGACGACGGCGATCCCGGTGACGACGACTGAGCCCCGCGCCACGGTCCGTCTGGCACGCGGCAAGGCGCGACCGGTGTGGGCCGGGCATCCGTGGATCTACAGCGGGGCCATCGCGGAGATCACGCCGGGGCCGCCCGTGGCGGGAGCGCTCGTCGATGTCGCTGACGCCGACGGCAAGCACATCGGCATCGGGACGTTTCACCCGGCAGCGCGCATCGCGGTACGCATGGTCGCCCGCGGCGTCTTCTCAGGCGACGAGGGCGCGCTGGTCGTCAGTCGCGTCCAACGTGCCGCGGAGCTCCGACGCGCGCTGGGGCTGCCGAGCGAATACACGACCGTCTTCCGATTGGTCAACGGCGACGGCGATGGCCTGCCTGGCGTCGTCGTCGACGCGCTGGGTGAGGTCGCCTCGATTGAGCTCTCCACGAGCGCCGCCGAGCGCTGGCTTCCCTCCATTCTGGAGGCCCTGCAGGCCATCGGCTTCACGGCCGCGCGCGTCCAGGTGCCCGAGGACGCGGCGCGGCTCGAGTCGATGGCTCCAGGCGATCGTTTCGGGTTCGGCGATCTCGACCGGCACGTCGTGGTCCTCGAGAACGGGATTCGCTGGAACCTCCGCCCGGACAAGGGACAGAAGACCGGCTTCTACAGCGATCAGCGTGAGAACCGCGCACGTGTAGCCGCGGTGGCCGCGGGGCGCTCGGTGCTCGACCTGTGCTGCTACGTCGGCGGGTTCGCGTTGAACGCCGCGAAGGCCGGTGCGCGCGAGGTCGTGGGCGTCGACAGCTCGGGTCCTGCAGTGAGCGTCGCCGCAGGGACCGCGGAGCGGAACGGGCTGCGGGAGGCGTGTACGTTTCACAAGGAGGACGCGTCGCGCTTTCTCAAGGCGTTGGAGGCCCGCACCTTCGACGTGGTCGTCCTGGATCCGCCGAAGCTCGCACGCGGTCGTGAGCACCTCGACGACGCGTACCTCAAGTACCGCGCGCTCAATGCCGAGGCGCTTCGGCACGTCGCCGATGGCGGGCTGATGTTCACCTTCTCCTGCTCGGGAATCGTGAGCGAGGAGCTCTTCCTCCGCATGGTCACCGATGCGGCGCACCTCGCCGGCTCGGTGGATGTGTCCGTGCTTCAGGCCCTTGGGCCCGGCGCCGATCACCTGACGCCCATCGCGTGTCCGGAGGCGCGCTACCTCACCGGCGCCATGGTGCGCGTGCGACGGTCGTAGCTTGAATCGGAGCGTGGGGAAGACCGGGGCTCACCGGCAACGAGCGGAGTGAACTCGATGCCGGCGGCCTCGCAGGAGTACCCTTCGGAAGCTGCGCAAGCCCAGGAGGAAGCACCAGGACCACGTCGGCCGACTGAGCCGAACGACGTCGCCGTGTGCGCGCAGCGAGAAACTCACCTCTGAAAGAACCGCGCCTCGAGCAGCGACGGACAGTGTGGGCCACCGTCACCGCGCCAGGCGCCCGGTCACCTCATGCAGCTACTGTGCCTGCGTTCCGCGAGGAGTGGGCTTAGGCAACGTCGTGCGATCGCGTTGGACGAGAGACGGACTTGGGAGCCCAAGCGCGAACTCAGGTTCGCTCTTGGAAGCGGCGGGGTGCGAAGCCGCGTTCGCACCCGCTAGGGTGTCACGGGGCGAGCGCGCTTCTCCAGCCACTCGCGCCACAGCTTGGGGCTCGAGCCCGCGTCCTCTTTGGTGCGGGTCCGCAGGTGAATCAGCGCCCGCAGGCGCACAGGACCCTGCGCCGTCTCCAGTACCTCGACGAGCGGCCCCAGAGCCTCGCGATAGCCGCAGGCGACCAGCGCGTCGAGGAGCTCGAGCCGCACGGCCTCGTCAGTCTCGATCGCCAGCCGACTGCGCACCATCTCGAAGGCGTCCTGGCGTGCCAGACGCGCGATGCTGAACGCGGCAGCAAAGCGCACCTGCGGGTCCTCGTCGCGAAGCATCGCCCCGAGACGGAGCGGGGTCTCGGGCTCATCGGGCGCCCGAATGAGCTGCGTGGCGGACTCGGCGCGAATGCGCGGATCCGCGTCGGTGGCCGCGGCGAGGACCGCCGAGCGCGTGTCCGCGATGGGCAGTGAGCCCAGCGCGGCGACGGCCTCGAGGCGCACGCCCGCGTCGCCGTCATTGAGGTAAGGCGTGATCTCGCGCAGCACGTCGAGGCTCCCGAACGGTGCGAGAGCGGCGATGGCAGCCCCCTTCACCTCCAGATCCGGGTCGGACAGGCGGCCTCGGATGAGGTCGTAGGCCACGGGGCCGCGCCAGGCGGACAGGATGCGCAGCGCCGCGAGCTTCTTTGCCGACTGGGTCTCGAGCAGGAGCGCCCCCACGCGATCCTGCCAGCCGCCCCGGGCCAACTGCTCGCCGGTCTCCGACGACTTGGACGGCAGATCCTTCGTCGCGGCGGCCAGGGCGAGGCCGCACGTGACGCGAACCGCGTCGTCGCTGTCGGAGAGCAAGGCAAACAGCTTCTCGAGCGCCGTCGACGCCTGCTCGAGCCGTGCGAGGACATCGCACGCGGCGGCCCGCACGCCGGCGTCCGCGTCGGCGAAGCGCCCGACGACGGCGGCGCGTGCGTCCGTACGCCGCTTGGCACCGATGGCATCGAGCGCCGCGATGCGCACCTCCGGAGCGTTGCTGGAGAGCGCGGTGATCAAGACCGCGGTTGCGGCCGGGTCGTCGACCTGAGCTAGGGCCTGGCAGGCGCCGAGGGCGGCGGCGGCGTTCTCGGACTCGATGGCGCGCTTGGCGACGGGGATGCGCTCGGCGCCCAGCGCGAGGAGCTTCTCCGGCCCGGAGTCATCGCCCGAGACGAGCGACGCCATCGCGGCTTCCTGTGCGGCGATGGGATCGCCAGGTGCGTTTGCGGGAGCCCCGGCCGGGGACTCCGAAGGGACGCCGGTCCCGGAGCCTCCTCCGCCAGTGGCCGAGGACGGCGCCGCCGGGCTCGATGGAGCGGCCGGCGCCGGCGTTCCGGTGCCGCCCGACGCGCGTGGTGCCGGCCGCGGTTCATCGCGCTTGCAGCCATTGCAGCCACCGTGGACCACGAGCGCCGCGCCAAGGACGACGGTAACGAATACGCGCATGAAGACTCCCTGGCCGTGCGGCCGAACGCGCGGGTGCTTAGCAGACGACCTGCGCCACGGCAACTCACGGCGCTGCACGCGCGTCTTCTTCATCAGCCCAGGCTGACAAGTCCGGTGCCGACTGGCAGCCTAGGAGCTTCTTGGAAGGAGACCGCGTGACCCGAAAGCAGACAGGCGCAACAGGGCAGGGCGGTCGCATGCTCGCCTGGTGGTTGATGCTGGCGTCTGCCGCGCCGGGGCTGGCCTCGGCTGCTCCACCGTGTACGCCACCGGTGTTCGCCCACCCAGAGTCTCCGCGAGGCTGGAGTCGATCGATGACACGTCGCATGACGGTGGCCCAAGGTCGGGCCAATCACCGCGGGCAGGACGTCGTGGTGCGTGAGGGCGCCGCGGCGCAGCTGATTGGGAAGTTCGCATACGGGCCGTTCGACAAGGATCTCAAGGGCGAGTCCGTCGAGGTGTTCCTTCCTGCCGGGACACCTTGTGGTCGATGGGAGCGCGTCGCCACCGCCACGACCAGCCGCGATGGCGAGCACGGCCTCGTGGACGGAGTTCAGGACGACGGTGGTCGCGTCTACGTCTCCGTTCCGGGACGCAGCGTCGGCCGCTGGCCGGTGCGCTTCGTCGTCTCGGGTGATCACAGCCACGCCGAGACGGGGCTGTGGGTCGTTGCACCCGGGACGCGCATCGCGCTCTTCGACATCGACGGGACGCTCACGACCTCGGACGCCGAAATCGTCAAGGAGGTCCTCTACGACCTCGTCGAGGAGCGGTACGTGCCCCGCATGCGCCGGGGCGCAGCCAAGGTGGCCTGGCGTTGGGCCGAGCGCGGCCACCTTCCAGTCTACCTGACCGGCCGACCGGACCTCATCCGGGACGTGACCACGCGGTGGCTCAAGGCCAAGAAGTTTCCGCCGGGGCCCGTGCTCTTGACGCGAACGTTGGCCGAGATGGTCCCGAACGCCGCGGGCGTCGGCGCGTACAAGACGCGCGCGCTGAAGCGGCTCATCGGCGAGGCTGGCCTCACGGTCGCGGTCGCCTATGGCAACGCCTTGACGGACGTCGCCTCCTATGCGGCAGCTGGAATCCCGAAGAGCATCACGTACATCGTGGGTCCGCATGCCGGCGCGGACGGGACCTTGGCGCTCCCGAGCTACGTGAGTCATCTGAAGGCGCTCGAGCCTCCGCGTGCTCCCGTGGCCCCGCCGGAGCCGCGCGCGTTTTGAGCGGCGGCCTCGGCGAATGCAAGGCATGGCGCTGGCCGCCCGCCATTGCTAAGCTGCCCGCCAACGAAGCGAGGGAGGACCACGATGAAGCGACGAACATTCTTGCAGTGCCTCTTGACCACGGCGGGCGCGTCCGTCGTCGGCTGTAAGGCCTCCGACCCAGCCGCGGCGACACCCTCCGATGCCTCCGCCGCCGATCCCGGCCTGGGCGATCCAGGGGCCGCGGTGGACCTGTCGGCCCCGGTCGACACCGGCACCGACGCCGGCACCGACTCCGGCGTCCTGCCTGCGCCCAAGGATGGAGCCGCGTGGTTCCCGCAATCGATCGCGTCGGGCGATCCGCGGGAGACCAGCGTCGTGCTCTGGACCCGCGCGCTCGACCCCAAGGGCAGCACCAGTGATCAAGCGTTGCGCCTCGAGGTCTCGACGACCCAGGACTTCGCGACCCTCGTCAGCCTCGATGGCAAGTCCGGCCTGGACCTCGTCGCCAAGGCCGGCGATGACCACTGCGTCAAGGTGAAGGTCACCGGCCTGAAAGCGGCGACCACGTACTGGTACCGTTTCATCGTCAGCGTCACCGTCGCTGGAGCCGCAGGACCGGAGCGCTACGCGAGCCACGTGGCCCGCACGCGCACCGCTCCGGCCAAGGACGCCGATGTGCCCGTCCGCTTCGCCATGGTCGCCTGTCAGGACTACATCGGCCGCTACTACAATGCTTACACGCGGCTGCTGGAGGAGGAACTCGACTTCGTCGTGCACCTCGGCGACTACATCTACGAGACGACGGGCGACAAGTCCTTTCAGACCAGCACGCCCGAGCGCTCGATCACGTTCTCGGACAAGGCCGGCGCGATCGTGTTCAACGCTGGCACGGACGCGGAGTACTTCGCAGCGCGCTCGTTGTCGAACTACCGCGAGCTCTATCGCGCCTACCGCGGCGACGCCACGCTCCAGGCCGTCCACGAGCGCTACCCGATGATCGCCATCTGGGACGATCACGAGTTCTCCGACGACGCCTGGCGCGAAAACGGTACTTACTCAGACGGCGTCAAGGACGAGAAGGACGCGGAGCGTCGCAAGGCGGCCTCGCGGGCGTGGACGGAGTACATGCCTGTGGACTTCACGGCCGGTCCGGACTGGCGGTACGACCCGACGAAGGCGGTCGGCGATGACATTCGCATCTGGCGCGACTTCACGTTCGGCAAGCATGTCCATCTCGTGCTCACGGATCTGCGCCTGCATCGCGCCGATCACGTCATCCCCGAGGACGCCTATCCCGGCGCGGTCATCGCCACGGAGTCGGCGCTCAAGGCCTCGTTCGGCAAGGTGCCCGACCTCGCCCGGCCCTACGTCGAGGACATCGCGACGTACGCCAGCGGCATCTATGTCGCGCCGCTCAAGGCAGCGGCTAAGGCCGCGAGCTATCCCAGCGAGCGCGTGACCGGGCCCATCAACGTCGCGTGGCTCAACACGCTCGTCGCGGCCGCCAACGCCGCCGCTCCTCCGGGCACGCCGCCGCTGCCGCTTATCGCGGAGGCCGACGAGGCGAAGCTTCCGCGCGGCATGGCGTGGATCCAAGCCGGCAAGTCGCGCTACTTCGGCAACCTGGGCTCGCGCTACCTCGGCGACAACGACGGCTTCCTGCTCATCGCCAAGGTCCTGTGGGACATGTCCGGCGGCGAGAGCGAGACGTGCATGGGCAAGGAGCAAGAGGCGTGGTTCCTCGACACGATGAAGAAGAGCACCAGCACCTGGAAGCTCTGGGGCAACGAGTACTGCCTGCTCACGCACATCGTCGACCTCCGCGCGGCCAAGCAGCTGCCTGCGTCATTCCAGACGCGCTTCAACCTGCTGCTCGACGACTGGAACGGCTTTCCCAATCGCCGTGAGCAGATCGTGGAGGCGCTCGCGCCCATCGGGAACGTCGTCGCGCTCACGGGCGACATCCACTCGTTCTGGGCCGGAATGTTCGAGACGGCGTCGGGCAAACGCCTCGTGGAGCTCGTCACCGCCGGCATCAGCTCCGACGCGCTCGTGCGCATCCTCATCCGCTACGCCAAGAGCGATCCGGTGCTCGCGGCCGCAGGCGCGACCGCACTGGCCTACGGCGTAGAGAGCTTCTTGATGAGCGTCGAATCCAAGGCCAACCCCACGCTCGGCTACGTCAAGACCGACGCGCATGGCTTTGCGGTCGTCGAAGCGAGCCCAGGCGCTCTCGACGTGGCGTTTCACATCATCGCCGACACCGAGGTGGCCAAGCGGCTCGACGCGGCCGCGCTGAAGAAGGCGTTCACGGTGGAGAAGTTCCGCGTGCCGTCGGGCACCGCGGCCCTCCAGCGCGAGGACAACGGCACTTACAAGGTCTGGGACTCGACCACCCAGAAGTGGACCTAGAACGCTCGCAGACTCAGGCGGCCGTCGCCTCTTGGAGCGTGAACCAGAACGTGGCGCCGTGTCCGCGCTCCGACTCCACGCCAATCTCGCCCCCATGCCGCTGCACGATCTTCTGGACAATGGCCAGCCCCGCGCCGGTGCCTTCGAACTTACGCCGGCTCTCTAACCGGCGAAACATCCCGAAGACCTGCTCGTGGTAGGCCGGGTCGATGCCGATGCCGTGATCGGCGACCTCGAAGCGCAGCATGCCCGGCCCCGGTCGTGACCAGCGCAGCGTGACGTCGGGCGCGTTGTCGGGGCTGAATCGAATGGCGTTGGCGATAAGGTTCTCGAAGACCGACCGGAGGAGGGGGGCGTTGGCGAGCGCGCTCGGCCACGTGTCGGGCAGCCGCAGCGACACCTCGCGCTCATGTATCGCGCGGGCCAGGTTGTCCTTGACCTCGGTGACGATCATCCCCACATCCGCGGGTTCGAGCCGGAACTCGCCCGCCTGCACCGACAGCCACTCGCGCAGCCCGCTCAGTAGCTGATCCATGCGGTCGTGGGCACGGCGCACTCGTTCGAGGTGACCCACCAGCTCCGCGTTCTGGACCACCTCGCGCGCGGCCATGACCTTGTCCAAAAAAAATCTGGTGCTGCGAATGGGCTCACGCAGGTCGTGCGTGGCGATGGTGACGAGGATCTTGAGCTCGTTGTTGAGCGCGAGCAGCTGCTGCTGCTCTTCGAAGACCTGGGCGTTGGCGTCGGCCAGCTCGCGAATGAGCAGGGACCGCTCGCGAATGAGGCGCGCGACCCGCGCCGCGTTGTGCACGGTCGTGAGCAGGGCGTTGGGATCCACCGGCTTCTGGAGGCACGCGTAGACGTGGCCCTCGTTGACGAGCCGCAGCACGATCTCCAGGTTGAGCGCGCCCGACAGCAGGACGCGACTGGTGTCGGGTCGGCGCTCCTGGCAGAGACGCAGGAAGTGCTCGCCGCTGATGCCCGGCAGCCCGTTGTCGGCGAGCACGACGTCGAACTCCTGACGCGCCATTGCCGCGAGGCCGGCGTCGCCATCGCCGACCTCGACGAGCTCGAAGTCGCCGCGCAGCGCATGACGGATGTAGTCGCGGTCAAAGACGTCGTCCTCCACGAGCAACACCCGCGCCGGCTCGAACGCCACGCTGTCCGGAGGTCGCACGGGGAAGCTCACGTCGTCTCGACGAGCTGGAGCTGGTATCGCTCGATGGACTGGACGACGGCGACGAGGTTCGTCGCCGTGACCGGCTTCTGGATGTAGACGAGCGTGTCGAGCTCGTAGGACCGCAGCACGTCCTCGTCACTATTGGACACGGTCAACATGACCACGGTGAGCTCCTTGAGCGCGTCGTTCCGCCGGATGGCGGAGAGCACGTCGAGGCCGTTGACCTTGGGCAGGTTGATGTCCAGGAAGACGAGGCCGGCCGCCGGGAAGCGGGCGCGATCGCGGAAGATCCCCTCGCCCTGCAGGTAGGCGAGTCCTTCGGCGCCGTCTTCGGCAAAGTGGACCGGGTTGGCGAGGCGTGCGGTGCGCACGGCATCCCGAAAGATGTCGCAGTCGTCTGGGCTGTCTTCGACCACGAGGATGGTGACGGGGCGAAATGAGTCGGTCATGGTGTCTCCCGCGTCTGAGTGATGGTCTTCATGTGCCCTCTCCGTCCTCTGAAGGGGGGGCCTCGGCGATGCGCTTGACGAAAGCGCGGAGCCCACCGAGGTTGGGCTGCTCCGCGATCGGGTCGAGCATCAGCGAGACGAGTGTCTGTCCGGTGGCCGGATCGTGGTGGACCTGATCGACGCGTCCCAGGAACTCCGCGCCATTGAAGCCCCCGATGCGCTGGCTCATGAGGCGGACCCCGATGGGGTCTCCGGTGCGCGGAATGACCTTGAGTCCGCCGATGACGGCATGCGTCGAGCCAAGCTTCCGCAAGGAGGCCTGAATCACCATGTTGTTCCAACGGCAGAACGCGGCGATTTCAACGTGCACCGTCCGCGGGACGTTAATCGTGGGCTCGGCGGTGAAGCTGAACTCCTCGAACGCCGGCAGCGCCGTGGGTGTCGTCGGCGCGGAGGCCGCAAATGGCGCCACCTCGAACGTCGGCAGCTCGACTCGGACGGCGCCGCGCAGAACGGAGAGCCGGAGCGACTCCGGGGCCGCGCCAAAGAGCAACGCCGCGAACTCAACTGCGGCCGGGATGCCAAGCGGCGAGATGAAGCGCTGGAGCTCGACCCCGATGCCGCCCAGCGGATTCCGCGCGTCCCCCGGGGGGACGTGCCGAGCGACCCGCCCCTCTACGCGAATGCAGTCCGAGGTCGGACGGGCCTCCGGAACGACCAGCGAGATCAGCGTGTCGACGGGAGGGACGACCATCGTGCGCAGGAAGATACCGCAATTCGACGCGTCGGTCGTGACCGTGCGTTCCTCCGCTCCCCGCCATTGGAGGAGGAAGCGGATCAGCTTGGGTCGACGCGGAAATTGCCGCCGATCTTGTGCCGGCAGAGCAGACATCGTCTCTCTCGACGCTCCTCCCAAAAAAAAACGCTTTCGATCGCACGCAAAGCCTAGCACCGTGCGAGACCGATGCAAGACCGAATTGCCAGAAGGCGATGAGAAAGAGCCGGAGCGGCGTGGTCCGACGTCAACCGCTGTCGAACGACGTCAACCCACGGCGAAGAGACGGCGAAGCCTGCGGTGTACGGAGGCTGGTGAGAGGCCGGTCTCCTCTGCCAGCTCGCGCTCGGTCGCGGCGCGCGCGAGCCGACCTTCCATGAGCCGACGGTCCAGCGGTTCCGACTGCGCGGCCCGAACGCTGAGCGTGCGGAGCGTGCGGCGCGCGTCGACCCGCGATTCGTCCGCTGAGCGAGAGACGCCGAGCTCACGGCCCTCGGGTAGCGCGATCTCGCGGCGCTCGGTGCGAACGACGCGACGGTACAGATCGATGGCACCCCACCGCGCGCGCTCCTGAGCCAGCGCTCCGGTCGGGAAGCCCTGCGCGTCCCGAGGCGTGTGGTCGTGGGACAGCAGCAGCACGAGCAGCTCCGACAGCACGTCCTCCGCCGTCAGGCGCCCGGCGCGAACGACGAATGCGGCGCGCGCGATCGCAAGGAGCCACGACGGGGGACCCGACGACCGCGAGCGGGTCCGGGGGCTGGCGTATGACACGAGGACCTCCTGGTGCCGCGTGACGGCAACGGGAGGGGCCCATGGCAGGGCGCGTGCCACGAACTCGGGCCCGTGGATGGCCACCGTGGTGGAAAATTAGTGGAACAGATTCAACGTGTTATAGGTGTAGCCCGAGGGTCGCAATGCCCACCGCGCGGGGCCCTGGACCCCACTTCGTCACACGCTACTTTTGGCGGAACGTGATGCGACCACGCGTGAGGTCGTAGGGGGACAACTCAACGGTGACGCGATCACCTGGGAGGATACGGATGAAGAACTTGCGCATCTTGCCGGAGACGTGCGCGAGGACCTTGTGCCCGTTTTCGAGCTCGACCCGAAACATTGCGTTGGGCAACGGCTCGATGACCGTTCCCTCAACCTCGATGCCGCCTTCTTTCGCCACATCACTCCATCTCGGCCCTGTTCAGTTGACGCCCGGCCGCAGCGCGGCGCGCACCTTGCCACAAAGGGCGCGCATCGGCAAACCGAAAGTGGCCTGCGCGAATCGAATCCGCCGCGCGACCCGGCGACCGTTGGTGGCGAGAGCGCGCTTCGGCTTGTGAGGCGACCGAGGTCGGTGCGAGCATGCCACGCATGTCGGTACCCAAGCTCGTCCTTGCTTCGACCTCGCGTTATCGCCGCGCCCTCCTCGATCGGCTGGGCCTCAGCTACACGGTGGTCGATCCCGGGGTCGACGAGCGTGCCGTCGACCTGCCCGCGCCTGAGCTCGTGCTGCGGCTGTCGCGTCTGAAGGCCGAGGCGGTCGCGGCGCTCCACCCGAATGCCGTCGTCATCGGCGCCGATCAAGCGCCGGCGCTCGATGACGGGATCCTGACCAAGCCCGGCACCCGCGCGGCCGCGATCGCGCAGCTCGAACGCCTCGCCGGTCGCGAGCACGAGCTGCTGACCGCGGTGACCCTCGTCCATGGCGAGACGCGCCTGTCGCACCTGGATCGCCACCGGCTACGCCTGCGTCCGCTCGGTCGCGCCGAGATCGAGGACTACGTCGACCGCGACGTGCCGCTCGACTGCGCCGGTGCCTACAAGATCGAGAGCCTGGGAATCGCTCTGATGGAGCGGATCGATGGGGAGGACTTCACGGCGATTGTCGGGCTCCCGCTCGTCGCGCTGGTCCGGATGCTTGGGAGGGTGGGAATTCCAGTGCTCGGCGTGCGCGCGGAGCCCGTGTCGGACTCCGGCGCGTCCCGAAGCGGCGACTAGCCCCCACAGGCCTGCGTGATCTTGATGTCATCGATGAAGACACCGGCACCCGCGTCGTAGCAGCCGCCGCCCTCCGTGGCCGACCCGCCCTCGAAGTTCACGCTCAGCGTGCCTTGGAACGGCGCGAACTGGGTGAGGTCCACGGTGACCGCCGTCCACTTCTCGTAGTCGGTGTCCTTCAGGCTGGCCTTCGTCCAGATCTCCGTCTGCTGCCCGTCGAGGTTAGTGAGCCGCACGCGAATGCGATCCACGTTGGCCCCGGTGCGGACATCGGCGAGGATCTGGAAGGTCAAGGTCGTCTTGCCGGACTTGTCCCACGCGATGGTCCCGGTCGGGAAGATGTCCGACTGGCCGCCCGGAATCGTCGCGGTCCCAGACGGCGCGTTGCCAAAGAACTGCTGGAAGCAGTAGTGGTTCGCGTCGTTGTTACCAAAGTACATCGCGCGATTGGCGCTGACCGACTTGGAGGTCGTCTCGCGCCAGCGGTACGGGTTGTTGTTGCTGCTCGGAGCCCAGCCGTCGGTCTGGTCGGTGAAGATCATGTTGACGATGTTCTGCGACTTGCCCGCCGCCACGCCGGCCCCGCACTGGTTGTCGGTGCAGCTCGGCTCGCCGGAGCAGAAGCCCGCGGCGCCGGTCGGGCAGTCGGTGGCCGCCTTGCAGCAGCCCGCGGTGCCCGCGACGACGACGCCGCACTGACCCGTGGCCGCGTCGCAGACGGCCTGCTGGCACGCGTTCTTGCCGGCCGGACAGTCCGTCGCGGACTTGCAGCCGGTCGTGGGACCCGAGCAATTCGCAACGACGACGCCAATCTCATCGATGAACGCGCCCGCGCCGCCGGCCCAGCAGCCCCCCTCGGAGGTCGCGTTGCCGACGTTGAAGTTGAAGCGCAGCTGGATGGCCGAGCCCGCGAACTTCGACAGCTCGACGGTCACCGCGTGCCACGTCTTGTACTTGTCGGCGGCAACGTCGGCCTTGCTCCAGATGGCCGGCTGATCGCCCGCGCCAAGGACGCTCAGCGTGAGCGTGTCGACCGCGGCCGCCTTGCGGACATCGAGATAAAGCTGGAACGTGACCCACGCCTTGGCTCCCACCGGAATGGCGATGGAGCTCTGCGCGAACGGGCTGCCATTGCCAGCAAAGGGCAGCGTCGCCGAGCCGCCGACGTTGAAGTTCTGCTGCTCAGGACAGTAGTGTTGGGCCGCCGAGTTCGTGAAGCCGATGCCGTGCGTCCCCGCCTGCTTGACGACCGTGGTCTCACGCCAGCGATACGGCCCATTGCCGGGGTTTGCCTGCCAGCCGTCGACGCCGTCGGTGAAGCTCACGTGCGCGACCTCCTTGCCGTTGGCGATGCCGCAGCAGTCGGGGCTCGCGGCGTGGGCGCACTTCCCATCGGCGCCGCACGTGTCGACCGTGCACGAGTTCCCGTCGTCACAGACCTTGGCGTCGGTCTGGCCAAGGCAGCAGTTGGCGATCTTGGTCGCGCCGCAGCTCCCGTCCGGGTTGCACAGGTCCGTCGTACACAGGTCCCCGTCGTTGCAGTCCGCGGGCGACTTGCAGCAGCCTGCGACCGCCTCATGGACGCAGGCGCCGTTGACGCAGCCGTCCTTGGTGCAGGCGGAGCCGTCGTCGCAGTCCGTCTCGGTCTTACAGCAGGTGGGGTTCGGCAGATGGAGGCAGGTGTTCTTTGCACCGCATGAGTCGAGGGTACACGGGTCGGTGTCGGCGCACTGCGCATCCGCCGTGCAGCAGGCGGCGATGGGCGCATGGCCGCACTTGCCGTCGGCGGCGCACGTGTCGGTGGTGCACGGGTCGGTGTCGTCGCAGTCCGTCGCAGCCTTACAGCACGCCGGCGAGGGCTCATAGGAGCACGCACCGCAGCTTCCGGCGCACTTGCCGATGGTGCACGGCGGTCCCTGATTGCAGTCGCCGTCGGCCTTGCACTCCGCCGGAGCGGGCGCGTGGGCACAGGCGCCGCCGGGCACCGGACAGGCGTCCAGCGTACACGGGTCCTTGTCGTCACAGTCTGACGCTGCGCCGCAGCAGTTGGTCTTGGTCACCTTGGCGCACTTGCCGTCGGTGCACTTGGCGTTCTCGCAGGCCGTCAACGCGCCGAGCACGACGACGCAGTCGATGTCGGTCACGCACTCGGGCTTGGCGTCCGGCGTGACGGGCGTGTCGGGTGTCACCGGCACGTCCGGGGTCACCGGCACATCCGGGGTCGTCGGCACGTCGGGCTGGCCGAGATCGTCCTGGGGCTTGGCCGTGTCGGGCTTGGCGGGGACGTCGGGCGTCGTGCTGTCGGTCTGAGTCGCGTCGCTGGTGCCGCCGCCGTCGGTGAGCCCCGCCGTATCCTGGAACTCCAAGACGGCTCCCGGCTCCTCGTCGCCACTGCAACCGACGGCCGGAGCCATCGAGACCACCACTGCCAGAAACGTCACCAGCCGCTGCGGCTTCGTCCACCGTCGCATCGAGACCTCCACACACTCCGCCAAAGATGACCCAAGTGTCGTCAGGGGCATGGCACGGCTGTGCCCTGACGAGCCACTTCCCGCTCCGGGCCATGCTACTGAGGAACGCAGGGCGTTGCCACCCAAGAAACGAGGCGAGGCTCAGGAGCGCTGGCCGATGTCCACGTAGTCGCGCTGCGTGGGGCCCACGTAGATCTGGCGCGGCCGCCCGATCGGGATCTTGTGCGCCAGGTTCTCCTTCCAGTGCGCGATCCAGCCCGGGAGCCGGCCCAGCGCGAACATGACGGTGAACATGTTGGTGGGGATCCCGAGCGCCCGGTAGATGATGCCCGAATAGAA
>SXGT01243514.1_pt1 | contig 15862 bp, 11 predicted proteins | sample 3176221 | NCBI WGS metagenome assembly SXGT01 (sample SAMN11356862, study PRJNA531348) | freshwater metagenome | isolation source: freshwater sample F1-120 | place: China: Fuxian Lake, Yuxi | collected 2017-12-25
CCAGCGCCGCCGCGCCCTCCCAGGCCCCCGCGCCAGCCGCCGCCCCCGGCGCGCCGCCCAGCGCCGCCGCGCCCCCCGCGAGCGATCTCGACGCGGCCGATCCCGCCGCCAACAACCCCGACGCCGCCGACCCCACAAGCGATCCCGACGCCGCGCTGCCCCGGATCGGCCTCGTCGTCGATCCCCCCGCCGCGGCGACCCGACCGCCGGCCCCCGATCCCAAGCGCGCCGAGGACTTCAAGGGCCGCCTCGAAGCCCTCCTGATCCGCCTGGCCGATCTGGCCCGCGAGCAGGGCATGCGCACGCTGGCCGCCGAGATCACCGGCGACAGGCTCCCGGCGCTGCGCTCCGGCCGCGTCACCGCCGTCGTCCTGGGCGAGTTCAACCACGGCAAGTCCACCATCCTCAACGCCCTGCTCGGCCGCGACGTCCTGCCCATGGGCATCACCCCGACCACCTCCGTCATCACCCACCTGCGCTGGGGCGACAAGCCCGGCGCCCTCGTCCACTACGGCGACAACGACACCCGCGAGGTCTCCCTCGACGACCTCCCGCGCCTCGTCGGCCCCAACCAGAAGGTCGACCCCCGCTACGTCGAGGTCTTCTACCCCTCGCCATTGCTCCAGGACAACCTCGTCCTGGTCGACACCCCCGGCGTCAACGACATCAGCCGCCAGCGGGTCGAGATCACCTACGGCTACCTGCCGCGCGCCGACGTCATCATCTACGTCCTGGACGCCAACCAGGTCCTCAAGCGCTCCGAGATCACCTTCATCCGCGACAGGCTCCTGAAGGCCAGCCGCGACCGCCTCATCTTCGTCCTGGGCAAGATCGACACCCTCGACGACGCCGAGCGCGAGGAGGTCGAGACCTACGCCCGCGAAAAACTCACCGAGCTCGTCGGCCCACCCGAGCTCTACCCCGTCTCCGCCCGGCGCGCCATCAAGGGCGACGATCCCGGCTTTAACGCCTTCCGCGCCCGCCTCGTCGACTACCTCAAGGACCGCAAGGCCCACATCCTCATCGACTCCGGCGTCAGCGGCGGCCTGCGCGTCGCCGGCATGCTCAACCAGAGCCTCGCCATCAAGCGCCGCGGCTACGCTCTGGACAAGGTCGAGCTCCAGCGCCGCGTCGAGGCCGTCCGCGCCCGCCTCAACACCGCACGGCAGGCCATCTACGAGAACCTCGACCGCATCGACGAGACCACCAGGGGCATGAAGGCCACCGCCCGCCACAACCTGCGCGAGTTCACCGCCCGCTTCGCCGAGGCCCTCCCCCGCGAGGTCGACCGCGCCTCCATCGCCGACATCAAGCTCCACCTCGGCGACTGGATCCGTGACACCTTCAAGGACTGGCTCGAACAGGAGGGCAACGCCATCGCCCGCGAGCTTGAGCGGCTGGCCGAGGAGGTCATCGAGACGACCAACGCCAACCTGGGCCAGGCCGTCGACGACATCCAGGACGAGCTCGGCCTCAAGGCCGCCGGCATCGATCTGGACGTCAACACCCTGACCTACGACGTCGGCGTCTACGCGCTGGGCCTCGGCGGCCTCTCCATCGCCCTGCTCGGCGGCGTCCTCGTCGGCGGCCTCGTCATGCTCGCCGCACCCCTGCTGGCCATCTTCGTCAAGGACAAGATCGAGGACAAGACCCGCGCGCTGGCCCACCAGGAGGGCGTCCGCGTCGTCAGGAAGGCCGGCGAGGAGGTCGAGGCGGAGCTGGTCCGGGTGATCGAGGAGTACGGCGACAAGCTCAAGACCTTCGTCGAGTCTGCCGGCGACCGCCTCTACCAGCAGATCGACGAGGCGCTCGGGCAGGCCTCCCGCGACATCAACAGCGAGAGCGCTGACCGCGAGACCCTCGACGCCCGCGCCCAGGACGCCCTCAAGGCCGTCGAGGACATCACCGCCGGCTTCGAAGCCCTCCGCGACAAGCTCGTCGCCCCCTGATCCCACCGCCGCACGGCGCTTCATCAAACGCCCCGACCACCTCATCCCTGGACTCACCCCGGATCCATGACATACGCTCTACCTCGCCATGCGCCCGCGCCGGGCACCTGAGATCGAGGCAAGAAGTCGATGTACATCACAGGGTTCGAGATCACCGACGTCCGCTGCTTCGCCGGCACTCACAAGGTGTTGCTGGATCGCGGCGACGGCACCTACGCCGGCTGGACCGTCTTCGCCGGCCGAAATGGCGCCGGCAAGTCCACCCTCCTGCGAGCCCTCGCCATGTCCGTCGTCGGTCACCTCACGGCGCAATCCCTCGAACGATCCTTTGTGGGATGGGTCCGGCAAGGGGTCGACATCTCCAATGGGAACATTGTATCGCAGATCGAGATCGATCGCGTGTTGGACAGCTCCCGTGTCCCTCACATGCCCTTGCGTTTGGAGTCGGCAGCCGTTCATCTCACCATCGTACTCCGGCCCGGAGAAGCCGTTGGTGCTTCAGCTTCGGGAGGAACGGGGCATATCTTGGGTGGTGAAGAACTCCTGGGTTGGCGTGAACAGCCAATCAAGGGGTGGTTCATCGCCGGGTATGGGCCCTTCCGGCACCTGGGACCACCGGACGCCGGCACGGCAAAGGTGATGAAGGATCCCGTCCTTGGGCGGCTGATCAACCTGTTTCAAGAATCGGCGAGCCTTGGGGAGGCGGTGGACTGGCTCAAGCAGGTCCACTTGCGGGCGTTGGAGGGGCGAGAAGGCGCGGCGCAGCTCAAGACAGACGCGCTCAGGCTCCTGGGTGATGGACTGTTGCCCGACGGAAGCGTGGTGGACGGGGTGGATTCGGACGGGCTGTGGGTGGTGCGCGACGGGGTGCGCCTGCCTTTGGAGTCGGCCAGCGACGGCTATCGGACGGTGGCGGCGTTGGTGCTCGACATCGCGCGCAACCTTCAGATCTGCTATGGACGGCTCTCTCTGCAGGAGGACCGGGGACAGGTCGTGTGCCCGCTGCCGGGGGTGGTGCTGATCGACGAGGTGGACGCGCACCTGCATGTGGAGTGGCAGCAGCGCATCGGGTTCTGGCTGACCGAACACTTCCCCAAAATCCAGTTCCTCGTCACGAGCCACAGCCCCTTCGTCTGTCAGGCCGCCAGCCCGCGCGGCTTGATCCGCCTGCCGGCGCCCGGCGAGGATCGCCGGATTGAGCATGTGGACGATCGGGTCTTCAAGACGGTGACCCGAGGCGACGTCACCAGCGCCGTCATGACCGAGCTCTTCGGCCTGGATCGCGCCCACTCCCCGCAGGTCGAACGCTGGCGACAGGAGATCGCTCGCCTGGAGGGCAAGTTGCTCAAAGAGGGCCACCTGGACGACAAGGAGTTGAAAGAGCGCGAGGACTTGCTTGCGCTCCTGCCGGATTCGCTGCGCGATCGGGCCGAGATCAAGCTGGCCGGGTTGATGGAGGCGCTCGATGCGGCGGATTGATCGTCGGCCCTTATCTCCAGCCGTCGTCAGGTTTCTGAAGACGGACAGGGCCGACAAGATCGCGGCCATCCCCGATCACGCCGCCAAGGTCCGCGAGGTCAAGCGCCTCTGGAAGCTTCAGAAGAACAAGTCCTTCAAGGAGATCAGAGCCACGCTCGCCGCAATGGCCACGGGTCGGGCGCGCTGCATGTACTGCGAGGACAGTGCGGGCACGGACATAGAGCACTTCCGTCCCAAGGCAACCTTCCCCGATCGAGCCTTTGACTGGTCCAATTACCTTTGGGCGTGCAGCTACTGCAACAGCAACCTCAAGCGCGATCAGTTCCCCTGCGATGCCCACGGCGATCCCCTCCTGATTGACCCCACCGTCGACGATCCGCAACACCACCTCGCCTTAACCCCGACGACAGGGGCATTCTCTGAGCGGACGCCCAAGGGCAAAGAGAGCATCACAGTCTTTGGCCTCAACGATGAGCGGTCGCCGAGAGCGCTTCCGAGAGGAAGAGAGTTTGCCTGGGACAAATTGCAAGAATTTATCATCATTTTTGGTCGGTATCAGGCCGCTGGGCGGCTTGACCGAGCGGAGAAGATTCGACGGGTTGTGTGTGAGGAGCCCTTCTCCGGGGTCTTCGTCTGGCTCCTGGCCTACAGCGCCGATCCGTCTCGACGACTCCTCCTCGACCCCGAATGCCACGCAACGATTGAGCAATGGCCGGAGATCGCTACATGGATCTGATCTCCCCTTCGCCTGTCCATGCTCGGGCCGCCCGCCCGCAGCATCATCGCGGCACCGGGTTGGGTGGGTGGGCCGCAGGAGCCTTTGGCGGGATCGCTGGCCGTTTGGGGCGGGTGGCGAGGGCGTCGTGTCGGGCTCGTCGTGTCGTCGGTGGATGCAAGGCGATCGCGACGGGTTGCCTCCGTTGGGCGGGCACGCGGTCCTTTCGGCGACCGACGGGTTTGTCGGACACGGCGATCGCGAAGGGTTGCCTCCGTTGGACGGGCGCGCAGTCCTTCCGGCGACCGACGGGTTTGCCGTCCCCTGATCGGGTCCGGCTGCACGCCGCGGCTACTCTGTGTCGCCCCTTTGGGGGCTCTAAAATGCTGTCCCGTCTTGGTGATATTGGTGGACCCAGATGGTTTGCAGGCCCGAGACGCCAGGACACCAACCGACCGATTGGCTTTGTCGGTGCGTTGTCGCATTCACCCCCGCCCCATCGGGGCGGCTCGGTAATTAGAGCCCCCAAAGGGGCGAGACGCCGTCGGCATGATCGTAGCCGCGTGGTGCAGCCGCGACAGCGGCAAACCCGTCGGTCGCCGGAAGGACCGCGCGCCCGTCCAACGGAGGCAACCCGTCGTCATCACCGTGTCCGACAAACCCGTCGTCATCACCGTGCCCGCCCCAGCGCCCTGTCGACCCGCCCTCCACGGCCTCTGATCCCGCCAAAGGCTCCTGCGGCCCCCCCCCCCCCGATCCCCCTTGCCCGTAATACGAGCGTCCCCCCTCCTTCCGGAGGGAGGAGGGGGACAGGGGGTGGAGTGCCCGGCCTGTGAACATCCAGTCCCAGAGCGCGCTCCTGGCGGCCTTCGTGAACCTCCTGTTGGCGATCAGCGTGGTGATCCGGTGGCGCTGGACGCCCTTGAGCGCCTACTACGTGCTGCTCGGCGCGGTGCTGTCGTCGTGGACCTTTACGAACTTCATGGTGGCGCTGACGCCCTCGACGCGGTGGGAGCTTGCCGGCGACTTCAGCGCGGCGCTCATCCCGCTGGTGACGCTGAAGTTCTTTCAGACTTTCTTGAACGATCGCGGCAGGTTGGCGACGACAGCAGCGAGCGTGACGCTGGCGGCGACCTTGTTCTTCGTCATCGCGATCATCCCGCTGCACGACGAGCGCCTCTTCAAGGTCAGCCTCTTCGTCTACGTCTTTGCGACCTTGTACCTGTGCGTCTTCATGATCTGGAAGCGGGTCAGGGCGGACGCGGAGCCTTCGGTGGCGGCCCGCCTGCTGGCGCTGACGATCGGGGGGCTGGTGGTCATCACGCTCTCGCTGGCGGACTTCGTGCCGACGCTCAAGGCCTCGTGGCCGGCGCTGGGGAACATCCCGGTGCTGGGCAACGTGGTGATCATGTTCTTCATGTTCTTCCTCTATCAGATCATCGTCGAGGTCCGCCTGCTGGGCTTGAGCGAGCTGGTGGGCAAGATCGCGGTGCTGGCGGCGCTGATCATGATCATGGCGGCCATCTACGGCGTGCTGGCGGTCTGGATCGGGGATCAGCCGAGCATCTTTGGCTTCTACACGCTCATCGTGTCCTTCGTGATGTTGATCCTCTTTGAGCCGATGCGGGACTTGATCGAGGAGCGGGTCAACCGGCTGCTCTTTCGGGAGCGCTTCGAGTTCGCGCGGCACATGGCCATCCTGCGGCGCGAGATGGCCAACGTCGTGGAGATCGACGACCTGGCCGAGCTGATCATTTCTCGCCTGAGAGACACCCGGCGGGTGACGCAGGCCTCGCTCTACCTGCTGGAGGACGACGCGACGGCCTACCGGCAGGTGTCCAGCGTAGGCGACGCGCCCGACCGGCTCGACGCGGTGACGGATCGGGTCTTCTTCGAGAAGCTGGCGGCCGATCGGGCGCTGGTGGCCTTCGACTTCGAAGCCGAGATCGAGGAGCGGCTGCGCGACAAGGGGCAGGGGGCCGAGACGAGCGACCTGAGCCACGCGCTCGACGCGATGCGTCGGATGGGGGCGGGGGTCAGCATCCCGATCATGAGCGCGGAGCGGGTCATCGGGCTGCTCAACGTCAACGACGACAGGATCCGGGAGGCCTACACGCCCGAGGAGCTGCGCTCGCTGGTTCAGATCGCGTCCCAGGCGGCGATCTGCGTCGAGAACAGCCGGCTGGTGGCGACGCTGCGCGAGAAGGACCGCATGGCGGCGCTCGGTGAGATGGCCGCGGGCCTGGCGCACGAGATCCGCAACCCGCTCGGGGCGATCAAGGGCGCGGCGCAGCTCCTGGCGCTGCCGGACTCGAGCGACCCCGAGGAGGACTCTCCGCAGGCCTTCCTGAACATCATCATCGAGGAGGTCAACCGCCTCAACACGGTCGTGAGCCAGTTCCTCGATTACGCGCGGCCCTACCGGGGCAACCCCATCTCGATGAGCGTCAACGTGGTGGTCGAGCGCACGATCCCGCTCTTTCGCCAGCAGGCCGAGCAATGGGGCGTGGTCCTTGAGCTGGACCTTCAAGAGGGGCTCCAGGAGGTCCGCGTGGACCCGGACTTGATGCGGCACGTCTTTTTGAACCTGGCCATCAACGCCATTCAGGCCACGGGGGTGGCGCCGGAGGGCGAGCCGGATCAGCGCGAGGGCGCCGCGGCGGACCGAGGCGAGGTGCCGACGCTGGCGATCCGGACCCGCGCGGTTCGGCGGCTGATCGGGATCGGCGGTCGGATGCTCCCGAGGGACATGATCGAGGTGCACTTCGAGGACAACGGCTGCGGGATCCCTGAGCTGGAGTTCTCCAGGATCTTCATCCCCTTCTTCACGACCCGGCAGAAGGGGACGGGGCTGGGCCTGGCGATCAGCCAGCGGATCGTGGAGAACCTGGGGGGCAAGCTGGAGTTCTCCAGCAAGGAGGGGGAGGGGACGACCTTCCGGGTCTTGCTGCCGCTGCTCGGCTCAGGGGCCTGAGGGCACGATCCGAGGGCGTCGCCCCGCGCGCTCAAGGGCGTCGATGACCCGAGCCCGCCCGATGCGGCGACCTCGGGCGGGGCTCAGGCGGCCCGCAGCAGGGGGCGCAGGGCGTCGACGACGGCCTCGAGGCAGCCCGGATCGAAGGGCGAGGTGAGCCCGGCGGAGACGGCCAGATCCTGGAAGGGCGCCTCGCCGCCGCGGTGGCACAGGGCGATGTAGTCGTCGATGGCGCCTTGCCAGTCCTCCGAGGCCCGCAGGAAGATCTGAAGGGCGCAGGTCTGGGCCAGGGTGTAATCAATGTAATAGAAGGGCGCGCCGTAGATGTGGAGCTGCTGCTGCCACAGGCCGCCCTTGGCGGGCCAGGCGAGGTCGCCGTAGCGGCGCCAGGGCAGGTAGGTGCGCTCCATCTGCTGCCACATGGCGTGCCGCTCTTCGGGCGTGGCCTCGGGGGACTCGTAGACGAGGTGCTGGAAGTGGTCGACGGCGACGCCGTAGGGGATGAACATCAGGGCGCCGACGAGGTGGTCGCGGCGGAAGCGCTCGGCGTCCTCGGGGCTGAAGAAGCGCTCGATGTGGGGCAGGGTGAGGAACTCCAGGCCCATGGAGTGGATCTCGCACGCTTCGTAGGTGGGCCAGAGGTACTCGGTCAGGGCGTTGTCGCGGCTGGTCCAGTACTGGAAGGCGTGGCCGAGCTCGTGGGTGAAGGTGCGCACGTCGTTGAGGGTGCCGTTGAAGTTGCCAAAGACGAAGGGCGCGCGTTGGTCGGGGAAGGCCGTGCAGAAGGCCCCTCCGCCCTTGCCGGGCCGGGTGTCGAGGTCCAGGAGGCCCTTGGCGACGATCTCGGTGTAGAAGGCGTCGGGCTCATCGCCCATGGCCTTGAACATGTCGCGAGCCTGCTCGACGAGGAAGGGCGTGTCGCCCAGCGGCTTCGGGGGGTCGCCGGCGTCGAGCAGGCCCTCGTCCCACTCGCACATGGGGTTCAGGCCGAGGCGGTCGGCCTGCTCCTGGCGCAGCTCGGCCACCAGCGGGACGAGGTGGTCCCGGACCTGGGCGCGGAAGCGGTCGACGTCGGCCTTGTCGTAGTCCACCCGCTGCATCAGCTTGTAGCCCAGCCCGACGAAGTCCTCATAGCCCAGCGCGTGAGCCATCTTGTGCCGCACCTGGACCAGATCGTGGAAGATCTGATCGAAGGCCGCGCCATGCTCCGCGTACCACCCCCACTTGACCCCGGCGGCCTCGGCGCGCACCGCCGGATCCGGGTCGAGGGCGAAGCGGGCGATCCCCGCCAGCGTGTGGGTCTGGCCCTGGAAGGTCAGCTCGGCCGAGGCCCGCAGCTCCGTGTAGGCGGCCTTGAGCCGGGCCTCCTTGACCATGTCCTCCTGGATCTCGGGGGCGAAGGCCGCCACGTCGCACTCCCACAGGTCAAAGGCGTGGCCCCCGAAGCGCGCCTCGATCGCCGCGCGCTCAGGGCTCGACAGCAGCGCCCGCTTCATCCGCACGTCCAGGTTGACGATCCGCGGGCGCAGGTCGTCGGCGCGCTCGTAGGCGGCCTTGCAGGCCGCGTCGCGGGTGTCCTGGTAGAACCTCAGCCGGATGTGCGCCTGCCACGTCTCAAGCTCGCGCCGCAGCGCGTCCCAGCGCTCGACGACGGCGATCTGACCGGCGCCGTCGGCCTCGGCCAGCGCACCCAGGAGCGCCTCATAGCGGGCGGTGACCGCCTCGATGTCGATGTCCGGCGGGTTCAAGTCGGAAAAATGGTCGAAGGTCATGGTCTGGGCTCGGGGCTTGGGGTAAGAGATCAAGGCGGCGAGCGGCCTGCCCGCTGCAAGAAAGACCGACGGGTGTTGAGCTTCAGCGCCCCAACCCCCAGATATCATGACCCCTATCCTGTCCGAAGAGGTCCTCGACACACAAGAGTCCGGCGGCCCCCTCGTCGCCCTTGAGTCCACAATCATCAGCCACGGCTTCCCCTGGCCCGACAACCTCGACCTCGCCCTGGCCCTGGAGGCCGCCGTCCGCGCGCACGGCGCCACCCCGGCCACCATCGCCGTCATCGACGGCGTGCCGCGCGTCGGCCTCGGCCGCGACGATCTCGAGCGCCTGGCCCGCGCCGATCGCGTCGAGAAGTGCTCCGCCCGCGATCTCCCCTTCGTCTGCGCCACCGGCCGCACCGGCGCGACCACCGTCGCGGCCACCTGCCTGCTGGCCGACCGCGCCGGCATCCCCGTCTTCGCCACCGGAGGCATCGGCGGCGTCCACCGCGGCGCCACCCTCACCATGGACGTCTCCGCCGACCTCGCCGAGATCGCCCGCGCCCGCGTCGCCGTCGTCTCCGCCGGCGCCAAGTCCATCCTCGACCTCGCCCTGACCCTCGAAGCCCTCGAAACCCTCGGCGTCCCCATCGTCGGCTTCGGCTGCGACGAGCTGCCCGCCTTCTACACCCCCCACAGCGGCCTGCCCATCCCTCACCGCGTCGACGACCTCGACACGCTCGCCCGCATCGTGGCCGCGCACCGATCCCTCGGGCTCCACGGCGGCCTCCTGATCTTCAACCCCATCCCCCCCGCCCACGCCCTGCCCGCAGACCGCGTCGACGCCTGGATCGCCCAGGCCCTTGAGGCCGCCCAGGCCCGACAGATCGAAGGCAAGGCCCTGACCCCCTTCCTCCTGGCCGAGCTCGCCCGCCTCTCCAACGGCGCCACCCTGCCCGCCAACCGTGCCCTCGCCCTCCACAACGCCGACCTCGCCGCCCGCCTCGCCCTTCGCATCGCCGCTCTTGATGTGCCCGCGCTTGATGGCCATTCTTGAAGCCAGGTCCGCCTTCGGCTAGACTCAATCTCTGGAAATGGTGGACAGAAAACAAGCAAAGCGGCTCACCCTCTCAAGAGTGAGCGCGCCTCGGCGCGCTGATGATCTCCTGACAAGGAACCCCGATGTCCTCCCAATCCGAGACACCGCGCATCATCACCATCCCGATCCTCATCGCGCTGGCCTGGTCGACGCTCAACGCCGTCGACCTCCTGCCCATCAACCCCCTCTGGTTCAAAGCCGTCAACCTCCTCCTCCTGACCGTCGCGGCCTGGCCCATGATCTCGCGCGGCTTCGAACAACGCTGCTGGCCCCTCATCCTTCGCCTGACCGGCAAGGCCGCCCCTCACCAACCGAGGCCCGCGGCGCCGGCCGGCCCCGTCGTCTACGATCCCCACGCCCCGCTCCTTGACGAGCAGCCCTTCGATAGCCCCTCCCTCCGCGTGAGCAGCGCCCCCGCCATCAACCCCTTCTCCAACCCCCCCGCTCCCCCTCCCCGCCGGGTCGAGGCCCCCGCCGACATCTTCGCCGCAGTCCCCAACCCCTCGCCCCCCACCACGACGACACTCGTCTGGGAGGCCGCCGCCTCAAGCCCGATCGCCTTCTCGTCCGCGGATCAGGCCGCGGCCAGGCTGCCCGTCGACGGCCATCAGCCCATCCCGCCGTCCCGCCCCGCGCTGGCCCTTGAAGATCCCGATGAGTTCTCCCTGGACGACGTCGAAGACTCCGGCGCCCACGACTTCGCGCTCGCCCTGGAGACCGGCGAGTTCTCCAGCAAGGACACCGGCCAGCTCGCCTTCAACGCCCGGTCCATCGCCCAGAGCGTCGCCGAGGGCCTGGCCGACGAGCTCTCCTTCGACAACGACTCCATCTTGCTGAACCTCAACGACGTCTCGCTCGACGCCGCCCTCAAGAACGTCGATGCCGGCAAGGACCCCCTCTCGTCCCTCGACGACGCACTGCGCATCGAAGCCCTCGAAGAGGCCATCCGCGCCGATGAGGCGCGCCGCCGCGCCAACCTCGACGCCCTCAAGACCCAACGCGATGATTCCCGCGACGGGCTTGATCTTTGAACAGTGATGGGGGCAGGATGATCCCACCAGCTCTCCAGATGGGGCAGGGCGGCCAGGGAGGGGATCGCCGTGGAAACCCGAGACAACACACCCGAGGTTCAGATCGGCCAGCCCTCCGAGCCCGCCCCCTTTGACATCGAGGCGAGGCTCAAGGCCATCCCCCAGGCGCCCGGCGTCTACATCATGAAGGATCGCAAGGGGGAGATCATCTACGTCGGCAAGTCGATCAACCTCAAGGCCCGCGTGCGCTCCTACTTCCGGGGCGGGGACACGCGCTCCTTCGTCAAGCGCCTGCCGCGCCTTCTCGGCGACATCGAGACCATCGTCACCGGCAATGAGTTCCAGGCCCTGCGCCTGGAGGCCTCCCTGATCCGCGGCCACCGGCCAAAGTTCAACGTCGCCCTGATGAACGACAGCCTCTGGCTGCGCATCGACCCCCGCGTGCCCTGGCCCACGGTGGACGTGGTCCGCGAGGTCGCCAACGACGGCGCCCGCTACTTCGGCGAGTACCCCAGCGGCGGGGCCGCCCGCCGCAGCACCGAGCTGCTCACCCGCCACTTCATGCTGCGGACCTGCTCCGACGCCGAGATGGCCCGGCGAGACAGGCCCTGCCTCCAGTACCAGATCAAGCGCTGCCTGGCGCCCTGCGTCCTCGAAGTGGAGCGGGCCGAGTACCTCGACAGGGTCAACGAGTCGATCCTCTTCCTGGAGGGCAGCTACCCCGAGCTGCGCCAGCTCCTTGAGCGAAGGATGGTCGAGGCCAGCGACATGCTCGCCTACGAGGTCGCCGCCCGCTTCCGCGATCAGCTCCGCGCCGTCGTGGCGGCGCTTGAGCGCTACAAGATCGTCTCGACCGAGGAGGCCGACTGCGACGCCTTCGGCTTCTACCGCGAGGGCGAGCGCATGACCATCCAGGTCCTCTCCGTCCGCAAGGGCCGGCTGATGCACACCCGCGCGTTTCCCTTTGAAGATCAAGAGTTTCCAGATGATGAGGTGATGTCGAGCTTCTTGAACCTCTATTACAGCGAGGGCCGCAGCATCCCCGCCGAGGTGCTCCTGCCTTGCTGGATCGAGGCGCAGGAGCTGCTGGCCGGCTGGCTGTCGAAGATCGCCGGGCGACGGGTGGTGATCCTGACGCCGACGCGCGCCGGGGAGCGGCGCGATCTGGTGCACATGGCCAACCAGAACGCGGGCCACACCTTCCGGCAGCAGCACGACGAGGGAGATCACCGCCGGGAGCTGCTGGACAAGCTCCAGAGGCGCCTTGGCCTGTCGAAGATCCCGAAGCGGATCGAGTGCTTCGACATCTCCAACCTCCAGAACGAGGCGCTGGTGGGGGCGATGGTCGTCTTCGTCGACAGCGTCGTCTCCAAGCGAGACAGGAGGCACTTCAAGATCAAGGAGGTCGAGGGCCAGGACGACTTCGCCAGCATGCGCGAGGTGATCCGGCGGCGCTTCGAACGCGGCCTCAAGGGCGACTGGCCCATGCCCGATCTGGTGATCATCGACGGCGGCAAGGGCCAGCTCGGCGTGGCCCATCAGGTCATGGAGGATCTCGGGGTCAAGGGCGTCGACCTGATCGCGCTGGCCAAGTCGAGGGCGATCAAGGACGGCAAGTCGGACAAGGTCCACCACAGCCTGGAGCGGGTCTTCCTGCCGGGGCGCAAGAACCCGATCATCCTGCAGCAGAACAGCGCCGAGCTCTTCCTGCTGCAGCGCATCCGCGACGAGGCCCACGAGACGGCCCTGAGCTACCACCGCCAGGTCCGCCGCAAGAAGAGCCTGCAGGGCTCCATCGAGCGCATCCCGGGGGTCGGCCCGAAGCGACACAAGGCGCTGATGCGGCACTTCGGGTCCCTCGGGGCGCTCAAGAGGGCCTCGCGCGAGGATCTCCAGAAGGTCGCGGGCATCAGCCGTCAGCTCGCCGAGGCGATCATGGCGGCCCTCGGCGGCGCGGCCCCTCAAGATCCTCGACAGCGAGAGTTGCTTTGAGCCGACCCTGAGTCACGGGATGGAGCAGCAGGGGAGGGGAGGGGGCGAGACCCGGATGGGGCCTGCGGCGATCAGGTCAGCGCGGCGAGCCCTGCGGCGATGCGCGCGACCCCGGCCTCGATGGTTTCGTCGGAGGCGGCGTAGGACAGGCGCATGAAGCCGGGGGCGCCGAAGGCCGAGCCGGGCACGAGCGCGACGCCGTGGTGCTGGAGCAGATGGGAGGCCAGGGCGAGGTCGTCGCCGATGACGCCGTCGGGGCCGGTGCGGCCGATGTAGGCGCCGAGGTTGGGGAAGGCGTAGAAGGCGCCCTGAGGCTCGACGCAGGTGACCTCGGGGATGGCGCGCAGGCGCTCGAGCATGAGGAGGCGGCGACGATCGAAGTGGGCCTTCATGGCGCGCGAGGGTTCTTGATCGCCTCGGATGGCCACGGCGGCGGCGTACATGACGAAGGAGGTGATGTTGGAGGTCGACTGGCTCTGGATCTTGGAGACGGCCTTGGCGACGTGGACGGGGGCGACGATGAAGCCGACCCGCCAGCCGGTCATGGCGTGGGACTTGGACAGCCCGTTGACGGTGACGGTGAGCCTGTCCAGGCCGGGGCGCAGGGTGGCGAACTCGACGGGCTCGGTGTCGCCGTAGATGAGCATGTCGTAGATCGAGTCGTAGAGCACGCCGATATCGTGCTTGAGGACGACCTCGGCCAGCGCGTCGAGCTCCGATCGGGTGTAGACGACGCCGGTCGGGTTGCTCGGGGTGTTCAGGACCAGCAGGCGAGTCCTGGGCGTGATGGCCGCCTCCAGCGCCTCGGGCGTGAGCTTGAAGCCCGTGGTCTCGTCGCAGTCGACGATCACGGGCACGGCGCGGGCCAGGATCGCCTGGGCGGTGTAGGAGACCCAGTAGGGGGCCGGGACGATGACCTCGTCGCCGGGATCGAGCAGGACCTGCATCAGCTCGTAGAGCGAGTGCTTGGCGCCGCAGGAGACGACGACGTTGTTGGCCGTGACGTCCAGGCCGCGGCTGTTGTAGAGCTCGGCGACGGCCTTGCGCAGATCGAGCGTCCCGGCGACGTCCTCATAGCCGGTGCGGCCAGCGTCCAGGGCGGCCTTGGCGGCCTCCTTGATGTGGTCGGGCGTGTCGAAGTTGGGCTCGCCGGCCGACAGGCTGACGATGTCCCGCCCTTGCGCCTGGAGCTGCGCCGCCAGGGCCGTAATGGCCAGCGTCGGGGAGGGTTCGATGCTCTGGATCAGAGCGTTGAGCGCGAGGCCTGATTTTTCCTTGGTCATCCTTGAACTTGCTCCGGTGTCTTTTGAAACTTGACGCGCAACCGCTCGGCGACCTGGTCGGGCACCACACCCTCCACCGAGCCGCCGAGCATGGCCACCTCCTTGACGAGGCGGCTTGAGACGTAATAGTGGGTGCCCTCGGTCATGAGAAAGACGGTGTCGATGCCCTCGTTGAGCTTGCGGTTCATGCTGGCCATCTGCAGCTCGTACTCGAAGTCGGCCACGCCCCGAAGCCCCCTGAGGATCGCGTCGATCCCCCTTGAGGCCGCGTACTCGACCAGGAGGCCGTCGCAGGTGTCGACGATGACCCCGTCGTCGTCGCCGAACTCGGCGTTGATCATCGCGATCCGCTCGTCGATGTCAAAGAGGGGCTTCTTGGCGATGTTCGTCGCCACCGCCACCACGATCCGATCAAAGATCCGCCGCCCTCGCCGGATGATCCCGACGTGTCCGTTGGTCAGCGGGTCGAAGGAGCCTGCGTAGACGGCCGATCGAGTGCTCATGGGCTCTCCTCCTCTGGGAGCTCCCACAGCGTCACGCAGGTGTCGCCGTAGGTGCGGGTTGTCTGGTGCTTGAGCGCGCCGAGCGCCTCGGGGGGCGGCAGCGGCTCATCGCGGCCGTGCTCGGCGACGACGGTGGCGCCATGGCAGAGCACCTCGCTCCTGTCCAGGGCGAGGACGATCTGGGCGACCTTGTGATCGGCATAGGGGGGATCGAGGAAGACGATGTCGAAGCGCCGGGCGCGGAAGCCCGCCAGCGCGTCGATGACCTCGCCGCACACGATCTGCTGATCGGGCTGGCCGATCCGGCGCAGGTTCTCGCGGATGAGCCTCGCCGTGGACGCGCTCTGCTCGACGAAGACGACGCTGCGCGCCCCTCGGCTCAGGGCCTCGCAGCCCAACGCCCCCGTCCCCGCGAAGAGATCCAGGACCTCGACCCCGGCCAGCTCCCAGCGCGAAGACAGGATCCCGAAGATCGCCTCGCGCACGCGGTCGCCCGTCGGGCGCAGGCCCTTGTGCCGAGGGGGGGTGGCGAGCTTACGGCCACGGGCGCTGCCGGCAATGATCCGCATGGTCTCCCTGAGCGCCGGGGCCTGGTCCGGTGGCCTCGATGCGACGGCCTCATCCATAACATGAGCCGGCCGCGACCCCAACCACAAACACCAGAGATCCCCAAGGTCGCCGTCAGGGCCGGGATCGGAGCCGCTGAGACGTTTTTTTACAGGGTGGCTTGAAAAAGTCCTTGACCCCCACGGGGGGCTCATGTAGAAACCCACCTCGCTGTCGGCACCCGCCTTGATGGTTTTGAATGTAGGGTGCTGACGGCGGAATGTCCCCTCCTCCTCACGAAATAAGTCTTGACAGGCTTGGTTTGAGGCGCTAAGGTGGACGACCTTGCTGAATCCCATGTTTTGGGATTGGCAAGTTCGATGCGGGTCATCTGCGTCGGTCTTTGAAAACTGAAGAGAAGAGAGTGAGTGAACGCCGACATCTTTAGATGTCGGCAGTGTGGCGATCACGCTCAATCGAGCGCGCATGCCCGCCTCCGAGTTGGACTTGAGGTCTTGCAAGGGGGAGGGCGTGGAC
>SXGT01395102.1_pt1 | contig 15860 bp, 16 predicted proteins | sample 3176221 | NCBI WGS metagenome assembly SXGT01 (sample SAMN11356862, study PRJNA531348) | freshwater metagenome | isolation source: freshwater sample F1-120 | place: China: Fuxian Lake, Yuxi | collected 2017-12-25
ATAGCCGACAAGGCCCGCACGATTCGCATTCCGGTGCACATGGTTGAGAAACTCAACAAGGTTGTGCACACCGAGCGTCAGCTCGTGCAACGCCTTGGTCGCGAGCCACTGGTGGAGGAGATCGCAGCATTGGTTGACATGACAGCGGATGAGGTACGTGACATTTTGAAGATGTCGCAGATGCCGATCTCGTTGGAGAAGCCGATTGGTGAGGAAGACGATGCCTCGTTCGGGGACCTTGTCGAGGATGTTGCGTCGCCGTCGCCGTACCACATTGCGACGACCACGTTGCGTCGCGAAGATGTCGAGCGAGCGCTCAATTCGCTGCCCAAGCGCGAGCGTGAGGTGATCGAACTGCGTTTTGGTTTGAATGGCCAGAAGCCGCGTACGCTCGAAGAAGTCGGGCAGGCGTTTGGCGTGACACGCGAGCGTATTCGCCAGATCGAGAACAACACCTTGAAGCGCCTCGAGTCGATGCCTGAGGCTCAGGCACTGCGCAACTGCACGGCGTAAATCGCAATCCTAACCCACCTGCCGTCTCGTCGAAGGTGGCAGGTGGGTTAGGATTCTGCCCGGTCCTATGGGACCTCTGGGAGTGTGCCCGAGTGGTTAAAGGGGACGGGCTGTAAACCCGTTGGCTCTGCCTACGTTGGTTCGAATCCAATCGCTCCCATCGAACGTGGATCGATTCGTCATCCGCTAGAGAACGAGATAGCCCAGCTGCTCACGGCCGGTGTGATGGCACGTCAACCGTTGACGGGTTTAGGCGAGAGTATTCGCGTCACCGCGGTGCGCGAGCCGGGCGGTTTCCCGTCGGCATCATCGTCGATCCGAATGTTTCCGCGGCCGAGCCTACGTTTTTCGGATCGCCTGGCGCGTAATGCGTAACAGGGTGGTGTCGAGGCAGGAATCGCAGACTTTGTGACGCATTTGTGTGCAATAGTGCGTGTGCGTCTTTGGACGCTGCGCTCGTCCCCCATGGAAGGCTCGGCATGTTCTTCTCGCACCACAACACGCAGCTTCGCTACAACGCTCGGATCAACGACATGCGACGTCTGCGCTCGGAGAATGGCCTGCTTGGCCGTGTCGCTCGTTCGTTCCGCAAGCGCTAACTCGACGTACGATCACGCGCTGTTCGCGTGACACGTCGCCCAGATCGAGGTCGGCTTGCGGAAGACCAGCCCATGCGGCTGGCTCGGTCGCACTGCGTCTGCTTGTAGTTCGGGCAGTCGTCGGGCGAGACCGGTGATCGCCTCGCGTGCCTCGAGGCGCGCCAGATGCATGCCGAGGCATACGTGCGGTCCTGTGGCGAACGTCGTATGCAATTTTGCGTTGGCACGGCGCGGGTCGAACCGGTCGGGTTCGGCAAACAGCGCCTCGTCGCGATTGGCGGACGCCATCGATAGGATCACCAGATCGCCGCTTGGGATGGCGACGCCGGCTAGTTCAAGATTGGCTGTCGCGTACCGGTCAAGCACTGCTGCGGCTGGCTCCATGCGAAGCGACTCCTCGATCGCGTTGTTCAGCAGGACCGAATCGGAGGCGACCTCGAGGAACACACCGGTTGAGAGGAGGTGGTGGAGGAGGTTCGCGATCATTCCTTCTGTCGTCTCAATGCCGCCGAACAGGAGCACGGCGGCGTTCGACGTCAGTTCGTCGCGCGACAGAGCCGAGGCGTCGCCGAGCGCGGCGGCCAAGAGGGATGACTCACCCTCGGCAGCATCGAGCGCAATATTCAGCGCGCCGGCGAATTCGGCGTACGCGTCGAGGCCATCTTGGGGTATGTCGGCGCCAGCGCTCAGCTGCTGTACGGCGTCGACGATGCATGTGTACCAGCCGAGGATGTCCTCTGTAGCGGCGATATCGAGGCCGAGGGCGTGGATCATCATGCGCGCTGCGAGCGGTCCGGCCAACTGAGTGCGCAGCTCGACGTCGCCGGCGAACGTGTCGATCAGGCGGTCGACCTCGAGAGCGGCCTCGTGGGTGAAGCGCTCGCGGATTGCATCGAGGCGAAAGGGGCGGGCGAAGGGCGCACGGTGCCGAGCGTGCTCGGCGCCGTCCGTCGAAAGCATGCTAGGTCCCGTAATCTGGCCGGTCGTAAAGCGCGGGTCGTCGACCGTCAGGCCGACGTCATCGCGCATCGCCGCGAGGTTCGCTTCGCGCGTCGTAATCATCCATCCGCTGAGCGCCGGGACCCAGACAACCGGCCCCACGGTGCGCAGTTGCCTGAGCGTGGGGTGGGGGTCGCGTTCGAGATCTTCGACGGTCACCCAGTCCGCCGATGGCACCCGCGTGTTCATGCGGGCAGCGTAGCCCTACTTAGGTCTGTTGCGCGAGCAGGGCTTCGATCGCGCGTGTCATCTCGGGCGTGCCCGGCTCGACGTTCGAGTCCCAGCGGACGACGGGCACACCGGCACGATTGAGGAGGTACTTGGTGAAGTTCCAACCGGGTGGTGCGCCGACCTCGCCGGGCTCCTTGGCCAAGGCCGCAAAGAGCGGGTTGGCATCCGGTCCTATGACTGATGTGCGAGCGAAGAGCGGAAACGTGACGCCGTAGTTCGTGGAGCAAAAAGTCTTGACTGCACCGTCGTTTGCGAGTTCTTGTCGAAAATCGTTCGAGGGAAAACCGAGGACCACGAAGCCTTTGGAGGCGTACTCGTTGTAGAGCGCTTCAAGGCCTTCGTACTGCGGGGTATAGCCACAGCGCGAGGCGGTGTTGACGACGAGCACGACCTTGCCCATATACGACGAGAGCGCCTGCTGTGCGCCGTCGATGTCCTGCACTGAGCCAAGCAGCACAAGCGTGGCTCCAGCAGGTGGCTCCGGGGCGGTGACCGGAGCTGCGTCGCCGACAGAGGCAGAGCGCGTGCCTGAACCACCGCAGCCAGCGACAATGAGTGCAATGAGAATGAGAGCAAGTGGGAGGCTGCGGCGCATGTTCAGTGTTTCGCCAAACTTGCCGCCGCGGCCGTCCCGCGAGACAGCTCCTAAATTCGAAGCGCAATCAGACGGCACAGCCCCTCGCGGTTCTCCCACTTCGTAGGCAGGTACTCGTTCGTGTAATACGCGGATGGTTCAGCGACTGTGTCGAGCTGGCCGATGCCCTTGAGCGCGTCTCCAAGCTGCATCCACTTCTCATCGCTCTGCGTCAGCAGGGAGCCATCGTTGTTTTTCTTGAACGTGAAGGTCTTCGTCCACCCGATCACGTTGTACTCGTGCGAGTAGCCGTTGTCGGAATGCGCCTTCTCGTACAGCGTTGCGGCCTCGTCGGGATTCGCTCCGGCCCACTCAGTTGCCTGTGCGATCGCGGCCAGGAAGCCCTTGGCGGCAGCAGGATTCTTGGCGAGCCAATCCTTGTTGCCGGCGTAGACCCAGACCGGCGTGTTGGGAGCGCCATTGTCGCGAGCAAGGATCCATTCCGGGTCCTTGCCCGTCTTGTCCCTGACGCCAGGGATCAGGAAGTTCGTGGTGTTGGTGGCGATGTCGACCTTGCCGTTGAGTAGCAGTGGCAGGTCCCAATCGACGATGACCTGCTCAACCTCCTTGTCTGTCAATCCGGCAACCTTGAGCACGAATGGCAGCATCGCATTCGTCCACGAATCGCCATAGGTCGAGATCTTCTTGCCCTTGAGGGTGTCAAGACCGATCGTCACGCCGGGCTTCGTAAAAAGGCCCCAGTTGTTGCCTGTCGTGGAGTTGCCAATCGAGATGACGGGCAGGCTGCTCTTAACGGCAAATGCCATGTCGGATGTGGTGATCAGACCGAGGTTGCAGTCGCCATTCGCGAGAATCTTCGTGGCCGATGCTGGATCGGGTGGGAAGATCACCTCGACGTCGACGCCGTTGGCGGCGATCTTGAGGCCGGAGTACAGCGGGCTGGCGGTGGCAGAGAGGCGAATCTTGAAAAACACACGCGAACGCGTGCCGCCCATCACATGCGCCAGTTTGATTAGGTCATCGTCGACGTTCGCGAGGCCGTGGAGCATACTGACGGCGACGGGGAAGAACACGATCCAGGCGACAATTACGATCTTTGGCCAGATGCCAAAGTCGAGCAGAATCACCAGCGGTGCCGCAATCGCGATGATCGGCACAGCCTGCGAGGTGATCAGCACCGGGTAGACGAGCCCCTGGACGATCCGTGTCTGGACCATCGCGACGGCGAGCACGAAGCCCAGCACCGCTCTGAGTACGAAGCCGTACACCGTCTCGCGAATCGTCTCAATTGCGAGCGGCCAGAGGATCGACCAGTTGTCACGCAAGGCACCAAGTGCTTCGCCCGGCGACGGTGCGACGAACGGCTCGACGTTGAAGATACGGATGATCAGGTCCCAGACGAGGAAGACGAGCAGGATTAAAACGACCGGGATCAGGAAGATGCGCGCAGGAGTCCGCCAGTTCATACTGCTGCCGTCCCATGCAAGAGGTCGAGGATCTGACGCTTAATGGCGATAAAGTCGGGCTCGGTCATCTGTTGAAGCGTGCGGGGACGGGGCAGATTGACGACGAGTTCCGACACGGTTCGTCCCGGCCACGGGCTCATCACGAGAATCCGGTCGGAGAGGAAGATCGACTCGTCGACGTCGTGCGTGACGAACAACACGGTGCGTTGCATCTCGGCCCAGACTTCGAGGAGCTACTGCTGCATCTCGAGTCGCGTCTGCGAGTCGAGGGCCCCAAACGGCTCGTCGAGGAGTAAAAGGTCGTGGTTGGTGGCGAGCGTGCGCATCAGTGCGATGCGCTGGCGCATGCCACCCGAGAGTGCGTGTGGGTAGTGGTCGAGAAAGTCACCAAGCCCGTAGCGCCTTGCGAAGTCGATGGCCTGCGCTCGATCAGCCTTGGTGACACCGCGCGTCAGGGCCGCGCCGAGCGTGACGTTGTCCACGACGCTACGCCACGGCACCAGCAGATCTTCTTGCAGCATGTAGCCGACGTGGCCGCTCTGGCCCGTCACGTCGACATCGTCGATCTCGATGCGACCGTCGTCGGGTCGCAGCAGGCCAGAGACGAGGTTGAAGAGTGTCGATTTACCGCAGCCAGATGGTCCGACGGGCGAGACGAATTCGCCCGGCTGCATCGACAGTGTCGACGGGGAGAGGGCGGTACGCCCCTCGAACGTCTTGTGTGCGTCCTCGACCCAGAGCTTGGGTGTCGACGGTCATTGCTCGCCAGCGTTCAGAGGGCGGGCGCTGGGAGTGGGGCGGCACGAAAGGCCGCCCCACTCTGCGACGACTAAAAGTCGACGCGTACCCAGTTCGACTTGATCTTGCGATTCTCGGAGTGATCGTTCTCGGAGAACACCGCGAAGACGCGATACGTCGTGCCGGCTTTCAGCATTTTCTTGTCTGTCCACGACGTCAGGCCCGAGCCAGTCCAGCCGATGTACTTGGCCGACTTGGCACCGTCCGCTTTGGCGTAAATGTGTGCATGACCCGTGCCGCTAACATTTTTGCTTCCCGCGTAAGGGACCTTCTTGTAGACGAAGCCTTTGGGCTCAATCGTGAACATCATCTGTCCGGTCGACGGCTTCGTCTTATCGATGGTCAGAATCATCGCCATGGCGTCATCCCCACTTTGGGCGGTGGCGAGTGGGGCACCGACGGCGAGTCCGGCAAAAGCGAGGGCGAAAATGGTTTTGATCTGCACTGGTCAGCTCCTTTGGGAGAAAATAGTATACTGTTGATTCGCATGAACGCTGTCTGTGGCTGATAGTCAGCGTCTGATTGTCGACTCGACATCGGCGCCGGCATCGCGCAAGAGAGCCGAATACGGGCAGGTCTGGTCGGCGGCGTCCATCGCCGCGCGTAGTGCATCGCGCGAGAGGCCACCAACATCAGCAGCAACGATCAGTGAAGATTGGGTAATCCGAAATCCTTCGCCGGGAACGTCGGTGAGGCTAATCCGGCAGTGCACATCGAGTCGCCCCGGTGGCACCTCGGCGTTGGTTAGGATCGATGCCAACGCCATTGCGTAGCACCCAGCGTGGGCTGCGGCGAGCAACTCCTCGGGGCTCGTCTCGTCGCCCGGTTGTCCAATCCGAGTGGGCAGCGACACTGCGAGCCCATTGAAGGCAAGGCTCGAGGCCGACGACAGGCGACCCGCTCCCTGCGCAAGTGAGCCTTCCCAGACACACGTTGCCTCGCGTTCGATCGCTGTCATGGCGCTCAGCATACGCTGTTACGGCGTCAATGCAGGTGGCGGACGGCGGTGACAACGAGGTGTACTCGTCAAAGAGTTTCGGTGCGTTAGAACCCCTAGTCCGTCTGGATGATTAGTTCGGCGCGATCGCGGGTCTGCTCGCGTGCGAACATGGTGTCTTCCTGTGCGGCCCAGCGTTCCCAGTACGGCGCGAACATGTCGCCGTCGCGGGCGATCGCCCGACGGCGGCGTACTGTCGCGTTGGCCTCGAGCCAGACGAGCAGGCTCAGGTGGGGGGCGGCAGCGGCTGCTCCTGAACCGACGCCTTCGACGATTACGATCGGCGTGGGGGTGATGGCTACCGGCTCGCCTTCACACGACTGCTCCCAATCCCACGGTCGCACCGAGCCGTCCTCGCCGCGGGCAAAGAGCTCGAGCACATCGCACACGAGTCGAACGGCGGCCTCGTCGAGCCCATCCCAACCGGGGTAGATCGATTCCATCTGGACGAGCGTTGCGTCGAGCTCGCCCGCCAGGCCCCGCCCGAGCGTTGTCTTACCGCTCCCGGCAGCACCGTCGATTGCCACCACGATGTGGCTCCCACAGCGAGGCTTGAGCTTGCGGATGTGTCCGGCGAGGGTGGCGGCGTCCATCAGGGTTTCGGCAGGTAGTCGTTCGTATAGAACGTGGACCAATCCGGGCGGGTCGCGACGGGCTTGCCGTCGGCGTCCGTCAGCAACTGGTTGTCGTAGAGATAGTCGCCAAAAGTCGTCCACATGGCGGGGTCGACGATACCCACCTGTCCGGCGGCGTCGGTCAGGTAGCCGTCGCCTGCCAGCATCGCCATGCTCTGCTCGACGATTGCGGGGTTCTTGAGCGTCTGAGGGTTCGCGGCGAGCAACAGTTTGGCGGCATCTTGTGGATTCTCGGCTGCGTAGGCGTAGCCCTTCGTGGTGGCCGCGAGAAAGCGCTTGGCAACATCGGGATTGGCTGTCAGCCGGGCATTCGACGAGATGATTGCCGACGAATAGTTGGCCGGATAGCCGTAGTCCTCGGGGTTGAAGTACTTCATTGGCCTGCCGTTGACCTCGGCCTCGACGCCCTCCCACGTATTGGCCGCGATCGTAAAGTCGGCGCTGCCGTTGTAGACCGCCTCGTAGGCGCTCGTGTTGAGCACGATCTTTTTGACCTTGCCTGTACCCCCATCGGCTTGGATGACGGTGGCAACCTCCGAGTTTTCGCCCGGCGTGCCAAAGCCCGCGTAGGTCTTGCCGTCGAGGTCTTTTGGCGACTTGATCGACGGGTCGTCGGCGCGGTAGGCCAGCTGGTACTGCTGCTTGGAAATATTGGCGAAGACCTGTACGACGTCGAGGTCGGAGGCGCGGGCGAACGCGATGCCGTTCGCATACGAGAAGCCAAAGTTGGCAATGCCCTTTGAAACTAGCGTCTCCGGTGCGGTCTCGGCGTAGGGGAGCAGCTTGACTGTCAGTCCAGCAGCCTCGTAGTAGCCGAGCGCTTCGGCGACGTAGATGCCGACGTGGTTCGTGTTTGGCGTCCAGTCGAGTGCGACCGTCACCTCGGCTGGTGCAGGCGTCGTGCTGGTTGTGGTGGTGGTGCTCGTGGAGCCGCCACACGCGGCAACGAGCAGCGCGAGTACTGTTGTCGCAACCAGCGCGATCATCATTGTTCGTCGTGGTGCACGCGCGTTCTTCACTTCAACAACTCCCTCACTGCCGATGACACGATGCCGCTCTCGAAACTGATTCAAAGACCGCATCGGCCTGAGCTGCACGATACCGATCTTTCGCAGCCGGGTTGTGGACGGCGGAGCCACCGATGAGTCGAGCCCGCGGGATACTCGAACGCGTCTGGCCGCCGTTGGTTGTGCTCGCCCTTGGAGTCGTGGCCTGGGAGTTCTACTCGCGCCTGAGTGGAATCGGCAACGCTGTTTTGCCACCGCCATCGAGGGTTGTGCAGTCGGGTTGGGCCGACCACGCGTCTCTGTGGGACAACACGCTGCCGACGCTGCGCGAGGTCCTGATCGGCTTCGCGGTATCGCTCGTCTTTGCCTTCGTCGTCTCGGTCGCCATCGATGCCTCTGGTATCGCCCGCAGGTCGCTGATGCCAGTATTGATCGGCAGCCAAACGATTCCGCTGATCGTCCTCGCGCCGCTCGTGGTGATCTGGTTTGGCTTTGGCTTGACGCCAAAAATCTTGCTGGTCGCGCTCGTGACGTTCTTTCCGATTGTGGTTGGGCTCGTCGAGGGATATGCGTCGAGCGATCGCGATGCGATCACGCTGTTGCGCACGATGGGTGCCCGCTGGCCGACGACGTTTCGGCTCGTGCGGCTGCCGGCGGCGCTGCCCGGCTTCTTCACCGGCCTACGGATTGCGATCACGTACGCAGTGGTTGCGGCGATCTTCGCCGAGTACGCGGGTGCGGAATTTGGCTTGGGCGTCTACATGCAGGGCGCAAAGGCGTCATTTAGGACCGACCTTGTGTTGGCTGCAGTTGTCGTCTCGGCGCTGCTGACACTGGTCTTGTTTGCAGCGACGTATGTCGTGCAGGCCCTCGTGATCCCCTGGTACGCCGAGTCGAAGCGGGTGCCGCAATGATCGAGGTGCGCAACTTGCAGAAATCGTACGGCGCTCTCGACGTGCTCGCGGGTGTCTCGCTGCATGTCGAGCAGGGCGAGTTCGTCTCGATCCTCGGCCCATCGGGCTGTGGTAAGTCGACGCTCTTTTCGATCTTGACGGGCATCGAGCCGGCCGACGGTGGCGAGATCTTGATCGACGGTGCGCCGCCAACCGAGCCGCGTCCGTGTGCCTGGATGCCACAGTCCGACGCGCTCTTCCCGTGGCGAACCGTCGAGCAGAACATCGCGCTCGGCTTCGAGGTTGCAGGCGGGCATGGTCGGCGCGAGGCCAGCGAGCGCGCCCGCGCGCTACTGCCAACCTTTGGTCTCGAGGGCTTCGGAGACACGCGCCCATATCACCTGTCGGGCGGCATGCGTCAGCGTGCGGCACTCGCTCGCACCGTCGCTCAGGGCCGAGACACGCTGCTGCTCGACGAGCCGTTTGGTGCCCTCGACGCCTTGACGCGCACAGACCTCCAACTCTGGCTCGGCGACATCTGGGCGCGTGAGCGCTGGACCGTTGTCCTGATCACCCACGACGTGCGCGAGGCCGTCCTCCTGTCGGACCGCATCTACGTCCTCGGTCCACGACCGGGCACCGTAGTCGGCGAGTTCGAGGTGTCGTTGCCGCGTCCGCGCGGCATTGCCACGCTCGGCTCGCCCGCTGCCGCCGAACTCGAAGTCGAGTTGCTGCAGGCGCTCCGGGTCGGTCAGGACGCGACGCTCTAACACACTACGTGTGGCGTTAAACGCTGTCGCGCACGAGCGGCGTGGTGGAGCAATGGATGCCACCACCGTTGAGGTGCACCTTGTCGAACGGTAGGACCTCCCACGTCACACCGCGCGCTTCAAGTGCGGCAAGCGTGCGGTCCGATGCGCCTTTGGGAATCAACAGCTCGCCAGGTGCGACAGCGAGGCCATTGACGACCCAGCCGTCATCCAGCGGCGTGATCTCGACGGTGTGGATGCCGAGTTCTTTGAGCGTCTGCAAAAACGTGTAGGGCAGCCCCATCGGATTGACCAGCGCGAGGTCCTTGTCGATCATCAAAAAGTTCGCATCGATGTGAATGTCGTAGCCGGTCAACTCGACGACGTGGAGCGTGACGCCTTGGCTGGCCAACACCTCGCCCACCTGCCGCGCGCCTTCGGCGTTGACGCGCACGCCAATGCCGATCGCGCAGTTCGTCTCATTCAGCCACGCGAACGAGCCGCCTTCCATCACGCCCGCGCCCGAGATGGTGCGCAGGATCGGCACGCCGAGCTTGGCGAGCGTCTGGGTCGTCACGAGCTCTTCGCCGCGGCGAATGCGTGTACCCATACGGTTGACGATCGCGCCACCCTTGACCATCTGCAGGGGGTCGCGCGTGTAGACCGCCTTCAGCATGCGATCGCCCACGCCCTCCTGGTGGATCACCTCGACACCACGTCGCTCCAGTGCGGCCACGAGTCCGTCATGTTGGGCCTGCATGACGGGGATGTTGGGCGGGTCTTCGCTTTGGAAGTACCAGTGCTCGGCGAGGTCGCCGTACGAGCCAATCGCGTCGATGCGCTTGCTGGGATCGACGATATTCATCTCGACACCGGGCCGGTGCATGAGGATCGAACGAATCTTGCCAACATCGTTGTTGACGCCCCAGGTCCGGCCCCAGGTCGCAGTTTGCTCGGCCGCATCCTCGAAGGTGGGCTCACCGCCAATGGCGAACATCTTGACGGTCTCGTTGTAGACCCACATCGGGTCGAGTGGCTCGCTCATTCGTGTTCCTCCGGCCTGCTGGGGTCTCGCCGTGCGTCTGACAAGCGTACCGCGCAAGAGACCCTCATTGCGCGTTATGCTGCGCAGCGCGTCTTCGACGTATTGCCCTCTTAGCTCAGTGGTAGAGCACCTCCATGGTAAGGAGGGGGTCCGCGGTTCAATCCCGCGAGAGGGCTCTCATGGATCGCGCCGGGATTGCGATGCGCAGAGGGGGGAGTCGGTGGGTGGACCAGCGGGGGAACCGGCGATCCTGAATCTGTGGGAGGCCGACGTGCTCGGATTCGCGGCCGCGTTGGAAGCCGGGCGTGTGACCGCAACCGAGCTCGCCCATCGCTGCCTGACGCGCATCGCCGCCTACGACCGCCAGGGCACGCGGCTCAATGCCGTGCCCCAGTTGAATCCCGAAGTGCTTACCGAGGCGCGCGCCGCCGATGAGCGTCGCCTACGTGGTGAGAGGATCGGCCGGCTGGACGGCCTACCGTACCTCGTCAAGGCCAGTTACGCCGTCGTCGGGCAGCCGGTGACGAGTGGCTCGCCTGCATTCTGCGACCTGATCGCCCGCGAGGACGCCTTTGCTGTAGAGCGGCTGCGCGCTGCTGGGGCGGTTCTGATCGGCATCACTAATATGCCCCCAATGGCCGCCGGCGGCATGCAGCGTGGTCTGTTTGGTCGCGCCGAAAGTCCGTATAACGCCGCCTTTTTAGCGGCGCCGTTCGCCTCGGGCTCATCGAATGGTTCGGGCAGCGGCCTGGCCGCAGGCTTCGGCGTCTTTGCGCTTGGTGAAGAGACATGGTCCTCCGGTCGTGGTCCCGCGACGAACAACGGTCTAATCGCTTATACGCCGTCGCGGGGAGTGATCTCGATTCGCGGCAACTGGCCTCTGATACCGACGATGGACACGGTCGTTCCGTATGCGCGCACGGTGCGTGACATGCTCGAACTCCTCGACCTGCTCGTCGTCGATGACCCATCGACCCGGGGTGACCTTTGGCGCACGCAGACCGTTGTGACAATCCCGCCAGCTTCACAGCTACGCCCGCCCAACTACCGCGCGCTTGCCGATCCCGATGCCCTGCGTGGCAAGCGGGTCGGCGTGCCGCGCATGTATATCGGCTGTGATGAGGGGAAGACGGCGCCGATCGAGACCCGCGCTTCTGTCCTCGATCTTTGGGGGTTGGCCGCCGCCGACATCGTCGCGCTCGGTGCGGAAGTCATCGAGGTCGGCTTTCCGCTCGTCGAGAATTACGAGTGCGACCGACCGGGTGCCGAGTCGATGTTTGATCGAGGCCTCGTCCCCGAGTCGTTCCGCGCCGCAGAGGGTGAGTTGGTCCTGCAGTCGTGGCACGACTTCCTTGTCGCCAATGATGACCCCTCGCTCCACAGCCTCGGCGACGTCGATGGCGACGAGATTTTCCCGAGGCCCCTCGCCGAGTTGTCCGACCGCTACGAGGGAATACCCGACTGGACTACGTTCCCGGCGATGGTCCGCGAGCACGGCGTGCGCCCGATCGAAGCAATCGTTGGCCTTGCCGAGGGGCTCGTCGGGCTGGAGGAGACGCGGCGCGTCGACCTAGAGCAGTGGATGGACGCCGAGGGTCTCGATTGCCTCGTCTTTCCGGCGGTCGCCGACGTCGGGCCGGCCGACTGTGACATTAATCCGGTCTCGGCCGATCTCGCCTGGCGAAATGGCACCTGGGTGGCGAACGGAAACCAGGCAATCCGGCATTGTGGCGTGCCGACCGTGACGGTACCGATGGGCCTGATGGTCGACACGGGCATGCCGGTCGGTCTTACCTTCGTCGGGCGAGGCTATGACGATGCCGCGCTGCTCGCCTATGGCTTCGCCTTCGAGCAGGTCCGTCCCCGGCGTGTGCCGCCGCCACGAACACCCGCGCTACCCGGTGACCACATGGCTCTGCGTGAGGAGGCGTTCGGCGGCGAGACTCCACGCCTCGATCTCAAGGCAACCTGCAGTCCCATACAAGCAGACGGGACCCTCCGCATCGACGTACGTGGCACTGCCGATGGTGTAGCTGCACTTGAAGTCGCGGTCGACGGCACACCACTCGTGCTTGCGCGCGACGGGAGCGACTTCGCCGCGTCGACGGTTGTGCCATTCGACGCGCACTACGTCCTCCATAGTCCGTGGCGGCCACCGTACGGTTCGATGGTCACTGCGCTGGCCACGGGAGAGGGCGGGGCCACTGCCGCTGCGTACTGCATTGTGGGCAGTCGCTAAGCACAGGCGTATGGGGGCTACCCAGTCTTCGTGCCCGCTGGTGTGCGCTCTGAGAGACGAAGATCAATCGTGCATCGCAGTGAGAAGTTGAGCTCAAGACTCGACGTACATCGAGGCGGGCGGCTGGCCGAGGGTGGCGTGTGCAGCTCCGCGAGCAGTGCGTACTGCGCCTTCCGTTTAGCCCGCCGACCAATGATCGGAGCCACGGTGCCGGACCGCGGTTCAATCCCGCGAGAGGGCTCTGGGTCTAAGCCAAAGGTCGGGGCACGGCGTGCGATGATTCCTGGATGTCTTCTTCCGCTGTGCCAATTCCCTCCACCACAGTGAGCCGCTTACGGCGCGCCAACATTGGTGCTGGTGTGTTCCATCTCGCCCAGATGATCCTGATCCTAGTGTTGGCGAACGACTTCACACTGCCGGTCACGGCGAGTTACTTGGAGGGGCCTCCAGGCTCGGCAATGACCGATCCGGTCGTCTTGTGGGACGTACGAATCGCGTGGGGTGTGGCGCTCTTCTTCGGGCTGTCCGCGTTGTTTCACTTCCTCGTCGCCACGCCGTGGTTCTTCCCACGCTACGAGGCTGGGCTGCGCGCCGGACACAACTACTTCCGCTGGGTCGAGTACTCGATCAGTTCGTCCGTGATGATCGTGCTGATCGCGCAGATCCTCGGCATCATGGACTTCGCCGCCCTGATCGCGCTGTTCGGCGTCAACGCATCGATGATCCTGTTCGGCTGGCTGCAGGAGAAGTACGAGCAGCCCGGCGGCGGCATGTTGCCATTCACCTTCGGCTGCATCGCCGGCATCGTGCCGTGGCTCGTCTTCTTGATCCTGATCCTCAACCCCGGGTCGACCTCGACAAACGAGGTGCCCGGCTTCGTCTACGGCATCCTCGTCAGCCTCTTCGTCCTCTTCAATTGCTTTGCCGTTGTGCAGCTGCTCCAGTACCGGCAGGTTGGCAAGTGGTCGAACTACCTGCGGGGCGAGTGGGCGTACATCATCCTCAGCCTCGTCGCCAAGTCTGCGCTCGCCTGGCAAATCTTTAGCGGCACGCTGATCCCGCCTCAGTAGGGTTTGGGCGCCCTCTCCGAGAGTTAGCGCTCGCGGACACTGACGACGACCTGATCGGTCGCGTCGTGGACGCCACGCTGCAGCGCCTTCGGTACGACGCGCCGTTCCGTCTGCTTGGGACCAATGGTCAGCGTCAGCTCGAGGCCAAGCGCATCGCAGAGACGGGTCATCGTTTCGAGCGAGGGATTGTGCTCGCCGTCCTCGATGCGTGCGACCTGTGGCTGGGTCATGCCGACCAGCTTGCCGAGGGCGGCCTGTGTGAGCGCATGATCGCTGCGGTACTTGAGGACTGCGATGCCGATGGTTCGTGCGAGGACGCTGCCGTACCAGAGCTTTCGATACGTCGTATCCGCGGCAAGCAGAATATCGTCCAATTGCGAGAGTGGAACATCAGCGGTGCGGCGGCCCATAGTGTGCATAAAGATAGCAGTCATGTGATGTTTTCCTTGTCGTCGCGCGTTGCTCGAATGGTCGCGATTTCGACAGCGCGACGAAACCCCCGCGGGTTAGATTGCGCCTCGGGTGCGAGGGCAAGCAGATAGAGGCCTTGGCTGTCGTGCCGGTAGAGCACGCGGTAGCGGCTGCGTCCGCGCCGTGGGCGTAACTCGCGCAAGCCGATTACCGCCTTTGTGCGGACTGCGCTTGACCAGGGGTGGCCGAGCTGGTCAAACTCGATTGCAAGGATTTCAAACGAGTGGCGGATTGCCACCTCCTCGCGCGGGTGGCTGCACGCCAGACGTGTCAACTCGTCGACCAGAGCAGGGTGGAGGCGGAGCTGGCGATCCGGGGCATTGTGGGTCACGCAGGCACGTTCAATGATCCGAGTGATCGCTGCTGGCGCACTGACTCGCGACAGGCGCGTGGTATCGGCCCAAGGTACGTGCGTCACGCAACGACTCCGCTTCGAGTGTGTCGAACGACTCCCCACTGCGCGCACGGCCGCGACGACCCGCTCAGGCGTGTAGCATCGACTCACGAACCGGTGGGGGATATGCGATGACGTTTGTTGAGGAATGCAAAGCGGCGGCAGGACCAGTCTGGGAGCGGTGGATGCACCATCCGTGGACAGAGGAATTGTTCGCTGGCACGCTGTCGGATGAGCAGTTTCGTTATTGGTTAATTCAGGACTTGCCGTACCTCGGCCAGCACATCACCACGCCGATGTATCCGAAGGTCCCACCGACGAGTCCCTTCATTGGCCTCTGTCGTGAGTATGCAGTGCGTGCACAGACGACACGTGTCGAACTAGAGACGATGGGCGACGTCGGCGATTTTGCAAAGACGCGATGGGCCGCCCGACCGATGCGTGAGGGTGCGATCAACTTCTGGATCCGTACGGCCCACGAGGGCAGCTTCGGCGACATGTGCGCGGCTCTCTACGTCTGTTACTCGTTCGCCGACACATTCGGTGGCCGCCTCAAGCGCGAGCAGCCAAAGGGTCTCCCGGCGCTGCAACAGGCCTGGGTAGAGCAATGGATTGATCCGTATTTCGAGCGCCTCTTCGAATGCATCCGCGATGGCCTCAACGAGGCGGGCGAGCACGCGACTGAGTTTCAGCGCGAGCAGATGCGTTGGCTCTTCCTCCGCGGCACGCAGTGGCAGATCGGTACCTTCGATGTGTCGATGACCATGTCTGACCCGTGGCCGGGCGAGGGCGAGGAGTGCGGTGTGATGGCCGATGCTCCGTGGCTCGAACGCTGAGTCGTCGCACTTGCCGACGAGTAGACGAGCGCAACGGCACACTGGTGTGGCGTCCAACATCTGCAACGTCCACTGCGATAGCATCCCGCCATGGACGCATTGATTCTTGGTGGGGGAGGCATGCTCGGCCGCAAGCTGGCCGAGTCGTACGCGGCTGATCAGGAGGCGACCCTCAGTCGACTCTCGCTCGTAGATGCGTTTATTGAGCCAGCCCCACCCGTGGGTGCTGGCTTTGCTGTCGATTGCAGCGTGGCGGACATCACCGACCCGGCTGTCACGCAACGCCTCGTTGCCGAACGGCCCGACGTGATCTTTCACCTCGC
>SXGT01248702.1_pt1 | contig 15859 bp, 17 predicted proteins | sample 3176221 | NCBI WGS metagenome assembly SXGT01 (sample SAMN11356862, study PRJNA531348) | freshwater metagenome | isolation source: freshwater sample F1-120 | place: China: Fuxian Lake, Yuxi | collected 2017-12-25
TACTGCTACGGCCTCGTAGCTCAGCCTGGTAGAGCACCGGCCTTTTAAGCCGGGTGTCGCGGGTCCAAATCCCGTCGGGGCCATTTATTTTGAAACATCCGAAGGGATTTGTCCAAATCACTACAATTCGATATCTAAAGAGAATTGTAGTTGCAATTGCGACTTGTTCGCAATTAGCACCGTCGGGGCCATTCTAAATCCGAAGAAGTTTCAATTCGCCCACAAAAATTCGCAATCATCTAAAATAAATCAAAAATCATCTTCCGAAAAAAAACTCAGTTAAAATGATCCCAACACCCACACCTATCTCGGTAAAATATAAAATAGGTAAAGTTTTTTTCAATTTTATATTTTCACGATTATTATTTATTAGCCTAAGTTCATCCCATAAAACTTTTTTTTCCAGATTTCCAGACCCTCCAAATATTTCATTCGCCGGAACAAAATAGTGATTGAATTCGCCATTGAATCTTACAACATTAGGATATTTTTCTCGCGCGTCACCATATATTTGTCCATCTCTTTCAAGAGTGCAACCATCTGGAGAATTTAGTTCTCCTCTGGCAGAATCATAAGCATAATTACCGATAGGATATAATTTAGTAACCATAAATAAACAAATTCAATCAACTATAAAAAATAATCGCTCAAACAATTATCTGTAAAATCTCCAAGTGTGCTCGCACTTCACGCACTTGTAAAACTTCGTCTCACTTTCGTCGGAAGAACGTGTTTGCAAAGTCCAGAAAAATGCTTCCTTGTTTTTACATTCAGGACATTTCATTTCAACAATAGGATATGTGCTCAACTCATTTTCCTTGATGACTGCGACTCTTTCACCCTTAGCCAATTTCTCCGAAACCTGTAATTTAAATTTGCCTTTGTGTCTGTGTCCACACTTAGCACATGCTGGACTCTTATCTCCTTCAATGAGCAAAATACCTCCGCATTTAGGACAAAATTCCATAGTTCCTTAAAAGTATTTTTTCAAACATAAAACAAGTATATAAATATTTGTAAATTAAAATTATCTGCAAAATCCTCTTTGTTCCCTTGGTTTCGAACCCTCGAAGAAAATCAGCTTAATCCATCCAAGTCCGGGCACTCTCCCAATAGATTTTCCGACAAACTGGTCTCTTTGAATATCCGTCTCGCCGGGAAGTTGTCCGAAATTATTGTCTCCTTTCGTGTCGTAAGGATCGATTCTAATCAATCGATGTATCAACGGATATTTATATTGCGAATTGAAAATCAAAATGTCTCCTTGTGAATAATTCCCTCGTCCTGAAACAAGCACAATATCTCCTTTATTCAAACCATTCTTGAAAGAAAATTCCTCGAACTCCTCTCGTGAAATTCCCTGTGATTTATACCATGCTTCATTTCTTTCCCACCACGAATCAAAATCATCAGGATGATACATACTACAAGACTCAACGACAACCAACGGAAGATTCGTAGCAAATGCCCAACTCAAAAACGGGAAAAAAATCAGCTTGATAAAAATAAAAGCCAAAACCAGCGAAACAAACCACGACTGCCAAGTATCTTCTTTAAGAAATCTCCAAACTCTCACGAGCAAATTAATTTTTTCAGATTTATCTTTTTGCGACGAATGTAACTCACCCATCAATCAAACAAATAAAGCTTCTTTAAAAATCTGCTTAAAATCCAAGACCTCGCAGAATCAAACGACTTTCACATTAACACTGATAGGTGGTTCTTGCGCCAAATTAATATCTCCATCGCATAATTTCAAATCGATAGTGTCTTCCACATTACAGATATTTTTCTTGACGACTGGCGAAACCTCTGCCTTCACGAACGCATTTCCCGAAGACAAAACAGCAACATATTTCAACTGCTGCAATGCGTCCGGAAATTGTATCTGCTGACTTCCCGCGACGCCAGGAATTCCGCCCCCAAGCATTCCAAATCCAGAAGGACTATCACCTCGAACAACGTCAAAAATCGTAACTGCTCCCGAACCGTTAGTAAATGCAATTCTTAATTTTTTCAAACCATCTTTATTAGATTTTATTGTCAACCCTGCAAGATTATTATTTAGATCAAAACAAGTGAATTGTGTATTAACAATATCAATAGAATTTTGCGCGTCGATACAATCTCCAAATCCGGAAAAACTTTTTTTAATAACTGGCACGAGCGCTATACCCATCGCACTCACGAGCACGAGCACGACTAAAATAATCAATGAATTCGCAAGAACCGAACCAATCCCTTTTTTATTCTGAAAATTCATAAAACAAGATAGCAGAAGTTATTTTTATATCTAATCAATATAGAAAATGTTTAAAAACTTGGCAATTCTATAATCCCAATGATATCAAAGAGGTTTTTATTTTTAGCATCAGCGTTAGTAATAATAATCGTCGGTGCGCAATTTGCAAACGCAGGCTGGCTAAGTAATTTTTTCGGAAAAGAACCAGAACTTTCTCCTGTTAATGTTAACGTCGGTTTAGCCACAAACTCTCCACCAGTTATAGTTAAATTTTTTGAACCACCAGTGCCACTTAACCCTCCATTTAATCTAATCGCAGGCACGACATCTCCAATATATGTGGGTTTTGTCGCACAAGACGCAAATGGCGCAAGTGAATTACCGGGAACGAATGGTCTTTCAACAAATCCTGGAGACGTAAATGGAGTCATTGAATCTCCATTTAACAGCATGGTCGGAACCCCACCAATACAACATCTTTTAGATTTTTGCACAGCATTTGATTGCGCAATAACTCCAGTTCCAGTTTGTGATACAGGCAGTTACGCAATTCAGAAAGCGTATGTCTGCCAATTCACAATGTCATATTCGGACCCACCTTCAACTTTTTCAACATTAAATCCAAACGCGAATGATTTGTGGAAAATCCAGTTAAGTGTAAGAGACTTACCTGGAATAGTGAGCCCTGCCGTAACAAGTGGAGATATTGGATTCGCAGCAATGCCACAAGATTATCTTCAAATTAATGGATTATCAGCATATAACATCCCATCAACTTCCTCAATCTCTTGGACATCACTTTCAATGACCGCTTCAAATCAACCAGCAGTAGGACCAATAACCATAGAGAATTATGGCAATCTCCCCCTCGGAACAACACAGATAACTGCATCGAACTTAAACGGAGTAATCAATCCTGCAGCAAGATTGAGCGCGTCAGCATTTAGTTCAAGTGGAAGCACCGGAGGTGCGCCATTAGCAGAATGTGACGTTCCAGCACAAGCAGTACAATTACAACCAGGAGTAACAGTAACAATTCCTGGAGTAAACATACCTTACACGAGACAAGGAGCATCAATAGACAAAGACAACGCCTATTTCTGCGCATATCAACCTCTAAATACTCCTGGAATTTTAACCGGTTCAGATAACTCATTCAACGGAATATGGACAATCGTAGCATCTTAATGAAAAGTGTATTCGTCGCAATAATCTCAATCATAGTCGGAACTTTCGCAAGCGCAAGTTTTGGAGTAAGTTTTCCCAATGCAATAAATCTACAACCAGGAGAAACTTATGAAGGATATTTCTCAGTGCAAAATGTATTGGAGCCGACAGAAAACTTGACTTTGGAAATCACTATCGAAAATGGTCAAGAATATGTGCAATTCCCTCAAGGAACAACTGTTCAATTAGCAAAGGGAGAAATAAAAAATGTCCCTGTAAAAATATATTTACCAAATAACGCACGCGCAGACAAATATAATGTTCAAATATTATTTCAACCAACCTCTGCCCAAAACCAAGGTGGCACGCTCGATTTAGTTCTAGCCACAAGAAAATCATTCGACATTGAAGTAATAAAAGGAACAAATAAAGTCATAGCGTTCGCAATAGTTTTCTTAACAATTGCAGTTTTGATATTAATTATTATTTTATTAAAAACACTTAGAAAGAAAAAATAATTAATCCTCTTTTGTTTTAGAATCCGATTTATGATTCTTGAATTTTGCGTGAACTTCTCCAATCAATCCTCGTGCTTTACTTTCAAGCCACGCAACTCTTGTCTTTTCCAGTAAACTTAATCCTCTGAAATCGACGATAGAACCAGCATAAATTTGTCCGATTATAATTGGAGAAACATGAACATCTCGCACAATAACCTTTTCTCCCTCTGCAATCTTCAAATATAACTCCTTAATCGTTTTAGGAATTCTCACATTTGTAAGTTCAGCTCTTCCATCAATAGAAACTATATCGTGATAATCTATTGATTCGGTTTCGTTATATCCTAAAACTTTTCGCGCAGCATAAGACAGAGAAAGAATATTGCTATGTCTATCAACAAAAGCATAACATCCTTTAGACTCCCCATTTAAGGGATTAATTCCTTTTTCAATCAAATCACAAACTCTTGATTTCATAAACACGTCAAACGCACCGACATTTTTTTCGGCGGCAAAACGTTTGTGATTCGTTTCGCGATTTTGCACTTTCAAATGCTGTGCAAGATTTCGCAAATCTTCAGCTTCACGCGAAGTAGTAACCAAATAATTTTTTGTCATAGCTAATTCCTTTCGCACAGAATCCAAATCATCAAGTGCAACAGTTAAATCACAACCATAACTCACAACTTTATTTTCCAACTCGCGTATATAATCGCGTTTAGTTTGTTCCGGCAAAGAGTCATCTTTAGGCGGAAAACATTCCAAATCAGATAAATCATAAAACACATCTTCAACATCCTTAACGACTGAATCGCTAACAGATTTTATTTTCTCATACATTTGTTTGAGAATATCCATCGTAAATTAGAAAGGAATTAGAATTTAAACCTTTACAAATAAACTATCTCAAGCATCAAAAAGTTTAAAATTTGAATTCAGATTTTCCAAATTTTAAGCTTGCGAATAAAGATTCGCAAAGTTTAAATAGTATATACCTCTCCGTATACACATAAAGGACATACAATGACGGATATCTTCAACGAAACAATATTATGTAAAAATTGTAATGTTGCGATGAAACAAATAATTGTCAACAGACAAGGTTTGGAATTGAGAGCAATCCAATGTCCTAAATGCCAAAAACAGATAATTCACCCAGCAGATTTAAACGGCTTTGAAAACTTCAAAAATCTCAAAGGAAAAACTTATAACGTCAAACTAAGAGTCGTAGGAAACAGCCACGCCGTAAGTATTCCGAAAGAAATAGTAGAATTCATGCGCCATCAGGAAAAAATGATGGACGATATGGTAAGGTTATGCTTTGAAGACATGCACAAATTAAGTCTTAATTTCAATTCAGAAGAGAGCGAAGAAGAGGAAGACGAACAATTAAATAATCGAACAAAATCAAAAAACAAATGGAGATATAACTAAATGCCTGAACAACCAAAATTAATCAAACTAAAAGTGTTGGAAGCTTTGCAAGACGACGCATACAAAGGAATCGCCAGGATAGATACTGAAGTTATGCGCGCGCTCGGTTTGAACAGAGGAGACATCGTGTCGATTCAAGGAGAAAGAGAAACAGTTGCCATTGTTGACCGCTCGTATCCGGCAGACATAGGGGAGGGAATTATTCGCATCGACGGATTAACCAGAAAAAATGCAAAAACAGGCATCGGCGAAAAAGTAACGATAAAAAAAGCGCAAATAAAACCTGCAAAAAAAATAACAATCGCGCCAGCACAGCAAGGCATAATGGTCCAAGGAGATCCAGAGGCATTTCGTTCAGGACTTTTAGGCAGAGCATTAGTAAAAGGAGACCTCGTTTCACTTGGCGGAGCTCAAAGACGCAAAGACATGATGAACGAAATGGATGATATGTTCAATAATATCCACGATTTAATCGGCGCAAATTTCGGCGTCGGTTTCCAAAACATCAAATTCAAAATAATTTCGACGACGCCAAATCAACCAGTAATCATAAACGAAGAAACCGAATTGATTCTAAGTCCAAAATCTGTAAGCACCGAAGAAGAAGTGGTTCCAGAAGTTACTTATGAAGACATTGGTGGTTTGAGTGAAGAAATAAGAAAAATTAGAGAAATGGTCGAGCTCCCATTAAAGCATCCAGAAATTTTCGACAGATTAGGAATCGAACCTCCGAAGGGAGTTCTGATGCACGGCCCACCAGGAACGGGTAAAACTCTTTTAGCCAAAGCAGTCGCAAACGAATCCGAAGCGAATTTCATTCTCTTAAACGGCCCAGAATGTATGAGTAAATTTTACGGAGAATCAGAGAAAAAAATCAGAGACATTTTCGACGAAGCAGAAAAAAACGCACCATCAATTATTTTCATAGACGAAATTGACGCAATCGCTCCAAAAAGAGAAGAAGTTCAAGGTGAAGTTGAACGTCGAGTCGTTTCTCAATTATTAACGATGATGGACGGATTAAACACGAGAGGTAGAGTAATCGTTATCGGCGCAACAAACAGGTTGAACTCGATTGACCCAGCATTAAGGCGCCCAGGAAGATTTGATAGAGAAGTAGAAATATCTATACCAGACAAAAAAGGAAGATTAACTATCCTAAAAATTCACACGAGAACAATGCCTCTCAAAAAAGACGTAAATCTTGATGAATTATCTTCTAAAACTCACGGATTCGTCGGCGCAGATTTAGAGTCATTAGCAAAAGAAGCAGCAATGAATGTTCTGCGAAAAATCATGCCCGATCTAAATTTAGAAGAAGACAAAGAAATTCCTCAAGAAGTTTTGGAAAAAATTGTCATCGGTAAAACCGATTTTGAAGAAGCACTCAAAGTAGTGAGACCCTCTGCGATGCGCGAAGTTTTAGTAGAAACTCCGAACATAAAATGGGAAGACATCGGTGGATTGGAAAACATAAAACAAGAATTAAAAGAAGCAGTCGAATGGCCACTAAAACACCGCGACGCATTTGAACGAATGGGAATAACTCCTCCAAAAGGAATTTTGCTTTATGGTCCACCGGGCACAGGTAAAACCCTTTTAGCGAAAGCAGTCGCAAAAGAATCAGAAGCAAACTTCATCAACGTCAAAGGTCCATCACTTTTATCGATGTGGGTCGGAAAATCAGAAGAAGGAGTCAGAAAAGTATTTGAAAGAGCAAGACAAGTTTCTCCATGTGTCGTTTTCTTTGATGAAGTAGACGCTTTAGCAAGCAAACGCGGAATGGAAATGGGAACAAAAGTAACGGAGCGCGTTCTCAATCAAATGCTTTCAGAAATGGATGGCATTGAGGATTTGAAAAACGTCGTCGTTATCGGCGCAACAAACCGCCCAGACATGTTAGACCCAGCTTTAATGCGCCCAGGCAGATTCGACAGAATTCTATTAGTAGATGTTCCAGATGAAAAGGGTCGCGAAAAAATATTAGAAATACACACTAAAAAAATGCCTCTTGATTCAAGTGTAAATCTCAAAACATTAATCAAAAAAACGGAAGGTTTCGTCGGCGCAGACATTGAAAATTTGGCGAGAGAAGCAGCGTTGATTGCACTAAGAAAAGACATGAACACAAAAACAATCACAATGATTGACTTTGAAGATGCTCTCGCAAAAACAAAACCTTCAGTTTCAGAAGACACAGCAAAACGTTACAAAAAAATAGAAGAATATTATTTGAAAAAAGCAAAAGTCGGTGGCCTTGAACTCGGACCAGTTTACGCAAACTAAGGAAAAAAATATGAGCTTTAACAATGACCCATTTGAAGATATGATCAGTCAATTTTTTGGCCAACGAGGAGTTCGTAAATCTAGAGCAAAAAGAGAAATAGAAGAAGAACAAAACACACAATTCATTGAAGAAGAAGACTATGTTTATTTGATAATGGAACTTCCGGGATATTCAGAGAAAGACATCACCATTTCATTAGACGAAGATACAATTAGTGTTTCAGCAAAAGCTAAACAAATAGTTTCTCAAGAGTATCTTGCTCAAAAACAAAAAGAAGGAATGACTATAGAACAAATAATTCCAGAAAACATAAAAATTAAAAATTTCAAGAAAACTTTCAGAAATGGCATATTGGAGGTAACCTTTGAAAAAAGATGAAAGAAAATATAGACTTAGAAATAGCAGAATCTTTACAAGAAGATATTGACAAAGGCGTCGCCAGAGTTTCATCTAAAATAATGAAAGATTTATCTTTGGTTTCAGGAGATATAATTGAAATAAAAAATAAATCTACCACCGCAGTAAAAGTATTAAGAGGAATATCTACAGATTCAGACAGATAAATAATCCGACTTGATGGTTCAACTCGTTCAGCAATTGGAGCGTCAATTGGAGACACAATTTCAATTAAAAAAACTACAATCCTTCCTGCAAAATCAGTCACACTTTCTCCATTAAAGGAAGTTCGTTTCAGTGACGACCCAACGGAATATTTTCACGCAAAATTATTGGATAAACCTTTAACAGTAAATCAAAAAACAGTTATTGATGTTTTCGGAACTCGTTTAGAATATGTGGTTTCTCGAATAGACCCTAAGGGATATATCATCGTAAACCCTAACACAAAAATAATAGTTTCTGACAAACCTTACGCCGGCGACTTGAAAGCTACAGGAATTTCATACGAAGACATTGGAGGATTGCATAATGAAATAGAATTGATTAGAGAAATGGTAGAATTGCCGATGAAGCATCCCGAAGTATTTCAGAAATTAGGTGTGGGCGCACCAAAAGGAGTTTTGTTAACTGGACCTCCTGGAACCGGAAAAACTCTTTTAGCCAAAGCAGTTGCAAACGAAACAGATGCTTCTTTCTTTTCAATTGCGGGTCCAGAAATAGTTTCAAAATATTATGGAGAATCTGAAAAACAAATTCGCGATATTTTTGAACAAGCTGAAAAAAATGCGCCGTCAATTATATTCATAGACGAAATAGATTCAATTGCTCCAAAAAGAGGAGATGGAACAGACCAAGCAGAAAAAAGAATCGTCGCTCAACTATTAACTTTAATGGACGGACTAAAATCTCGTGGTCAAGTAGTCGTTATGGCAGCGACAAATCGTCCAGAAGATATTGACCAAGCATTACGCAGACCAGGAAGATTTGACAGAGAATTGCAAATCAACGCTCCTGACGAGAGAGGAAGAAAAGAAATTCTCAAAATACACACAAGAGGAATGCCATTAGATAAAGACATAAATCTTGACGAATTAGCAAATAAAACTATTGGTTTCACTGGAGCAGATATTGAAGTATTATGCAAAGAAGCCGCACTAAAATCAATCAAACCTTATTTTGCACAATTAAAAAACTTGCAAGACAAAGTCCCAATACAAATACTTGATAAAATAAAGGTTTCACGACATCATTTCATTGAAGGTTTGAAAAATGTCGAACCTTCAGCAATGCGAGAAGTAATGATACAAAAACCGAATGTTAAATGGGAAGACGTAGGCGGACTAACAGAAGCAAAAGACAAACTGAAAGAACTTGTAGAATTGCCATTATTACATCCAGAACTATTTCTTGAAGCTGGAATTAAACCATCTAAAGGAGTTCTACTTTCAGGCCCACCAGGAACAGGAAAAACAATGCTTGCAAAGGCAGTAGCAAATGAAGCAAATGCAAATTTCATTTCAGTAAAGGGTCCAGAATTAATAAGTAAATGGGTTGGAGAAAGTGAAAAACACGTTCGCGAGATTTTTAAAAAAGCGCGCCAAGTAGCTCCTTCAATTATTTTCTTCGACGAATTTGATTCTATCTCGGGAATAAGAGGACATTCTTTTTCAGATGCAACAGAACGCGTAGTTAATCAATTACTAACAGAATTAGATGGTATAGAAGAATTAGAAAACGTAGTTGTAATAGCAGCAACAAACAGAAAAGAACTTATCGACCCGTCACTCTTGCGCCCAGGTAGAATTGATTCAATTGTAGAATTAAATATTCCAGAAACAAATACAAGAGAAAAGATTTTTGAAGTCCATACAAAAAAAATGCCAATTGCTAAAGACATTGTAATAAATGAATACGCTAAAAAAACAGAAGGTTGGACTGGCGCAGACATAGAAGCGGTTTGTAGAAACGCAGGAATTATTGCAATAAAGAAACATTACATAAAAAAAGAAAAACAGGCGATAATAATCACAAAGCAAGATTTCGACACAGCATTAAATGATATCTCTAAAACAATCAACAAACCGTTACATGATGAGTCTAATAAAAAAACAAATTCTAAAGACAAAACAGTTATATCCGAGTAATATATTTCTTATTATTTGTTAAATTCTCATTCAAAGTTCTATTCTAACGGAATTTAAAAAAAGATAACTTAAACAAAGCATAATCCCTAGCATAGCCAAATTTATAATTAATAACATCCATAAACTAATGTTGCACTCACCAATAAACCAAGCAAGAGTAAGAAAAATTGTCGCTAAACAATAAAAGCCAAATATAAGCACAAATGTTATGAAACTAAAAGCTAAACCCAATGTATATTGTGAAGAAAATAGATAAAAAAAGAGAACAAATAAAATAATTGAGAATGAAATTAAATAATATATCATTGCTTGAGGGAATAGTTTGTTATATGAATCCCTTGTTCTTGCAAAAATACAAAGTAATCCAATAATAAAAACAATAAATGCAATCAGACTGAAAAGGCTACTACCGAGGTCTAAAACAAGACCAATAATTCCTAAAAATAAGATTAATAATCCCAACAATAATATATAATTTTGGATTCATTAATCAAAACAATATTGAATGAGTATATATAGATATATCTCGAAATTTAGTCCATCCTAACAATAAGTTTATTCACAAAATTTAATCCAACGGAGTAATATGATAAGCAAAAAATGTGCGAGCGATTTCCTCAAGTTTTCGAGGATGAGTCACTTTCTCAGCGACAAAATAATCTATATCTTTCATAGCACCATCACGAAACAAATTTGCAGACAACTCACGATAAGCAGTAAAATCATGAGGTATTCGTCCGCTAGAAAAACTTTTTTTCAATGCCTTGACTGAACGCTTAGGCAAATAAAAAGCATCCATAAGTAAATGTTCAGAAATTTCAGAGCCCATAATAAGAGCAGTGTATTTTTTAGAAACATCTTCTAAAGACAAGTTAGTAGCTTCAGGATAAATTCTAATTTTTTTAGGCATAGTTCATTCTCTCGTCGTAATATATTTTTTATCATTTGCCAAAAGAACGGTATGTTCGGCTTGAGCAACTTTTCCACCAGACACTTCAACAAGTTGCGGATATTGATATAAAAGCCCAACCTGTTCAAGCTGTTTCAAAGCTAAAAGTCCGCGCGCCCCAAATTTTTTCCAAATCCATCGTGACGCAAATGGTAAAGTTTTGAACTCGTCAGCAATCCAGTTCAAAACTTCCCGCGCGAATCTGTCTCTAACTGCGCCGGAATCAGAATTAATTCGGTAAATTCCAGATGGCTTGCCGTCGCGAACTCGCCCATGTCCGTTAGTAACAAACGGCTCAGTCGCGTAAAGTCCTTCCTCTAAAACATCTTTCTGTCCAGAATCATAATTAGGAACTGTCCATCCAGCATGAATAACAAATCGTTCGATACTATGTCCCGACAAATTAACGATCGGATTGAAACCCTTAGCAGTAATTGTCTTGCTAATACTCGCGCCAATCTCCGTCAATCTCTTGTCGATAGCAAATTCAGAAACAGAAACAGAAACAGCAGATTCAGCTGCTTCAATTAATTTTTTGTTTTCTTCAAGTCCATCCAAATCAACACTGAAAGCAGTATCGGCGATATATCCGTCAACTTGAATCCCGATATCTATTTTCAAAAGTCCGTGCGCTAATCCAGTGTCTCCATAAGACGGAGTATAATGCGCCGCAATTTCATTCATGCTCAAATTAACAGGAAACGCAGGTTTAGCTCCGAGTTCTGAAATTTTATCATCAATTAAAACAGCAATCTCATACAAATTTCTGTCTTTCAAAACAATTTCTCTTGCGTATCGTCGCAATTCTTGAGCAATCTTGCCTGCTTTCAATATTTTGTCAATTATTTTCTGTTCCATGAATATATCAAAAATAATCCATTTAAAAGTCTATGTAAATCTCAAAATATAACTTCTTAATTCCGCCTAATCCTTCGCTCTTTAGGCACGAAATTTATCAAATTATTTCCATCGGATATTCCACACCCAAAAAAGTCATCACCACATTTAACAACATAAATTCCTCTCGCCAAATTCATCTGCAAACTCTTACCATTCATCCATTCCAAAACTTGCGATTCGTTCAATTCAGCAATATTCTTAGAAAACTGATTTTTCAAAAATATAGTCCCATCAAAACCTATTCGCAAATATCCCAATTCGTGCCTAAACAAATACTGCCCCATAAATTCAACATTTGCAATCTTGTCAAGAGAATATAATTCGTCAATTGTCAAATCGCCTGAAAATCCGCGCACTTTTTCCTTCCCAGTTTCAAAAAGAATCTTCGGAATTTCAGTAACGCCAAACTGCTCATTCAACTGCGTAAGCAATTTTTTTCTTTTCTTAGTATCATAAAATTCAACTCTCATTTTTCCCCCAAAAATTTTCCAAAATCTCTCGATGAGTAAAAGCTAAATCTAGTTTATCAATCTCTCGTTTTGAGAACCATCCAGATTCAGAAACTTCCCAGTTATTTTTTGATTTGCCATCAACATCAATCAAAAAAACCAAAACCAAAGCATGAAAATTCAATCTCCCGACAAATTCATCGTGATAAAATAAAAATTTGGCGCGCTTTGTTTTAAAGCCAGTTTCTTCTTTAATCTCACGCCGAATCGCGTCTTCAGCTTTTTCCCATTTTTTGATTCCGCCGCCAGGCAAACACCACTTTCCACCATCGATAATTCCGTTAGAACGTTTTGTTAAGAAAACTTTATTCCCACGAACAATAATTCCCGCAGCCGCACATCTAATTCCTAAAAATCTTAACAAATGTTTAATCATTCTACATTCTCCTTCAATCTCAATTTAGCGACGAAAAATCCTTCCGAGTCATTATCTTGTGGATAAATCCTACAACACTTAACCACTTCTGAAGAAAACTCTGTGCCTTGCCAAGATGTGACTCCTTCTCTACAACTCAAAGGTAATTTCAACTCGACAAGCTCGACCGGAAAATTCTTCAACGCAAAATCAACTACTTCTTCATTTTCTTCAGGCGCATGAGTGCAAGTAGAATAAACTAATATCCCATCTTTTTTCAAACACTTCAAAGCATTAGCAATCAATTTCTTCTGTTCTCGCGACAACTTTTCAACAACTTTTAAATTCCACGATAAAAAAGTTTTAGCCGAGCTTCGCAAAGTTCCTTCACCAGAACAAGGAGCATCCAACAAAATTTTATCAAACTTCCATCCTTCACGAGCCAAACGCAAACAAAGCCCAACTCCATCATTACGAATAGAAATAGAATTCATCACACCACATCTTTCAAGATTTGCTGACAAAATTTTCAATCGGTCTAATTTTACATCATTCGCAATTATCGTCCCAGAGTTTTCCATACATGAAGCAATCTGCGTCGTTTTCGAACCAGGAGAAGCACAAACATCAAAAACTCGCTCACCAGGTTTCGGATCCAATGCAATAACCGACATCATACTACAAACTTCTTGCACATAATAATAACCCAATAAATGTTCTATCGCATTTCCAAGTTCTCCAGGCATGAGCTCTTGGTCTATCAAAATTATTTCTGGATAATCTGGAAAAGGCAGAATTACATTCCATTTTTTCTTCAATCTATTGAAAAGTTCTTCACAAGAAATCTTCAAAGTATTACATCTTATAAAATTTCGAGGTTTGATATGCACAATTTCACTATATTTTGCAAAATCCAATTTATCACTAAGCAAGGAACGCATCCTTTCCTCAAAAACAGGTTTCATTTCAGGTTTAGCCATAAAATTAATTATAAAACGCACTTATAAAACTGCTGAAAACCTTATAAACTTCTAATACCCGGCAAAAATATGCCCGTCGAATCATTCATCCAGCCAAGCGAGTCAAAGATAACTATAGAGAAACCCGTAAAAGCTAAACCTTCAGCAAAAGAACTAACAACAATAGAAAAACCGGGCAGAGAAATAAGCGAAGATGAAAACTCTTTAGAAATTGTGGCAGAAAAACCAGCTAAAAAACAAAGAGCGAAAGCAACTCCAAAAATCTCCGCTCCAAAAAAAGATTCAATTTTAATTGTAACAGAAAAACCCCAAGCCGCTTTGAAAATCGCTTCAGCTTTGGGAGAACCAAGAAAATACTCTGAAAATAACGTCCCATATTATGAGTTATCTAAAGACGGCAAAAAAATAATTGTGGCATCTGCCGTCGGCCACCTATTCAACTTGACATATCAAAAAGGGCAATCCGGTTGGCCAATATTCAAACTAGAATGGAAACCATCTTACACGGAAAAACATGCAGCATTTACAAAAAATTATTACAATCTCCTAAAAAAACTTGGAGTGCGAGCAAACGAAGTTATCATTGCAACAGACTACGACGTTGAAGGAGAAGTAATTGGATGGAACGTTTTGCGTTTCATAATCAGCGCGAAAGACGCGAAGAGAATGAAATATTCTACCTTGACAAAAAACGAATTGCTTCAAGCTTATGAAAAACCGATGAAAACTTTAGACTGGGGGCAAGCATACGCAGGAGAAACACGACACAAAATCGACTGGCTTTATGGAATAAATCTTTCAAGAGCTTTAATGTCTGCAATAAAAAGAACAGGCTCTTTCAAAATATTATCAATAGGTAGAGTTCAAGGTCCAGCACTAAAAATTATCGTGGACAGAGACAGAGAAATAGCGAATTTCAAATCACAACCATACTGGCAAGTTTTCGCAAAAGTAAATGTGGCGAAAGCGCGCTCTAGCGCGCAACTACAAATAACTGCACCACAAAGACAAAAGCAGGAATTTGAGCCAGAACAAACTGAACTAAAACATCCAAAAGACATTTTCAAAAAAGAAGAATTAAAAGATTTTGAAAATATAAAAGAGGGCGTCGCGGAAACAACAGAAAAAGAAGAACATTATCAACCACCACATCCATTTGATTTGACAACGTTACAAAGAGAAGCTTACGCACATCACAAACTCTCGCCATCACGAACTTTGCAGTTAGCTCAATCCTTATACCTCGATGGAATAATTTCATATCCACGAACAAGTTCTCAAAAAATACCAAAAGAAATAGAACCGAAAAAAATAATAGAAAAATTATCAAAAGTATTCAAAGAAACAAAATTGGCAACAAGAACAAATCCTGTAGAAGGCGAAAAATCCGACCCAGCTCACCCGTCAATTTATCCAACAGGAGATTTCAAAAAACTTTCAGAAGAAGAGGAAAAACTCTATAATCTAATTGTAAAAAGATTTTTATCATGTTTCGCACCAGATGCAAAAGGAATAGAAAAACGCATCCAGTTGATAGCAGACAATGAAAAAAAATTCACAGCGAACGGTCTAACTATAATAGACAAGGGCTGGACAAATATTTATCCAACTTCAATGGAAGAAAAACAAATTCCTACAATTAACGGCAAAGTCAATGTTGACGAAATCAGATTTGACGAAAAAGAAACTCAACCACCAAAAAGATACACTGCTGCGTCGCTAGTCACGCTTCTCGAAAAAAGAAATCTCGGCACGAAAGCAACTCGTTCGGCAATAGTGGATATTTTGTTTGACCGCGGATACTTAGACGGAAAAAGTATTGAAGCGACACCGTTGGGAATGAAACTCATTGAATCTTTAGAAAAATTCTCACCTATAATCATAGACGAAAACCTCACTCGTCAAGTTGAAGAAAAAACTGACGAAATATTAGAAGCAAAATCAAACTGGCAGGAAAAAGAAGAAGAAACAATCAAGCGAGTCGAGCAATTAA
>SXGT01748325.1_pt1 | contig 15858 bp, 11 predicted proteins | sample 3176221 | NCBI WGS metagenome assembly SXGT01 (sample SAMN11356862, study PRJNA531348) | freshwater metagenome | isolation source: freshwater sample F1-120 | place: China: Fuxian Lake, Yuxi | collected 2017-12-25
GTGTCATCATTTGCAAAGGAACGCCATTCCGCACCTGTCTCTGAAATTTTATCTGAAACTACAAATCCACATTTTCCACAAAACAATTCACCTGTTGTTTCATCTGCCGTGACAACACCTGAATGACGCGGCGAATCTCCGTATCCCGGCCAATGACCGGGTCAATCTTTCCTTGCCGTGCGAGCTCGACCAAATCCTTGCCATACTTTTCGAGGGCTTGGTACTTGTCCTCCGGCGATTGATCCGTGACTTGCTGACTGCCGCGCACCGACTGCAACCCCGTCAGGATGTCCTTCTCCGCAATGCCATTCAGATCGAGCAACCGCTGCGCGGCATCCTTCACCTTCGTCAGGCCGAGCAGCAGATGCTCGACCGAGACGAACTGGTCCTTCATCTGATCCGCAGCCTGCGTCGCCGCGTCAAAGACTTGCATCACCTCGCGACTGGCACCGACCTGCGCAGCCCCGCCAGAGACCTTCGGCATTCGATTCAATTCGCCCGTTACCATCGACTCTAGCTGCGGAATCTTCACGCCGATCTTTTGGAGCAATGGCCGCACAATCCCTTGCTCATCGGCCAGCAGCGCCTTGAGCAAGTGCAACGGCAGCAACTGTTGATGACCGAGACTCTCCGCCTCAGATTGAGCCTGCTGGACCGCCTCTTGTGACTTCACCGTGAGCTTGTCGAACCGAAACGCCATGATGGAATCCTCCTTCTTTTGCCACCGTTCGTAGTTCCGCCTTCAGGCGGTCTCACCGCTCAACCGCCTGAAGGCGGAACTACGAACGGGACTGCCGAACTGGCAACGCCTGACAAGAATCGCAAATGGCAGGCCAAAGAGAGCAAGCCTCGCCGTACCGCGACCGTCAGGGAGCGGCCGCGCCTGAGGGATCGCGACAGGCCGCTCCCTGACGGTCGCGGTACGGTGGCCTACCCTGTCCAATAAGCTCGCGCTATCGTTCGCCCCTTTGATCCCGGACAAGTGAGTGCTTGATGCGAACGCCGTTTCTTTGGATGCCTGCTCAACTCGATCTTCTGGCAACCGCCGGCCTGCGTCGCGAGCGGCGAGTTGTTCGGCCGTTGCCTGGTGGAGCGTGCGAGATCGATGGACGGCGGATGTGGAACTTCGCAAGCAACGATTACCTCGGCCTCGCCGCCGATCCGCGCTTGGCGGACGCCGCGAATGCCGCGCTGTCGGAGGCCGGTGTTGGAGCACGGGCCAGCGCACTCGTCGCCGGGAGAACCGAATGGCATGAGCGACTCGAACAGACGCTCGCGCGATTCGAGGGGCAGGACTCCGCGATCCTCTTCCCGACCGGCTACGCTGCCAACGTCGGAACGATCGCCGCACTGATCGACGAAGAAGATGTCGTCTTCTGCGATCGACTGAATCACGCCAGCTTGATCGACGGTTGCCGGTTGAGCGGTGCGAAAATGCGAGTGTTTCGGCACTGGGAGTTGGAATCGCTGGAGCGTGAACTTCGCAAAGCGTCTGAATTTCGTCGGCGATTGATCGTGACGGATGCACTCTTCAGCATGGATGGCGATCTGGCTCCGCTGCGCGAACTGTGCGACATCGCCGAACGCTTCGAGGCCGACGTGCTGGTGGACGAAGCTCACGGCGCGGGTGTTTTCGGCGAGCATGGCCGCGGCGTCTGCGAACACTTGGGAGTGGAATGCCGCGTGGCCGTGCGAGTCGGCACGTTGAGTAAAGCGATTGGCACGCTCGGAGGATTCATCGCTGGACCGCAGTCACTGATTGACTGGCTGTGGAACAAATCTCGGCCGCAGGTCTTTTCGACGGCACTCCCTCCCGCGATCTGTGCGGCGGCGATGGCGGCGATAGAGATCATTCAAAACGAACCAGAACTGCGAGCGAAACTCTGGCGGAATTGTGAGTTCGTGCGGAGAGAGTTAGATGCCGTACCGCGACCGTTAGGGAGCGGCCGCGAGTCGAACGTGGATCGGGCCGCTCCCTCACGGTCGCGGTACGGTGAGTCGGTTGGCCCAATCATCCCAATCGTGTTGGGTGGTCCGGAAGCAGCCGTTGCCGCACAGCGGAAGCTCGAAGAACGCGGTTGTCTGGTCGCGGCGATTCGACCGCCGACAGTGCCGCAGGGGACATCTCGGTTGCGGATTTCCTTGTCGGCCGCGCACGATGAAACTGCGTTGCAACAATTGATCGATGCTTTGAGAGAGGTTGTGCCGAACCCATGACGAGTTCTGTTCCCAGCCGAGACGGTTTCGCTGACGAATACCCGTTCGAGTCACATTGGCTCGATCTCGACGGCGTGCGTATGCACTTTGTCGATGAAGGCCCACGCGACGGTGAACCGGTGCTGTGCGTGCATGGCAATCCGACTTGGAGCTTCATTTGGCGACGGCTGATTCGCGAACTCTTGCCGCAGCGGCGAGTGATCGCCGTGGACCACATCGGCTGCGGGTTCTCGGACAAGCCGCAGGAGTATCCGTATCGGCTGGCTCAGCACGTCACGAACTTGCGGCGACTGATCGAGTCGCTCGATCTGAAGAACATCACGCTGGTCGGCCACGATTGGGGCGGCTGCATCGGTATGGGCGCAGCAACTGAGGTGCCCGATCGGTTCGCTCGTTTCGTGCTGCTCAACACGGGAGCGTTTCGGTCGCAGCGAATCCCGTCGCGGATCGCGGTCTGTCGGATTCCGGTGCTGGGACCGCTCGCGCTTCGCGGCTTCAACGCTTTTAGTCGCGCGGCACTGACGATGGCGGTCGCTCGGCAGCCGTTGTCTACTGCGGCGAAACGTGGATTGCTTGCGCCGTATGACTCCTGGGCGAACCGCGTGGCTGTGTCGAGCTTCGTGCAAGACATCCCGCTGCGGCCGTCGCATCCGAGCTACGCCAAGCTGACGGCGATTGAAGATGGCATTGCACAGTTCCGTGATCGGCCGATGCTCTTGCTGTGGGGCGCGAAGGACTGGTGCTTCACGCTCGATTTTCACCGCGAGTTCCAGCGGCGGTTCCCGCAAGCCGAGTCGCACATCATCGCGGATGCGGGACATTACGTGTTCGAGGATGCGGCAGAGGAAGTCGCGTCGGCCGTGAGCGAGTTTTTGAATCGAACGACAAACGGGTCAGCCTGGAAAGGCTGACCTACAGAACTGCGGGAGGGGGGACTCGAACCCCCACGCCTTGCGGCACTGGATCCTAAGTCCAGCGCGTCTGCCAATTCCGCCACTCCCGCGCGGTTTGTGCGTGGGACGGATGATACGGATTGAATGCGCCGCTCACCAAGCAGAGCGGATCAGAACTTCTTCAGCGGAATGAAGTCGTCGCCGTCTGTGTCCATGCCAATCCCTTTGTCTGGTGGCGGCGGTGGCACCGTGAAACGCTCATCTTCGTCGTCAATCGGCACGGGGAACTCACCGCTGATTTCCGACTTCGGCGGAGTCACCAGCGGCTTGGCGGGCGGCCGCGCATCGGCATACGGCTTCGCGGGAACGACCGGTGCTGGAGCCTTGTCGGATTTGGGCTTCGACTTGCCACCGCCTGGCTTGTCCGCTTCAAGCCGGTAACGCACGTCGCCAATCATCAATTCGTCACCAAAACCCACGGCCGCCTGCTGCTCGACACGATCGCCGTTGACCCAGACTCCGTTCATGCTGCCGAGGTCGCGGACGACAAAGTTGTTGTTGACCAATGCAACCGCGCAATGCTTGCGCGAGATCTTGCGGCTGTTGAGAATCACCGCGTCGCAGTCGGGATGCCGGCCAACCAGCACGATCGGCTTATCCAGCGTGATCGGCTTGCCTGACTCAATTGGCACCAAGATCGCGGGCATGTGCAACAACTCCACCAACGGGCGAACTTTCGCCACGAAATGCGGACTGAGCATACCCCGCGACTGAGCGCGAAGCGACCAATGGCCAGGATGGCAGTCGGGAGAATCGGCTCGTCAGGACCGGTCGCGCCGATCACGTGAATTACGTGGAGTTGGTGAGTTCGATTTCCAACCGCCGAGCCACGCGAGGAAGCTGCCGGTCGCCGGGATTATCGGCGTTCAGGACCGTCGCTCCCCGCGATTCGCGACTGCGACTCCCAAGACTGGTACACCGTGCGGGCCGGCTTGAACCGAACTCCGCTGTTGCTGGAGGTTCGCGAGTCGTCCGGACCATTGCTCCGCGAGCCGACCTTCGTCCAGGAATCGCGTGATGCCGCCGCTCCGGGGCTCTCCAGGAATTTCGGGTCCGGCACGGGAACCGCATAGGATTTTGAGTCCGCTACCTGCGAGTCCGCCGAATTCGAGGCAGAAGTCAGCGGCAACATCGTGACTGGATTGGCCGCAACGACCGGGCGTCCGATGGTCGATTGGCTCAGAGCCGGCGCGGGTTGATAGATCGGAGTCGGCACATACGCCACGCCGCCACAGGGATTGCAGGCGACGACTGGAGAGACCACGGTTGGGACCGCATACGCCTGAGTTCTCACCACCGGCTGCGCGACCATCTGCGTGACAACCTGCGGCACTTGCCGAGTCACCTGATAAGGCACGCTGCGATACCCGATCTGCTGCTGGTAACTCACTTGCGGAATGCGTTTGGTGACCTGCTTCGGGACGTAGACCGTTTGATAGCTTCCTTCGTCAACAACGACGTCTCGATAGGTCGTGATCGGCACCGTCTGACTGATGGCTTCCGTGCGGTATTGCGTAACGACTTCGTTGCGAAACGTCGCGACTTGTTGCGGAACCATCTGCGTCTCGACCACCGGTTGATGTGATTGGCAATTGCAGTGATTCACGGGTCGCTGACAGGTGTTGCAGCCTCGTGAAAAGAACTGAGCCGACACATTCGTCGTCGAGGACATCACCGTGATCGCACTCAACACTGCCAGCAGCATCCCGCCGCGAACGTGCATTCCCATTGCCTACTCCTTGGCGATTGGCCTCTGCCCCTGTGAGTCTCGCCGCTCGACCGATGACTTTCGCGCAAACGCTCGCGGGACGCCCCGCGCGCTGCGCCTGCTCAATGACTATCGACGGTGCCTCCGGCAAACTTGAACGATTGGGCGAAGCTTGACGGCTCGGCACACACCCGACTTTTGCAAACGACTTGGCGTTTGGCTAACGTGCTCCCGCTATCCGACATCCAACCGTGAAGCCAAACGGCTCACATTCTCTATCTCACCAGGAGCCCCGCCATGAGCGATACCTTTCCCAACGCCGTGTCACGTCGCGAACTGCTGAAAACCTCCGGCCAAGTCGCTGCGGCATCCGTCTTCGCCGCGGCCGCGCTGCCCGGAGCACACGCCGCCGAAAACAACACGATTCAGTTGGTGCTGATTGGCTGCGGCGGCCGAGGCGGCGGAGCGATTGCGAATGCGCTCGCGACCAAACAAGGGCCGACCAAGCTGATTGCGATGGTGGACGTTTTCCCGGAGAAGCTGGCCAGCGCCTACAGCAACGTCAAAAAGAGTTTTCCCGATCAGGTCGATGTCCCGGAGGACCACAAGTTCATCGGCTTCGACGGCTACAAGAAGGCGATGGACCTGCTCAAGCCGGGCGACGTGGTAATCCTCACCACGCCAGTCGTGTTTCGCTGGGTCCACTTCGGCTACGCGATCTCGAAGGGATTGAACGTCTTCATGGAAAAGCCGACGACTGTCGACGGTCCGACCAGCCGCAAGATGCTGGAACTCGCGGCCGAGTCGGTGAAGAAGAATCTCAAGGTCGGCGTCGGTTTGATGTGCCGGCACTGCCGGTCGCGAATGGAGTTGGCTCAGCGAATCAAGGATGGCCAGATCGGCGACCTGACGCTGCTGCGAGCCTACCGCATTGCCGGCCCAACCGGTTCGGCATCGGTGGGGCCGAAGCCCGAAGGAATGAGCGAACTCGCTTACCAGATCAAGAATTTCCACGGCTTCCTGTGGCTGAGCGGCGGCGGCTTCAGTGACTTCCTGATCCACAACATCGACGAGTGCTGCTGGATGAAGGACGCCTTCCCTGTCGACGCCAAAGGACATGGCGGCCGGCACTATCGGGGCGATCAAGTCGATCAGAACTTCGACACCTACAACATCGAGTACACGTTCGCCGACGGCACGAAGATGTTCATGGCCGGCCGCACGATGCCCGGCTGCCATCAGGAATTCGCCACCTACGTGCATGGCACGAAAGGCTCGGCAGTCGTGTCGCAATCGGGGCACCATCCGTCGAAGGCTCGCATGTACAAGAGCCATCGCATGGGCAAGGAAGATCTCGTTTGGGAATGCGCGAAGCCGGAGGCCAACCCCTACGACCTCGAATGGGAAGACCTGATGACCGCGATCCGCAAGGACCAGCCCTACAACGAATGCGAGCGGGGCGCGAAGTCGAGCCTCGTCACGGCGATGGGCCGCATGGCCTGCCACACCGGCCAGGTCATCACCTACGAAGACATGCTCAACTGCGAGCACGAATTCGCTCCGAACGCCGACAAGCTGACGCTCGACGGCCCCTCGCCACTGATAGCCGACGCCAACGGCAAGTATCCGGTCCCGATGCCGGGCCTCAATGCCCGCAAAGAGTATTAAGACCGCAGCTTGTAGGACGGGCACTCTTGCCCGTCCTTTTTTCGAGACGGGCAAGAGTGCCCGTCCTACGATTCGACTGCCATGCTGCAACGACGACTTGTCTTCCAAGCTCTGGGCGCCTCGTGGACCAGTCTGGCATTGTTGGTATTGGTGGTGGCCGCAGCCGTTTTGGTCATCACGCTCTCGAAGTACGAGCGGAAGCTCGTACCCGCTCACATCGGCTACGGCCTGCTGATTCTGCGTCTGTTGGTGATCGCGGTCATTTGGCTGGCGCTATTGCAGCCGGTGCTGACGTGGAACATCGACCGTGAGCGGACGGGGCGGATCGTCGTCGCGCTCGATTTGTCCGAGAGCATGAGCACGGCGGATCGAATCGCCACCGATGCCGAGAAGCTGCGAACTGCGATGGGGCTGGGGATCATCGGCAACGATCAAAACCGGGACCGCTGGCTGCGAGTGCTCGCCGACATGGAAGCCGAGCGTGCGCCGAAGTGGGTGGATGACAAAGAAGGGGCAAATGACGAACAGCGGGCGATACTTTCGAAGAGCCGAAAGGAACTTGCTCGCGAATCGTTTCAAAAGCTCGACACCATTTCGCGTGCGGAGATCGCACGCCAACTGATCGGCGACAAGCCAGAGGGCTGGCTCGGCGAATTGCAGAAGACGTTCAACATCGAACTGCGTCTCTTCGGCGGCAAGGCGGTTCCGACCGAACTGGAAACGCTCGATGATGCAATGAAGAAGCCATCCGATGCTCTCGACAAGGGAGTTACGAATCTCACCTCCGCGTTGGGGCCATCCACCTCCGCGACCGAGCAATCGCCGATGAAAGCCTTCATCGTGCTGTCGGATGGTCGCGAGACTTCGGGCAACGATCCCGTGGCTGTCGCCCGGCGTTGGCGCGACTTGAATGTCGCGGTCTATACGGTCCTGATTGGTTCAGAGCGGCGGCCGAAGGACATCATCCTCGATACGCTCGACGTTCCGCCGATCGTATATCTCAATGACACTCCCATCGCGAAAGTCACTCTGCAAGCGGCCGGTTTTGAAGGGGAAGCACTCACGATCGTTCTGGAAAACGAAGGGGGCGAGCCGCAGACGAGATCGGTCTTCGTGCCGAAAGCGGAGTCTGGTTTGCCACCCACCGTCGCGGTCGAGTTCCCATTGGACGCCAGCAAGGTCGGCCGCAAGCAATTCAAGGTGCGTACCGATGTGCTCAATGGTGAGACGCGCGACGACAACAACTCGCGGGACTTCTCGCTGGTTGTTGTTGACGACAAAGCCAAAGTGCTGTTGGTCGAAGGGGAAGCCCGCTGGGAGTTCCGCTTCCTGGAAGCAGCCTACGCGCGCGATGAACGTGTCCGGCTTGAACGAGTCCTGTTCGAGCAGCCGTATCTGGGCGTGTTGCCCGAAACGTTTTTTCCGCTTCGCCTCGATTGGCCCGGCCCGGAGACACCGATCGAAAAGTCTTCGTTGGCCGAGTTCGATTTAGTCGTGATCGGCGACGTCGCGCCGCAGCACTTGCCGGAGCACATGCTCCTGCAGTTGGAGAAGTTCGTCTCCGACATCGGCGGCACGGTGGTGTTCGTTGCCGGCAAGCGACACCTGCCGATGCGGTATCACTCGCCAACGCTCGACAAACTATTGCCGCTGACGAACGCTCGGCCAGCGAATTCGCTCGACCCACCCGACACGCCGCCACATTTGCGCGGCTTTCATTTGCGGCTGACTCCCGACGGCGACCGGGCCGGAGGAATGCAGCTCGCGGCCGATGCGGAAACGAACCGCTCGACTTGGAAGTCATTGCCGGGCCAACCGTGGGCCATGATCGGCGACGTGAAAGCGGGAGCGACCGTGCTCGCCACCGCCGATGATGGCCAGCCGCTGCCGCCGGAAATGGAACGCTCACGCGCGTTGATCGTCGAGCAGTATTACGGACTCGGCCAAGTCGTGTGGCTCGGTTTCGACAGCACATGGCGTTGGAGGCATCGCGTTGGCGACCAACATCATCATCGCTTCTGGGGACAGATGGCCCGGACGGCCGCGCAGAACAAGGCCTCGGCCGGGAATGAGTTCGTGAAGTTCGGCCTCGAATCGACCGACGTGCCCTCCGGACAAGATGTCTTCTTCCGAGCACGCTGGACTCCGCCGCTGTTGGCACGCCGCCCCGACGTGAAGGCCAAAGTCGCGATCTTCCCGCGTCACGCCGCAAAGCCCGACCAGCCGCTGGCGACGATTGATCTCACGCCGGATCAGACTCGACCAGCCGTGCATCAAGGCCGCTGGCTCGCGCCGTCGGCGGGCGAGTATCGAGCAGTCTTGAAGATCGAAGGCCCGCCGCTAGGAGGTGCTGCGGACAAAGAAATCACCGCCGACTTTCTCGTGCGCGGGCCACTGACCAAAGAGCTCACCGATGTCACCGCGACTCGGTCACTCTTGGAGCAAATGGCGCAGGTCGCTCACGGAAAGCTGCTGCTGCCGCATCAACTCGGCGAACTCCCCAAGCTGATTCAGCCGGAAGACCTGTCGATCCGCGAGGACCACGAATACACGCTCTGGGACCATTGGCTGCTGCTCGCGGTCCTGTGCGGGTTGCTGACCGCTGAGTGGATTCTCCGAAAATGGAATGGGCTGCCGTGATCGCTTCGAATTCGGTTTCTCTGACTCTGACAAATTCCATGTGCTTCGTGATTGAGGCCCAAAGGGCCGTGACTCGAAAGCCCAGGGCGCAGCCCTGGGAAACGGACCCACCCAAGAATTCTCAAGGCCCAACGGGCCGTGACTCGTTCTGTAGTCCGCGGAGTCGCGGCCCATTGGGCCTTACTAATCGACTACCATCGGTTGGCAACCCAGGCTACGGCCTGGGCTATCGAGTAGCGCACCTTTGGTGCTGAATGTCAGGCACATGGTGTTCGTTGATGTCAACGATTTCCAAATGAAAACTGATCACCGGTTTGTTGCGGTCGCATTTTGACGAGCCTCGGATCGTGCCGTCTTGTCTGCGACCCAGCGCGCTGATTTTGTTTGAGGGAACTCAATGGTCGAAATCCGCAAAGCTTCGGAACTCGCGGCGAATTCCGACCTGTCTCTTTTGGTCGATCGCTACGACTCGATGATCGGCGAGCTTTGTCCGCAGAACGCGACCGCCGTGTGGAATCTGGCCACCGATGTCTCAGCGGGCCAGGTGCAGCTCGACGTGACGGATGCCTATGGCCAAAGCAGCCGAACCTTGAGCACGGCTCACCTGGCGGATGGCGATTGCATGTTTGCTCGGATCTCGCGGCAGGTTGGCGATCTGGTTTATCAGCATTCCGAAAACCTGCGTGATCCCAGCACGCTCGCGCATCTGGCGAGCTTCACGGCCGGGCGATTGTGCTGGCACTTCACCGAACGTGACCCGAATATCGCGCTGCCGTCGAGCGAGGAGAGTCCCTCGGCCGTGTTGTTCGCCGACATCTCCGGATTCACGAGGCTCACCGAACAACTGGCTCGCAAAGGTGCGGCCGGTGCGGAGGAATTGACGACGGCGCTCAACAGCTACTTCGGCCGGCTGATTGAAATCGTCTAAGACTTCGGCGGCGACGTCTTGAAGTTTGCCGGCGACGCGCTGCTCGCCACGTTTGAAGATCGCGCTCCGGGGAGGGAACTGAAGGACGCTTCGATCCGGGCGGTGGCGGCGAGTCTCAAGATTCAGCGCGAGATGCAGGACTTCCCCGAAGTCGAGGGAACGAAGCTGTCGCTGAAGATTGCTCTGGCGGCGGGCGACTTGCGGCTGTTGCACCTGGGCGGGGTCTTTGGCCGCTGCGAACTGTTGATGGTGGGGGAGTCGCTGCGCGAGTTGGGGGACGCGAACGGGCTGGCGGGGTCGGGAGACATCATTGCCGCGCCCAGTTTGCTGAGTCGTATTGAATCGTCGGCCAGTGGCTCGCCGCTCGAAGGGGGCAACTTTCGGATCGAGTCGTTGAAGCCAGAGGACATCAACGGCATTGAGCCCTCCGCAGGAACCGGCCAGTCGGCGTTGGTGAAGGCTCCGTTCCGAGTGTCGGTGGTCGCGGCCATGCGGGGATACATTCCGGCGGCGATCTATGCTCGGCTGGCGGCCGGGCAGACCGATTGGTTGGGAGAGCTTCGCAAGGTGACGGTGATCTTCGTCAACTTGCCCGGCTTCAATCGTGAGACTCCTCTGCAATCGGCGCAGCAGTTGATGGTGACACTGCAACGGACCATCTATCAGTTCGAGGGAAGCCTCAACAAATTGAGCGTGGACGACAAAGGGGTGTCGATGCTGGCGGGTTTTGGCCTGCCACCAATCTCTCATGAGGACGATGCGGCTCGCGCGATCGGTGCGGCTTTGGAACTGCACGAGCGGATCAGCCAGCTCGGCTGGAAGTGTTCGATAGGAGTGGCGACGGGACGCATCTTCTGCGGCGCTTACGGCAACAATCAGCGGCGCGACTACACGGTGATCGGCGACACCGTGAATACGTCGGCTCGGCTGATGCAGGCGGCCAAGGGACACATCCTGTGCGATCAAACGACTTGGGAGGCGGCCGAGCCGCGATTCGATTTCGAGACGCTCGAACCGATGAAGATGAAAGGGAAGAGCGAGCCGGTTCCGTGTTATCGACCGCTCGGACGTCGCATTCGGGAAGTGCATGAGACCGGTCAGCGCACGACGATTGGCCGAAAAAAAGAGCGAGAGATCTTCGGTGGCCGGTTGAGCGGCCTGGTCGAGCGACAGGAAAGCTCCGTCCTGTTCTTTGAAGGAGAAGCGGGCATCGGGAAGTCGCACTTGATTGCCACGTTCACAGGACTGGCTCGCTGGGCGGGATGCCGGACGCTGATCGGTCGCGGCGATGCCATCGAACGCTCGACACCCTGGTTCGCCTGGCGAGCGGTGATCGCGGGCATGATCGAAGTGGACCACGATCGGCTGGACCCGGTCGCGTTTGAGCAATCTCTGCGGGAACGATTTGAACTGGATGACGAATTGATTCGGCTGCTGCCGCTGCTGTCCGCCGTCGTACCGGTGGCGTGGCCGGACAACGAGTGGACCGCTCAGATGACCGGCCCCATTCGGGCGGTGAATACGAACTTGCTGCTGACTCGTTTGATTCAGCAGGTGGCTCGCGAGAAACCGTTGGTCATCGTGCTGGAGGATTCGCATTGGTGCGATTCGGCCTCGTTGACGCTGCTCCGCGAAGTCGCGACCAAGGTTCATCCGCTGCTGGTCCTGACCGCCTCACGACCATTACCTCGACCGCTGCCGCGCGACAGCGAAGCGGTGCTCAAGCTGCCGACCACCGAGCACGTGCAGCTCGACATGCTGTCGGCCGAGGACTCGATCCTGCTGGCTCGACACCTGTTGGACGTCACACAGCTACCCGCTCAGATCGAAACGTTGATCCGCGAGCGGACACACGGGCATCCTCTGTTCGTCGAAGAGCTGGCTTACACGCTGAAGGAATCTGGCACGGTGCAGATCGTGGATGGATTCGCGCGGCTGGTTGGCGACCTGCACGAGTTCGAGGATCGAGGCGTCCTGGGATCGCTCGACGGCGTGATCGTCAATCGCATCGACCGGCTGGGGCCCGCCGAGCAGCTCACGGTGAAGGTCGCCAGCGTGATCGGCTACGAGTTCCCGTACCCCATGCTGCGGGACATCTTCCCCGTCGAGCGAGAACGGGATGGACTGCACAGCCACTTGCACGCTTTGGATGCCCATAAAGTCGCGAGCGCCGTCGATGATCGAGTGGACGGCGAATACGTCTTCCGTCACCGCACGATTCGCGAAGTCGCCTACAACCTGGTCTTGAACAAGCAACGTGTGGAACTGCACCACGCGATCGCGACTTGGATTGAATCCAACCACGTGGGCGAGCTTGACGCACATTACCCGTTGCTGGCCCAGCACTGGTTGCAAGCGGGGAAGACTCGCCGAGCCATCGACTGTCTCGCGAGAGCCGGAGAGATCGCACTGGAGAGTAACGCCAATCTCGAAGCGACCTATTTCTACCGCAAGGCCCTGCGACTCGAGAGCGAGCTGCCTGAGCGAATCGCCCCCTTTCAACGGGCCTTGTGGGAACGGCGTTTCGGCGAAGCGTTGTATCGTCACGGCGAGATCACGCTCGCTCTGCAACATCTGCGAGCCGCCTTGAAACTCTTCGGCCAACCCGATCCCGAATCGAAAGTCGGAGCCGCCTTGCAGGGCGGTTGGGAGATGGTGCGGCAGTATTTCAATCGCTGTCGCAGCGAATTGTTCGGAGCACCGAAGGGCCGGCCGAACGAAGCGCTCATCGAGTCGGCTCGCGCCTATGAGCGGCTGGCCGAGATCCAATACATGCGGAACGAGATGCCGTCCTTCGTCGTGGCTACATTCCGCTCGGTTAATCTCGCGGAGCGATATGGATTCTGCCCAGAGTTGGGACGAACTTACTCGACCGTCGCCGTCATGGTCGGCTCGATGCGATTGCATCAGGCCGCCATCCGCTACGCCAACCGAGCCCGCGAGATCGCCGAAAAGTGTGGCGACCTGCCCTCGATCGCCTACGTCCGAGCCATCAACTGTCTGCCATTCACGGGGTTCGCGGACTGGGAGGAAGCGAAGGAAACGCTGGAATTCGCGATCAAGCTCAGTGCCGAAATCGGCGACCGCCGCCGCTGGTCGGAAGCGATGGTGCTGCTGGTGAATGCCGTCGCGTGGAGCGGCGACTGGAAGAAGCTCAGCAGCGGTGCCTGGAATCTGCGTCACGCAGCCGAGGCCGAGAATGTGGCTCAGGTCGCCTGCTGGGCGATCAGTTGGGTGCTCTGGTATGAGACGTCGATCGACCCGGAAAGCACCGTCACCCGCGAAGCCGAACGGGCGATGGAAAGTTGGATGCACGATGACAAAGAGCTGCCGCTGGCCGATGAAGTGCTGTCACGCGGCGGCCTGCTGCTCCCCAAGCTGCGACGCGGCGAGTGGGAACCGGCGCTCGCCGTCGCCAGCGACATTGAACGAATCCTGGGACATGCCCAACCGGTGGCGATCTACCTGCTGCCATCCTATTGCGCGATGGCCGACCTCTATTACGCGCTCTGCCGATCCGGGTATTCCTCCGCCACAATTACCCCGCGTCAACTGCGATCACGCATGCGTCGAATGCACTTCCGCATTCAGGTCTTCAGCATCCTGATCCCCATGTCGACCCCGCTGAGGTATCTCAGCGCCGGAAGGCGTCACCTGCTCAAGGGCCATGTGTGGCGAGCCCGCCGCGCCTTCCGCAAAGGCATCCGACAGGGTGAGAAGTACCGCACGCCCTACTTCATCGCGATGCTGGAATCCGAATTGGCTCGCGTGGTGGACTCCGAAAGCGAACGCAAGGCGTTGGACGCCTCGGCGCGCGAGCGGTTTCGCCAATTGGGAATCGAGCGTCCCGAAGTCCTCTGGACGTGCCCCGAAGTTCAAAATCGCACACGGCAGTGATCGACCGCGCGAGTCGTGATTGGTCTTTTCGTGGCGCTGGCGAGCGGGGCGGCGTCAGCCCCCCGGTGATGGCGATGCAACGTCGTCGAAATCTCCAAAACCGGGGGGGCTGACGCCGCCCCGCTCGCCAAGTTGTTGGCGCAAAGATCATACGGAACCCAACGACGGCAACGTCCCCGGTGCAAGCTAATTGGCGGCCGGCATCCGCGTTGCCAAGTGCTCGACCAACTTAGAGCACTCCTCGGCGAGCATTCTTAATCGCGATTCACCTTGCGAGGCAGCGGCGATCATCTCGCGGTAGTACCACAGCAGACGTTCGGGCGGCGCGTTGAATCGAGACCACAGGTCGGGATCGGTTTCGAGATCAAAGGCCATCGTGCCGAGGTTGTGCAGCTTGTCGGCCAACGTAATCGCACGGGCTTCCCAAGAGGACGCGGCGACATGCTCCAAATGTTCGGTCTTGCGATCTTGCCACGATCGTTTCTGACCGGCGTCATCCCGTTTGCGTTCGGTCAATGCAGCGACAAACTCGATGACCCTCGGCGGAAATTCGGTGGCCAGTGCCTCCAGCGAGCAGTCGGTGTCTTCGACGACGTCATGCAGCAGAGCGGCCGCCAGGATCTCGTCGTCAATGATTCCGGATTTGGTCAGCAGCAATGCCACGCTGGCCGGATGCGTGAGGTACGGCAGATCGCTCGCCTTGCGAGTTTGCTCACGATGACCGCGAGCGGCGACACGCATCGCTCGTTCGACCAAGGGGCTGAAGACAGATGGGGCATTGGTCATCAATTCGGGTTCCTTTTGACGGTCGACGCGTTCGCCACGGCTTGTCGAATTTCTCGTGGCGGATTTCCAGATTTTGAACGGGCGATTTTCGCGCGAAGTTTTGGGAGGTCGAGCAAGTTCATTTTTGGTGGAGCGATCCACCCCTGACTCCATTCCTACGTCGCAATTTCTATCCACACCGCTTGCCTTTCGCGACGCCAAAATCAAATTCAGTAGTTCCAAGTTCGTGACGGACGCTGCCAGCGTCCGTCAATAAATCCCGGCAATGGTTTACGCCGACGCTAGCAGCGTCGGCCACGATGATGCGAACTTGGAACTACTGAAATTTGAAGTCCTGGCCCCTGACCAGTGAATCGCAACCACTCGCTGGCGCGTCGTGCTAACGGCCGAGGAGGACGGCTTTGGTGGGGTCGTTTTTCCAGGGGAACTTGGCGGCGAAGTCGGCGGGGGAGTAGGTCTGCTGGTGGCCCTCTTTGGTGAGGGCCACATAGACGATGTGCTGTTCGATGCCGGGGCTGCCTCGGTAGTGGCCGTCGGCGCTGATGCAGACGTGGTGCCCGCCGACGATGTGGGGATACCCGCGACGAGCGCAGTCGTACTCACGCTGGCATTCGGACGCTAGCGATGGTGAACCAGTCGCTGAATAATGCTCCGCGTTCTGTTCCCGACTGGCAGGAGTGCCGCGAATGTCCGACGTTCGTACGATCCGCGTCTTCATCGCCTCGCCGGGGGATTTGGCGGTGGAGCGGGCGGCGTTCCAGCAGGTGCTGGAGGAACTCAACGCCGGCTTCGGCGACGCGCTGGACATCAAGTTCGAGCCGCTCGGTGGGGAGGACACGTTGGCCTCGACGGGGCGGCGGTCGCAGGAGGTGATCAATCGGGAGATTGACCGCTGCGACGTGTTCATTCTGGCGATGCACCGCCAGTGGGGGCAGGCGGCTCCGGACGCTCAGCCGTACTCGTCGTACACGGAAGAAGAGTTTCACCGCGCGTTCGCCCGTTGGCAGAAGAAGCGGCGAGGGAAACCGCAGGCCCCGGAGATCTTTTGTAGGGTGGGTCGA
>SXGT01180651.1_pt1 | contig 15857 bp, 11 predicted proteins | sample 3176221 | NCBI WGS metagenome assembly SXGT01 (sample SAMN11356862, study PRJNA531348) | freshwater metagenome | isolation source: freshwater sample F1-120 | place: China: Fuxian Lake, Yuxi | collected 2017-12-25
CGGCCCAGCCGGACACGGCGGCCCAGCCAGACACGGCGCCGCCAACGGACGCGGCGACCCCGCCGGAGGCCGAGGCCAGCGTGCCCCCGGCCGACGCGAGCCCGGACGCCGAGGGAGGCCCCCCGGGCGCCGGCCCGCACGCGCGCGCTCAGACGCTCACCCCGGTCGAGTCGTTCACCGCGCACGCGTGCGCGGGTGTGAACGGAGCCTGGTCCGGCATGGTGCAGTACACCGAAATCGGAGGTGGATCGGGCTCGGCGCCCATCGCGTGGGACTTCGCCGGCGGCACGACCGCGCCGCTGTCGTGGACCATCAACGTCGTGGGCGGGCTGGGTGGCACCATGGTCGTCACCGAGACCTTGACCCTGGTCTCGGGGCCCTTCGGGCAGGAGATCCAGACGTCCGGCTCGTACGTGAGGACCTACGGGCTCGGTGTCCCTCCCGTGAGCGGAGTTCGAGACGAGGAGTACCCCGTGGAGCGGGGGACCTTCCGCCCGGCCTGCCCCTGAGGCTACGGCTTCTTGCCGGCCAGTGCCGCGCCCCGGAGCTCCGCGCGCTCCCACATGCGCAGGTAGCCCTCCGCCGAGCGAAACAGAGGCTCGAGATCGGCGTCGCTCACCCCCATACGCCGGGCGTCCTCGATGAGCTCGGGCATGAGACCGATGTGGACCATGCCCTCGGAGTTGAACTCCACGGCGCGGTTTCCGAGCCTCGGCGCGCTGAACGTGACGTCGCCGCCGTACGAGGTGAAGGGGTACGTGACGGGGTTCGTTTGGAGCGTCGAGCAGCGGCTCTCTTTGCCGAAGCGTGGCCCCGGGATGCCCGCAAGGCCGTTGAGATCGAAGCCAAAGCCCTGGGCTCGGTAGCCGCCTGCGGCGGCCACGGCGTCGAACTTGGCGCGGAGGGACGCGGAGACCGAGCCCGGCTTGTCGCTGCACCGCGGGATCCCGAGGGTCGAAATGCCCCCGAGCGAATAGAGCTTTCCGTTCGCGTTGCTGCCGTGCGTTCCGGCGGCGGGGTAGTCATTGGCGACGAGCATTTCCAGGGCGCGCGCGTAGGAGCGCCGCGGGAGGTGGTCGATCTCGATGATCATCCCTCGCTGCATCAGCTCCGTGATGAGCATCTCGCCGAGCGGGGTGAGGCCGGTCTTTTGGCAGTGCTCGCCGACGAGCGGCGGCTGGCTGAGCGCGTCGATGTAAGGCGCAAGCACCGAGGCCGGGGATTTCGAGAGCTTGCTGAAGTCGAGCGGCGGGGGCGAGTCATAGACGTCGCGCGGTTTGTTGAGGCCCCCGTAGGTGACGTCGCCGTGATCGAACGGCGCGGGCACCGAGAGATCGCAGTCCTTCGTGAAGTTGGAGTAGTGCCCGCTGTTGAGGACACCGCCCATCTCGAGGAACCCGCGCGAGCCGTCGCCCGCCGAGAAGGCGTTGTCGAATTTGTGCACCGGAAAGAGGATGCGCACGCCCCGCGCGTGGAAATGGGCGAGTTTTTCGCGCACCTTCGCGGCGTCGCACGCGGGGAAGCCCGGGCGCGGGACGAGGAAGCAATCGAAGAGGTTCGACGTCTCGATGCCGAGCATCACGGCGAGCTTGCCCCCGGAGATCACCTGGCGGGCCGCCGCGGGTGACGTGACGACACGGAACCATCCGCGACCGGGCCCCCCGGATTGAGCGTCGATGTAGCGTTCGAGCGCGTAGGTTTCATCGATCTCGCGCTCGGCCGACACCATCTCGTTGCACGAGAAGCGGGGCTGCTGCGACTTCATGCCCGTCGCGAGCTCGCAGAGGACCTGGTTGCTGGTGGCGTGCTGGACGAGGAGCCGCAGGCCGCCGAGGTACGCGCGCTCGATCCAGCGGTAATACTGCGCTTGATGCGTCGAGCTGCGCGTGCGGCGGGGCCAGTCCGTGAAGTCGGGGTAGCCGGCGGTCGCGTGATCGAACCGGTTGGTGTCGCCGGTGATCAGCGTGGCCGCGCCGGACTCGAGGCTGAACGAGGAGCCCTCGTAGAAATACCCGATCACGTCCTTGCGGCCCCCTTCGCCGTGAAACGGGGAGCAATCGGGCAGCGCGTGCTCGACGCCGAGGCGGTGGAACGGCGCCCCGTGAAAGACGCCCCCACCCCCGAACCCGAAGTTCGTGAAGAGGTGGGAGTGGGCGTCCACGACGCCGTACAGCGCGCCGTCGTCGAAGCGCGTCTTCTTCACGGCCCCCGAGGCGTCGATGGAGAGCTCGGGGAACTCGGAGCACCCGCTGCTCTCTTCGAGCGCGACCTCCGCGGCGCCCGCCTCGCTGGTCGCGAGCCCGCTCGCGGCGAGGTACGCGCCGGTCGCCCGGTTCTTGAGGCGAAACCGCGCGGCGCTGGTCGGAGACGCCTCCAGGATCCACTCCGCGGGCGAGACGTACTTGTCGTCGTTCAGCAGCGTGTCGGAGAGCAAGGTCGCCGTTCGCAGGGTCGAGCTCCCGTCCGCGACCAGGTAGGCCCCGCCCACGTCGCGCAGCAGATACGTCCCGATGTCGGTCGCGCGAAACCGAAACCGCGCGGCGCCTGGAGCAGAGCACCCGCGAAACTCGAAGCTCTTGCCGTCGCCACCAGGCACGAGGGAGAGCGCGCTCTGCCCTGGCACCGACACGGTGAGACAGGCGTTGGCCAGGGCGTCGACGGCGTACGTTCGGGGCTCGGGCCCGGGGCACGCCTGCTCGTCGTCCGCGCAACCCGGGAGGATCGCGCTCGCGGCCACCAGGAGGCCGACGCAAAGGCGCCGTCCGCGATGTGGGCTTCGTGCCGCGGAGCGCGTCGCGCCAGAGTTGAGTTGCGACATCAAGGCAGTCTGCCACCGGCTCGAGGAAGAGAGCAACCGTCGTCCATGGATACACCCTACCAACCGGAGGCCCGTACAGCGCTCGAGCCGCGAGCTGGCCCTCGCCGATGCTGCTCCACGGCACCTGAAACGAGCGTCGGGCGGGTGGGCGCGCCTACTTTGTGGGTCCCCATCATCCCTTCCCCCTGTTCCCGTGCCCGCGTGCGCCGCGGCTTGATTCCCCGGTGCCCCAGGCTAGGCTGAACTCGCAAAAAAGAAGCGCCATCCGTAGGACAGACCGACCATGCCACGGCCACGAACCTAAAGGAAGAAGACCATGGACCTCTACCGCGCCGACAAGAGAACCCTCAAGAAGATGCAGGATGATTTCCCGAGGGGGTTCGAGGCGTGGGTCCCCCTGACCGCCGCTCAAGCGAGGAAATTCGTCAGCCTCTGCCTGGGCTCCAGCGACACGGACGGATTGCCGTTGAACCTCGTCTCGCAATACAAGGACAAGAACAATTTCCGCCAGCTCGGCGATTTTTCGACGTTCATCAAATACAATAAAGATCAGTCGACGGTGTGGATCTCCACGGCCATCAACACGGAGTGCGGGGGGCAGAGCGGCGGCGCCACCAGATACAAGTTCACATTTGCCCTCAACGAGTTCAGCGTCGTCAACAAGAAGCTGGTGCCCCTGGTGGGAGGCAGGAAGAGCGCCTTGAAGCCGACGCTGCTGCTCGATGGCGCGGGCATCGCGGACTCCAACTTCATCGCGATCAATCACGGCCCGCTGGACGACGCCGAGGTCTCGTTCTTGACGACCATCCCGCTGGACAAGATCACGGGGACCCTCTAGAGCACCAATCCGGTTGAAGGACCGAGGATTCAATAGGATCTGGTGCTCTGGCACCGGAGATCACCGCGAGGGAGCGAGACATGCTGGAAGTACCCCTTCATCAGACCCCAGCGGATGTCGCCATGAACCTCCGGCTGGGCCAGAGCGCCCGTAGCAGGCTCTCGTGGACCTTCGAGCGCCTGACCAGCTGCTTCCGGCTCTGGCTCCTCAACAACGACGAGTCGGGCAGCATGGAGAACCAGCTCCACCAGAACGCCACGGCCTTCCACAAGGTGGCCTCCATGCTGGGGGAGCGCGCCGACGCCATCGTCGTCCATGGCTTCGGCTACGACAGCCTCTACCAGATCTTCGCCACGCCCTCGCTGGTGCCTCTGTTCAGGAAGATCCTCACCGAGGGCAAGCTCAAAGGCGAGGTGGTCGAGGTCGCCGGCTCCGCCCACGCCGCCCAGCTCACGAGGAACTACCTCAAGGCCCGCACCACCCACGGCACCACCTGCCCCACCTCCCACCCCAGGTTCCTCGAGAGGCTGGCCACGGCGCTCGACGCGCTCGAGGGCACCGTCGAGCTGGTGGTGGTCAACACCTCGGACGGAGGCTTCGACAAGGCCACTCCCCAGCAGCAGATCCAGGAGCAGATGACCAGGATCACCACCCGCTGCCGCTGCAAGCTGGTGGCGAACGTGCTCGTCGGCAGCTCGGGGAGCCCCTCGGCCCTCCACTTCTTCACGGGCGACGCCGACGCCTTCGACGCGCGCATCCTGCTCTCGACCGTCAAGCCCTCCGAGGGAGTGCTCCTGCTCGATAGCCTCGACGCCAAGAGCCTCTCGCTGGAAGAGGGCTCCGGCGAGGAGCGGATCACCCTTCAGCCCTCCACTCCCTTCTGGGCATTCAGGAGAGAGGCCGAGGAGCTCCTCGTCTACTGGCCCGAGGGGGCCGCGCCCCTCGCGGAGGTCACTGTGCGGCGCTACCAGCCGCAGCCAGGTGGGCGCGAGGTCATCATGGCCGCGAGGGCGGCGCTCCGGCCCTCCAAGGTGAGGATCGATCACGAGGCCAGGGAGATCTTCGCCCTCATCTCCAGGTGCTTCTCGGACAACCCTTACCTGAGGGACGAGTCTCGCGACGCCCTCAACCAGATGATCGCCCCGCTGGAGAAGCTCCTTGGAACCAGGACCGAGCTTGTCCAGATGCTCACCGCGTCGCCCGAGGAGCAGGAGCTCCTCCAGACCTTCAAGCAGCGCCTTTCGGACAACCTCCGCGGTATCCAGGCCGCGCGGGAGGCGGGGCTCTCGCCTCGGGAGCTGAGCGCCAGGATCAACACCCTGAACAACGCCCGCCGCTTCCTCAAGGACGGCCTGCGCCTGGCCCAGGAGAACCTGGAGCAGGGCATGGTGGAGCGAGAGCTGACCTTCCTGCAAAGCCAACCCAACCACTGGGCGGTCTGGCTACAGCCGGCCCTCGACGAGCTCCGCCAGCAGCTCTCGCTCACCCAGAAGGACCCTGGGAGCGCGATGCAGCACCTGTCCACCCGCGTCCGCACCAAGAAGTCCCGGGAGGACGGGCAGACCCGCGCCGTGGACAGGCACGTGGAGGCGCTGCTGGCGCGCTCGCGGTCCCGCCACGACAGCGCCGACCGGGCCATGGATCCGGGCGATGGCGCCCCGCTCGATCAGCCAGGGATCTGGCTCAAGCGGCGCTGCCCCATCACTGGCCTCCCCCTGACCCAGGGGCTCTCGGCCCTGCCCTTCGTGACCGACCGCTCGGACATCACCTCGGGCAACGTGGCCTGCGGAGGCCAGAACGTCGACCGCCTTCCCGTGGAGAGCGACGCCATGCTCTCGCTCGAGGCCGTGCGCGCCCTGATGTGGGGGCCCAGCGGCCAGATGGCCTCGCCCTTCTGCACCTCGAGGGGGGTCTACAACGCGGCCATCCCCGTGCTCCTCGGGCCTGCCACGCCCAGGGCGCTGCGCGATCTCCAGAAGGCCATAGGCTGGCTATGCACGGGCACCTCGGCCTTCGAACCCGCCATGGCCGAGGCCATCCCCGCAGCGCTGGGCCCGGTCCTTGGACGGCTCGAGACCGAGGACGCAGACAGCGGGGGAGGCCAGGTGGCCAGCGCCGACGAGCAGGCCCACGCGCTCCTCCGCACCGCGGCCCTGTTCGAGCACCTGCGCTCTTACCCCTATGTCGCCAGGACGGCGGTGCTCGACGAGTCTGCCCAGCGCCAGCCCCTGCCGGACGTGTGGGCGCTCAGCCTGATGGATGGTTCGGACACAGCCTGCCTCCAGAACTCCGGGTGCCTCTCCAGCGTCCTGGCCAAGGCGGTGGTGGCGAGCACCCTCGAGCTGGAGCCGGTGGTGAGAGGGATGTTCTCCTGGGCCTGCCGCAACATCGCCCGCTCGGTGCTGGGCAACACCTCACCCGACGGCCGGGGGGGCGTCGAGGGGATACGCCGGCTAGCGGCGCTGCTCAGCCACGACATCGAGCTGGCGGGCTACTCGGCTTCGGTGCTCTCGCCTGCGGCGCGAGGCGAAGCTCCCGCGGCGCCTCGCGGTGGCAGAGGCAGCTTCGACGGACAGACCCTGGCCAGGCTCCTGGGCCCGGAGCTCCTGTCCTTGTGGAGCGACCGGAGCGGCGAGCGGGCCCCAGGCCCGGAGGACTTCGTCGAGACCTTGAACGCCTGGATCAGCGGCCTGGCCCCTGACCGGGTGATGTATGTCCTGGATCGCCTGGGAGGGGTGCTGGAGCGCTTTGACCAGATGGAGCGCCAGGCGCCAGGCAACCCAGGCCCGGCGCCAGGCCCTGTTGCCCCCACGGCCCAGGCCGTGAGGGTCGAGAGGGTGACCCATCAACAGTTCAACCTGCTGGCACTGGAGTCGCTCAGCCCGGTTCGCTTCTCCACGCCTGTCCCGGGCCTGGCCGACGAGAACCTGGAGATGCGTCGGATCCTGAAGTTCGGGGAGTGCACCTGGATCCCTCCTCGCGACGCGCGCATGCCCTTCGGGCAGGTGAACCCCAGCGCCCGGCGCTTCCTGAACGAGCACTCGGCCATGATCCCGGTGCGCGCCCTCCTTCGCCTCAACGCCGCCGACTGCCTTGGCCTCTCCCGGCTCAAGGCGCTCCGCCAGAGCCCGGAGGCCCCGGCCTTCCCCAGGGTGGACGATGTCCTGGGCGAGCTCGCCCGGCTCCTTGGAGGGATGGACCAGGTGCTGCTGCTGGCCTTTCGCGCCTTTGCCTTCGTCGTCGTCGAGGCCAATGGCTATGCCGACAAGCGCTGGGCGGAGACCCCTCTACGCGCTGCGCATGTGGCCGAGGTGTCACGTATTTTGGGGCTCTCCCCGGACAGCGGAGAGGGCACGCCTGCTCATCACGGCCCGAGGCCCCTCGTGATCCCTCCGGCCACCGGGCCCAGCTGGCCCAAGATGGTCGGCAAGGGATACCTGCCCAAGAGCCGGCGGGTGGGCCCGGACGGCGAGCTCCAGGGACCGCCGGTCCGCCTCGATCGTGAATTGAACAAGCTCCCTGACAAGGAGCTCTGTCAGAAGGGCTGCGCCGCGATCATCTCCGACCTGGAGGGCGAGGGGCAGGTGATCATCGCCGCGCTGCACCGGGAGGCCAGGGCTGTCCTGGGGGGGTATCCACGGGATCTTCGAGGGCTGCCCGAGGCCGAGCTCAAACGCATCTTGAAAGAGGAGCTCGTGCCGGCTCTGGCCGGCAAGGTCAAGGGCGATCCCGAGCACCCTGCGTACTTCAGCGACTGCGCGCTGGTCCTGAAGGCGATGGTGGCCCTGGGCGAGGACACCAGGACCTTCCGCGCCGAGGAGCCCGATCCCTTCCTCCACATGGAGGCCAGGCAGCTACGGGCCAACGCGCGCTGATTCTCCTCGCGCCGCCCCCAGTCAAGGACATGGGTCCTGGGCCCTGGGCCCTGGGCAGGACACATGCTTGACACAAATGTTAAGTTTGCCACAGTGGTTCGGTGCTTCCGCTCCCACCCTTCACATCCGACGGAGTGCTTCCATCCGGGGACTACGAGCCCACCCTCGACGAGCTGAGCGCGTCGTCCCTGGTGACGGGCAACGGCGTCGATTCGGCGACCTGGGACAGGCGCTGGCGCGCTTCCCTCGTCCGGAACCTCGCGATTCTCGTCGGTCAACTACGGCGGGTCGGCGTCCGCGAGATTTTCATCGACGGCTCGTTCGTGGAGGACAAGGATCATCCGAACGACATCGACGGCTACTTCGTCTGCGACCTGCAGCGACTCGCCAGCGGCGAGCTCCAACGCGAGCTCAACCAGCTCGACGCCTACAAGGCATGGACCTGGGACCCTCGAGAGCGCCGTCCCTTCCGCGGCTATCCAAAGAAGCAGCTCCCGCTATGGCACCGGTACCGCGTCGAGCTCTACCCGCATCATGGCCAGCCATCTGGAATCCGCGACAGCTTCGGCAATGAGCTCGAATTTCCTTCAGCGTTCCGCCTCTCGCGCAGAGACGGCAAGCCCAAAGGGATCGTCAGGATTGGAGGGATGATATGATCCGTGACGAGTCCCTCCGAGCCGCCCCGGACAGGACCTCGGAGAAATAGGGCCAGAAGCCCGGAGATGCCCGCGACTGGAGTGCCGACCGGAAAGTCAGCGGAGCGCTCTCCTTGGCCTGCTTTCTCCCTGTAAATCACGGGGAGAAGTGAGGCAAGGAGGACTGATTTTCCCAGACTTCGACCATCCTCAAGAATTGAAGGTCGGCTCTCTAGAAGGACCCGCCGCACCTCACCGGGACGACCTGCCCGAGATCTGCTCTCGCAGCTTCCTCGCCTGGGCGTGCTTGGGGTCGGCCTCAAGCGCGAGCAGGACCATCTCGTGCGCCCTGGCCTTGTCTCCCTGTCGCAAGAGCACGTCGGCCAGATGGCAATGGATATCGGCCTTGCTGATGCCGGAGTCGGCGTCGAGCGGGAGGAGCAGCAAGGCCCGGAGTGCTTTTTCCGCGCGAGGTAGATCCCCCTTGCGGAGGAGGCACAGGGCGAGATCCCTAGATGAGGCCACGAGGGTCGGGGCGATCGAGGAGGCTTTTTCGTACTCCCCCAGAGCCTGGTCCCGGTTGCCCAGCGCCTCGTGGAGCTGGCCACAGCGGTGGTGGAGCTCCGCCACCTCCGGGCCTCGCCTGGAGCCGGCCGAGGCCAGGCGCCCCTGGATGTCCAGGAGCTCGTTCCAGAGATCCACCTTGCGCCGACCCGCGTCGACGGAACGCCCTGCGCGAGGGGCCGCCGGGCTGGCAGGGCGGGCCACGGCCGCCCGGACGGCCGAGATCAGGCCCAGCTCTCGCCGGAGGGCGGCGACGGCCGAGGCGCCCACGACGCTCAGCGAGAGGGGGCGCCATTCGTGCTCGGCGAGGAGGCCGCCGGCGGGCTCGGGGCTCGCGCCGATACGGAGGTTGTCGAAGGTCCCGACCCTCATGCTGCTGGCGTCGATCTGGGTGACCACCGTGGACGGGCCCGCGTCGCCCCGCGCCACCGCGAAGGACGCCGCGGAGGAGCGCAAGGAGATCTCCTCGCCGCGCATGTCGATCGTGGTCAGGAGGACATGGAGCTGGTGCTGACCCGCGAGCGAGGGCTGGAGGGTGATGGAGAGCTCGTCCGAGAGGCCTGGCCCCAGCGCCTTGCTGGAGCGCTCTGCGGGCTGCGCCAGGGCGCTGGAGGCGCACTCCAGGCGCACCGCCTTGAGGGCCCGCTGCCCCTCGTTGCAAACCCGTAGGCGAAGCAGGCACTGAGCGCCGGCGGTGAAGTGGCGCATGCTCGCGGCGTCCAGGTGCAGGCTCACCGGAGGAGGGGCGGCGGGGCGTGGCTGTAGCTCGGCCAGCAGGCGCTGGTGCGTCGCGGGGTGGATACCCAGCTCCCCTCGGAGCACCGAGAGCTCCTGCTCGGCCCAGTCCGGGAGAGCGCCGTCCGACAGGAAGGTGGCCATGGCCTCGCGGTAGGACGCCTGCGCCCCCGGGCTCTCGGAGGGCGCCTGGCAGGGCTCACCGCACTGGCCGCAGAACCGCTCGAGGGGCGAGAGCGAGGCCTCGCAACGTGTACATTGCATGGCCCGATCTTACTGGCCGGCGATGACTTTGTTGATATCGATCTGGGCGAGTGCAGCGCGCATGAAACCCTCGAGCAAAGGGGGCCTGCCCGGAGGCGCGCGGCTCGACCTTGCCTCCGGCATTGCCGAGCTTGCCGCGTTGGGCGGGCTTCTGGGCATGCCGCCGCCGGTGTAGCCTCTCGGCGCTCCGGCTCCGGGCGGCCACCGGGAGCGCTCTGCAGCCACGGGGACTTGCGGAGCCTGAGCGAGGCTTGACATGGGAGACGGTTTCGTCATTTCATGCGAGTTATGGCAAAGTTCACGATTACGCACGAGATCAACTGCAACGCCGACACCTTCTGGAAGGTATTCTTCGACCGGAACTTCAACGAGAACCTCTACAAGGAGTCGCTCGGCTACGTGGAGTTCACCATCACCGAACAGCGCGAGACAGACAGCGAAATCATCCGCCAGGCACTCGCGAAGCCTAAGATGGATTTCCCCGGCCCGGTCGCGAAGCTGTTCGGCTCCGGGTATCGCTGCACGGAAGTGAGCAGGCTCGCCAAGTCGACGAAGGTGTGGAAAGTCAAATTGACGCCGAGCACCATGGCAGACAAGATTCGCGAGGAGGGCTCGATGAGGCTCGAGCCGATCGGCGACAGCAAGGTGCGTCGAATCGCTAATATCGAGATCGAGGCCAAAATTTTCGGTGTCGGCGGGCTCATAGAGAGCACGATGGAGAAGACCCGCCGCGCAGAGTGGGACCAAAGTGCCTCCTACATGAACGCGTGGATTGCTGCCGGAAATGCAGGATGACTATTTCCCTGTCGTATCCGCGAAGAGGGCGCCCAGCCCCAGGGAGATCCCCCCGTAGAGGGCCGTCGTCTCCCTGAAGGCTCCTCCGGGGAGCAGCTGGTCGCCGTGTAGCCACGAGAGATCGGCGCAGACGACGCCCAGGCTCAGGCCGCAGAGGCGGCCCCGGAGCTGAGAGGCCGGGGTCCGGGGCGAGGACCTGGCCTCCACGCGCAGGAACTCCACGTCCAGGCGAAGGCCCGAATACGGAGCGAGCTCCCTCGCCGCTCCGGGGAAATACCGGAGGCCCGCCGTGACAAAGCCACCCCAGCCAAGCGACGCGTCCAGGGTGCGGGTGCCCTGCGCCCCCATGTTGAGGCGGCCGGTGAGGACAGGAGCCGCCGTACCTCCCAGCTCCAAGAACACCTCGTTCCCCATGAGCTGATACCCAAGTTGACCCTGGGGTAGCTGGATAAAGGAGCTGAGGAGCCTGTCATGGCCCTCGTATCGAAAAGCGAAGGCGCCCCGGGCGATAGGCCCGTGGCGCTCTCCCGGAGGAGCTCTCAGCCCGAAGGCGAACACCCCCGCGACCTCACCCTGGAGACCGTCCCCTCCTCCTCCCAGGGCCAGGCTCATGCTCGCCCGGTGGTTCTGAAGACCCGACTGCCTGATCCAGTCCTCGGCAAAGCCGATCGTCCCGTTGAAGAGAGGATCCCCCTTGCTCCCCGGGATACCCGTTGCCCCGACACGCCCGTGGATCTCCAGGAAGATCCAGTTTAGCTCTGGCTCTGGCTTCGAGGGATCCTTCGCCGGAGCCGCGGCCGCGGCGGGCACGAGGGGCTCCCTCACGATCGGCAAGGAGGGGGTGTTCGCGACGATGGGCGGAGGAGAGCGCGGAGCCTGCCCCCAGGCCGGGGAGGCCCGGAGGAGGAAGAGCGCGGAGCCAGCGGCCCACCTCGAGGTTCGCCTGGCAAGATCAGGGCTCACGCCGGACAGGATATCCCGAGGGCTCATGATGACGTTAGAGTGTCTGGTGGAGCCCGAGACCCATGTCCAGAACCTTTCGAGTGTCCGCTGTCGACGAGTCGCGCACGAGGCTGCCCACCACGACCGAGCAGGACGCCCTCCGCGCCCTGCTCGGCTGCGAGGTGGAGGCCTGCTCTAGCCCTCTGCCGCTCGTGGCCGACGTCGTCCACAACGGCCTCCTCCAGGCCATCCACCTGGCCTTCGAGCACCACCTTCCCCTGGTGCTGTCGCCCGACGCCCTGTGGCTCGCCATCGCCCAGGGCTTCGCCGCCCACGTGAACGCCAACGCGCCCCGGCTCCGCCACAGGTTCGTGAAGCACGAGGGGAAGGCCCGCATCGTGATCCGCAGGGACGACTTCGTGAAGGGCTCGCCTCGCAACGCCTGGCCCGAGGTCTTTTCCCAGTTCTCGGACGCGATCCGTGCCCATATCGGGAAGACCCGGGATCTGCTCGTCTGCGACTTCTCGACGACGGGGCCCCTGGAGCGCGCCTGCTCCGAGATCGCGCTGCTGGATACGGTATCTCAATATTTCGAGTATACGGTCATATCCCTCTGTGGAATACCGACGATCACCCTCGAAGGCACCCCCGAGGACTGGCGCTCGGTGCGCGCCAGGGCCCTGGCCCTCTCGGAGTTCGATTGCCAGTTCTGGACCGATGGGCTCGTCCCCGTGCTCGACGCCTTCGTGGCCGCCTCGGAGGGCCAGGAGGACGCGGAGTTCTGGCGCTCCATCTACAAGCTCGATAGCTCCTCGGGAGGCCCTTACGTGACCGGCTGGGTCAACGTGCTCTTTCCCTACCTGAGAGATGGCCAGAGCTCCGCGGGCCGCCAGCGGCGCAACGAGAAGATCACGGGCTGGAGAGAGAGCATGAAGCGCCCCTTCGGGGGAGTTCGTCCCGACACCTTTCCCTCCGGCCTCTCCAAGGCGCCCTTCCGCTGGGAATGGCCCTCACACGGGGTCAGCTATGCCATGGAGTTTGCAGGAGGCTTTGCCGGTGTCCACCAGGATCCGGCGACGCTGGCGGTGCGGCCTGCGCTGGGCTGGGCCGTACTCGAGGCCGATCAGCCCATAAAGCCCATTCGCCAGGGAGCCCCGTGATTCGAGATCCGGAGAGCTACTGGATGAGGCGAAACTCCACCCGGCGGTTCTTGGCCCGCCCGACGTCGGTGTCGTTGGAGGCGACGGGCTTGGAAGGGCCGAAGCCCACCGCCTCGAAGCGGCTCTCGGGGAGGCCGTGCTTGACGAGCCAGGCCATCACGGACTCCGCCCTCTTGCGCGACAGGTTGGTGTTCGCCTCGGCCTTTCCCGCGTTGTCCGTGTGGCCAGAGATCTCCACCCGGACATCGGGGTTCTTCTTGAAGACGTCGACAGCCTTCCTGAGGAGTTCGAAGGACTTGGGATCGAGCTCGGCCGAGCTCGGCTTGAAGACCACGCCCTCGATCACGCCGGTCAACTCGGCCACGGCCGCCGGGATCTCGTCCGGGCAGCCATCGCTGTCGAGGTAGCTGTTCTTGGTCTCTGGCTCCTTGGGGCAGCGGTCCGACTCGTCGGGGATGCCGTCGTCGTCGCTGTCCTTCGGGGTCGTGTTGACGACCACGACCGGCGGGGTGGGGCACCCCCCATTGGAGGCCGGCCCCCCCTCGAGGACGCAGCGATCCTGGCTGTCCTCGACCCCGTCCGCGTCGCTGTCCGGCGGGCGTAGCTGCTGCATCCACTCCGGCGTGGCCGTGAACGCCGACCTGCAGGTCCCCCCGCTGAGCCCGTTCTCGACCTGGCCGCAGACAGCGACGCAGGCGACGTCATCGGGCTGCGCGGTGTAGACGTTGTTCCACGTGGTCGCGCCGCTCCCCCCGTTGACCTGGCAGGTGCACGAGCACGAGCCCGAGAGCTTCCTCTTGGGTGCCTCGGCCGGGGTCGCCGGCTCGCAGCCAGCGATCAGAGCGATAAAAGCGAGAGAGACAACGGGCCTGCTTGCGTTCATGAACCTTCCTCCTGACCGCTCCGGGATCTTCCAAGCTATCTTCAACCGAACCCGCACGGCAAGCGTCTCCGGACTACGCTCTGGCAGCGCCCCCGGCGACCGTCATCCTCTCGACCCGGATGGTGGGCGCCGCGATCGAGGTGCGAAGATCCAGATCGGAGCCCACGGCGTCGATCCTCTTCCAGAGCTCGTCCACGTTGAGCGAGATGGTGACCTCGCTCACCGGGAAGGTGAGCTCCCCCTCCTCGATCCAGAAGCCGCTCGCGCCCCTCGAGAAATCGCCGGTCACGGCGTTGAAGCCAAAGCCCATCATGTCCAGGACGTAGAGGCCCCTCTTGGTGCCCTTGACGATGGCGGCGGCCGCGTCCTCGCCGGGCTGGAGGATGAAGTTCGAAGTGCTGCCGGAGACCCCCGCAGAGCCTCCCCTCGAGGCGCTCCCCGTGCTCTTGCGCCCCAGCTTTCGGGCCGAGTAGCTGTCGCACAGGTAGGTGCGGAGGATCCCCTCCTCGACGACCACGTTCCTGCGGCTCGCGAGGCCCTCGCCGTCGAAGGGCCTCGAGCCGGGGGCCCTGGGGATCAGAGGATCGTCGACCACCGTGATCAGAGGGCTGGCCACCCGCGTGCCCTCTCGGCCCACCAGGTAGCTGGATTTACGCCAGATCGAGCCCCCCATCACGCAGCCCGCCAGGAGGCCGAGGATGGCGCGGGCCGCGTCCGGATCGAAGACGACGGGGACCTCGCAGGTGGGCACGGTGCGCGCTCCCAGCTTGCGCAGCGTGCGGCGAGCGGCCTCCTTGCCCACGGCCACCTCGTCCTCGAGCTCGGACATGTGGCGCTTGGCGGTCCAGTGGTAGCCGCGGCGCTTCTTGCCGCCCTCGTCCTCGGCGATGGGGACCACGCTGAGCGACTGGTACGAGCCCTTCTGCGTGGCCCGGAACCCGCTGGACAGCACCATGGCCGCCCCGCCCGCGGTGCGGCCGAAGCTGGCCCCCTCGCTGTTGGTGAGGCGAGGATCGTAGTCGAGCGCCGCCTTCTCGGCGCGCCCCGCGATCCCCAGGGCCTGCGCGGCGTCGACCGCCCCGCCCTCGGGATCGTAAAGATCGAGGTCCGGCGCGGCGCCAGGATCGGAGAGATCGTCCGGATCCGCGGGGCCCGCGAAGGGATCTTCCTGGGAGAGCTCGGCCAGCTCCAGGGCGTCGTCCACGAAGCGCTTGAGGCCGGGCTCGGACAGATCGCTCGTCGAGGTGCTCGCGACGCGCTTGCCCTTCATCACGCGGAGGCCCGCCGAGCGGGTCCCTGCCTCCTCGACCAGCTCCGGCTTGCCCAGGCGCACCCTCACCGAGAGCTGCGCTCCGCTCCTGAGGACACACTCGGCCACGGTGGCGCCCCCCTGCTGCGCGGTGGCCACGATCCGGTCACCCAGGGAGAGCAGTTCGTCGAGCTCGCGATCGATGGTGGAAGACATGGCCGCGAGGCTAGCATCCACTCGCGCCCGCGAGAACGCGGGTTAAGGATTCAGAGGGTGGAGAGCAGCTCGGAGATCTCGGGGAGAGGGGCCAGCATCTCGAGGCTCAGGGTGAACACGTCGGCCATGAGGCCGGTGACGCTCCCCAGGCGAGCCCCACGATGCCCGCGCCGCCGACCACGATGCCCGCGGTGCGCCTCGCGTCTCCGGAGGTGTGCGTGGGATGTGAAACTGGGAAGACGACGAGCTTGATCGCAGACTTGCCAGGATCGTGGTAGGGAAGAGTAGAGAGCGACGCGGGGAGCGGGTTCGAACTCCACGTCGACCGTGACCGTCTTTCCGTCCTCGGCGAGAACCTCGTAGCGCTTGGCAGGGAGAGCCCCGGCGGTGACCTGGACGACGTGCTTGCCAGGATCGACGGCCAGCTCGGCGCCGAGCGAGGCGGGTTCGACCGAGACGCCGTCCAGCGACACGGCCCCTCCAGAGGAAGCTCCGGCCAAAAGGGGAATACGCAGATGGGGAATGGCGCTCACCTGGAGTACGGTCTCTGGCGCAGGCGCGGACGGCGCCCCCTTGCAGGAGAAGGGCGTGAGGTGTACCCCCTGAGGCGTCCCCTCATATGATCCCGAAAATTACCCTGCACATCTCATGGTTCGCCACGATCTTGTCGAAGGATGTGATGAGTTTTTCATACCACTCATCACGCATGTTCGGCATGGCCGAAAACCAGTACAGCCCCTGTCGAAACAACGAGAGCGCTCGCTTCTTCCTCGTGTCGGAGCGGAGCGTACGGTCCAGCCCTGTCTCCTCGCTCGCCGCGCCCAGCAGCGTGAGCAGCGCATAGGCAAGAGCTGCCAGGAAAAGCAGTCGATCTCGCCGTCGC
>SXGT01691192.1_pt1 | contig 15853 bp, 22 predicted proteins | sample 3176221 | NCBI WGS metagenome assembly SXGT01 (sample SAMN11356862, study PRJNA531348) | freshwater metagenome | isolation source: freshwater sample F1-120 | place: China: Fuxian Lake, Yuxi | collected 2017-12-25
CATGTTGGCGATCAATTCCTGCGTCATGACCAGGTTGTTCGATGGCAGCCGATCGAGGCTTAGCAGCAGCCAGCGACAGAATTGCTGATCGAGCGAATGATGTCGGTTACATACAGCGGTCTGGGCCATTTGCGTCAGCAGCGCCTGCGTGTAGCGCAGCAACAGGCGCTGCATCGGGCCAGCACGATAGAACTCGTCCTTCAGCAGTTGCCCCTTCAGCCGATAACCGTGGCCGGCACTTTGCACCACGGCCCGGCTGGGGGTGGTTTCCCCGCCCATGAACAGTGAGACACCGACGATACCTTCGTTGCCGGCCACCGCGATTTCTGCCGAGGCGCCGTCTTCCATAACGTACAGCAAAGAGACGATGGCCGTGGAGGGGAAGTACACATGGCGCATCTTGGTCCCTGATTCGTAGAGTACGTGACCGAGCGGCATGGAGATCTCCTCCAGTTCCGGAAACAGTCTTTCGTAATCCGCAGCGGGCAGCGCGGCGAGCAGGTGGTTCTGGCGTGGGTCTTGAGATTTCGGCATGGTCAGTCTTTGTGCCATAGCGTACAGATACTTTTATCCTACCCCACATCAGGCTATTTGCAATGCGCGCTAGCGTACAGAGTAGATCTTGAAAGTTGTAGATCATGTCATGATGCAATTTACGGATCGAGGACGATCATGACGAATACATTGAATGCAAAACAAGTCGGCCTGGCCGTATCTTGCGCACTTGCTTTAGGGCTTGTGTCAGGTGTTGCAAGTGCCCAGATCAGCCCGGCGACAACCGGTTATCTCACGGATCAGCGTGGTGTCGTGGTCAAGAGCGGCCATGGCCTGTGCTGGCGCACGGGTTACTGGACACAAGCCATGGCAATCGCCGAATGCGATCCGGACCTGATGCCCAAGGCCGTGGCGGCATGGGAACCCACCCCGCAAGCGGCGTCGGTCGCCATGGCTCCCGTGGCGCGCGTCGCCGAGCGAACGACTCAGCGTGTGACCTTCGATGCCGATGCCCTCTTCGACTTTGACAAGGCGACGCTGCGACCGGCCGGACGGGCAACGCTGGATGAATTCTCCGACAAGTTGAGCAACATCAGTCTTGAAGGGATCACGGCCATTGGCCATACCGATCGTTTTGGTTCTGAGGCGTACAACCAGCTTCTTTCGGAGCGTCGTGCCGAAGCCGTCAAGTCCTATTTGGTCGGTCGGGGCATCGAGCCTATTCGCATTACGACCGAAGGCAAGGGTGAATCGCAGCCAGTCACGCCCATGGGTCAGTGTCTGGGAGCCAAGAATCCCAAGGTGGTGGCCTGTCTTCAGCCTGATCGGCGTGTCGAAGTCGAAGTGACCGGTCGTCAGGTGAGCACCCGTTAATCGTTCTCTAGTCCATCTGCAGTACAGCCCACATAAAGGAACTTCCATGAACAAGTACAAACTTAAACTTATTGCCGTTGCCATCGGCGTCACATTCAGTGCCGGTGTTATGGCACAAGGCATGTCCAAGGTTGATTATCAGGCTAGCAAAGACCGGATTGCTGCCGAATTCAAGGTCGCTAAGAATGCTTGTAGTGCACTTTCCGGCAACGCCAATGACATCTGCAAGGTCGAAGCAGAAGGCAAGGAAAAGGTTGCAAAGGCGGAACTTGAAGCTGGTTATAAACCGTCGAAGAAATCCCGTTACGAAGTAGATAACGTCAAGGCGGAAGCCGCCTATGAGCTGGCAAAGGAAAAATGCGATGACAAGGCCGGCAACGTCAAGGACGTATGTGTGAAAGAAGCGAAAGCGGCATTGACAGCTGCCAAGGCGGATGCAGAGGTGCAGATGAAGACTGCAGATGCGAATGCCACGGCGAATGAAAAGGTTGCCGGTGCGAGGAAAGATGCGGCGGAAGACAAAAGCGATGCCAGATATTCCACGGCAAAGGAAAAGTGCGATGCCTATGCTGGCGCGGCCAAGGATCGCTGTCTGGACCAGGCGAAAACCGGTTTTGGCAAGTAGCCCGTCATGATGATTGTTTATAAGAGGTAACCCAATGAAAACGACACAAGGATTTACATCAAGCGTGCTTGCTGCCGCGATGCTTTTCGGTCTTGGCGCGTGCAGCGGCATGACTACCCAGGAAAAAAATACCGCCATTGGCGCTGGCGTGGGTGCGGTTGGCGGTGCGGTACTGACGGGAGGGAGTGCCGTAGGCACCGTTGGCGGTGCGGCTGTCGGTGGCGTCATCGGCCACGAAGTCAATAAGTAGTATTCCGGATAAATCAAAAGCCCCAAGCGATTGGGGCTTTTTTTCTGTGCTTCCTTGCCTTGCTTAACGCGCCATTGCGACCAGCTTGTTATCGACCTGCTTGACGCCGCCTACTGCACGCGCCAATGATGCAGCCCGATCACTGTTTTCAGGTGAATCGGTTGAACCACTCAAAGTCACGACACCTTGCACGGTATCCACGCTGATTTGCAGGGTCTTGAGGCCGGGTTCGGCATAGATGGCCGCTTTGACCCGGGTGGTGATCTCGGTATCGTCCAGGGCGACGCTAGCCTGGCTACCTTGGTTCTCAACGTTGGTCACGACCTTGTCGGTGGCCGCACTGATTTTTCTCCCGACGTTGTCGGCTGCTTGTCCCATGCTTTTCCCGGCTGTCTCTGCGGGCCCCGGTTGTTTTTCACATGCCGTTATCCCGATGGCAGCGGCGGTAGCAATAGTGATAAAGCCAATATTCCTCAAGAATTTCATGAGTATTCCTTCACGATAGTAATGAATCACTGCGTGCGGAGAATTCCGGACGACCAACTCATCCTACGCAACAGTGCAAGTCTGTCCGTTCGACACCGTACAGACTGCGCTTACGCGACCTATTAGGCTGGTTCTGCAGTTGCGAACGACTCGAATAAAGAGCGATGTCCTGCCTTACCAACTTCTTCAGGAGACTCAATCATGAAACAACTTAGAAAGTATTTGCCGGCACTGTTTCTAGGTATTACCTTGGTATCAGCTGTCGGTTGTGCAGCTACCCCGAAGCAGGAGGGGACGGGTGAGTACATTGATGACAGTGTGATTACCTCAAAAGTAAAGGCGGCAATCTTTAATGATCCGGAACTGAAAGTTGCCGAGATCAACGTTGAGACTTTCAAGGGGGTCGTCCAGTTGAGTGGCTTCGTCGCCTCGCCTGCTGCGGTGAGCAGGGCAGTTACCGTGGCCCGTAGCGTCGCAGGGGTAAAGTCTGTGAAAAACGATATGCGTGTGAAGTAAGCTGTAGCCCTGCGCAACGGTTCAACACGCGAAATTCATCGCGTGTTGAACTTCTGAGCAAGCTGTTGAAGCTTGACCTGCTGTCTGGCCTCTTCTTTGGCTTGCCGCTCCTGCTCTTCCTTCTGTTGCTGCTCGGCCCGCTTGCGCTCAGCCGCCTTGCGAAAACGCTCTTTGAGGCCGTCGAGTGCCTGCTGTTTCTGCTCCGCTGTAATTTCACCGGCCGGGTTGCCGTCGAGGTCGAAACGGATATCGCTATTGGCCAATGCCTTGAGATAGCGGGTGGAGGCGGTATGTAGTTTCAGCGCCAAGCGCAGTTTCGCCGCATCGACCTCTGGCAGTCGCTCCTTGATTGTCTTGTGGACACCAATGGCCAGAGGCTGGGCGTTGGCAAAAACCGGAAAGGCGGCCGACAGTTGATCCAGAACGGGATTGCTGGGACGACGGGGGGAGGGGCTGGGGGCAGTCATGTGAGGGGGTGGGGTGTTCGTGGTGGTTGGTCGTGTTGATTGGGTGGGATTTTGCCCTCTTTTCGCGTTTATATGTTTGCGAGCCCCGCCGATAAGGTGATTGTGACGAGGAGAATCGCAATGGTCATCGAATCTGTAGAGCTTGTTTCCCTGCCGGGTGTCCCTTCCTACCAGGAGAAAATCTATCGTGCCCATATGGACAGTGGTGAGGAGGTGTTCTTGTTTCAGGCCCATTGGGATGTGCCTTTGCCGCCCGAATCTCTGGTTGGCCTGACGATTGACGAAGCGCGCAAGCAGCGTGTGGAGCGCATGCTTGCCTGTGCCGGTGCGTTCTGATTGCCTCGGGTATGATCTGACGCATCCCGGTTGGGGATGCCGCAGTGAGGTCATCAAGTCATCTCATGTATCGAAACCGATTGAATGCGCAACGACTGGCGGCGGTCTTTCTGGTCGGTTGCCTGTTGTTCAACTATCCCTTGCTGGCGCTTTTCAACAAGGCGACATCAGTGCTGGGCGTGCCTTTGCTGTATGCCTATATTTTCATTGTCTGGCTGGGCATCATTGGCCTGATCGCTCTGATCGTCGAGCGACGACTGGACTGAGATGCTCTCCGGTTGGACTGTCATCCTGGTTTCATTTGCCTATCTGGGCATCCTGTTTGCCATCGCCTGGTGGGCGGATCGACGCGCTGACCAACATCGCTCGCTGATCGACAACTCAACGATCTACGCCTTGTCGTTGGCGGTGTATTGCACGACCTGGACTTTCTACGGCAGCGTCGGGCGTGCCGCAGCGACCGGCATTGGTTTCCTGCCGATCTATCTTGGCCCGACGCTGATGATGGCCCTCGGCTGGTTCATCATCGCCAAGATCATCCGTATTGCCAAGGCCAACCGGATTACCTCGATTGCCGACTTCGTCGCCTCGCGCTATGGCAAGAGCCATCTGCTGGGTGGACTGGTGACGGTGATTGCCGTCGTCGGTGTCATTCCTTACATCGCTCTGCAACTCAAGGCGGTGTCCAACAGTTTTACGATCCTGGCGGCCGCGCCAGAGATTGTCATGCCGGTACACGTCGGCGCGGTGCCGCTGCTGCATGACAGCGCGCTCTACGTGGCCATGATCATGGCCGCCTTCACCATCCTGTTTGGCACGCGCCATCTGGATGCGACCGAGCGTCACGAGGGCATGGTGGCGGCAATCGCCTTCGAGTCGGTGGTGAAGTTGCTGTCCTTCATGGCGGTCGGTCTGTTCGTTGCCTATGGCCTGTTCGATGGCATTGGCGATATCTTTGCCAAGGCGGCCGAGGTGCCTCAGTTGGACCGTCTGATGACGTCGCGTGATACGGCCGCAGGCTATGGCAGTTGGGCCGCGCTGACCTTCCTCTCGATGCTCTCGGTGCTGCTGCTGCCGCGCCAGTTCCAGATCGCCGTCGTAGAGAACGTCAATGTGGCGCACCTCAAGCGTGCGGCCTGGCTGTTTCCCCTTTATTTGTTCTGCATCAATCTGTTTGTGTTGCCGATTGCGCTCGGCGGACTGCTGTATTTCGGCCCGAATAGCGGGGTGGATGCCGACACCTTCGTGCTGACGCTGCCCATGGCTCACCACAACAATGCATTGGCCCTGTTGGCCTACATCGGCAGGCTGTCGGCGGCGACTGGCATGGTGATCGTCGAAACGATTGCCTTGTCCACCATGATCTGCAATGACCTGATCATGCCGCTGCTGCTGCGCCGTGGCTGGTTCGGCCTGCATGAACGCAGCGATTTGTCCGGCCTGCTGCTCAATATCCGACGCTGGGCAATCGTCATCATCCTGATGCTCGGTTATGCGTATTTCCGCCTGGCGGGCGAGGCCTATGCGCTGGTCAGCATCGGCCTGATTTCATTCGCCGCCGTGGCCCAGTTTGCGCCGGTCCTGATTGGCGGTTTGTACTGGAAGGGAGCGACGCGCAGTGGAGCACTGGCGGGCCTCGTGGCAGGCTTCAGTGTGTGGCTCTATACCCTGTTGCTGCCCTCGTTTGCCAAGTCGGGCTGGTTGCCGGCCGATTTCATGAGTGCGGGTCTGTTTGGCATTGAGTTGCTGCGGCCGCAGCAACTGTTTGGCCTGACCGGTCTTGACGAGATCAGCCATTGCCTACTCTGGAGTCTGCTGGCGAACTGCGGTGCGTTCGGGTTCTTCTCCCTGCAGCGTGCGCCGGATGCCCGTGAAGTACGTCAGGCCAGCCTGTTTGTCGATGTCTCCGGCTGGGAGAATGCGGGATCGCTGCCAGGGCGGCTGATTTCGAGTGGTGGAACGACCTTGCAGGTTACGCAATTGCTCGAGGTCACGGGCCGCTTTCTCGGTCAGGCCAAGGCGCAGGGGGCGTTTGAGCGTTATGCCCACCGCCGAGGTCTTCCACTCGCTCAACTGACGGCGGATGCTGCCATGGTTAACTTTGCCGAGCGCGAATTGGCCGGTGCCATCGGTTCCGCATCGGCGCGGGTGATGGTGGCCTCGGTGGTCGATGAGGAACCGCTCGGGCTCGACGAGGTGATGAATATCCTCGATGAAGCCTCACAGGTGCGGGCCTACAGCCGCGAGCTGGAGCAAAAATCACAGGAACTGACGCGCGCGACCGCTGAGTTGCGCGAGGCCAATGCGCAGCTGCGCGAACTGGATCGCCTCAAGGACGATTTCATCTCGACCGTCACCCACGAATTGCGCACACCGCTGACTTCGATTCGTGCGTTTTCGGAAATGCTGCAGGACGATCCGCGCATGGATCTGGCCGACCGTATGCGTTTCCTCAATATTATCGTCAGTGAAACCGAGCGACTGACGCGCCTGATCAATCAGATTCTCGATCTTGCCAAGCTCGAATCCGGCCGCGCCGACTGGACCACGGTGGAGGTCGATCTCGGTCAGGTGATTCATGAGGCCTGTGCGTCCCTGAGCCAGTTGTACAAGGAAAAGGGCGTGGCGCTGACGCTTGAGATGGCCGAGCCCTTGCCGCAAGTAATGGCGGATCGTGATCGCCTGATGCAGGTGATGATCAATCTCCTGTCGAATGCGGTGAAGTTTGTGCCCCAGACGGCCGGGCAGGTAAAAGTCGGCGCTGGCGGGACGGCAAGCGATTTGCGCGTGGAGGTGATTGATAACGGGCCGGGCATCCGGGCCGAAGATCGCGAGATCATCTTCGAGAAGTTCCGCCAGGGCGGACAGGATGTGCTGACCGACAAGCCGCAGGGCACCGGCCTGGGGCTACCGATCAGTCGCCAGATCATCGAGTATTTCGGTGGTCGCCTGTGGCTGGAGGCAGCCGCGGATGAGGGCGGGGCGCATTTTGTGTTCACCTTGCCCCTGCCGACAAGCGATAATGCGACAAAACGAAAAGCGGGAGGAGCCCATGACCAAGAAAATACTGATCGTGGACGATGAGCCAAACATCGTCCTGTCACTCGAATTCATGCTGAAGAAGGAAGGCTTCGAGGTCGCGGTGGCCGGCGATGGCGACGCGGCATTGGCCAAGATTGCGGCGTTCGCGCCGGATCTGGTGCTGCTCGATGTCATGATGCCCCACAAATCCGGCTATGAAGTCTGCCAGACAGTGCGTGCCGACCCGGCGCAAGGCGCGCTGAAGATCATCATGCTGTCGGCCAAAGGACGCGAGACCGAAGTCGCCAAGGGTCTGGCCATGGGCGCGGATGCCTACGTGACCAAGCCGTTCTCGACCAAGGAGCTGGTGGCCCAGGTCAAGGCGCTGCTTGCATGAACGCGAAGGCACGTTTCGTCGTCGCCGTCGTTGTTCTGCTGCTCCTGATGACCGGCCCGTTTCTGCTGACGGCCGGGGTCGTTTATAGCGACCTCAATGAAGAACAACGTCTTTCCTTCATTCAGGCCATGGATCGTTGGCTGCCGATTGGCGGCCTATTCACGATCGTCGCGCTTTTTCTCGGCTTGCAACTCCTGCGCGGGTTGTTCAAACAATATGTGCAGGGCCTGATGGCGATGGCCGAGACCTTGCGCCTGATGCTGGGGGCCAACCGCAACTTTCGGGTAGTGATGGATGGGCCACCCGAAGTGCAGGAGCTGGGGCGCGCGGCCAATGATCTTGCCCAGCAACGCGATGCATTGCTCGATGATGTCGAGGCCCGCATCACCCAGGCCAACGCATCGGTCGAGGAGGAAAAAAATCGTCTCGCGGCGCTGATGTCCGAATTGGCCCTGGGTGTGGTGGTTTGCAATCTGGACGGCCGCATCCTGCTTTACAACAATCGCGCCCGCCTGCAATTCAAGGCGCTGGCCCAGGGGCCAACCTCGATGAGCGGCGGGGCCTTGATCGGCCTCGGGCGTTCGATCTTTTCGATGCTCGAGCGGGCCCAGATTACCCATGCGCTGGACAACATCCGTCAGCGGATCGAGAAGGGTAGCGCAGAGCAGGTCGCCAACTTTATTACCACGACGCGTACCGGCCAGTTGCTGCGTGCGCAGATGGCGCCCGTCCTGAGCGCGGGCGGCACGGAAGAAAGCCCGAGTCAGGTGAACGGCTACGTGCTGACCATCGAGAACATTACCAAGAACTTCGAGCGCGAAACAGAGCGCGACCAGGCCCTGCAATCCCTTACCGATGGTTCGCGCTCATCGCTCGGCAACATTCGCGCGGCGGTCGAAAACCTGATCGATAATCCGGACATGGACCCGGCCTACCGCGAGCGCTTCATCGGCATCATCGACGAGGAAACCGCCCGCATGAGCGAGCGGTTGGCCAAGACGACGACCGAGTTTGCCGACTCGCTCAAGACACGCTGGCCGCTTGAGGATGTGCTGGGCATGGATGTGGTGGTGGCGGCCCAGCGGCGCATCGAAGACAGGCTTCAGATGACTACCCAATCCGAGGCGATCGAAGACAGCCTGTGGATTCGCGCCGACAGCTTTGCACTGATTCAGGCACTGACCTTCCTGGCCTCGCGCCTGCAGGACCACTACGACATCCGCGAGTTGCGCTTCCGTTTGTCGTCGGAAGGTCAAATGGCCTACATCGACCTGATCTGGTCGGGTACGACGGTTTCCTCGGAAACTTTCTACACCTGGGAACTGGAATCGATGAATGTCGGCAGCGACAGCACGCCGCTGACCTTGCGCGATGTCGCTCAGCGTCATGGCGGCGAAATCTGGTACCAGCGCGAGAAGGCCATTCATCGCGCCTATTTCCGTTTTGTGCTGCCCGTTGCGGTGGAACCGCAGGGATCATCGACCGAGTCAGCACCTGCCTTGCGGGGCGACAGCCGGCCGGAGTATTACGACTTTAACCTGTTCAATTTCAGCGATTCGCGCATCGACCTCGATCGCAAGCTGACCGAGGTTGCTTATTCGGTGTTCGATACCGAAACCACCGGGCTACAACCGTCCGAGGGGGATGAAATCATCCAGATCGGTGCGGTGCGGGCGATCAATGGCCGCTTGCTGCGTCAGGAAGTCGTGGATCAGATCATTGATCCGCGCATTCCGCTCAAGCCGGCAGGCATCCCGATCCACGGCATTACCGAGGACATGGTGCGCGGCCAGCCGACCATCGATGTCGTGCTGCCGGTCTTTCACGAGTTCTGCAATGACACAGTGCTGGTGGCCCACAACGCCGCCTTTGACATGCGTTTCCTGCAGATGAAGGAGGTGCGGACCGGCCTCAAGTTTGATCAGCCGGTGCTGGATACCTTACTGCTCTCGGCTGTCATCCATCCGAACCAGGAGTCACACAAACTCGAGGCGATAGCGGAGCGGCTGGGGATCAACGTGATTGGCCGGCATACCGCGCTGGGCGATGCCTTTGTTACTGGCGAGGTCTTCCTCAAGATGATTCCGCTGCTGGCCGAAAAGGGCATCTTTACCCTGCGCCAGGCGCTCGAAGCGGCTGAAAAAACCTATTACGCCCGGGTGAAGTATTGACGTGACGGACGCGCTTGCCGTCATGTCAGGAGGCACGGCCGTGGCGGTGCATGATGCCTGGGTAGAGCAGGCCGAGACGCTGGCCCGACGTCTGATGACCGCCCGGGATATTGAGACGCTGGTTGCGCTGACGCCGCAGATCCGCGCGATTGCCATAGAAATGGTCGACAGTGATGCCGGCGGTGGGTTGGTGGCGCGCACCCTGTCGGCCCTCAATGACGCGCTTTCGATCCGAGTCATCGACTTGGTGGCACAGCGCCATCGTTTGCCCAGTGCGCCCTGGTGCTGGTTGGCACTCGGTTCCGAGGGGCGGGGTGAACAGACCTTTGTGACCGATCAGGACAACGGTATCGTCTTTGCGGCGACCGATGCGGCCGAAGCGCGCATGTTGCGCCCCTTGCTGCTGGCCTGTGCTGCTGAGGTTAATCAGGCGCTTGCCGCCTGCGGTTTCCCTTTGTGCGAGGGCGGCATTATGGCCGGCAATGCGGATTGTTGCCTGTCGCTCACCGAGTGGCAGGCGCGTTTTATCGGCTGGGTACGCACACCCGATCCGCAAGCGCTGCTGAATGCGACGATCTTTTTCGACCTGCGGGCGCTGCAGGGGGCGACGGGGCTGGTCGATGAACTGCGCGCCTATCTGGCGCGCATCACGACGGGCGCCGATGCTTTTTTACGTCTTCTGGCAGAAAATGCGCTGACGGCTGCGCCCCCGCTGGGTTTCCTGCGCGATTTTGCGGCGAAGGATGGGTTGGTAGACCTGAAGAAATTCGGTGCACGCCTGTTCGTCGATGCGGCCCGTATCCTTGGGATGGGCAGTGTCAGCCCGAGCACTGTCGCCCGGTTGCGCCATGTCAGCACGGCCGGCCTGCTGCGGCCGGCTGAAGTCGAGGCCGCCATCGGCGCATTTCACCATCTGCAACGCATGCGTCTGCTGACACAACAGCGCGCGATCATCGACAATACGCCCCCCACGAACCAGCTAGCCCCACAGCAACTCAATGCCTTCGATCGACACATCCTGCACGAGGCCTTCAAGCAGGCCCGCCTGCTTCAGCAGCGGCTCAAGATTTCTTACAGCATTGAAGGATAAGTTCTTGACGGCTGCTACAAAAGACTCAAACGCCCTTGATTTGCGTGTTATTCGGCACCTGATTTGATCTGGGCCGAGGCGGCGCGGAACAGCCGCAGCGCTTCAGCCCGGTTGCCGGTACCTTCGGCCTGGCGCGCCTGTTCGAGCAGACGCTCGACCAAGGTGTTTTCCTTTTCCGGTTTCTTCTCTTCAGCGAGTGTGATAGACAGGCCTTGCTGCTCGGGTTGGCCGCGTTTGGCGCGTATGACCAGCCCCTTTATCTCTTTGGGCGCAGTAGTCGTCGCCGTCTTGCTAGCGCCGACTTTTTTCGGGGCCTGCTCAGCCCTCAGGGCGGCAAACGCCCTGCGATAAATGGCGGCTGCGTCCTTGTGCTGGCCGCGGGATTCGGCCAGTCGCGCCATGCGCAGGAGTTCGTCCACGCGGTCGGGGGCCTGGATGGAGCGAACTACGGGCTTGGGTGACTCTGCCACTTGGCGAGAAAGTTCGGCGAAGTTTTCTGCGCTGGTGAAGGTCTTGGCGATGGCAAAATTTTTCTGGCGCATTGCCCAGGCCACAGCATCTTCGTTGTAATCGTTCTTGAGGGCCGGGTTGGCTCCCACCTCCAGCAGGCGCTTGGCCAATTCGGCGTGGCCTTCGCGCGCGGCCATCATGATCACGGTTGAGCCATTGGTTGAGCGGGCATTCGGGTTGGCGCCGGCGGCTAGCAGGTTTTCGACCAGCGTGGCGTTACCGGCAAAGGTGGCGTAGTGCAAGGCCGTCCACTCACGCTCTGGGCGATTGGGCTGGGCGCCGCGCTCAAGCAGCCACTGCATGGCTTCGGCACGGTTTTTCCAGGCAGCCAGCATCAAAGCCGTTTCGCCAAAGCGGTTGGTGCGATGGATGTCGGCGCCCCGCGCGAGAAAAAGTTCCATCAGCGGGATATTGCCTTCCCAAGCACCGATCATCAGGCCGGTGCCGATCAGGTGTCCCTCAAAGTTGGGGTCGAGTCCTTCGTCAAGCCAGCGTTTGGCCTGGGCAACATCGCCCACTTCAAGTCTGACGGAAAAACCGGTAGGGTCGGGTAGTGCGGCATTCAGGGGCAGGGGCAACCACGCGGTCAGGCACAGGCAGAGGGAAATCAGCGCATTTTTCATGGCTGGTAGTTTACCTTCCCTGCGGTAGCATTCGCGGCCTATGAGTTTGCTTGCATTGCGCTTGGATCGGCCGGGCGTCCGGCTGGGCTGGGCGTTAGGGGGGAGTCTCGTCCTACACTTTTTCGTGCTGGTGCCAGCAGACTGGTGGGCCCCTGCACCCGTGCAGCCCTTGTCGAGGCCCTTGACGGTGCAGTTACCCGAGCCTGAGCCGGCGCCGGCGCTTGCCCTTACAACGGTGGCAGAGGAACCTTTACCAATAACTGCCGCTTCCGCCGTCCCGCCAGCGCCGACTTTTTCGGCGCCAAAGCCCAAAACCCTGCGTGGCAAGGCATTAGCAAGCGCCATGGCGGCCTTGAGTCAGGAGGAGTTCTACCCGCGAGAAGCGATCAAACTTGGACTGGAGGGGACAGTGATCCTGCTGTTGCATCTCGATCAGGCAGGGCGCGTGCAGGCGGCAGAGGTGGCCTCAAGTTCCGGTCATGCGCTGCTGGATGCGGCAGCGGTGCAGGCGGCGGGCAGGATTACGGCGATTGCGGGCAACGCGAGGCAAGTATTGTTACCCGTCGGCTTCGAGCTGGACTGACATGATCGAAATCTACCTGCAGTCTGAAGCGCCCGAGAAGCCCGCTGAGGGGGCACCCTGCAATGGCTGCGGGGTTTGCTGCAGCCTTGGCCCTTGCCCCTTGAGCCGATTGCTGTTGCAACACCGCGAGGGAAAGGCAGGCTGCCCGGCCCTATGGTGGCAGGCGGAGGCACAGCGTTACGACTGTGGTCTGGTAATCCGGCCGGCCGATTACTTGGTCTGGCTACCACGGGGCTTGTCCGGCCTGGCAAGGCGTTTTGCGCGGCGCTGGATCGCGGCGGGCATCGGCTGCGATTGCGATGCTGAACCTGAAGTATCATCAGTCGCGAATATGGAGATTGAGCAATGAGCGACAACCTGATCATTACTGTCCAAGAAGGCACTACCAGCAGCCGGATTATCGTGTCCGGGCGACTCGATTTGGTGAGTGCCGAGAAGCTGCGCAAGGCGGCGCGCGGTTGCTTGCGCCACACGGCGCGCGAGGTGGTCCTCGAAATGGGCGATCTGACCTATCTCGACAGCATGGCAATGGGGGCGATTCTTTCCTGCCGCACGCTGCTGGAAAACGAGGGCAAGAAGCTGGTGCTGGCAGGCCCTCAGGGGATGATTCTGGAAGCCCTGCGCATTGCCAACTTCCACAAACTGTTCGAGTTTCGCTAAACCTTTGTAAGACCCTAGCAGGCCATGCAGCTGTCGACGGGCAGCTTGCGCGCCAGCCAGCCGGGACCCGCGCCGCTACCGGCCATTCCTTCCTTTATGTTGTAAACCTGCGTAAAGCCTTGCGCCTGCAGGAAGCGTTGCACCTGCGTAGTGCGGTTGCCAGTGCGGCAGATCAAGGCGATGGGGGTCGTCTTGTCACCGCCGACTTTTGCCAGCACCTCATTGAGAAAGCCGCTAGCCCCCTGCGGGTGGATCATGTTGATGCGTTCTGCGCCGGGGGCGACGCCGGTCTGCCTCCATTCGGGCGGGGTGCGAATGTCGATCAGGGTGAGTTTGCCGCTTTTGACGGCTTCATACGCTTCCGGGGCGTTGATGTCCTGGGCAAGGGCTGGCAGGCTGGCCGTGGCCAGCAGAATCAAGAGGATGCGGAGATAGTGAGTCATAGGGATTTTCTTCGTTGTGATAGCTGTTTCAGCGTAGGGTGGATAATACAAAAAAGTATAGAGGGTTTTGGTAGGCGCCTGGAGCAACAGGCGCCCGCATAACTGATTGGAACGACATGACAAGTAATACCCTGCGTGCTCATCTGGACTTCTCTTTCAAGGGCGAAGACTACCAGCTCGATACCACCGTTGATCTCGATCATTGTCTGACGGCGTCTGGTGAGATGCCGAACTTTCATCACCTGCTTGCTCGGGCTGGCAACGTCGACACCTTTTCTTATCTCTACGAGGTACTGGCGTCCTATGAAATTGCTTTTGATCAACCCACCGGCCTGGCTGAGGCCTGCTGCAGCGACGGGATGTTTGACTGGCACGGTTTCGTACAGCAGGCAAGCGACCAACGTGATCTGCAGGTCGTGCGCGCGCTGGTTGTGCAGACCATAGAGATGGACGAGTTTGATACGCGCCCGGAACTCCGTGCCGCGCTGCTGGCGGCATACCGAGCCGGCAAGGCTGCACAGATCGGAGGGTGAATCTGGCAGCAGCGCCGGCTGCGCTGCCGCTTACCCTGCTTTGCGTTCCAGCAAATGCTCAAGGAACGCTTCCGCGACAGCGGACAAGTGTTTGCCGGCCGGATAAGAATAGGGCGTTACATTTATGCGCATCAGGCAGATTTTGACGTCGGAGTCAATCTTGATCGACATCAAGGGAAAATGCATAAACTTCCGGCACATCTTTGCAAGCGATACGATATATTGCGAGGCTGGCTATCTGGATTCTTTTCAAGCCATGTTCAACTTCATACCTTTCAAGGGGCGTTTTAATGTTTTTAAAATCACTGCTTGTATGCCTCGCACTATCCGGCACTGTTGCTACCAACGCGTGGGCACAATTCACCTCAGCCGATATCGTCGGCAATTACCTCGTCAAGGGTACTGATTTGGATGGCACCAGCTATGACGGTACTGTCAAGATAACGCCCGATGCCTCTGGTGGTGTCACCGTCCTTTGGGACGATGGCAGCATTGGCTTGGGCATAATTGAAGGCAGCAAACTTTATGTCGGTATGGTGTATGAGAAGCGTTCAATCGTGATGTCAATGGACATCAAGCCCGGTGGCCTGATTTCTGGTAAATGGATACAGCGCACCTACGCAGGTAATGGCCTTGAACAGTGGAAGAGGTGATTCTTTAAACAAAGGAAGATGCCCATGAAATTAATCGCTACCAGCTTTATTACCATCGCTATGCTTGCTTTGGGTTCCACGGCATTCGCCCAAAACGCGGATGACAAGAAGTGGGTTAATCAGTGTATTAGAGACAATAAGGGCGAAGGCGCAACACCTGAAGTCGTCCGCAAGTACTGCATTTGCATGAACGACAAGATGGACGAGAACGAGACCCGCTCGATCAGTCAGTGGGAAAAAGCCAATCCTAACGCAATGAGAGATTGCGAAAAGCAGGCTGGCTGGAAGTAATTCAGGGTAACGGGCTGAGCGTCAGTAATCAGCCTGATTTCAAGTTGGGCCGGGGAAACCCAGCCTTTGTGTTTTCATGCTCCTTCATTTCTAGTCCCGCTGTTTTTCGAATGCGCAAGATCGTACTCCTGACGATTCTGCTGCGTGGTTTTCTCAAGCTGAACTTGTGGTTGCTGCCATTGACGCTAATGCTTCTGGGCTATATCGGCATCATGGGTGGCAGCGCGTCAAATGCCGAACCAATCACCGTCTTTGCCTTGGTTACGGCAGGTATCTACCTGTTACCTGCATTGCTGCTCCTCGCGCACCTTGTTGTCTGTAAAGTGGTAGATGTCCTAGTCTTGCGGCATTCTTGGCGGAGTCTTGGTTTCTCATGGTTTGGCCTGTCGCTGGCTGGCGTACTGGCGGTCGTTACTGGCAATATTTTGGTCGATGACCTGTATCAGTTTCGTCAGGGCAACTACGGGATTTCCCTGCTCTTTTTGGTACTTGATCTCGGCGCGCTGCTTGCTATAGTAGTTGCTGGCGGCAGCCGACTTGCCGGGCAATAGAGTTATGGACCGCAAGGCATGAAACTAAAGGTCGGGGCTATGTACTGTCCTTTGGACTGTAATTGGCACGTATGACTGCTCGACTCAGAGAGCCATCATTCAGAGCCTCGCCAATTCAAGCCAGCCAACGACAGCAGTAGACTGATTGTTGCCTGCTGACATTTGCATACCCAGTGGCTACAGCGATCAGTTTGCAGCCGCTCAGCTTCAGCTTCGTCGGATCCGCTCCGCTCATTCGCTACATGCGAGCCATGTCACCAACATTCCGTTCCGTAAGCG
>SXGT01304590.1_pt1 | contig 15852 bp, 17 predicted proteins | sample 3176221 | NCBI WGS metagenome assembly SXGT01 (sample SAMN11356862, study PRJNA531348) | freshwater metagenome | isolation source: freshwater sample F1-120 | place: China: Fuxian Lake, Yuxi | collected 2017-12-25
ATCCGCGCGCCGACGCGCTCAAGGCCGCCGTGGCCGTGCTCCCGCGCACCGCCGGCCGGCTCGCCTTCGCCGAATCGGTCGAGCGCGAGGCGCTGGCGGTGCTCGCGGCGCACCGGCCGGGACGGGTGCTCCAGACCAACGTCGAATTCTACACCGCGCTGCTGCTGGAGGCGGTGGGCTTTCCGACCGATGCCTTCACCGGCGTCTTCGCGATCGGGCGCGTCGCCGGCTGGGTCGCGCACGCGCGAGAGCAGGCGCTCTACGGCCGGCTGATTCGCCCGCAATCGCGCTATCTCGCCGCCCGCGATCGCGCCGCCTAAGCGATTGCAGTTTTTGCATGGGAGCGTTCTCAACATTGCACTTGCGAACCGTTCTGCTGCGGTGCACAAGGATCGGGCCTTTCAGGCATCCTCTCCTAAAACCTTCAAGGCCGGCTCGTCCGGCCTTTTTTCTTGCCTGCGCTGCGGCTAAGCAACGCCGCGCGCGGACCAAGAAACATAGGCGCGTGAGGATGCGGCCGCTCGCACCGGCCAGCGGGCGGGGGTGGCCGGTGGTGCCGCCCCCGATCTCGTCGACCCCATTTTCTGACATTATGGTAACCCGCGGGAAAGCCGATATTAATTGCCGGCGTGCTAGCCGGGATCATGGTCGCGATGAGGCGGCCATGGAGGCGCCCCGCCATGTCGACCAAGCTCCACGACCGCATCCGCTACATCGACGAGGCCCAGGACTGGCTCGCCGAGAACATGGACTGGCTGCGCCCCGACCTCGTCTGCGCGCTGGAGGAATGGATCGCGCTCGACCTCGCCGGCTGGCGCGACGGCGATCCGCCCGTGCCCGCGATCGAGGAGGAGCGGCTGCGCGACCTGTTCGGCAGCAGCGACCCGGCGCAGTTCTTCACCGGCCGCGTCGACGCGGTTCAGCCCTCGCGATAGGCCGGCAGCCACGCCGGATTGTCGACGTAGCGCGGCTGGAACGGCACCAGCGCGCGCAGCCGCCGCTCGTCGAGCACGACGAAGCGGCCGTGGGTGCCGTCGATCAGCCCGTCGTCGTTGAGCCGCCGCACGATGCGGTTGACGTGGACGTTGGTCAGCCCGACGACGTCGGCGATCTGCTCCTGCGTCAGCGGGCAGGAGACCGCGTTGCCCACGACGACTCCCGCGAGCCGCCCGCGCTCCAAGAGGTCGACCAGCAACCCCGCCACCCGTTCGTAGGCGGAGGTACGCCCGATCATCGCCAGCCGGTGCATCAGCGCCAGCCGCTCCTTCTGCACGCTCAGCGTGAGGACCGCGGCGGCGAGGCGCGGCTCGTTCTCGTACAGCGGGCCGAGCGCGGTGAAGGCCACGAAGCTCGCCTGCACGTCGGTCAGCGCCTCCAGCGTGTCGGCGGCATCGACCAGGCACATGCTGGTCGAGCCCAGGACGTCGCCGGGAAGGTGGATCTTGATGAGCTGGCGCTTGGCGTTGGGCAGGTCGATCGCCGCGCCGACCCAGCCGTCGTGGAGCAGCCACACCCCGTTCGAAGCATCACCCTCGCGCCGGATCAGCGAACGCCGCCGGAACAGCTTGGGCGCCTCGGACAACGTCGCAAGTATCGCCAGCTGCGGTTCCGAAAGCGTTGAGAACTCACCGAAACGATGGACGGGGAACGGGATCATCTGGGCGTCGGCTTACTCACGGACCGGGACTGTCGGCGCTATCCTATGTTACGATCCTGGCGCACCCCGATCGATAAAGCGAGACCCCCGTCGGCGCATTACCGCCTGAGATAGCGGAAATACCACATTTCCAGCATTTGCACGGACTTCGTCGTTATAGTTCAACAGCATAGGTCGTGATGCCTGAAGCGAGAAGTCGGACAAACAATCACCGGGTAAGCACGGCGACCAATTTCGCGCCTATCACGGTAGCAGCACGTCACCAAGGCCCGATTCGGTCTCGTTTCGTCCAAGCAGCCGATGTCGCCAGACCAACCGCTCGCCGTCCCACTCTTCCCAGCGCCAGACACGCCAGCCTGGTCCGTGCTCCTTCGCGAGCTGGCGCCAGTGGTCGGCTTCCGCGGCAAGGTCCTGCATGGCCGCGATGTGGGGTGCAAAGCATTGGTGTTAAGACTTGGGCTGGAGCGTGCCAGCGCTCGACGCTCGTGACCTGACGCGACGATGCTCGCTATCCCGCTGCCCCACCGATCGCGGACAGGACGATCACGTAGAGCCCAACCATGACGCACCCGATGAAGGCTACTGTGGTGCATCCGAAGGCCAACCAAGGGCGCTTGCCGTAATCGCGGTGATAGAACGTGCGATGCACGAACCAGCATATCGCGAGCGTTCCAATGGTCAGAATGAGCGGGGTGATTTTCAGGTCGTCGCTCACCACCCGGCGTTAATCCGCCACGTTGAACCGCGCAATTCGCCCGATCCATCCGCGGCCACATGGTTCGAACAGCGCACGGGGGGGGTGAGGGCGGACCTCAGCGAATTTCTTTGAACCCCGCGAAAGGATCGGTCGCCGGGATCGGGGCGCGCGTTTCAGGCGAGCGGTGACCACCAAGTACGATCGCCTTCGCTGACTTCCTCGCGCTGGTCATGACCTTGCCCACGGCATCCTGTCGCGCCTCCGCGTCCATCGCCTTCCATCGCGGCGACGCGACGAGCGACGCGAGTCCGTTGGACGCCATCGCGCCCGTCACCTGCTGAAGCCGATCATACTGCTCGGGGGTCCATTCGACCTTATTCCGGCCGGAGCCGTATTTCCGCTGCGGCAGGCTGATCCGCACGCCCGAATCCTCCAGAGCGTTGAGCGTCGGATCATTGCGGGCTGTGCTGGTCCAGATCGGCGACACGAAGTCAGGGCCGACGCCGCCCTGTTGACGCATTGCCGCGCCGAACACGTCGCGCCGCGGGTACAGATCGTTCGACAAGCCCGGCACGCGCGAGCGAATGCGGTTGATCGGCGAGCGAGCCTCGCGCATGATCGGATCGGTCGCCCGAGCGGTCTGCGCCACGATGGCGGGGACAGCGATAGCGCCTGCCGTCCGAGCGACGAAGTTCGATAGGTAGCGATCGGGATCGTTCACCGCCTCCAGCGCCGAGCTAAGCCCTGACAGCCAGGTCTTTGACGACAGGTTGTTGAGGATGGCGGCGCCGAGCATCATCGCGGAGCCCTCCTTCTCACCGTCCGAGAGGCTGTCCGAAAGCTCGTGCAGGTCAGCCGCGGTGCCGATGGTGGTCGAGAACGGATCGAGCCGGGCATAGCTGTAGTAGGTGTCGCCGATTCTGAGGCTGTACGGCTGCCAGCCGTTGGCCATCATCACGCGGCGCAGGTTCGGATCGGACGGCCCACCGCCAGTGATCTGCCCAGCCGCGGCCATCTCGTACATCGCCGCGCCGATGCCGGTGCCCAGCATCATGCGGGCCACGGCCATGTCGCGACGAGCCCCACCGGCGTCGTACTCGCGGCGCCACGACCTCATGATCGGCGCGGCCGGGGAGCGCTCAGCCGCGAACTTCAACATGTTCATGGGCGTGCGAATGAAGGGCAGGAGAAGCTTCAACTCCTGTCGCCGCTGGGTCGCACGGGACAAGCCCGCCGCGGCGCTGCCATGCTCCAGCGGCGTCTGGAACGTCAGATAGCGAGCATAGTCGAACGACCGCTTCAGCATGTCGTCCGGCGGATTGAGCATCAACTCCGCCGCCCGATCGCGCGCAGCCTTGCCCTTCCGCCCTTCCGCCTTCGCCTGTCGGATGGCGAGGCCGCTAAGCTCCATGCGGCGGGCCACGCCCTTAAACAGCTCGTCCTCGGCCGACAGCAGGCGCGTGGGCGTGCGGATCACGCTGCCCGCAACGCCTGGGATGGCCTGCATGGCATCGTTCTCGACCTTCGACGCGGCATCGGACGAGTTGCCGGTAAGGAACGCGCGCGCCGCGGCCCTCATGCCCTCCTTGGCGCCCGTCACCATCCCAGCGGCTCGGGCGCCAATCTCCGAGAACATGATCCTATCGGTGTCCGCCTGCCCAGGCAGGGCACGACGCACCGCGCCCACGGCAGCCCCGGCAGCGTGCTCGGGGATCTGCGCAAGCGACGTCAGCGTGTTCGACAGGATGTTGACGACGTGCGTCTGCGGCCCTGAGAGGAGGCTGTTGATATACAGCTCAACCGCGCGGTCCTTCCACGTCGGCGACAGCGCCTTGAGGGCGAAGCGGTTGATGCCACCCGGCGTCGTGCCGGCGTCTTCCAGATCAACGATCTTGCCGGCCACGTCCTTGAGCCGGTCAGGACCGCCCAGCATCTCGCCCAGCGACGAGAGCACCCGCCCTGTGTCGCGGCTATCGGCTGTCTGGCGGAATTGCTGGAGCGCGCGACCAGCCTCCGCGGTCATGCCCGCCACCTGCTCTTGGATCGCAGCATGACGGAGCCATGCCTCGCGGAACGCGGCCTCGGCCTCGTCGCCAGGATTGTCGATGCGGGCGATACCGCGAGCCATGTTCACCAGATCGGTCGCTGAGCGGGCGAGTATCTGGCGCGCGGCAAGCGCCTCCTCCGCGTTGAACGCCTGCCCCTTGCGGCGCTTCAGCAGATCGTCCGCGGTCATGCCCAGATCAGCTGCGAGGCTTTCCGTTTCGGCCTGAGTGATGCGACCACGGCGCGCAGCGTCGAACCCGCCCGTGACCCGCTCCGTCTGGACGAGAGCGCGCTTGATCGCCTGGGGGCTGTCGAGCTTGTCCAAGCGGATATTGCCCGCGAGGTTCGGCGCGTTCTCCCCCCACTCCTCGTAGGCCCGGATCGGCGGGGCGTTGGCGTCGAGGTCCGCCATATCGACCGGGCCGGCGCGGTCGCTGGTCAGCGGTGCGCCCTGGTCGCGAGCCTGCTCCACGTCCCAGCGTGCCTGTCGAGCGCCCTCGAACCGCTCAACCTCGGCATAGTCGTCGGGCGTGAACGCGCGGCCGCGGCCGTTATGGGTGTCCGTCAGCACGTCGAGAAATTCGCGGACGGTCGGCCGATCGGTGAAGTCGGGGAAGTTACCCGCCTCCCAGGCGCGTTCCGCGGCTTCGTCGTAGGTCATCCCGCTGTTCGACACGAGCGGCCCGAGGCGCTGCTCGCCACCAGCGAAGTCCATCTTGCGCGCGGCGTTGTCGATGCCGGCATGTTCCAGCTCGCCACCCTGCGCGCGAATGCCGCCCTGCGTCCGCAGCCATGCGACGAGGTCGAGCGGCCCTTTCTTCGGGATCGACGCTCCGGTGACGGGGTGCCGATAGTAACGGGTCGTCAGTTCCCCGGCCTCGTCACCCGCGCGCACGTCGGCATAGCGCCCACGCTCGATCCGCGCCGCCTCCTCGATGCCGTCTACGGCATTGTTCGGCAGCGGCATCACGTCGGACGGGTTCAGCCGATCGGCAGCCGCCCGACGCTCGGCATCGGGGGCCATCAGGTCGCGCGGCTGAGCCGCATCAGCACCTTCCACCCGCTGGCCCGGCCACTCGGCATCATCGGCGAACGACGGCCCATAAAGCGCCGGCTGATCCATCTCAGACGCCATCGGCATTTCAAGCCGATCGCGGGCGCGATCCGTCCGCACGGACGCGTTGGCGTCAATCCAGTCGGGCGCGCGCGGGGCCGGCGGGTTCAGCAGCGAGCCGACCGACAGGCGATCCACAATCTCGGTCTGCTCGGGATCGAGCGCGATCACGACGCGATGCCGGGGACCGTCCTTGCTGACCCGCCCGCCGCCAATATGCATGATGCCGTCGTGCCCGAGGGAGCGCACAAGGGCGTCCATCGTCTCCCGGCCTTCGCTAGCCGTGACCTGCTCGCCGGTCAGATAGTCCTCGACCTCGCGCCAGAAGCGTTCGTTGGAAGCGTTCGCGGGGAGGTCGTTGAAATACTCGTCGCCATAGTCGCCCATCACACGGCGGGCGGCGTCTTCCCACTTCAGGCGATCGGCCGGCGCGTCCATGTCGAGCGGGTTCTTCACCACGTGTCGCACGGCGTACATCGTGCGATCAGTCGCAGCGTCCCGAGCGGCTTTGCTCAGCCCCTTCTTGGAATAGCTGGCGGCGATCTCGGCAGTGTCGGTCAGATAGGTGCCGGCGCCGAACAGGCCATAGCCACCCTTACCGTAGGGGTCGAACTGATCGATGTCGCTCCGGGGAGAGCCATGCAGCATCACGTCGGGATAGCCGGTCCCGTCAGCACGGCGCGCGCCTGCGCGAGCCGCCCACGCTTCGACCTCGGGCATCACGTCGCCAATTTCGCGCGCAGGCGGGGCGGGACGGATGGGAGCCGATGTATCGAAGGGCGCTTGCACCGGCTCGATGCCGCGCGCGCCCGGCGCGATGTTGATCCGGTCGCGCTGACGCGGAGCAATCGCCGGCAGGTCGAAGCGATCGGGCACGCGCAGCTCCAGCGCATCGTTGTTTCCAATCGCCCGCGCCGTATCCACCGCACCATCGGTGAAGCTCTCCGCGGCCTGCTCGCTCGCCCGACCACGGACCCGCGAGAACGGACGGCCGACGAGGGACGCGATTTGAGGCGCCGCGGCACCAGCAGCGACAGCAAGGATGCCGCCAGCCGGCGCACCGATGGCAGTGCCGGTGAACCGCTCCCGCGCCGTCTCACCCTGACCAGCGCCAGCAAGGCCACCCTCTATCGCACCAGCGGCACCGAGGCGGCCGACGAAGGCTCGACGCGCGGCCTGCGTCGCCGCAAACCGGCTGGCACCACGACGGAGAGCGGATCGCGCAGCCGCGAGCCCCACGCCTTCAACCGACGCGCCAGGCATGGCGACGCCGCTCGCGAGCTGACCCGCGAACCGCGCATAGGGATGGTTGGCGTCGTCGTAGTCGAGGATCGACCGCCATTGCTCGGTATTGTTGGCGAGGATGTCGCCGAACCGGCGGTCGCTCGACCAGATGTTTTCCCGCTCGGGCGTCGGCAGGACCGTATTCGCGAGACCGCCAAACTCATCGAGGAAGTTGATCGGATCGAGGAGCCCGCGCACCGCAGCGCCGGTCGCACCATCGCCTGGGTTGGTCAGAACGCGCGGGCGGGCAACAGTCGGGATGCCGTTGCCGCCTGCCTTCTGATCGCGGTCACGCTTGCGGAACTGTTCGGCGACGACGGCCGGGTCTAGCTGGATGCCATTGGCCTTCGCATAGGCGACGTAATCCTGCGGCCCCTTCTTGAAGTCGGTCCAGATGCCCCACAGCGCCTTTTCCTGCGCCTCGGCCAAGCCGCTGGAGGGCGTCGGCTCATCGAAGAACACCGCGTGCGCGTTTCCATACTCGCCGGGCGCCGGCTCCTTGGGATCGCGGCGGTAGTCCTCGGGCGTCTGGAACGTCCCCGCGTGGGCGCCGCGGCGGTTCAGCCGTGCTAGGCGCTCAAGCTGGAGATAGTCCATCAGGCGCTGGGAATCGGCCTTCAGGTAGCGAGGGGTCGCGACGGCCATTCCATCATGGAGCAGCGCCGAAGCCGCATCACGTCCGCCGTTCTCGACCGAGACGACGGGGCGCCCGTAGGTCGTGCCGCCAGTGGGCGCGATCGTGGCGCCGGGCTGGGCGAACGGCAGGAACGCGGTGCGCGCCTGCTGTCCGAGGGGCACGACGCGACCCGCGGCATCGCGACCTTGCTGAGCCAGCTCGAATGCGTCCGCGCCATAGAGACGAGCGTTGCGCCCATCGGCCAATCGGAAGGTGTCGCCGTCATGGACATGGCCGGTCGCGGCGAGCGCGACACGCCGTATTTGCGCTGTATTAACAGCGGCAGGAGCCTGTTTCCGGCCTCTATTTGCAGGCGCAACCTCGCGGAAGCCATCCCACTCCGAAGTGGGCTTCGGTGCCGTCCGGCCGACCTCCTGAAAGCCTGCCCACTCGTCACGAGCGCTCACCGCTGAAGCACCCGGCCATCCGGTGTGCGGAACATCGTTCCAGGCTTCAGCTTGATGGCCTCCGCGCGGTCGCGAACCAGCGGCAAGGTCGATGGATCGACACCGCCGGGCTTGCCGCGACCGCCGCCCCGACCGCCTGAGCCGGAAGCGGGACGAGGATGCGTCTGCGCGTAAGTCGGCGTGCCCCGCAGGATCAGCCGCTGCTGCTGGCGGATGCCTTCGAGCATCTGGCGAGCGCGCTGCGCTGTCGGGCCGTTGCCGCGCAGGGTGAAGTCCTGCACCGCGTCGCCGTAGCCATCGTCGCCGGGCTGATAGCCCATCGAGGCGGCGTAGTTCTCGTAGTCCTCGGGGCCGTCGTAGACCGTCACCGCGTCCCCGCTCACCGGATCGTACCGCACCCGATCGCGACCGCTCTGGAAATACTGAGGGGCGTTGTTCCGCGCGTCTCGATCCTCGACCTGCCACTGGCGATCCTCGGCGCGAAGAGCATCCTGTCGCTTGAAGAGCGAGGCGCGGTCCATCAGCTCCTGTTCGCGCCGCATCGCGTGGTTCTTCGCGCGCCAGTATGCGCCGCTCCCGGTCAGCACGTCGCCGATGGTACCAAGCACATCCCAGCCGACACCGCCCTTGCCGAAGACGCCCGGCTTGCGGACCTGCGTCGCAGCGACATCCACGACCGGCGCGAGGTTGCTCACCATCCCGGCCGCAGGCATCGGCTCGGCAGCGGCGATGGCGGGCGCCATCACGGGCTGCGGAGATGGCGGTACTGCCCCCGCAGCGATAGCCTGCGCCAAGATCGGCTGACGAGCATTGAGCGCGCTCGCGATGGCACGACCTTGCCCTTTGTCCACGGGCATCCCCACGCCAGACGTTCCCTCGCCCGGTTCCCGCATCCGAACCTTCAGAATGCCCATCAGCAACTTCCTCCACTCTTCGTGGCGGCGAAGGCGCGGGCACCCTCCCGCTCAATTTCATCAGCGATCGGTGCGAGCGCGTCGGCGACGTGCGGGTGCGACGCGCTAAGATCGTGAACCATCGTGAACAGCTCCGCAGACAGGAAGGCTCGGCGCTCCTCGCTGAGCGCAAGCGTGTGCGGCGCATCGTGGAGCCAGGCGAGAACGGCGACGTGCAGAAGTCGGGCTTCCAGCGTGCCGGTCTCAGCACCACGCCGCGCGATAGGCTCGACTGCCACAAGCTGCCCCAGCGTGTCGGCGGCTTCGCCCGGCTCCCGCATGGCCGAGACCAGAGCGAAAGCTTCGATCGCAGCGACGGCGGGGCTCAGATCGACCGGGCTCAAGCGCCCGTCTCCACCGCCTTCATCTCGCGCAGCAACCGGAAGCTTGCAGCGGGGAGAAGGTCGCCCATCGTGACGATGGCTTGCGCCGCCAGCTCGTCGCCCGCGTCCGCCGCCTGCTCCAGCAGGGTCATGGCTTCCGCATCGAGGCCAGCCGCTCGCGACACGTCGCCATGCTCGCGCTCGAACCCGGCGCGGGTCATCAGCACGGTCGCGAGAAGCCGCGCGCTGTCGGGGACGGCATGGCAGATGGCGAGGCGTGCCATCAGCTCGGCGCCGGCGAGGGCGTCGAGCGGCCTCAGCTCTGTGTCGGCGAGATATGCGCGCGCCGCTTCTGCCTGCGCGAATCCGTCACCTAGCGCGGCGTGCGCCAGTAGCTCGGCATTGGGGAGAAGCATCGAACAGAGTCCGCGCGTGGTGAAGGTCGCGGGCATCGGTCAGGTGCATTACGCGTCGCCAACCTGCCTCGGCATTAACCAGAGACGGCGCTGGTAGCACATCGTGCCGCGAAAGTCCAGCAGCATCGCCGCGCGACAACGAAGATGTCAGCTTGCCGGCCAGCTTTCTAGATCTGGACAGTCTCAACAATCATGTGTCTTGATGGGCGACCATCATTAGGCAAAGCACGTCCACCCGTCAGGGTCACTCCACCAAGGAATGAAACGGCTTCCCTACTGGCACGCTGTATCGTGTTTACCGCGCATCGCTTCGGGCGATCAGTCCTGGTCCCCACCGATGGACAACGGCTGCTTGCCTGCGTCCGAGCGTGGTCCTCTAAAGTGACCCAAAATATTTCGGGCCGTGACGTTTTAGCGCGAATATCTGCGTTGGCATCCAGCTAGCCTCAGCAAGGGGCGGGTGTAACCCCCACGATATAGGTCCGATGCCGGGGACCAGCCGCTTTTCGGTTCAACCACACGCCCGCAGATGTCGAGACAATCGGCAGCATCCCCAAGGCAGCTTCATTGCCCAGGGACCGGATGAAGCGCCAACGCGCATAGACCGGCTTGCAGTGCGATCGAGGGTCCACCATATCGTGCCTTTCGATCGAGCGGCCCTGAACCGCTTGTCGCTGGCCGGGCGCGCTGCAATCGCGACCCGGCCTTTTGCTTATCTAGGGCCGAACCGATCGGGAACAAGACGTGGAGATTGATCGAACATTTGAATCACAGGTGGGCCGTTGATTCAGCCTCTCGCTCACTCGCGAAAGCCGCCGATGCCGATTGAACTGCGATGCGCGCTTCACTGCGGCGCTGTCTGCATGGTCTACCATCTCGATCCTTTCGACCCAGACGGTAAGGGCAAAATAGTAGGCGATTACCGCCGTCCCGAGATGTCACGCGAAGTCACGTGACCATTGCGGCAACACGGTTGCGGCGACCGCCTGCGCGATCCAGCCGCGCTATTCCCTGACGAATGTGGGGGCCGGCACGTCCATCCGGCTCAACCGAGCCTCAGGCGATATGATCGGATGCGAGCGGCTGGAGTGCGCCCCGATCGTGCAGGGCGACAAGCCGCTACGAACGGCCGGGCCGTGGACAGAAAACCAGCGCAGTGAGAAGGCCGCGCCGTAGGCGGCTCACTTTTCCGGCAGTCGGAAGAGCGCCTGCGCTACGACGGCCACGCGGCGAACAAGATCGGTGTCGTCGCCGTATTCGCCATCGTCAATGTCATCGGGCCGCAGCCATGAGAACACGTCGGCCCATTGCTCAGCTCCGCGACGCTTTTTCCGATTAGCTGCAAGCCATTCTTCCCAATCCGCGGCGAAGTCCGGCTGTTCAGCGATTGCTTGTTCGATCACAAGCCGCCCGACCCTCACGACATCATCCGCCGTAACGCCCTGACGCGCGGCCTCGCGGAGCCGCTGACGGAAACGGGCCTGCCGTTCGCTGTTACTGAGTGCCATGCACTCGCGCTCGCACACCATTTCCAACATCGCAAGCGTGTTAATAACGGGATTGACTAGCGCTTAGTCGTCCGTTATTAACGAGACGAGCCGAGGGAAGGCGCCAACCTTCTCCCCGGCTCTGACCACAACCCTTGGACTAGAAGGGAAGTAGCTATGACCACCGTTACCACGGTGACGCGAGCCTATGCACGCGCGTTTCTGACCGTCACCCTCTACATCATCGGCGCCGCCACGCTCGGGACCGGTCTCGCGCTGGTCGCCGAGGCGCACGCCGCTCCTCTGTCGCAGGAGGCAAAGGCATGAGCCGCTTTCGCGTCATCAAGGGCGGGCGGGATGCCAACCCGTTCCAACTCAGCGCCGAAGAGCGCGCCGCGATCGAGTGGGAGATCGAGCGGCTGATCGCGACGCTCGACCTCGCGGACGGCGACACCGACCTCGAAGCCGAGGAAGACACTTGCGCGGCCGGTGACGACGGCTGCGGCGCGTTCCTGCTCGACGGTCAAACCCTGTGGGGCAGCGTCGAGGACGAGCCGTACCGTAACACGCCGCGCCCCATCTACGGCATCGATCAGACCCGGCTTCCGCTCAACCTCAACGGCGCGGTCGCGACCCGCCTCAACCAGTTGGAGGCGCGGTAACATGACGCAGCCCAACACCACCCGGCGCGCGCTGCTCGGCGCCGCCACTACCGCGCTCGCCTATGCTGGCGGCGCGGCCATCGTCGGCGGGGCGGCGGTCGTCGCCTCCGAAGCTAAGGGCGAGACGCTGGACCGCTCGGCATGGGATCGCGCCATGCGGTCCTACGAGCAGGCCAAGGCTGAAAACGACGCCTTCGACAGCATCTACGAGCCGCTGCGACTGGAATGGCAGGCGAACGAGCCCAGTGGCAGCACGGTGGAAATGGATGCTTTCTTTCCATACAGCCGCGCGCACGTGCTCGGGCGGGTCGATCCCGACGAGTTTGAGCGCGACCTGTTTGGGCGCATCGGGCGCAGCTGGTGGCCGACCGAGGCGGAAAAGGCAAAGACGCGTGCGCAGATCGGCACCCTGCGCGACTATCACGCCGCCAAGCGGCGCAACCGCGAACGGTTCGGGATCGACGCCGCGTACGAGCGCTCGGTCGCGCTGGACGAGGCAGTCTCTGAGGCGATCGATGTTCTGATCGAACTGCCCGCGCCGGACGCCGATGCGCTGCAATGGAAGCTCCAATACCTATTCGAGCCGAACCGGGATGGTGACGCCGCAGGCTGGACGCATTCCTACATCAAGCAGACCCTCGCCGACGCCGTACGGCTCGCGGGCGGCACGCCTTCGGGGGTGCTGGCGTGATGGCGACCGTCTTTCCGTTCGTCCGCACGGCACAGGTGGCAAACCCGGCGGGATTCGCACCCTCCGTTGCGCCCTTCGACGCGGCGGCTTGGCTCGCCGCCTGGAGCGATCACGGCGGGATCGCGATGCTCGTCGGTGACCGGCTGTGGGTCAGCCGCCTCGCCACGATCGACAAGGGCGCCGCCACAGCCCTCGACACGCTCCGGGGGCATTTGCACCGCCCCGGCGCTCCTGACGCTTTAGCGGGGCTCCTGCGGGCGAATGCGGGAGGGATGCGCTGATGGCCTACGCTCAACCCGCAACGCTGCCCGGCTCGCAGCTCCTCGCTCTGGCGACCGCGTACTGCCAGCAACGGGGCGTCCGCGAGACCATGTTCGGCCGGTTCGCAGCCAGTGACCCGCGCCTGATCGGGGATTTACGTCGCGGCCGACAGCCGCGCCAGGACCTGACCAACCGAGTGCTGGCGTTCATCAACAGGGGGGCGCCGTGATGCAGCGCCTTCGCACCGTCGTGCAGTCGGCAGCGATCGGCACGGGCACGCTCGGGATCGTCGCGCTGGCGTTCGCCCATGATCCCGGCGCGGCTTACACTCTGACGCTGCTGATCGGCTTGGGGGCCGCGGGACAAGCCGCAGCTCGGCGAGGATAGCCACGCTGCACCGACACACCTTGGGGAGGGCTCGCGCCCTCCCTTTCCGTGTTAGTAGTCCCCGAGCGATCGACCACGTGCCGCGCGCTCGTACTCCGCGGAGGTCTGCGGTTCGATCGTGTCCATGTACGCCGAACAGGCTTTCGGATCGTACGGCGGTTCGTCCGGGTCGCGGGGCTTCTCCGGAGCGCTGTCGAGCAGGATCACCGGGAGGTCCGGTTCGAAGCGACCATCGACGTGGCCCGTCTCATCGTAGCGCCGACGCCACGCGGCGCGGGATAGGCCCGTTGCAGGAAAAGGGCGGGTTCGAACCCGTCTTTGTTGATCGAGGGGCGAACCTCAAAGCGACTGGGCCATGGGTTCAAGAATAGGGTCTTTCTTTGGGCCAATCGGCTAGTTCAAAAGCTTGCGTGCCTTCCGCGCGACAGGCACAAGGCAGGCTCGGGGTGGCCGTTGCCGCCCGGGGGAGGATCAATGATTAGGATGAATGGGGCAGCGGCGGCGCTGTTGGCAGTGGCGGCGGTCAGCACGCCGGCAAGCGCGGCGATCTTGCAGGGAACGATCTCGGGCGACTTCGAGGCCAGCTTCCTGATCGACAGCGACTATGTCTTCTCCCCCGAGCAGATCGACGAGGCCGGCGGATTTTTCTGGATGAACGCCAGCGCCGTGTATGCGGACCCGACCTGGCGCAACCACGGCGCTGTTATTCAATTCTACCGTGCCGACGCAGGCGGCGGGTTCGGGATCACGAACGAGACATCGACTGCCTTCGTCTTCAACGCCATAGGAGATCAGATCTTCGGCGGCACCGTGTCGACCCCGCTTTTCCGTCCCGGGACGTGGCAGCTCGCCGGCTATGACGATCCCGCCCAGCGCTACACCGTCACGCTGCGCATTCCCGGGCAGACCGGCGGCGTGCCCGAGCCGGCCACCTGGGGGCTTATGATTCTCGGCTTCGGTGCCGTTGGCGGCGCCATGCGTCGCCGTCAGTCGGTCAGCACTAAAGTTCGCTTCGCGTAATAATTCCGGTTTTTACGCGAGGAGGCGCCGTCAGCTGAAAGGCTGGCGGCGCTACTCGTTTTAGTCGTCCTCGTTGGACCGCAGGTCCCGACCCGCGCGCTCGTACTGCGCGCTGGTCTTTGGGCTGATGCTCATCATCCACCTCACTCGCTCGTCTGTGGACATGCCATCGTCAGGCTGGGGGGCTTCATCTTGCGGAATGAAGTCGAGGAAGATGGTGGGCGGCAACGGCTCGAACCGGCCCTCCACGTTGCCCTTGTCGTCGTAGCCGAACCAGCCATCGCCGCGGATCTCTACCGGCCCGTCATCGCAGGTGCCGTCGATAACGATGCGAGCTTCCATAGCCTCTCCGGCATCTGGGACACCCGCGCCGAGGGTGCGGAAGGCAGCCGTGTATTCCAGCAGCGGCGGATAGCGGTCAGCATCTTCGCTGCCATACTCGACGGCGAACCGCCCTTCCTCAAACTCGAAGTCACCAACCTCCACGATCGCGCCGCGGTCCTTCACCATGGCGACGATCCGCGCCTGTCGGATCACGTAGGTTGTGGTGAGATTGTCCCAGGCCATGATTCGGCTCCTCTGTTGAAGGGAGAGGAGTGGATGCCGACAACTGGCTGACCGCTAGCGAGCTTCCTGGAAGATGCGCCGAACCGAGTCCTTTCTGAGTCCGTTTGCACATGCTGTGCCTGCGCCGAAATGCCGGCGGGATGCACCGAAACGGGACTCCGCCGGAAACTGTAAAAAATGTAGCCTTCGCAGCTTCGTTAATCTGGGTGAAAGGTTTGAGAGCCGGCAATCGAGTCGGCGAGTCTAAGGGGGACTCCAGATGAGAAAGCGTGTTGTCGCTACTACAGCCGCTCTGGCTGCATTTACGGCGTTTGCTTCGCCCGCTCTCGCGGCGACCGTCGATTTCGAAGATCAGGCCGCTTTCCGCTGTGATTTTTCCGGAAGCTCCAGCGGCGGACTAAGCTACAGCAACAGCTTCGCATTTTGCTACTACAGTCCCAGCAATCCCGCGGATTTCCCGACGCCGATTACATCTACAGTTATGGCTTCTGGCTATTCAGACACCACGTTTAACACGACCAGTGGCGGCGCGTTCAACCTTGGCTCGGTCGATCTGGCCTTTGGCCCCTTCAATCACGGCGGGCTGACCAGCGATACCACTTTCGTTACGGGCAACCTCGTAGGTGGCGGCACTCTCACGACCACACTGACGGTCGGTTACGGGTTCCAGACCTATAATCTCAACTGGTCCAACCTTTCGTCGGTCACCTTCAGCGCGCTTCAAGGTGGTAGCGAGTACCTCGCGTTCGATAACTTGACCTACTCGGCTGCGGGCGCGGTTCCGGAGCCCGCCACCTGGGCGCTCATGATCCTCGGCTTCGGCGCCGTTGGTGGCGCAATGCGCCGCCGCCAGTCGGTCGCCGCAAAGGTTCACTTCGCCTAATTCCCCGGGCTGACGGTCCTGACACCCTGACCGTCAGAACAAGCCGCCGTCAGTCGACAGGCTGGCGGCGGTTCTGCGTTTAGATGCCAGCATGGCCGCGCACCCGTCTGCTCGGACGCGAGGCCTGATTCGCGCCCTTCGTCACGCCTTTAACGGTTCAGAAGCTGGCAAGCGGTATGAAGTGACCTGACCCCCGTTTCTTCATCCACTTGGACCTAGAGACCGGCCCCTCGAAGGGACGGACGGAATGAAGCGGAAGCAGTTTTCGGAAGAGCAGATCATCGGCATCCTGAAGGAGGCCGAGGCGGGAGCGGTGGTGAC
>SXGT01902442.1_pt1 | contig 15852 bp, 12 predicted proteins | sample 3176221 | NCBI WGS metagenome assembly SXGT01 (sample SAMN11356862, study PRJNA531348) | freshwater metagenome | isolation source: freshwater sample F1-120 | place: China: Fuxian Lake, Yuxi | collected 2017-12-25
GACAACCGACAGCGCCTCGGCCCGCGAATCCACGTCACCGCGCATCGTCGTGATCGGCGCGGGTCCGGCCGGGCTCACCGCGGCGTACCAACTCTCGAAGAGCGGCGTGTCGAGCACGATCCTCGAAGCCGACGACATCGTCGGCGGCATCAGCCGCACCGTCGAACGCGACGGCTGGCGCTTCGACATCGGCGGGCACCGATTCTTCACCAAGGTGAAACCGGTCGACGACCTCTGGTTCGAGATCCTCGGCGCCGACGAGTTCTTGCAGCGCCCACGAATGAGCCGCATCTACTACCGCGGCAAGCTGTACGACTACCCCTTGAAGCCGGTCAATGCGTTGCGGAACCTGGGGTTGATCGAGGCAATTCGCTGCGTCCTCTCGTATGCCTGGGCGAAGGTCCGCCCACCGAAGGACACCAGCAACCTCGAAGGCTTCTACGTGAGCATGTTCGGGTGGCGCCTGTACGGCCACTTCTTCGACACCTACAACCAGAAGGTCTGGGGTGTGCCGACGAAGAAGCTGTCGGCCGACTTCGGTGCACAGCGCGTGAAGGGCATGTCGCTGATGACCGCAGTCATCGACGCCATGACTCCGAAGGTGATCAAGCAGCGACGCAGCAAGGGCGCGCAGGTCACCTCGCTCATCGACACGTTCAACTACCCGAAGTACGGCCCGGGCCAGATGTGGGAGAAGGCGGCCCAGATCGTCACCGAACGGGGCTGCTCGCTGCAATACGACTCGAGGGTCGTCACGGTGCACCACGCCGATGGTCTAGCCCGGTCGGTCACCGCAATCGTGGACGGCCAGGAACGCAACTTCCCGGCCGATCACGTCATCTCGTCGATGCCGTTTCGTGACCTGATTCGGGCGCTCGACCCGCCGCCACCGGCCGAGGTGCTCGCCGCGGCCGAGGGCCTCACCTACCGGGACTTCATCACCGTTGCGTTGGTGGTGCCGCAGGAGTACTCGTTCCCCGACAACTGGATCTACATCCACGACCCGGGTGTGAAGGTCGGGCGGATCCAGAACTTCGGCTCGTGGTCGCCCTACCTCGTCAAAGAAGGGCGGACCTGTCTCGGCCTCGAACTCTTCGTCAACGAAGGCGACGAGACCTGGACGAAGTCCGACGACGACTTGATCGCACAGGGCAAACGCGAGATCGAACACCTGAAGTTGGCCGACGCGTCGAAGGTCGAAGCCGGTTACGTCGTGCGCATGCCGAAGGCGTACCCGGTCTACGACGAGTTCTACCAAGGCAACGTCGAGGTGCTGCGGAAATGGATCGCGGCGAACGCGCCCAACATCATGCCGACCGGCCGAAACGGTATGCACAAGTACAACACCCAGGATCACTCGATGCTGACCGCAATGCTGTCGGTCGAGAACATCCTCGGTGCCGACCACGATGTGTGGACGGTCAACGTCGAAGCCGAGTATCACGAGGAACAAGTCGGGAGTGACACGCCGAAATCTGGGCGGGACGCCCCGGTGTTGCCCCGTGCCGCAATCGACGAGGCCGCGGCAGCGCGCCAGCGCGGCGAAGGCTGAGCGAGTTTTCCGACGCCGTCAGGCGTCGACGTCACGGAGCCCGGAGCCCAGCGCGGGCTTCAGGCGGGCACCTCGCCAGTGCGGCCGGATGCGATCGCGCACTCCCCACCACGAAACGAATGCCATTTCCTCACCGACGACCTTCATGTTCATTTTCGAATGGCCACGGACTCGATCGGTGAACGTGATCGGCACTTCGGCGATCTCGAGGCCGCACAACGCGACTCGGTACGCGAGTTCGATCTGGAACAGGTAGCCGTTGGCCTTCGTCGTATCGAACTCGATCGCCCGCAGCGCCGAGGCACGAAACACCCGGAAGCCGCTGGTGGAGTCCTTCACGTCGTAGCCGAGCATCGCCCGGGCGTAGAGGTTGCCGTATTTGGACGCGGCGCGACGGTGCGCAGGCCAGTGCGGGACCGATCCGCCGGGGATGTAGCGGCTGCCGATGACGAGCCCTGCACCGCCTTCGGCCGCCGCGAGCAAGCTCGCCAGCGCGGCCGGATCGTGGCTCAAGTCGGCGTCCATCTGACAGATGAGTTCGTAGCCGCGGTCGATGCCGACTCCGAACCCGGCCCGGTACGCGGCGCCTAGACCGCGCTTGGACGGGCGACGGAGCACTTCGATCTGTCCGAGCTCGTCGGCGATGCGGTCCGCGATGTCGGCGGTGCCGTCGGGGCTGTTGTCGTCGAGCACGAGAATGTCGACCGACGGAGCTGCGGCGCGCGTGCGGCGCAGGTACTCCTCGATGTTCTCGGCTTCGTTGAACGTCGGGACGTTGACCTGCGTGCGCACGGCGGGAGACGTTACTCGGGTCCGGGCGCCGGAAAGGGTGTCTGGGCGAGGCCTTGGTCACAGTTTCCGGTCTCGATACCCCGAGACTCCGCCAACTCGGCGCGGATCCAGAGCTGGTACAAGAAGTCCATGGGTGCAGGCGCCTCGGGCGGCAGGAGCCCGTACTCGCCGAGACAGACGTACCGGGACACGACGACCTCGTTCGCTCCGTTGTCGATCGACACGGCCGAATCGTTCGGTTCGATCCAGTCCCACCACACCGACGACAGCACCAAGACATCCGCTTCGGCGAGTTCGTCGACGATCTTGGAGTCTTCGGCGTTGGCCACGCCGGGGTCCATTTCGATGTAGTGCGTGCCGACCTCGAGTTCGGGGTACAGGTAGTAGAGGTAGGCGTCCGAGTACGGCGTTCGCCGGAAATCGGTCGGGCCGACGATCAACGAGTCTCCCGGCCGCACGACCCGGTCCATTGCCGGTATGAGCTCGAGCTGCGCCGCGTCGCGTACTTCGGCGCGCCCGTAGTAGAAGCGGCGATCGCCACGCTCGATCTCGTAGGCGTAACGATGCCGACCGAACGTTTGCACCGAGTAGTCGGCGTAGGTGTTCAAGATGTAACGAGGGATGACGAACGAGATGAACAGCACCACCGGTGTCGCGGCGGTCAAGCTGATCCGCCGCGCGGTCCACGACAGGCCGTAACGCCCCTCCAGATGTTCTCGGATCGCGATTGGTAATACGGCCAGCGGAACGCACGACACCCAGGCGAGGTGGGCACTGTCGGCGCGTTGCAATGCCTGGGGCAAGATGCCGATCCCGAACATCGCGACGGCGAGCAAGGTCGCGCTGCGCAACGATCCCGGCGCGCGTCGTTGACGCCGCACGGCGATCGCCAACACGTACAGCGCGGTGGCGAGCAACGTCCAGAACCACAACGCGATCTGGGCCGACGCGGGCAACGTCGGAATCGGCCACGGCAGCTTCCCCTCGCGGCCGAAGTCACCCGCTTTTTGCAAGAAACCCTGCAGATGCGTGAACGAGGGCGGAACCGGCAGGCGGCGCCCGCCACGGAGATCGAAGACCGGCTCGATGACCATGCCGTGGAACACATTCGACGGTCCTGCGACGAGCAGGTGCGCGAGGTACGGCGCGACACCGATTGCGGTGCCGCCCAGCAGCGCTCGGCGACGAGGCCGATCGAAGACGCGCCACAACGCCAGGCCGGCGAGACCAACGGCAACGACCAGATCGGCGCGAAACAGCAATGCCGCGCCGAAGAGGAGTCCACCGTACAGAGCGTGTCGACGGGCGCTGTCGGGCGTGCGCCCCGGGCGCAACGACTCGGTCGCGGCGACGATGCCGCACACGCCGAGGCCCACCGCGCCGACCCAGGCCAGCGCAGTCAGGCCGATCGGCGGCACGATGATGACGAGTGCGATCCCGCCGCAGATCAGGGCGAGCGACCGTCCCCAGCGTCGAGCGATGCCGGCCACACCGCCCACGACCGCCACCATCTGTGCGAGCGCCGCGAGGCGCTCGACTTCGAGCGTCGTGCCGAAGACCTTGAACGTCGCCGCCAGCCACCACAGGCTCCCAGGCCCGTAGAGGTGCAAGAAGTCGTCGTTGGCGATCTTGCCCCGTAGCACCTCTTCAGGGAAGACGAGCATGAAGCCCTCTTCCATGGGCGGCCCTTGGCTCCGGAGCAATCCACGCAGCGGCAGCAAGAAACCGACCGCAAGAACGATCCACACGAGGACGGTCTTGGTGCGCGGCGAGCAGCGATCGAGCAATCGGAACATGGTCAGGCCGACGCTCCGCTCGTGCTGAGGTGGCGACGTCCGAGCAAGAACGCAAGCCCGTAGAACAGCGCGACGATCACGAGCAACAACCGATAGCCGGTGATCAGCGCGGCGTACTCCAACACGCCTCCGAACATCGCGCCGAGCAGGTTCGCACCGAACGCCGTCGTCGAGTCACCGGAGCTCTTGAACCGCTCGGAGAACACCAGGTTTGCGGTGAAGATCGGGAAGAAGGCCAAGGCCACGGCCACGATCAATCGGGGAATGAACGACAGTTCGAGCAGCGACGACAACGGAACGACGTACGCCACGACGACGGCCAGGAGCAAGAGCGCATAGAGCCACGCCGGCCGCTTGATGGTGAATCGCTTCGACACCGCAACGGCGAGCAGGACTGACAACAGCACGCCACCGAACACGAAGGCGTTGACCACCCAAGTCGTGCCGAACAGCAACGCGAACTGCACGACGTATTTCGTTTCGAGGAGCAAGAACGCGACGCCCATGCAGAACAGGTCGGCAAACGGAATCATCCGGCGGAACGGTCCGGCGCCGACCCGAACGAGTGCGAGCGAGGCCAACAGAATCAGCCCCAAGGACACGACGTAAAAGGTCGGAATTGTGGGCTCGCGCAGGTACGGGAACGGGTGGTTGTCGGTGGCCGGTTCCGGCGTCGCCGCGCTGGCCTCCCAGAGCGGCCCGGGACAGGTGATGCGGCCGGAGTCGTTGCTCGCCGCGAGATATCCGAAGCTCGAATCCGGTGTGAAGCCAGGTCGATTCACCAGGCAGGGCGGCTCGTCGAAGGCTGCAGCGAGTGTGGCCCCGTAACGGTCCTCGAGCCACGGCTCGCGGTAGTAGTTGTACATGGCGAACACGCCGCCGGGTGCGAGTCGATCGCGGTACGACTCGACGGCGTCCTGGGTGAACAAGTAGCTCTCGAGTCGCAGCGACGACTGTCCGCTGACCAACGTGATGGAGTCGGGGAGCGCGAGCAGGATCAAGTCGTACTGCTTCGAACTCCGTTCGACGAACGCGCGACCGTCGTCGATGTGGGAGGTGACGCGTGGGTCGTCGTAGGGCCGATCCGGATGGCGGCTCACTCCGAGGTCACGAATGCGCGGGTCGATCTCGACGGCGTCGATGTGGGCTGCCCCGCTCGCCAGCGCGATGGCGACGTCGTTGCCGCTCCCGGCCCCGATGATCAAGATGTCGTCACCCTCGGGGAGGTCGTCGGGTACGAGTTCGTAGGTGTTGCGGTAGAGCTGCCCGGCGTCGGAGTCGACGGGCCACATCACCTGGTGCGGCACGCCGTTCACGTCGATCTGGGTGACGTCGTCAACCTGTTTGGTGCTCACCTTGTAATAGGGCGACCAACTGTTGCCGTCGCTGAACGATTCGAACCCGAGAACGACGACGACGACGATCAGCGGGATCACCGTGACGACTCGCCGCAATGCATCCGCGTCGGGGAACAGCAGCCAGCAGAACACGATGGCGGCGACGGTGCCCCACGCGATCGGCGGAAGCCGCAAGAACGAGATGGCCGTGAACGCGGCGATCCCCATCAAACTGCCGATGAGGTCGTACTTGTAGGCCTCGAGCGATTCAAGCTTGGAAAAGGACCTCGCGACCGCTTCGCCGATGAGCGTCATCGTGATCGCGACGGCCAAGAAGATGATCGGCAACACGATCTCGCGCGGCAGACCGTCGGGCCGCAGCTCGCTCCCGAAGAAGAGCAGTTCCGACCCGGTCGAGATGACGCTCACGGGGAACGCGGCGATGAACACCACGAGCCCACCCAGTGCAACGGGTGCGTACACGCTGAGATCGCGCGTTGCCTTGGCTCGAAGGAACCCGAGTCCGATGCCCAAGAACGCGCCGAGGAGCACGAAGTTCGAGAAGAAGCTCAGGTACAACACGTTGCTGCCGGCCCAGCGAATGAGTGCCAACTCGACGAACAACATCAAGAACGAGAACAGCACCAAGCGCGTGCGTTCGTTGCGGATCGCGAAACTCATGCAGGAACTCCTCGGCGGCTGAACCATTGCCGCACCGGTCGGGATTTGAGGGATAGCGCTGGGCGCTCGATCAAGCGATACGACGCGACGGCGAGGGGGATGGTCATCGCGAACATGAAGGCGCTCACGCGTGGGAGACCGTAGGGGCGGATGAGACCGTTCACCTCGAGATCCTTCCACCGGATCAGCAAGTCCAAGGCTGCTTCGTGCCAGAGATAGATCCCGTAGGAGATCATTCCGCAGTAGACCATCGGCGGGACGCGCAAGAGGCGATGGATCGCACTGCTCGACTGGTCACCGAACACGGCGGGCGCGACCGTAGCGACGCCAACGATCCCCCACAGCAAGAGCATGAACCACTCCTGGCGGAGTGAGAAGAAGCCTTGGCCTCGGTAGTCCTGGAGCCCGAAGCCGAACGAGATGTACCAGAACGTCAGCGCCGCGACTGCCCAACTCGCGTACGGAAAGACGCGATGGCGAGCCCACGCAGGCTCGCGGTTGTGCTCCCGGAACCACACCGAGCCAACGGCAAGCAACATGCCGAGCGCGAAGTGATCGAGGCGGGGCGGCAGCCACAAGTTGATCGTCCCGCGCCAGGCCGGGTTGTCGATGGCGAACAGCACGAACGTCCGGCTCGCAAGACCGATCCCGAACAACACGCCGAGGCCGATGAGCTCGTGACGCAGGCGTTGGTGCGGCGTGCCCGAGAACCGGCGGAGCACGGCGGCCCAGATGGGGAGCATCACATAGAACGCGATCTCGGTGACGAGCGTCCAGGCCTGTTGGACGGGAATGAGGTCGAATCGCAGGTGGTAGGTGTGCACGAGCGAGTAGTGCGCGACCCAGTCGAGGCCATCGACGTTCGCTCCGTCGTTGTTCCAGCGCAGCGCCGGAATCAGGAGCACGGCGGTCAGCGCCACCCAGTAGGCCGGGAAGATCCGCAACGCTCGGCGCCGGGCGTATGGCAAGACCGCGGGTCCGGCCTCGTTGGTGAGACGTGCAGCGGCGAAGGGGCGGTAGAGCAAGAAACCCGAGATGACGAAGAAGATCGCGACACCGATGTCCAGACGTGCCGTCAGGGGCCCGAACGTGTCCGACGTGATGTTGAAGCCGCTGACGAACCCGGCGTGGGTGATGGCAACCGAGACCGCCGCGATGGCCCGGAGACCGTCGAAGCACGGGAAGTCAGCCGCACCGACGCGGTCGGGGACTCGGTGGGCGGCTGCGGCCATGGGTTGGTCAGGCTACCGGTGGTGCCGGGGCCTCCTCGGGACGTCGGAAGCGGTCCCGCAGCGCGACGATCCCGACGGCGGCGAGCAGGCACAACGCCGTTTCGGCCGAGGCCCGGTACCGCGGGGTGCCGAAGGCGAGCACGGTGGCGGCGAGGACCGTCACGAAGACCGCAGCGGTCGGATAGAGCGGGACGCCGGCTCGGCGCAGGTGTCGGCTCCCGATCAGCGCCAGCCCGGCCAGTGGGTAGAAGGTCCACCACCCGAGATGGGTGACCCACCGTTCGCGACCTTCGAGCGACCAGTCGGCCCGCACGACGTGGCTCGGGTTCCACAGGTAGAACACGCGACCGACGCGAGCGATGACGACGACGGGCAGCCGGTCGAGGTGTTCGCCGACGTAGTCGCCGACGTATTCGCCGAAGAAGGGCGCTTCCTGCGATTGATCGAGCACGGGCAGCTCGCGATAGTCGGGGTTGTTGTCGCAGGCAGATCGCTCGGCGAGATCGGTGGGTGTCACCGCGCGGAGCTCGCCGCGGTCGACCACGAACTTCGGCGGGTGTTCGTCGCGGATCCGATCGCGGATGGCGCACGCCGCAAAGAAGCTCCAGTAACCCGTTCCCGGTCCGTAGTAGGTGTCGTCGCCGGTGGCGCTGGCCATCGTGATCTCGGCGCCGACCGAGAGGTAGACGGGATCCTCGAAGCGGGTGAGGTTGTATCCGACCCACGGACCGATGATCACGAGCGCGGCGAGCCCAGCGGCTGCGAGCCGACGGAGGCGAGCGGGCCAGTCGGCAAGGCCGTGGCGCACGACCAACGGCAGCACGAGCAGCACGAGCAGGAGGACGAGCTCGGCACGGCACATCGCGGCGGCCGCAGCGCTGGCGCCGAGCCCGACGGCCCCGCGAGTCGTCGGGGTGTGCCAGTACCGGTACGCCGCCCAGATCGTGATCGTGACGAACAACATCGCGGACGGCTCCGACAGCAACATGCCGTCCCACGAGAACACGTTCGGAGCGACCGCGGCGAGCGCCGCGGCGAGGAGTCCCGTCGTCGGCGACAACAACGAACGACCCGCGAGGCCAGTGAACCAAACCGTTGGTGTGCCGATGAACGTCGTGGTCAGCAGGAGTTGCTGCGTACTGCTGTCGAGGCCGAGCTTCGCGAATCCCGCGAGGAACAGCTGGTACAGCGGTGGGTGGTCAGCTGATTGGTACGGGATCCCCGACGCCGAGAAGAACGGATTGAGGAATCCCTCGCCGTCGGCGAGCAGCCGGCTGGCGTGGTGGTAGTAGGCCGAGTCGTTCGCTCCGGTGACGGCCACCGCGACCGGGTCTTTGCGCCAGTTCCAGACGTAGAAGACGCGCACGATCCACGCGACGCACGTGATGGCACCCAGCCGATACCAGAAACTCCGGGCGGCCACCGCGGCGACGCTACTCGGCGTCACGCAGCAACGGTGGGAGCGCGTCGGTTGGACGCGACTCGGACGGCTCCTCCAGCCGGGTCCGCAACAGGGCGATTTCTTCGGCCAGGGTCCGGGTCCGAGCCTCGAGTCGGGACAGCTCCCACGAGAAGTGCACGGCGACCGCGAACAAGAAGGCGCACGCAGCAAGCAACAACGTCGTCGGCGCGTATGCGATGCCCAAGCGAGCCGACAACCATTCGAGCAGGCGCGGCCACGCCGCAAGCGGGACCAACACGATCGCGATCGACAGCCAGAGCAGCGCGTACTTGCTGCGGAGCTGTTGGAGTCGAACGAGACGGAAAATCACGCCGATGGTGATCGCCGTCGCGACGATGACGACGATGTGGGCACGGGTGCTCATGACGAACCGCCAATGGATCGCCGCCAACGCCAACTCGCGATACCGATCAACAGACGCAGATAGTTGATGAGCAACTTGAGGTGTCGGCTCGAAGGGCGGCCACCGGATCGTGGCCGCATCGCAATCGGTACTTCGACGATGGCCAGACCCGCTGCGTGACACTTCAGCAAGACTTCGACCGTATCGGCCAAGAACTCGGCGGGGTACTCGGCGGCCAAGAACTCGAGCGCCTTGCGATCGAAGGCTCGAAAGCCCGACGTGACGTCGGTGAGCTCGCGATGGGTCAGGCGGCGAACGACGCCGGCCAGGAGCTGCTGGCCGCGACGGCGCATGGCGCCGATGTCGTAATGCGGCGAACCGGTTCCGAATCGGGATCCCAGCGCGACCGAAGCGCCGTCGTCGAGCGCTCGGCACAGCGCCGCGATTCCCGCCGCGTCGTGTTGGCCGTCGGCGTCGACGACGACCACCCGATCGAAATCGCGTTCGAGCGCGTACCGAAGGCCGGTCCGGACGGCGGCACCAACCCCGAGGTTGAACGGATGGCGCAACGTCGTGGCCCCGCCAGCGCGCGCCGCCGCCGAGGTTGCATCGGTCGACCCGTCATCGACCACCGCGACCGCGAGCTCGGGCGCTGCCGCGCGCAGTTCGCGCAGTGTCGCAGGCAGCGACGACTCTTCGTTGAACGCGGGGATGACCGCAAGCGTGCGTATGGGCACAGGTTAGTTGTGCTCAGGTCAGCTGATCTTCGACGTAGAGCCAGTCGCCGCCACGCAGGCTCAGCGTGTGGGGGCGACTCGTGCCCGACCATGCGAGCCACGACCACTCGTACGGGAAGAAGTGGATATGCGGATTGAACGTCACGCGGTAGGGCCGTTGGCGCGGGACGACCACGATGATGCGGCGGGCGGCAACCCGGCGGAGCTCGTCGAGCGTCTCGCGAAGGTGTTGGACGTGTTCGAGGGTGTGGGTCGACACCACCGTGTCGAATGCGTTGTCGCGAAACGGCAGCTCCTCGACGTTTGCCTCACACCATCGCACCGATGCTGCGGTGCCGCGCCTCCCCGCGCGAACCGCCACATCGGCGCCGGTCACCTCACGCCCGTCGGCCGCGAGCCGTTCAGCCAAGAACCCCAGCCCGCACGCGACGTCGAGGACGGAATCGCCGACCACCGCGTCGACGACGCCGGCCAGCGAGTCGGGTGTGAGGTCGGTCTCGCCCTGGTCGACCTTCGATCGTAACGATTGGTAGAAGCCCGAGTACTCGGCCCGTGAGAGGTAGAACGCACGGCTCTTCAGATCGTTGATGTCGATCGGAAGCTGGTCGTAGCTCCGGCGGACCAATCCGGCAATGAGGCGAGAGTCGCGCAGTGCCGGCGGCAGCCATCGATCGACCGCGTCGTTGATCCGCAGCGATGCGGTTCGGGAAACTCGAGTTCGAGACCGGCGACTCATGCGAGCGGCGATGCTACGGGTCGATCCGGGTCGGGAACCGACCCTGAAGCTGTCGTCAGCGATTCCGGGCCATCACCGGCCCACCCAGGACGCACGAACGATGCGATTGCCAACGCCGCCAGCACGATCGCAGTTGGTTCGAGTCCCGCGCGGAACCGCTGATTGCCGTAGGTCACGAGCGTGGTGAGCGCGACGCCGACGATGGGGATGAGCACGACGGCGACATGGCGGTCGCGGCGGCGGATGCGTTGCACGAGTCCGATGGCTGCGAGCGGTGCGGTGATCCACCACGCAACGGTGCCGGCCCATTGCCATCGACGCGCCCGACCCTCCAACACCTCGAGGTCGACCTGTTGGCTGGGATTCCACACCCCGAACGAACGTCCCAGTCGGGCGACGGCGACGAGGGGCCAGCGGCCGGGGTGGTCGAACGCGTAGTCGAGTCCCTCACGACGGGCTCGGGCGGCGGCCTCGGCCTCCGAGAACGCTGCCTCCTCGATGGCGAAGCCGGCGAAACACGGACGATCGCGGTCGGTCGAGCCCGGCACGAAGGTGGAGCGCCACGCACCGATCGTCGGGCCCGAATACGTCAACGGACAGTTCGCGCCGTCGAGCACCGTGCCGAGGTTGTTCGACACGGGAACCACCTCGTCGAACCGCGCCTGGTTGCGCGCTGTCCAGGGCGCGACGACGGCTCCGGCGATGAGTACGGCCACGCCAGCGAGGCGAAGGTTCGGCTTGCGGAACGGCAACGCGATCGAGAGCGCCACGATCGGCATCCAGATGAGGCCCTCGCCGCGGGTGAGCGCAGCCAGGCCCAGCAGCACGCCGACGCTGACCGCTCGTCGCCCGCTCGGTGCGTCGCGCAGTCGCGCGGCGGCGACCAACAAGCAGCCGACGATCGCCGCGAACATCCCCTCGGTCATCAGCAACGCGTTGGCTTGGAGGAGCAGCGGCTGGCATCCCACCGCGAGCGCGACGAGCGCGCAGCCGGCGTCGGCGAGACCCAGACGTCGGGCGAGCAGCGCTGCCGCACCCGCGGCCGCCATCGCCATGAACGCCCCGAAGACGAGTTGTTGACGCGCGACCGAGTCGAGGCCGATCCGATCGAGCATCGACAGCGCAAACGGAAACAGCGGCGGGTACTCGGCGGTCGGACGTTCGAGGTCGAAGATGACGTGGTCGAACGGACGCAAGTACCGGCCCGATGTCGCGAGTTCGTCGGCGAGGAGGTGGTAGGCAGTCGCATCCGACAAGCAACGCTCCTGCGGCGCGACCGCTCGTGCAGCCAGCGCAGCGTCGACGTCAGCCGCCGGAACGCACTGAACGTGCGGATCGACCTTGACCGTGAACAACATCTGTACCGCGCCCACCGCGAGCACCGCAGCGAGGATCCAGATCGTCGGTCGACGAATCACAAAGCAACCACGGCGACGTCGGTGAGTTCGTCGGCGACACGTTCGGCGAGCGGGCGGCCGGGCGCCGCACCGAGCAGACGCTCCGTGCGCGCCATCATCGAGCGTCGTCGGATCCACAACAATCGACTCTGCGCCCGGCCCAACTGTGGAATCACGGTGAACGGTTCGTCGTCGTCGAGGTCGTAGGGGTGGGTGTAGGTCCAGTGCAGTTGATCGGCACCGCGCCGCAAACCCAACGAGGTGAACCACGTGGGCAGCACGCGCAGGTAGGTGCCACCGAGGTACGGCAAGCCCCGACCGAAGAACAAGGCCACGGGCACGGGGAGTTCGACGAGGCCTTCGGCCCACCGAAACGGCGTGGTCGGTGCGCCGGGCCACCCGAACTGCGGGCTCGCAGCCGGGAGCACGCTCGACGAGTAGCTGAATCCAAGGTCGGCGAGGACCGGGACGACGGCGCGTGACGCCGGGGTCAACGAGAAGTACGGCGCCCGGTAGCCGACGCAGGCCTGGCCGGTCAACGACTCGAGGACGGCCTTGCCGCGGACGATGTCGTCGCGCATCTGTTGGACGTCGAGTTTGGGCAGCGGTGTGTGGTGGTATCCGTGCAACGCGATCTCGTGACCAGCGTCCGCGAACTTTCGTACGAGGTCAGGGTGGGAGTCGGCGACCTCGCCGAGCACGAACACGGTGCCGCGAGCGCCCGCTCGGTCCGCCATGGCGAGCAGGGCGATCGCAGGTGCGACGAAACGGTTGCGGTCCTCGGCGTACCAGTGGTGCTCGAGGTCGAGCGTGAAGGTGATCCCCGACGGCGCCACGCGGCCATCCTCGCGCGTGGCCGCTGCCAGCCCGTGCCCTTGCCGGGCCAGGACTCGGGGCTCGGGCTCGGCGCGGCCGGGACAGCGAGGCAGCGGGGCAAGGTTGCGTTCAGTAATGGTCGGTATCGAGAAATTCGTAGATCGCCACGTCGCGCAGCGATTCGGTCGGCCGCTCGCCGAAACCTCGGACCAACAAGTTGAGTGGTGATGGCAGCAGCCGCCGCGGGACCGCCACGCCAGGGATGCGGACGTCGGCGTGGCGACCGGCATGGATGACCATCGGTGCGCGGTGGTGTCGTCCTACGGCACCGATGACTCGAGCGGCGTCGACGTCGCGCCGACCGGCGCGCGGGATCAACGAGAGCACGACGGCGACCGGGACGTGCGCGAAAGCCGACCGGGTGGAAATACACCACAACTCGGCAGCGCGATGGATGACGTAGTCGTTGACCGGACTCGCCAACCGCCACCGCAACGAGTCGATGTCCCAGTCGCGCACCCATCCCGTCGTCGTGCGCGCCTGCGCGTCTTCTGCCATGGCCGCAAGGGCTGTTTCGTCGGCAGCGACCTGTGTCACATCCGGCCCTCGTCGCACCGGCACCGTCGCCCGGACGGGCAATCCGCCGACTGCGACCATGCCGAGCTTCTCGATGAACACCGGGGTGCTGTTGGCGTTGGCGATCGTGAGGGTGCCTTCGATTCCGGCGTTGCCAGAGCGTTCGAACACGTCGGCGGCGAGCGCACGAAATACGCCCGACCGTTGTGCTCCGGAGCGAACGCACGCGTCGACGGTGATGCCGAGGCGCGCGACCTCGTCGCCGTTGCGCCAACGCTGCGGAACCAGCGCGTACGTCGCCAACCGTCCGTGGTCGTCGTCGACGATGCCCTGGATCGCCGCGCCTTCGGGGCCGGTCTCGTAACACCAACGGAGATACCGCGGGTCGTCGAATTTGTCGGCACCGAACTCACGATGCAAGAACTCCGATGTCGCGCGAAGTTCGTGCTCGGTGCTCACGCCGAGGGGAACCGCCGCGGTCCGTGCGCGATCGCGAACAACACCGGCGTTCGCGGCGTGATGTCGCTGGTCACGAAGAAGTGCGAGTCGTCGATCCCGGACCCGACGCCGCTCTTGCCCGATCCGAGGAACTTGTAGATGCGGGGGAGTGCGTTCTCGTACATCCACACGTAGGCCGACCGGGGTACGCGCTGACGAAGCTTCAACGGGTCGAGTTTCAGTATCTTTTCGCCCGATGCACGACGTCCCGCGAAGTCGGCGTGGAGGACGTCGTCACCTTCGAGTCCGATCAGCTCGACGTCGTGGAAAAACAGTCGCAGCATCGATGTCAGCTGCGGCGGATCGAACAAGTACACGTGGAACGGGTTCTCGAAATCGGCAGGGGCGTTGGGCGTGATCACGTACGCGGTGCCGTCGTCGGCGAGGACGCGAGCCAGCTCGGCGACGTGACGCTCGGGGTTCACGAAGTGTTCGATGATGTGCGACGAAACGATCGCATCGACGGCGCCGTCGCGCAGACCGATCCGACCGCCATCCATGCCCGCAAAGTGCAACGTGTCGGTGCCGAAGTTGCGTCCGGCATCGACGGCGGTGGCCGATGAGTAGTCGACGCCGATCACACGTCGATCCGGAGCGGCGAGACGACGGGTCTGGGCGCCGACGCCACATCCGACGTCGAGGACGGTGCCCGAACCGAGCCGAGCGACCACCTCGCGATAACCGGCGTCGTGTAACGCCAAGAGCGAGTCGGGCGTCGAGCCCTCCATCGGGCGCTCGCCGGTCAGTCGTCGACTCGTGCGCGGATTGGGGTCTGTGGCGGTGTCCGTCATGAACGAGCGAGTCTACGTGCGACGACCATCGCCGCCGCCCCCCGCGGCATCCGCAACCCGAGTCGGGCAACGGCGAGCCGTTCGACGGCAGTCCACACGAGCGCGCCTCGGCCCTGGCCCGAGCGGAGGCCGGCGCGAGTCGTCCAGGCAAACACCGGCGTGGCGAGTTCGACTCGACACCTCGCGTCGCGGGCCAGACCGCCGAGCTGACGGGCGGGAGTGGTGTGATCGATCGTCACGAGGACGCCGCCGGGCCGCAGCAGCCGTGCTGCGGCCGCAACTTGTTCGGCATCGAGTCGCTCGGCGCGCACCAGGACAACGGCGGCGCTGCCGTCGATGATCGGGACCGAGTCCAGGTCGCCGACGACCACAGGAAATGGGGTTCGGCGTCGGGGCGTCTCATCGACCAGCAACACCACCGGCTGGGGATGCCATCCGAGCAGCCCGACGACCTGGCCCCGACCGCCGAGGTCGATCAGCGTTGCGGACTGGCCATCGACCTGTGGCGGGAACCTGCGCAGCGCACTCGCGACGAGTGCCGCGGTCGAACGATCCTGCCAACGCAAGACACGCGCTCGGCGTTGCGTCCTTTGGAACCGAAGCGTCGTGCGGCGGATCCGGGGGAGCGCGGCGAGCATCGCGATGCCGTCACGCACCACGTTGATGTTCGATCCGTCCTCGTGGATCCAATCGATTCCGACCTCGAGGACCGGGTGGCCGGCCGCGGCCGCGAGTCCGCAGATTTCGACGTCCCACGCGAAACCGTCCTCGACGGATGCACCGAGAAAGCTCGACCAGACGTCGCGCCGGGCAACCTTGGCGCCGCATTGGGTGTCGGTGATGCCCGGAACGACCAGCAGTTGCACGGCACGGTTGTAGGCGCGCCCGAGAAACTCGCGGACCGCTGGTTCGGAACGTAACAACCGTGAACCCACGACGTCGCGGCTCCCGATCGCCAGGACGGGCGCGCGTTCCGCTGCGATCGCGACCTCGAGGAAGGACGGCAGCGGGGTGGCCAAGTCGATATCGCAGAATCCGACGAGTGGGGTCGATGCCGAGAGCAACCCGGTGCGGGTCGCTGCTCCCTTCCCGCGATGCGGTTCGAC
>SXGT01005078.1_pt1 | contig 15851 bp, 14 predicted proteins | sample 3176221 | NCBI WGS metagenome assembly SXGT01 (sample SAMN11356862, study PRJNA531348) | freshwater metagenome | isolation source: freshwater sample F1-120 | place: China: Fuxian Lake, Yuxi | collected 2017-12-25
GACTACGTGGTCGATGCGCGCGAGAACGCGCGGCGTGAGCGGCAACTCGACCTGACGGTACCGGCCGCGCGCGGTGAGAAACCGGTACGCGGCCGTCACCTCGGCGTCGGGATCGTCGCAGAACGCGCGGGCCGCGAGCGCATACACCGGCAACTGGAGCTGGGTCCCGCACAGGTCGGGATCGGTCTCGTCGAGCTTGCTCAACGCACCGTCTCGCCCCGACTTGTAGTCGATGACGTACAGGCTGCCGTCGGCCGCCCGGTCGACCCGGTCGGCGGCGCCGGCGAAGCGGACCGTGCGCCCGTCGGCCAGTACGAGCGGTACGGCGGGGCCCGAGTCCGGGAGCCCGAATCGGAGCTCGGCGGCGATCGGGGTGACGCCACGTGTCGCGCGATGCGTGTCGTCGTCCTGGAGGAACCGGTCGAGATCGCGGTGGATCACTCGGCGGTCGCGACGCCAGTGCAGCGGACGTCCGGTGAGGCCGAGCGCCTCGAACTCGGCGCAGACGGTGTCGGCGATCTCGTGCAGACGCGCCCGCTCGGCATCGTTCCACGGATCGCCCGGCGGCTTGGCGACCTCCGGCGGGAGATGCTCGAGCACGAAGCGTTCGAGGACCTCGTGGAGCAGCACGCCGAGGTCGGTCGGGGCGATGCGCTCGATGCGCTCCGGATCTTCGACGAGCTCGACGCGCAAGATGTAGCGGAGGAAGTACTCGAACGGGCACGACGCGTAGGTCGACAGGCGCGTCGGCGAGACGGCGACGGCAGGATCGACGAGCGGCCGCTGGGTTCGCGTTCGCAGGTCGCCGTCGAACCGAGTGAAGCGGTTGCTCGCCCGCGCCGCGAGCAGCTCGACTGCCCGCGCGAGCGCCGGGTCGTCGGCGACGAAGCGATGCGAGGCGAGCGCCGCGGCCGGCGGCGCGTCGGCGAGCAGGCACTGCAGGCGCAGCTCCTGGTCGGTCGCCGGCGGGTCGGCTCGCTTGAGCCCGGCGGCGAACGAGGGAACGAACTCGAGCCACGGTTCGCCCGCGTGTTCGGCGAGTTCCTCACCTCCGGGGCGAACGCCGGTGAGCGATTCGATCGTGTCGAGTGCGTACCGCGACGGGGGTCGGTCGGTGGTGCGCCGCAGGTCGCCACGCGGGTGGAGCAGTACACGTCGCGCCCCCGTGTGGGCGAGCACGGCGAGCAACGCCCGATGGTCGTCGTCGGTGCGAGCGCGGCGGTCGGCGAGCTCGCCGGCGGTGGCAGCGCGATCGGAGTCGGGGAGGAGTGAGTCGTCGCGACGAGGCGACGGGAAACCACCCTCGTTCATCCCGACGACGAAGACCGCGTCGAGTTCGACGCCGAACGCGAGGTGAACCGACCCGACGAGTACGCCCTCGCCGATGTGGCCCACGCGTTCGAGGTCGGCCGCGAGCTCGGCGTCGAGCGCGCGGCGGAAGGTGTCGAGGTCGATGTCGGGCTCGATCGCGTCGAGTGACGCGAGGCGGTCGAGGGCGAGTTCGACCGCGGCGTGCGCGCGCCGTTCGACCTCCGGCCAGGCCAGCCTGGCGAAGTCGCCAGGAAGGTGATCGTGCAGTACCGAGCGGGCGAGGTCGGCGAGACCCGACCACGAGGTGGTGTGCCGGGCCCGGCTCAGGCGCCCGCCGATCCGGTCGACGAACGCGCCGAGTTCGTCGAGGTGTTCCACGTCGATCGGTCGCTCGGCCGCTGCCAACGTGCGCCGCAGGCGCGCGAGCCGTTCGTGCCACTGTTCGAGCCCAGCGACGACACCCGCGCGGCGGCTGAGTCGCTCCCAGGCGCGCGCCGGAACGGCTCGACCACCGAAGCGGACGGGTGCACTACTCGCGAACGCGAGCACATCGGAGCGACGGAGGTCGCGATCGCCGAGCGCGAACGCGTCGCGAACGGTGCGACCGGCGACCGAGTCGGCCACGCTGCGGACCGCGACACCGTTGTGCGGCACGCCCGCGGCTCGTAGGTGCTCGTGCAACAGCCGCGCGTAGGGATCGCGGCTGGCGAAGACGACGGCCATGCGCTCGAGCGGGATGCCGTCGGTGGCCGCGCGCAGCACGAGGCGGACCACGGCGCGGGCCTCGTCGTCGGGGTCGGACACCGACACGATCTCGTGCGCGACGGGGACGGGCACGGTCGGAATCGCGAGGTCGGTGTCGAGATCGTGTCCGAGCTCGAGACCGCGGGCGTCGAGCCGGTCGTTGCCGGTGAGCCCGACGATCACGCGGGTCGGTGCCGCCGCGCCGAGCGCGTGGATCAATCGTCGGGCCGGAGCCGACCAGCGCAACGGCAAGAAGACGACGATCTCGCCGAGACCGGCGACGAGTGGCCCTCGGAGGTTCGCTTCGACCGCGGCGGCGTCGAGCAGGTCGCGCTCGGTCGACCAACCCGGTGCGAGCCTGCGGCGAATCGCGCGGTGCAACGCCACGACGTCGTGCGCGCGGCTGCTCGCGCGGGCCAACGCGTCGAGGACGGGATCATCGAGCGAGTCGAGCTCGCGATGCGCCCGAACCAGCGCGGTCTCGGTCGCCGGGTGGTCGGCGACGGGGGCGAAGCGTCCCGGCGTCTCGACGAGGGCGGCGCGGGCTGCGGCCGCGAGCGTCGGGTTGGAGACAGGGCGCCGGCCGCTCGCGGCGACGCGCGCGCCGCCGAGCAACTCGGCGACCCGGTAGAGGGTCGCGAAGGTGATCCCCGCGACACCGCCGCCCTGGCGCGCGAGGTGTCGACGCGCCGCGACCCCGACCGAGTTGACCGGTACGACCACGGTCACGGGCGTGAGCCGGTCGTCGCGTTTGGCGTCGGCGACGGCGCGTGCGAGGCCGGCGTAGGCGTCGGGCCCGAACGCAACTGCCTCCACGGTGATGGTCACGCGGCGGATCGTACGGCGCGGCTGGGACACGCGTGCCCGGGGCAGCGGCGACCGGCGAGCCGCGTCGTCGACCGTAGACTTGCGCTCGAAATGTGCGAGGACGGGTCGTGAAGCAGACATTCCGGTTCGTCGCGACGTTCGTCGTCGTGATCGCGCTCGGTTCGGCGGCGGTCGGCGTCACCGTCGCCGCGCTCGTCCCCGCCGGCCGCCAGCTCGCGTTCGACACGACCGCGTTCGGCTCGATCGCGCCCGACCTCGACCCGCTCGCGACGCGCTCGGCCGTCTACTGGTCCGACGGCAGGCCGATGACCGAGCTCTTCAACGTCGAGGACCGCGATCCGGTCCCGTTGGCCGACGTGCCGCAGTCGCTGCGCGACGCCGTACTGGCGATCGAGGACCGCGACTTCTTCGACCACGAGGGCGTCGACTGGCGCGGGACGGGTCGGGCGCTTCTGCGCGATATCGAAGGAGACTCGGCCCGGCAGGGCGGTTCGACGATCACGCAACAGCTCGTGAAGGTGCTCGTGTTCCCCGACGCCGAGCGCACCATCGATCAGAAGGTGCGCGAGGCGGTGATGGCGTTCCGCCTCGAGGAGGACTACACCAAGCAGGAGATCCTCGAGCGGTACCTGAACGCGGTGTACTTCGGCAGCGGCGCGTACGGCGTCAAGGCCGCGGCCGAGCGCTACTTCGACAAGCAACTCGATGCGCTCACGGTCGCCGAGGCCGCGCTCCTCGCGGGCGTGATCCGTTCGCCCGAGGGGCTCAACCCGATCACCGAACCCGAGCGCGCGGCGGATCGTCGCGATCAGGTGTTGGACGCGATGGTCGAGACCGGCAAGCTCGGCCGTAGCGAGGCGCGTGTCGCGAAGCGGGCACCCATGCCGACGAAGGTGCACAACAACGCGAAGTACGCCCCCGACTCGTACTTCCTCGCGGCGATGATCGACCACCTCACCGAGCAGGACACCCCCGCGGCGCGCTCGCTCGGCCCCGACACCGAGACGCGGCGCGCGCGCCTGTATCGCGGTGGGCTCCGGATCACGACGACGCTCGATCCGGCAATGCAGGCGCAGGGAGAACTCGCGGTACGGACGATCCTGCCGCCCGACACGCCGATCACCGGGGCGCTCGTCGCACTCGACAACGCGAACGGTCAGGTGCGCGCCATGGTCGGTGGGATCGACTACTCGGTGAGCAAGTACAACCTCGCGACGCAGGGCGCGCGTCAGGCGGGATCGAGCTTCAAGACGTTCGTGCTGGCGACGGCGCTCGAAGCGGGCTATTCGCCCGACGACACGATCCTCGGCTCGTCGACGTGCGCGTTCCCCAAGCCCCTCGCCACGACGCCGCCCGACCCGTACGTGATCAACGCGCACGGCGGCGGCGTGATGACGCTCCGGACAGCGATCAGCGAGTCGATCAACTGCGCGTTCGCCCGGCTCATCATCTCGCTCGGGCCGGGGTCGGCCGGTCCGGCGCGTGTCGTCGAGACGGCGCGCCGCCTCGGGATCACCGAGTCGGAGCTGGCGCCGGTGACGTCGCTCGCGCTCGGGACCTCGGGCGTGACGCCGATGGAGATGGCGTCGGCGTACTCGACCATTGCCGCCGACGGCACGCGCCACGCACCCGAGTACGTCCAGACCATCACCGACGCCGAAGGCAACGTGCTCTACCGCGCGCAACGAGCGGGCAAGGTCGTCATGGCACCCCAGATCGCTCGTGAACTCACCGAGATGCTCACCGGTCCGGTCCGCAACGGCACCGCGTCGAGCGCGCTCTCGGGTCTCGGGCGGCCGGCGGCAGGAAAGACCGGCACGACCGACCGCAACGTCGACGCCTGGTTCGTGGGCTACACCGCGCAACTCACCGCCTCGGTCTGGATCGGCAACCCCGGGTGCGGCGACAACGCGAACCCCGCCTGCTCGATGACGCCACACATCGGCGGCGCCGCCTTCGGTGGCAAGTTCCCCGCGCAGATCTGGGGCGCGTTCATGACCGCGGCACTCGCGGGTCAGCCGCCCGTGGCGTTCGTGTCGCCCGACCGCAGACTCCTGCCGACCGGCCAGTACGTCGACGAGTACGGCCGCACCGTGGTGCCCATCGTGCCGTCGACGACCACGACGACCGTCGACGAGGTGACCACCACGACCCGACGGCCCCGGCCGACGACCACGACCACGATCCCCCCGACGACCGTGCCGCCGACGACGATCCCTCCGACCACCACGACCGTGCCGCCGCCACCGACCACCACTACGGTGGCCGGACCATGAGCGAACCGGCCGAATCCCTCGATCACCTCGAAGCGCTCTACGCCGTCCAGGCTCGCGACACGGCGATCGACGTGCTCCGGCACCGGCGGGTCGCCCTCCCCGAACGGTCCGAACTCGACGGTGTGCTGCGCACCGGCCAGGGTGCCCACGAAACGATGGTCGCGCTCCGAGCGCGCCGCGACGATCTCGGCCGTGCCGTGGGCGCGCTCGATCTCGAGGCGCGCGGGATCGCCGACAAGGCCAAGGGTGTCGAGGCCAAGCTCTACTCGGGCACGGTCACGTCGCCGCGTGAGCTGCAAGACCTCCAAGCGGATCTCGACCAACTCCGACGCCATCAGGGCGAGCTCGAAGAGCGCGAGCTCGAGCAGATGGAGGCGGCAGAACAACTCGACCGCGAGGTCGCCGCGGCGGAGGCGGTCGTCGGCTCGCTCAAGGCCGACGTCGCGCGCCTTCAGCAGGCGATCAGTTCGCAGGAGACGTCGATCGACGCCGAACTGGCGGCCGAGGAGGCCGAGCGGGGTCGCCTCGCGGCGGGCGTCGGGGCGCCGCTGCTCGCGGACTACGAACGGCGCCGTGCCCAGAACAACGGTCACGGTGCGGCCCTGCTCGTCGGCGACACGTGTCAGGGTTGTCGGTTGTCGATCCCGTCGACCGAGGTCGACGAGATCCACCACGACACCTCGGGCCGTACGTGGTACTGCGACAACTGCGGCGCGATCCTCGTCCCGCGATGAGTCACGACGACCAGCTCGCCCTCGATCTCGGCGCGGGCGCGCCCGACCTGCGCGACGAGGTCGAGGTCTGGTTCGACGGCGCGTCGCGCGGCAACGGCCAAGTCGGTGCGCGCGCTTCGATCGGCGGCCTCGTGCGCGACGGCCGATCGCACGAGGTGCTCGCCGAGGTTTCCGAGGCCATCGGTGAACAGACCAACAATGTTGCCGAGTACCGGGCATTGCTCGCGACGATCGAAGCCGCGCACGCCTTCCCGTCGCGGCGGCTGCGCGTCTTCGGCGACTCTGCGCTCGCGATCAACCAACTGCGCGGCGTCTGGAAGGTCAAGGCGGCACACCTCGTACCTCTCTTGCGCGAGGTGCACGCCGCGATCGCGCGATACGAACAGGTCGACTTCGTGCACGTGCCGCGCGCGCAGAACTCGGCAGCCGACGCGCTCGCCAACGCGGCGCTCGATGCGCAGGCACTCCCTTCGTGATCCTCTGGTACGCGGCCGGCGCGGTGTTCGCGGTGTGGAACGTGTTCCAGAGCGCCGGACTCGACTACCGCGCGGTGGCACTCGGCGGGCTCGTGCCACTCCTCGACGCGATCGTCGGCGAGCAGGCGTGGGCGCATTCGCTGCTCGCACCGACGGTGGCGATGGCGGTCGTGATGGTCGGCACGTCGGGGCGCGGGCGTCGGCTCGCGCGCCGACGTCTCATCGGTGTCCCGATCGGCTGGTACTTCGGCATCGGACTGTCGGGGGCCTTCACGCACCAGCACGTGTTCTGGTGGCCGGCCTTCGGCGCACGGTTCGACGACGCCGCGATCTGGCCGCCCCTCGCATGGGCGCTGGGCCTCGAACTGCTCGGGCTCGTCGCGGCGCGGTGGTGTTGGACCCGGTTCGGGCTCGCCGACCCCGTGCGACGCCGCACGTTCGTGCGCACCGGGCGACTGGCGCTCGTCGCGTGATCATTCTCGTCCGTCACGGCCAGACCGAGATCAACGCGTCGGGGCAGTTCCAAGGGCGGATCGATCGGCCGCTGAGCGAGCTGGGGACACGCCAGGCGGCGGCACTCGCCACCGCGCTCGCCGACTGCGGCGCGGTTCGCGTGTGGTCGAGCCCGCTGCGGCGGGCCGTCGAGACCGCGACGCCGATCGCCGCCGCCCTCGGGCTGTCGGTGGAGATCGACGCCCGACTCGTGGAACTCGACTACGGCGCCTGGGAGGGTCGGCCGCTCGCCGAGGTGTCGGCTGACGAATGGGCACAGTGGCGCGCCGATGCCGACTTCGCCCCGCCGGGCGGCGAGTCGCTGCGTGCAGTGCGGGCTCGCATCGACGCGTGGCTGCGCGACATGCTGATCGCCGACGGTCCGGTCGTCGCGGTGAGCCACATGTCGCCGATCAAGGCTGCGATCTGTTCGGCGCTCGACACCGACGATCGCGCGACGTGGCGGATGCACCTCGATCTCGCGGCCGTGAGCCGCCTCGCGCGGCGCGGCGGGTCGCTCGCGCTCGTCGGCTACAACGCGACCTTTCCCCCGACCGCGACGGCCGCGGCGGGTTGAGCCCGGTCGGGCGTCGACCGGCGTCGACAAGGGTCGAACTCCCTGGATCGCCGCACGGTGCGAGTGGCAGGGCTCCGGGGCCCGGCCGTGCAACACTTTCGCATGGCGATCGGCTCTCGGTCTCGCGCGACCTCGGCTTCGGGACGACAAGCGGTCCCGAAGGTCCCCGGCGCGTGGAGTTCGAGATCGTCCGGGCCTGCCCGTCGCCGGAACCACGCGATCAAGACCGGGATCGGACTCGTCGTCCTGCTCGCGGTCGTCGGCGTGGGCGGCGCGCTCGCCTTCGACGCGCTCCGTTCGCTCGGCGACTCCGAGGAGGCGACACCGCGGGAGGCCTATCTCGCAGGCGATGGCGAGGAGTTCACGTCGCGGGCCGGCCGGTTCACGGCCGAGTTCCCCGAAATGCCCGAGGCGCGGACGGGCACGCTCGCGACGTTCGTGGGCGATGTCGAGTTGTCGATCGTCGGGATCGGGCTCGACGACGACACTTCGGTCGAGGTCGCGTGGTTCGACCTCCCGGAGGCGCCGGCCGCCGACCAGGCCGCCGGAGTGCTCGCCGGGATGGCGGTGTTCCTCGCCGACGATCTCGGTGGCACGCCATCCAACGCCGCCGATCCTGCGGGAGCCGGGTCCTCGGGGTCCTCGGGAGCCGAATACGAAGCGTACGAGTTCGCTGTTGCCCTCGACGTCGACGAACCCGAGGCGTCGGTGGTCTTGATCCGCGAGGTGCTCGTCGACGAGCGGCTCTACGTGCTGCGCGTCGACTCCGATCGTGCCCGCCCGGAGGTGTTGGAGTACCTCGCCGAGTCGTTCTCGCCCACCTGATCGCGCCGCTCGGACGATCGCGGCGAGCCCACCCCGCGCCTCGCTCGCCCCGAACATTGAGTGGAGAACCCGAATATGCGGGAAAATCACTCAACGTTCGCCCGGCAGGGTGGCAGTGGTGCCAGTGGTGGTGGTGAGTCGGCCGGTACGCCGGATTCTGTCTGCGACCGTGAGGTCGGAGGCGGCCATCCATCTCGGCCGGCGGTTGCCCGACGGCTCCAGCGGTCTACCCGGGGTCGACGAGCGGGCCGCTCTCACCCTGCTTGACCTTGCTCCGGATGGGGTTTACCGAGCCGTCCCGGTCACCCGGGACGCTGGTGCGCTCGTACCGCACCGTTGCACCCTTACCTGTGCCGCACCGGTTGCCCGGCGTGGCCATCGGCGGTCTGCTTTCTGTGGCACTTTCCTGCGGGTCGCCCCGACTGGGTGTTACCCAGCATCCTGCCCTGTGGAGTCCGGACGTTCCTCGGCACGGTCGCCGTGTCGCCACGGCCCCGTGACGCGACCGCCTGGCCGACTCACCACCACCGCCCACTCTACGCACCCCCCAAGGCCACGAACCGGCGTCGTCGGCGAGCGCGGGCGGGGTTCCGACGACGCCGGTACGGATGGCCGCGGTCCGGTGCACGAACCGGCGTCGTCGGCGAGCGGGGAACGCGCCCTGACGACGCCGGAATGAAGGGTTCAGGGTTTGGGGGCGTGGCGGGTGGCGAACATGGCGCCGAACATGCCGAACGCGGCGCCGAGCAACAGGTTCGTCGCCACCTGGTCCCATGCGATCGGGTGCCCGCTGTCTTTCACCGCGACGATGATCGCGCGCAGGACCATCCAGCCGGCGAACGTCCCCACACCCGCCAGGATCCCGTGCGTGAGTGGCATGAGGGGTCGCGACCGACCGGCGCCGTACCCGGCGAGCGCGTAACAGAACACGAGCCCGGCGAGCAGCACGTACACCCAGAGCGTTCCGGTGAAGTCGTCGATGCGCCCGTCGCCGAGCGCGTACCCGAAGGCGACGAACAACACGCCGAACAGCCCGGCCGAGACGCCCTGCCAGAGCGACGCCAACTCGATGACGATCTTGGCGTCGTGCAGCGGGGACTCGACCGTCTCGGCGGCGTCGTCGGGCTCGGGCACGCCGACGATCCTAGGGACCGGTGCCCTCCACGATCGGCCGCTCGGTCGGCGTCACCGTGACCCCGACCCGCCCGGGACGCGTGATGGCGCCCGGCCACTCGTAGCCGAGGTCGACGACGAGTTCGTAGCTGCCCGGCGCGAGGGGCGCGTCGACGGTCGCGATCGCCACCTCGTTCGGCCCGGGGCGGAGGATCGGGTACGGCCGCATCTCGAGGCCCGTGCAGTCGACGCCCGGCCAGGCGAACGGTGCGGGCTCCGCGCCGGGGGCGACGAACTGGCCCTGCATCGTGAGCACGAAGCGGTCGTTGACCCACTGGCACGTCTCGCCCGTGCCGGGGAAGGGCACGAGCGCGTCGAGGTCGTTGTGCACGACGAGCACCGGGTCGACGACCTGCCCCGCGCCGAGCGTCGCGTCGAGCTCCACCTCTGAATGCCCGACCGGTTCGACGATCTCGATCGGCAGGCTCGGGGCGACCCCGGGGTCGATCTCGTCGCTGATGACGGCGACGCGGTATTCGCCGGCGGTCAGTGGTTCGGAGTTCCCCGTCCCGGGATCCGCGGTGGCGTTCGACGTGAGGGTCGAGACGCGGGTCTCACCCGAACCGAGGACCTGGTTGTCGCCGCCACACGTGAGTTCCGTTGCCGCTACCGACGACCCATCGGGGCGGACGAGTCGGAGCGCGTACGGCGTGTCGCTCATGCAGCGGGCCCGCTCCAACACCGCGTGGTCGGTCGGGTTCGTCACGCGCACCTCGGCGATCACCGGTCCGCCGGGGACGGCTTGCGTGTAGGGCAGCGTCATCTCGATCTCGAGGCCTTCGCTCGTGGTGTACCGGGCGACGGCGTCCCCAGCGGGAGCGACCGATGTGGTGGTCGTCGCCGGTTCTGTGACGAGATCGCGTTCGCCGCCCTCGTCGCGCACCGCGAGCGCCCAGCCGCCGCCGACGAGCGCGACGCTCAACACGCCGGCCGCGGCTCCGGTCCGGCGGCGCGTCGTTCGCCGTCGAGCAGCAGCGGTGACCGCGGTGAGGTCGCCGGAGCGCGGCGTCGGGTCGTCGAGGTGATCGAAGTTCATCGGAGGTCCTCCCCGTTCGGGCCGCCAGTAGTCGGGCCGCCAGTTGTTGGGCCGGCAGTGTCGGCGCGAGGAGCGAGCGCGGCTCGAAGAGCGGCGAGGCCGCGGCTGCCGTGTTGTTTCACCGTGCCGAGGGACACACCGAGGGCGCGCGCGACATCGGGTTCGGTGAGATCCGCGACGAACCGCAACACCACGACCTCGCGTTGGCGACGGGGAAGCGCGCGCAGCGCGGCATGCAGGTCGACGCGTTCGGCGACGCCACGCGCCGCGTCGGACGCGACGAGCGCGACCTGCGGGTCGGGCACCCGCCGGGCGCGCCGCCACCGGTCGATCGCGAGGTTCGCCGCGACTCGGACCACCCAGGGGGTCGGGTCGCCCGCCCGCACGAGGCGCGGCCATCGGGCACACGCCCGGACGCACGACTCCTGCGCGCAGTCGGCGGCGTCCTCCCGGTCGCCGAGCAGCCGGAATGCGACGCGGTAACCCGCGGCCCAGAGGTCGTCGAACGCGTCGGCGAACGCGATCGTGTCCATCGCGGACGCGGGGAGCGCACCAGTCACCGTCATGCCTGGTTCACGCTCGGACATGCACGAAAGGTTGACACGCCGTGTCCGAAACGGCCGACCGAGCCCGGTTAGGCTCCGCGCCGCTCCATGAACGAAGTGCTCACTCCCGTGCTGGCCGCCTTGACGCGCCGTGTCGACCTGGCTCCGGCCGAGGTCGACGCCGCGATCACCGAGATCCTCGAGGGCCGCGCCACCGACGTGCAAGCCGCCGGGTTCGCGGTCGCGCTGCGGACCAAGGGCGAGACGGTCGACGAGATCGCCGCGTTGGTCGGGGCGATGCTGCGTTATGCGACGCTGGTGCGGGGGATCCCTGCCGGGGCGATCGACACGTGCGGCACCGGCGGCGACCGCAGTCACTCGATCAACGTCAGCACGCTCGCCACCGTCGTCGCCGTCGGCGCGGGTGCGACGGTCGTGAAGCACGGCAATCGCGCCGCGTCGAGCCGCTGCGGGAGCGCCGACGTGCTCGAGGCACTGGGTGTACCGATCGAGCTCGGCCCCTCGGGGATCGCCGCGTGCATCGCGGAGGCTCGCGTCGCGTTCTGTTTCGCGCCGGCGTTCCATCCGGCGTTACGATTTCTCGGCCCGGCACGTCGCGAACTCGGAGTGCCGACCACGTTCAACTTCTTGGGGCCGTTGCTCAACCCGGCGCGCGTCACCCGCCAGGTCGTCGGCGTCGCCGACGCGGCGATGGCCGAACGTCTGCTCGGCGTGCTCGCGGCGAACGGCAGCACCCACGCGATGGTGGTCCACGGCGACGATGGTCTCGACGAGCTGACCACCACGACCACCAACACCATCCACGAACTGCGCGACGGCGAGGTGCGTGTGACCAAGGTCGACCCGACCGACCTGGGCATCGCCCGAGTCGACCTCGACGCGCTGCGTGGCGGCGACGCGGCCACCAACGCCGCCGCCGTGCGGTCGGTCCTCGCTGGCGATCCCGGGCCGGCACGCGACATCGCGGTGCTCAACGCGGCGGCGGCCCTCGTGGTGGCCGATCTCGCTGCCGATCTCGCCGGTGGCATCGCCGCGGCGCGCTCGTCGATCGACTCGGGTGCCGCGGCCGCGGCGCTCGACACGTGGGTGCGGGTCGCGACCGCAGCCCAGGAGCGCGAGTCCTGATGGCGCGGGCCCTCCAGTGTCCGGATTGCGGCTGGCGCGAGCCGCTCGACAACATCGCCGGTGTCGCCGAGTTCCGCTGTGGGGGCTGCGGGCGCGCGCTCAAGGTGCCACCGTCGCTGCGCACCGACCCCGAGTCCGACGACGCCGCAGCGGTCGACCGCGGCGGCGCCGGCGCCGACTCGGTCGTCCCATCACCCGCACCGCTCGCTGCCAGTGTCGCCGTCGCGCCCGAACCGACCGCCGTGCACGCCGCCGTGGCGCCCGCCGCCGACGTCGCGGCCGAGTCGGCCCCGCGGTTGCTCGCGCGGGCCTCGGCCGCCGACGACCTGAGTGCCACACCGGCGGGCGGCGCGGGAGCCGCGAGCGCGGGGGTCGGGCCCGCCGGGGCGCGGACCCGCGCGGAACGCGAGGCGATCGCCGCGGCCGCGGCCGATCGCGCCTTGCCCTGGTTCGCCCGCCTGGCGGTCTGGTGCGTGATGCTGCCGTTCGGGCTCGGGCTCACGTACGCGCTGGCGTTCAAGCTGAACTGGCTCACCGACAGCCAGTTGATCAAGACGTTCGGCGACGTCACATGGGCCCGGTTCACGCCGATCGCCCGGCTGCTCCCGGTCGCGGCGCTCATCGTCGCGTTGCTCGTGCACTTCACGATCCTGTTGATCGAGGCGGCGCTCGGTCGCCGCCGCGCCCGTGCCGCGCTCGCGTCGGCAACGGGTTCGGTCACCGGCCGCGCCGGCTGAACGGTCGCTGCGGCGTCGTCGCCGGCACCGGCTCGTAGCTCGGCACCGACACACGCGGGCTCGCGAACGTGCCTTCGACCTCGGCGAGCCGGAGTCGCCGGGCGTGCGCGTCGAGGTGGCGGGCGACGACGAGCAGTTCGTCGATCTCGTCGCGCGCCGGCGGGAGCGCGAGATCGGGCGCGTCGTCGGTGGTCGAGGGGCCTGCACCCGGGCCATCGGCCACGACGAGCCGGCCGTACCGCAGTTCGATCCGACCGGCGATCGCATCGATCTCGACACGCGGCGCACCGCGGAGCGCGTCGACCTGACGGCGGCGCGCGAGTGCACGGGCGAGCGCGCCGAGTCGGTCGCGGGTCGCCGCTGCCTCCTCGAACCGCTCGGATTCCGCGAGGCGCTGCATCCGTGTTTCGAGCGGACCGAGCAGCACCTCGGGCTCCTCGCCGAGGCCGCGGCGCACGGTGTCGACGACGGCCGCATAGTCGGCCTCGGCGATGTGCCCGCGGCACGGACACGACGCGACGCCGAGTTGCGCGGGGACGCAGGCCGCGTCGCAGTCGGCAACGAAGTTGCGGCCGAGTCGAGTCGCGCAGCGTCGGAGCGGTGCTGCTGTCTCGATCGCCTCCTTCACGAGATGTGCCGCACCGGCCGACGGGAACGGCCCGAGGGTGATCCCGCCATCGGCCTTGGCGACGCGCGTCACGGTGAGACGCGGAAAGCGCTCCGCGGTGAGGCGCAGGTAGGAGTACTGCTTCCAGGCCTTGAGCTGGCGATTGAAACGGGGCTGCAAGGATTGGATCAATCGGACTTCGCGCACCGCGGCCTCGAACGCATCGGCACACACCACGTGATCGATGGCGACGGTCTCTCGCAACATCTGCGGAACCTTCCGACGGTCGTCGCCCGAGAAGTAGCTGCGGACACGCGATCGGAGGTTGGTCGCCTTGCCGACGTAGAGGGCACGCCCGTCGCGGTCGCGGAACAGGTAGACGCCCGGCGCGCGCGGCAGCGCGGCGGTGAGCCCGAGCTTCGAGGCGCTCGGATGAGCGCGCATGGTGGGCAGCGCGAGGAGGTCGTCGAGGCCGAGCACGCCGAACGTCGCCGCGCGTTCGAGTAGGCAGTGGAGGACCTCGGCCGTGGCCTGCGCGTCGGCCATCGCTCGGTGGTTCGGCTCGGTCGGCACGCGCAGGTGGCGGGCGAGCGTTCCGAGCTTGAGGTTCGGGACCTCGTCGCGGACGAGGCGCCGGGCCATCGCCACGGTGTCGACACGACGTTGTGCGAGTCGCGCGTAGCCGTGACGCTCGCACGCCGCGTCGAGGAACGACACGTCGAAGCGGACGTTGTGCCCCACGATGACGGCACCACCGAGGAACTCGAGCAATGCGGGCAGCACCTCGGCGATCCGCGGCGCGGGCATGACCATCGCCTCGGTGATGCCGGTGAGCACCGTGATCAGCGGCGGGATCGGGACGCCGGGGTTCACGAGCGTTTCGAAGCGCCCGAGGCACTCCCCGCCGCGCAATTTGACCGCGCCGATCTCGGTGATCGCACAGTCGGCCGGCGAGCCGCCCGTGGTCTCGAGGTCGACCACGACGAACGTGACCTGCGACAGCGGGTCGCCGAGTTCGTCGAAGCTCGCCTGGTGGGCGGGCCCGGCGGGCCGGGTGGGGGTCGCGGTGAAACCGGGAAAGGGCAGCGCAGTGGTCACACCGGCAACACTAACGAACAACTGTTCGTGGCGAAAGCCTGTTCGTGTTCCGACCCTTGCCAACCGGCGTCGTCGGCACGTCGTCGGCGCAGCCCGACGACGCCGGAACGGTGCTTCTCGGGGGCGACGCGGTCGGGATGGCTCGGAGGGTGTCCTAACGTCGCCGGTGTGATCGAGCACCGCTACAAGTGCGCCGCGTGCGGCAACCTCACCCGGTTCGACGTCGTCGCCACGCGCCGAACGCGCGCGTTTCACCACTACACGGTGGGCGGCGACCTCGCGATCGAAGACGAGACGCTGCTCGACGAGACGGTCGAGTCGGTGACCTGCCGGTGGTGTGGAGCGACCGGCGACCGGATCGAGACGACGCCGCTCGCCTCCGGCGATCGGGCGCAGTGACGTGCGCGCTCAGGTGCCGAGCAACTGCACGACGAGCCGGCGCACGCGCGGCCGGTCGTCGAAGTCGATGCACACGACTCGCTGCCACGTCCCGAGCATGAGCTCGCCGTTCGCGAACGGAATCGTGAGCGACGGTCCGATGATCCCGCCGCGGGCGTGCGAATGGCCGTTGGTGTCGGCGTTGAGCTCGTTGTGCTCCCAGTGCTCCTCGGCCGGAGCGAGGCGCTCGAGGATCCGGTTGATGTCGGCGTCGCAGCCGGGTTCGTGCTCGATCATCGCGACCCCGCACGTGGTGTGGGTGACGAACACGGTGCACAACCCGTCGCGGAGCCCGGCGTTGGCGATCACCTTCTGCGCGAAGCCGGTCACGTCGTGGATGTCGCCGTCGCCCTGGGTGTCGAGCGTCAGCTCCTCGTATCGCGCGCTGAACGTCACCCTGCACCCCCGGGATCGAACCCGAGGCCGGTCGGCTCCGGGGCGCCCCGATTCTACGGACCGACCCGGCTCGGGCAGGGAACGATGACCGCGGCGGGCCCCGATTCGCCCCGACCCCGCCTCGCGGCGATCCCCGAGGCGCTCCTCGGCCCGATCGTCGAGGCGACCCTCGACCAACTCCGCGCCGGCAAACCGATCGACGTCCCCGCCGCGCTCAAACCCGTCTTGGCGTTCGATCGGCGGGCTCGCCAGGCCTCGGCGCTGCGCCGCCAGGTGTCCAAGGTGCTCGACTCCGACCCTGCGGTCGCCGCGGCAGTGGCCGCGACCCTCGCCGCCACGCCAGCGGCGGCCGCCGCGCTGGCAACCCACGACCCCGCCGATCCGACCGCGGGCGTGTTCGCCGCCGCGGCGC
>SXGT01495055.1_pt1 | contig 15851 bp, 10 predicted proteins | sample 3176221 | NCBI WGS metagenome assembly SXGT01 (sample SAMN11356862, study PRJNA531348) | freshwater metagenome | isolation source: freshwater sample F1-120 | place: China: Fuxian Lake, Yuxi | collected 2017-12-25
CCAGGCGAGCGCGCCCGAGAAGGTCGCGTGCGCGCTGAGCCCCAGATTGGCGCTCGCGCGCGCGGCGAGCTTGACCTGCTCGACCGCCCAGGCTTGGCGCTCGGCAGGCTTGCCGTGAACCTCGGCGGGCGCAAAGCCGTCGAACAGCGCGTCATAGGCGGGATGGACCGCGACGAGTTGCCCCTGCAAGTGGGTCGACAGCTCGGTGACCTCGACGCCGTGGCGGGCGAGCATCGCCTGAAGGTCGTCGCAGTAACTGCGGCTCTCCGCGGCGAGCTTCAGGTCGATCAGCCGATCGTTGCAAGGGATCTGGACACCGGCATAGCCGAGGCCCCCCGCCCATTCGGCCAGATTCTCCAGCGTGTCGAACGGCGGCGCATCCCCCAGGAACTGCGCCAGGAAGATGCCCGGCCCCTTCATTCCGGTCACGCTGCGGTCTCCGTGCGGCGGTCGTCCTTGAAGGTGAGCTGAAAGAGCAAGGCGATGGCGGCTGCCGCGATCGCGGGATACCACCACATCTGCTGCCAGTCGCCGATGCCGGGGGACGCGGGCAATTGCGCGTAGAGAAGCGCGCCGATCTGCGACCCCAACAACATGCCGACTCCATAAGTGAACAACGTCAGCATGCCCTGGGCTTGCGCATTGACTCCCTTGGGTGCGGCGATCGCGCTGGTGTAGATCGCGCCTGCGACAAAAAAGAAGTCGTAGCAGATCCCGTGCAGCGCCACGCCGAGATAGATCGCCCACAGCCCGGAGCCGCCGTCGCCGATCGCGAAAAGAACGTAGCGCAGCGCCCAGGCTGCCATGCCGACCAGCAGCAGCGGCTTGACCCCGAACCGCCGGTACAGCCACGGCATCGAGAACATGAAGACGAGTTCGGACATCTGCCCGATGGCGAGCGTGCCGCCGACGTTGGCAATGCCCGCCGCACCGACATAGGGTGAGGCGTAGGCGTAATACATCGCCAGCGGGATCGAGATCAGCGTCGCGCACGTAATGAAGATCAGGAACGAACGCTGTTTGAGCAGGCTGAACGCCTCGACGCAGAAGACTTGGGCGATGACGCTTTCGTCCCGCGGCGCGTCGGGTTCGACTTGGGGCAGCGTGAAGCTGTACAGCCCGAGCGCCACCGACACGACCGCAGCGACGCGGAAGATTTCGGGACTGGCGGACAGGCCCGCCCATCCGATGATCAGCCCCGCGGCGATCCAGCCGAGCGTGCCGAAGGCGCGGACGAACGGAAAGGTGTCCGCGCGCTCGCCCAGGCTTTTCAGCGCGATCGTGTTGGCGAGGCCGACGGTCGGCATGTAGAGGATCATGTAGCCGAGCAGCACCCAGACGAACGTCGCGCCGCTCTCCGGCGTTACCAGCGTCGGCATGAAGAACAGGATCACGCCCCCGACCAGGTGCAGGATCACCATCAGCATGCGCGGGCCGACGTAACGCGTCGCGGCCATGCCCAGCAGGAACGATCCGACGATGGAGGCGATCGGGCCGACCGAGAACGCGTTGCCGATCAGCGCGCCGATCCCGACGGTCTGCATCACCAGCCCGAGCGTGACGGTCCACGCTCCCCAGACGAAGAACTGCATGAACATGAGCGCGCTGAGTCGCCCGGTCAGCCAATTGCCCGCAGGACGCGCGGCAACGCTCATGACGCCATCGGCAGTGGCCATTCGCCATCCTCCCCCGTGCAGTTCGCCTGCTTGAAGGATGCGAAGCTATGCAAATCCGAAACGGGTGTAAAGGATTACATTCAAGCTCCATCGACATCTGGCATCGCGCGATCCATGAGACTTCGATGCCGACCATCATCGACGTCGCCGCCAGGGCGGGGGTTTCGACCGCGACGGTGTCGCGCGTGTTGAGCAAGCCGGATCGCGTCGCGGCGGAGACCCGCCTGCGCGTATTGGAGGTCGTCCGGTCGCTGGGGTACGCGCCCAATGTCGCGGCGCGCGCGCTTCGCACCTTCCGCGCCGCCAAGATCCTGCTGACGGTGCCCGATATCTCCAACACGTTCTTCGCCACGGTCATCCGCGGCGCGGAGGAAGCCGCGCGGGACGCCGGTTACGCCGTCGTGGTCGGCGACACGCGGCACGATCCGGAGGTCGAGGACCGTTATGCCGAGATGCTCTCCCGACGCGAGGTCGACGGGCTGATCTTCCTTGGCCACCGTATCCCGGAGAGCCTGGAGCCGCTCCTGTCGCGGCCCGGTGACGCAGCGCCGATCGTCAACGGCTGCGAATACAGCCCCGGCATCGGCGTCCCCAGCGTCCACATCGACAATGCCGCGGCGGGCAGCGACGCGATCGAGCATCTGATCGCCCTGGGCCACCGCACCATCGGCGTCATCACCGGGCCGCCGATCAGTCCGATCAGCCGCGATCGTCTGGCCGGGGCGATGAACGCCGCAGGTCGCCACGATCTTTGCGCCCCGCTGCAGGTCCGCACCGGCGATTACTCGGCGCGATCGGCGTTCGATCTGGTCGGCGATCTGCTCGCGCAAGGCGTGACGGCGCTGTTCTGCTTCAGCGATGAGATGGCGATGGGCGCGATCAGCGCGCTGGCTCAAGCCGGCCTGTCGTGCCCCGATGACGTCTCGGTGATCGGTTTCGACGACCTTCCGCTCGCCCGCTTCTTCCAGCCCGCATTGACGACGATCGCGCAGCCCAAGGCGATGATCGGGCGGCGCGCGGTGGAATTGCTTGTGGAGATACTGAACGGCGTCGATACGTCGCTACGGCAGGTGACATTGCCTCACGAACTGCTGATCCGCGGCAGCACAGCCGCGAGAGGTCCTCGAGCGTAGCGCGTCAACGCTTCCGCCGCCTTGCGCGCGGGCTCGTCGAGCAAGATGTGAACGCCGCCGGAGGTCCGCACCACCCCCCGCACGCCCGTGACCGAGGACAGGTTTGCGGGCAGAGGCTCCGGACCGGGCTCGATGATGAGGCGACGCCCGCAAGCGTTCACCTTGTGGTACCGGCACGATTTCAGCACCTCGATCAACGGCAGGAGCGAGTCGTCGCGGTCGGGCTGGTCATCTGCCGACAGGGCAGCCGCCGCCGGGCTCGGATCGCCTGCGCGGAGCGCCGTGGCGCCCACTTGAAGCCGCATCGCCGAGGCCAGCTGATCGGCTTCGGGCCCGACGACGACCTGCACCCGGCCGCGTCCCAGATCGAGCGTGCCGCGCGAACCCAGCGCGCTCAGGTGCGCGGCGTCGATCGCGGCGGCGTCGCTCAGCACCAGCCGCAAACGCGTCGTGCAGGCGTCGATCGCGACCAGGTTCGCCGCGCCTCCCAGCGCTTCGACGAAGCCGCGCGCCCGGTCGCCGCCTTCGGTCGCGAACCCGGTCGTGGGCGTCGGCTCGCGGCCGGGTGTTTTCAGGTCCAAGCGGCGGATCGTCCAGCCGAACGCAAGATAGTAGATCCCCGCATAGGTCAGACCCACCGGGATCAGCAGCAGCGGCCGTGTCGCCAAGCCGACATTCAGCAGGTAATCCAGCAGCCCCGCCGAGAACCCGAAGCCGAGCTTCGCGCCTAGAAGGTCCATCACCACCATCGCCACGCCCGTCAGCACCGCATGGATCGCGAACAAGGCGGGCGCGAGGAACAGGAAGGTGAATTCGATGGGCTCGGTGACGCCAGTGAGGAACGAGGTCAGGCCGAGACTGAGGTACAGTCCCGCGACGCCCTTGCGCCGCTCGGGCAGCGCCGCGCGGTACATGGCGAAACAGGCGGCGGGCAGGCCGAACATCATTACCGGGAAGAAGCCCGACATGAACGCGCCGGCGCTCGGGTCGCCCGCGAAGAAGCGCTTCAGGTCGCCGGTCGCGCCGCCATACTCGCCAAGCAGGAACCAGGCGATGTTATTGAGGATGTGGTGCAGCCCGGTCACCAGCAGCAGCCGGTTGAGCAACCCGTAGACGAACAGTCCCAGCGGTCCTGCGGCGACCACCGAGCGGCTGAGCGCATCCACGCCGCTCGCAAACAGCGGAAAGCCGATGCCGAGCGCCAACGCCAGCGCGATTCCCGCGATCCCCGCCGCGATAGGCACGAATCTGCGCCCGCCGAAAAAGCCCAGATAGGCGGGCAGGGTGATGGTCGAGTAACGGTTGTACAGCCAGCCCGCGATCAGGCCGGACGCGATCCCGGCGGGCACGCTGAGCTTGCCGATCTCCTTCGCTCGCCACGCCGCCGCGGCCAGCGCTTGCGCCGCGTCGCCGCTCACCGCCGCGAACGCGTCAAGCGGCACGGTGAGCAGCGGCTTCGCGCCTTCGGTGGCGACCAGGTAGCAGACGATCCCCGCCAGCCCCGCCGCGCCGTGGTTCTCGCGTGCCAGCCCCACCCCGACACCCGCCGCGAACAGCAGGCCGAGGTTGGAGAAGATCGCCTCGCCCGCCGCGGCGACGAAGGCGATGTCGAGCATGTCGGGCTGACCCAATCGCAGCAGCAGCGCCGCGATTGGCAGCACCGCGATCGGCAGCATCAGCGCGCGGCCGAGCGGCTGCAGGCGTTCGAGGATCGCACCGCCCTTCATGCTTTGGCTTCATCGATCAGCGTGCGGACCTCGCCCGCTGACCGTGCGGCGAGCGCCCGTTCGGCCAAGCCGCGCGCCTGCGCCAGCGTCGTCCGGCGCACCGCCGCTTTCACCGCCGGAACGGCGGCGGGAACCGCCGACAGTTCGGTTACGCCCAGCCCGATAAGCAGCGCGGCCGCGCGCGGATCGGAGGCGAGGCCCCCGCACACGCCCAGCCATCGGCCGTGCCGCCTGGCCCCGTCCGCGGCCATGCCGATCAGCCGCAGCACCGCGGGGTGGAGCGCGTCGACCATCGCAGATACGGCGGCGTTGCCGCGATCGGCGGCCAGCGCGTATTGGGTGAGATCGTTGGTGCCGACCGACAGGAAGTCGGCGTGCTCCGCAAGCTGGTCGGCGAGCAGCGCCGCAGCGGGCGTCTCGATCATCACCCCCAACTCGACCACTCCGCGGCCGAGCTCCGCTGTGATGGCGTCGAGCCGGGCTCTTACCGCGAGCAGCTCGGCGACCTCGACGACCATCGGCAGCATGATCCGGCATCGTGCTGCGGGCACGCCTGCGACGATCGCGCGCAACTGCGCGTCGAGCAGGTCGGGCCGGGCGAGCGACAGGCGAACGCCGCGCTGCCCCAGCGCCGGGTTCTCCTCATCCGCGAACGGAAGGTAAGGGACCGGCTTGTCGCCGCCGATGTCGAGGGTGCGGACGATCAGCGGCCGATCGCCGAGCGCCGTGGCGATCCGTTCGTATAGCGCGCGCTGCTCGGCCTCGTCGGGCGCGGTCTCGCGGTCGAGGAAAAGAAACTCGGTGCGCAGCAGGCCGCAGCCTTCCGCGCCCGCCCGCATCGCGGCTTCCGCATCCGCGACCGATCCGAGGTTGGCGAACACTTGGATGCGGACGCCGTCGGCGGTGCGCGCGGAGGTTTCCGCCGCTTGCAGGTCGGCGGCGCGGGCGGTCTGGCGGGTGGCGATCCGGTCGTGCGCCTGCGCCAGCGCAGCCGCGTCGGGATCGACCAGGAGCCGCGCCGCATCGGCGTCGAGGATCGCGGTGGAACCGTCAGCCACATCGAGCATGCCTCGTCCCGCAGCGACAATCATCGGCACCCCGGCCGCCGCCGCCAGGATCGCGACATGCGCGGTCGGCCCGCCCGCCGCGGTGCAGATGCCCGCCAGCGCCGCGCGGTCGAGCTGGAGGAATTGCGAAGGAAGCAGGTCCTCGGCGATCAGGATCGTGCCGGGCGGCAGCACCGGCACCGTTGGCGTCTGTCCCGTCAGCGCGAGCAGCACCTGGCGTTCGAGGTCATGGAGGTCGGCGACGCGCTCGCGCAGCCGTGGGTCGCCGGTCCCCTCCAGCGCTGCGGCGGCGCGGGAGAGCGCCGATCGCCACGCCGCGCCTGCGCTTGCGCCTTGGGCGATCTCGCCTTGCGCGTCGTTGCGCAACGCAGGATCGTCGAGAATGGCGCGGTGCGCTTCCGCGATCCCGGTCGTGTCACTGCCCTGCGCTGCGCCGACCGCGCGCAACGCCTTGTCGAGTTCGGCGGTCTCCTCCGCGATGCCTTGACCGGCCTCCGCAACCTCTACATCGGCGAGCTGCAGGCGCAGGGTCCGGCCGACCGCCAGGCCGGGCGAGGCGCAGACGCCGCCGCCCTGACCTTGCGAGGTCGCTGTCGGCGGCTCGGCTGTCGCCGGATCGCCGAACCGCTCCGCCGCGAACCGTTCGAGCGCGTCGAGCGCCGCCGTCGCGTCCGTTCCACGCGCGTGCGCCTCCAGTACGTCGCCAGCGCCCGCGCCGAGCGTGAGCAGCGCCACCGTGCTGCGGGCGTCCGCACGGCGATCGCCGCGCACCAGCTCAACCTCCGCCGCCAACGGCTTTAGCAAGGCGACGATCCGCGCCGCCGGTCGCGCATGAAGGCCCTGTAGCGCAGTGACGGTGATCCGGCGCTGCGCCGCTTCTCCTACGTGCGCGGTCGTGTCCGTAGAGCTCGCCGCCTCGATCCACGCGACCGGTTCGCCCGCCGCGACCATCCGACCGGGTCGATCGACCCTGACGCCGACGCTAGTGTCGGGCGCGACTACGGGCGTGACCAGGTCCTTCGCCGCCCGCCCGACCGTGTCGAGGTCGAACGCGATCAGCAGGTCGCCCGCTCGTACGGCTTGCCCTGGCGCCACCGCGGTTCGGAAGCCCGCGCCGCGCAGCGCCACCGTCTCCAGCCCGACATGGAGGAGGAGCTCCGCGCCGTCGACCAGCCGGAGCGTCACCGCGTGCGCGCTGTCGGCGACGTGCGACACCGTAGCGTCAGCGGGCGCGCGCAATTCGCCGACGATCGGATCGATAGCGAAACCGTCGCCCATCAGCCGCCCCGCAAAGACCGGATCGTCGACCTCGTCGAGCGTGGACAGCCAGCCTGCGATGGGAGCGCGCAGCAGGGTTTCGGTCACGGCAGCAGCTCGATCCGCTCCACCGCCCACAGCGGGTCCACGCCCTTCGCCGTGTAGGTGATGCACAGGTTCGCCGAGGGCATTGCGGCGGGCAGCGCGGCCTCCAACCGGGTCGCGCCCGGGTTGGCAGCGGCCGCCGCGAGCGGTAGCGTCACGACCCGCGCGCCTTCGCACCCGCCCGCCCAGACCTCGAACTCGCCGGCAGGGGTCGCAGGCGGGCGGAACCTGATCTTGTCGCGATCGGCCCCCACCTGGAAGTTGAACGGCACTTGTCCCACCGACAAGGCGATCCGCTTCGCCCCTGCGACCGGAGCGGCGTCCCACCGCCAGCAGGGATTGAAGATGTCGAGCAGGAAGCGCGCTCGCTCGCCCGTCGCCGGGAAATCGTCCTCCAGGTCGAGCAGCACCGCTTGCGAGCAAGGGGTCAGCTCGCGGCTGGTCCGCGTCGATGCGGCGGCGCGCGTCAGCACCCGGTCGTATCCGCCGCCGAGCGCGCGCGCGTCCAGGAACGTCGCCGCGCGCAGCCGCTGACCCGCAGCGAGCGTCAGCGGCTTCGCGTAGCGCAAGCTGGCCGAGCCGGGCGCCGTGCCGTCGATCGTGTAGCGGATCGGCAATCCCGATTGCGTGGAGAGCTTGGCCGCGATGCGCCCGTCCGCGCCCAGGTCGAGCATCGCCGTCACCCCGAATACGCTGTCCGCTGCGGCGAGACCGAGCGGCGCGAGCCGGTCCAACTGGGGCACGAGTGCGCGCGAGAAGGACGCGACGTCGCGCGGCGCGGCCTGCGCCCAGCCGATCTCCGCCACCGCCGCTGCGCGCGGAAAGGTCATCCAGGCGGCGCGCGCCTCGGTGCGGACGTGCTCGGTCCACAGATTCGCCTGGACGCCCAAGATGTGGCGGCGCTGCTCCGGCGTGAGCGCGGGGGGGACCGGATCGAACTTGAGCACGTCGGCGAGCGTGATCAGGTTGCCGCGTCCGGGCGGCTCGTTCGGAGCTACGCCTTGGCGATTGTCGAGGTACAGGATCGGCGCGGGGCTCAGGATCGCGTCGTGTCCCGCCCGCGCCGCCTTAACCGCGCCCTCGACGCCGCGCCAGGAGGTGATGGCGGCGTCGGCGGGCACTCCGCCGTCGAGGATCTCGTCCCAGCCGATCAGCTTGCGTCCGTTCGCGGCCAGAAAACGTCCGATCCGCGCCATAAACCAGCCCTGCAGCGCGTCCTCGTCTTTCAGGTTCAGCCGCTTGATCCGCGCCTGGATCGCCGGCGACGCGCGCCACTGGTCCTTGACCGCCTCGTCGCCGCCGACATGGATCCAGCGCGACGGGAACAGCGCCATCGTCTCGCGCAGCACCTCCTCCAGGAACGCGAAGGTCGCGTCGTCGGTGTTGTACAGCCACGGGAAGACGCCCCAATGCGCCTCCGTTCCCGGCGGGATCGGCACGCCCAGTCCCAGCCGCGGATAGGCGCGGATCGCCGCCAGCGCGTGGCCTGGCATCTCGATCTCCGGCACGACCGTCACGCCGCGCGCCGCCGCATAAGCGACGATGCCGCGAATGTCGTCATGCGTGTAGAAGCCGCCGACCGCGGGCAACGGCGGCGCGCCGGGCGCGGTCGCGGGGCGACGCCACGCCGACACGCTCGTCAGCCGCGGATATTTCGCGATCGGCAGCCGCCAGCCCTGATCGTCGACCAGGTGCCAGTGGAGCCGGTTGAGCTTGCTCGCCGCCATCCAGTCGATCAGCCGCCGGATGTAGTCCGGCGATTGGAAGTGTCGAGCGCTGTCGAGCATCAGCCCGCGCCACGCAAATCGCGGCGCGTCGGTGATCGTCACGCCCGCGACGCGGCCAGTCGCTCCGGTCTGGCTGGCGAACTGCCAGAGCGTCACCGCGCCGTAGAACAGCCCCGCGTCATCGCTCGCCGCGATCGTCGCCCCGGCGGGTGAAGTGGTCAGTCGGTACCCCTCCGCCGCCATCCCCGGCCGTCGCTCGAAGCGGACTGCGACACGGGAGCTGCTCGCCCGGGTGACGGCGCCGAGCCGTATGCGCTGCGTCGCCATCAGCTCCGCGAGGCGCTGCGCGGCGTTGCGTGCGCCCGGATCGGCGGCGACGAGCGGCGTGCCCTTTGCGAGCACGAAGCCGTCCGCGGCCGGACTGACCGACGCAGGCGTCGGCAGCAGCGCGGGAGCCTCCGCGCCCGCGGGCGCGGCGAGCCCCAGCAGCAAGGCGGGCAGACCGCGCATCGTTCGATCCTGCCTCTCGCCGCGACCCAGCGCCACCCCCCTCAGAACTTCACCCGCACGCCTGCATAGAAGATGCGGCCGTTGTCGTAGAGCGCCCGAAAGCGCGTCTTGGTGCCCGCATATTGGAAGATCTTGTTGTTGGTTAGGTTCACCGCGTCGGCGGTCAGCGCGATATTGTCGGTCAGCTTCAGGTTCGCCGACGCATCCAGCGACTCGGTTTCGCCCTGGTTCAGCGGCGAGGCGCGGTCGATGTTGATGAAAAAGGCCGAGCGGTAATTGTAGGAGAGCCGCAGCGACATCCAGTCGTTCTCGAAATAGCCGGTCGCGTTCAGCGAATGCTTCGAATTGCCCGGGATGGGGTCGCCGTTGTCCGCCTTTGCGTCGGAATAGGTGTAGTTGAGGATTGCGCCAAAGGGGCCGAACAGCCGACGGGACAGCTGCAGCTCCGCGCCGATATTGCGCCCGCCTCCTCCGTTCGACCGCCGGTTGATGTCGAACTGGCAATTGTAGAGCGGGTTCGTCGCCGAGAAGCCCGCCGCAGGGGTGCAGCGCGACAGGTTCGGCGTCGTGGTCTGGACCGGGAAGGTCTCCTGCGTCGTCCGGTTGACGATGTAGCTCGCGATGTTCTTGTAATAAAGCGCGCCCGCGACGATCGTCTCCCGGTCGGGATACCATTCCAGGCTGGCGTTGATGTCGTCCGATTCGTACCGGTCGACGTTCGGGTCGCCGCCGTCGCCGGTCAGAGAGCCGACGTTCAGGTTCACCCGCGGCACGATGTCGGTGTAATCGGGTCGCGCGATCGTCCGCCCCGCGCCGAAGCGCAGCACCAGTTGCGGGTTGAGGTCGAACCACACGTTCACCGCGGGCAGAATGTCGGTATAGCTGCGCTTGACGGTGACCGGCGCGAACACGCCGAACGCATTGTCGGTCACCGCCCCCGGCGTGGTCGCGGGAACCCCCAGCAGGTTGCCGCGCGAGGTCTGCTCGGTGCGCACGACGCGCAGCCCGATGTTGGCGTGGTAGGTGGTGACGTTGGGCTCGCCCACCTTCACCATCGCATAACCGCCATAGGTCTTTTCGTTGATCGAATAGTTGAACGGCGGATTGGCGATCTGCGTCCGCGTCGCGGCGGGCTGCCCCAGCAGGATGTCGCGCACCTTGCCGTTGTCGACCTTGAAATAGTCGCGCAGCGTGCCGGCCGACGCGATGTTGTCGAGGTAGTCGTCGGGCAACGAGCCGCCCGCGAAGTCGGCGGAGGTGCAGGCGCGGCCGCCGCATCCGGTCGCGGACAACGGCACGAAGAAGCTGCCGTAGGTGGTCTGGACCAGGGTCGAGACGCGGTCGTGGTCGGTGTACTTGCCGCCGATCTTGATCGCCGCGAACGGACCGTCGAGCGGCTGCTCGAAATCGGCGTAGAAGTAGGTTTCCTTGTCGATGTTCTCCGCCCCCGTGATGTTGGCGAAATCGAAGGCGAGATCGTTCGGCACGCTGGGCCGGATGGGCGTGAAGCTGACCTGCGGCGCACGGCCGGTTATGTCGAAGGTGAACGCGCCCGACGCGCCGCCTTCGTACAGGAATTGGTTGGCGGTCTGGCCGTTGGCGCGGGTATGGCCGCCCTTCAGGTGGAGCACGCCGTCGGCCTCGGTGCGGAAGGTCACGTCGAGGTCGCCCGACCAGGTCTCGGCGAAGGCCTCGCGGTAGAAGACGTCGTACACCACCGCGCGGCCGGTCGCGCCGCCGCCCGACGACGTCACCGTGCCGCGGACGAAGGTGCCGTCCTCCACCGTGGCGTTGGCGAGCGTGCCCCCGCCGCCGAGCGCGTTGGAGGTCCAGGCGAGATAATTGGCGTTTGAATTGTCGGCGTTGAAGCGCGAGTAAAGCCCGGTCGCCACGATCTCCAGCCGGTCGGAGGGGCGGAATTGCAGCTCGACATTGCCGCCGTAGCGCTCGCGCTCCTGCTGGAACAGCGCGGAGCCGATCAGCGAGCCGATCTGCGCGGTCTGGCCTGTCGTCGAGGTCGCGTCCTGATAGCCCAGGATCTCCAGCCCGTCGCGGCGGATGCGGCGCTTCTGGTAGACGCCGCCGACGAGCACGCCGAACGTCTCGGCTTCGTTCTTCCAGCTGACCAGCCCTGACGCCTGGGGGTCGAACTTGCCCGAGCGCTCCGAATAGACGCCCTGCGCCGACGCATTGAGCGACCAGCGCGGCAGATCGAGCGGACGGCGGGTGCGGACGTTGATCGTGCCGCCGATGCCGCCTTCCTCCACATCCGCCTGGCTCGATTTGTAGACCTCAAGCTGGCCGACGATCTCGGCGGGGAGAGTGAGATAGTTGAATGATCGGGTGGCCGAGAGCTGGTCGAGGATGAACCAGTCGGCGGTCGCGATGGCGTGGCCGTTGATCAGGGTCTTGGTGAGGTTCGGCGCGGTTCCGCGCAGGGAGACGCGTTCGCCCTCGCCGAACTCGCGGTTGATGACGATGCCGGGCACGCGCTGGAGCGCCTCGGCGACGTTCTTGTCGGGAAACTTGCCGATGTCCTCTGCGGAAATGATATCGGCGATCACCGTGGACTCGCGCTTCGCCTCGATCGACGCCTGGAGCGCGGCGCGGATGCCGGTGACGATGATGTCGCCTCCGGCTTCGCCGCTGTCGCTGGGAGCGGGCTGGACCGCGCCGGAGGGTGCCGAGTCGGTCGGCGCGCTGTACTGCGCGTGGGCGGTGGAGGCGGCGAGCAGCGCCGCCAGGCTGACCGAGCTTGCGAGAACGAGTCGCGTCATCATGGTCCTTCCCCTTGCTTCAGCGATACGCCTGGTCTCGTCGTATGCAGACCATTAGCGAACCAATATGCATACCATCCGCTAAGGTCTGGCAATCGTCAAGCGGGTTTGTTGCGCAAATGCTACAAAAATGTTTGCTGACGATTGCTATTGGTATTTGATTGGTTATATTGACGGGTGAAGGGGGAGTGATGACCGAACTCGCAGCCCATATCGGCCCGCTCGACGCCTCCGCGCGCGGATCGCTGTACCAGCGACTCGCGCGGTCCTTGCGCGAAGCGATCGAGCGCGGCCTGGTGAAGCCGGAGGAAGCGCTCCCCGCCGAGCGCGATCTTGCGACCGACTTCGCGGTGTCGCGGATCACGGTTCGCAAGGCGTTGGACGCGCTGGTTGCGGAGGGGCTCCTCGTCCGCCGGCAAGGCGCGGGCACCTTCGTCGCAGGGCGGGTTGAGAAGCAGTTCGCCAAGCTGTCTTCGTTCACCGAAGACATGGCGGCGCGCGGCCGGGCGGTCACCAGCGAGTGGTTGATGCGCGTCGAGGGAGCCGTCACGCCCGACGAATCGATGATGCTGGGCCTTGGGCCGGGCGCGCCGGTCTATCGTTTCCGCCGCATCCGCTATGCCGACGGCTTGCCGATGGCGATCGAGCATAGCGCGATCGCCGGGTTCGCGCTTCCTGGCGCAGAGGCGGTCGGCGACTCGCTCTATGTCGCGCTGGAGGAAACGGGCAACCGGCCGGTGCGCGCGCTTCAGCGGCTGCGCGCGGTGCTGTTCACCCCGGATCAGGCCAAGCTGCTCGGGATCGAGAAGGGCTGCCCAGGCCTCTACATCGAGCGCCGCGGGTTCGGAGAGGACGGCCGCGCGATCGAGGCGACGCAAAGCTGGTACCGCGGCGACGCCTATGACTTCGTCGCGGAGCTTAGCACGCGATGACGCGGCTCCCCGATCCCGCCACCGCGATGTTCGCCGAGGCCGCCGAAGCGCCGGAGGCGGTTGCGCGTCTGCTGGCGACCAATGGCGAGTTGCTCGCGGAGCTCGGGGACACGCTGCGCGCGCTTGCGCCGCGCGCGGTGATGACGTGCGCGCGTGGCAGCTCCGATCACGCCGCGACCTATCTCAAGCATCTGGTCGAGACCCGCACCGGCGTGCTCGTCACCTCCGTCTCGCCCTCGGTCGCATCGGTGTACCGCGCGGCGCCCGTCGCCGAACAGGCGCTCGCGATCGGATTGTCGCAGTCCGGCAAGAGCCCGGACCTGCTGGCGGCGATGCGCGCCGCCGCCGATGCGGGCGCACGCACGCTGGCGCTGGTCAACGTGGCGGACTCGCCGCTCGCGCAGCAATCCGATGCGGTGCTGCCGCTGTCGGCGGGTCCCGAGCGCAGCGTCGCCGCGACCAAGTCGTTCATCGCCATGCTCGCAGGCTCGGCCGCGCTGGTCGCCGTCTGGACGCAAGACTCCGCGCTACGCGGCGCGATCGACGCCTTGCCGGAGCGTCTCGAACGCGCGTGGGAGTGCGACTGGAGCGCGCTGGTCGACGCGCTGGCGGAGGCGCGCGGGCTCTACGTCATCGGCCGCGGACCCGGCTTCGGCGTCGCGCAGGAAGCCGCGCTCAAGTGCAAGGAAACCTGCGGGCTCCATGCCGAGGCGTTCAGCGCGGCCGAGGTCCGCCACGGCCCGATGGCCCTGGTCGGGCCGGATTTCCCGCTTCTCGTCTTCCGGCAGGACGATGCGTCCGCCGCGGGGATCGACGCGCTGGTCGCCGATGCGCTGGGGCAGGGCGCGCGGGTGCTGGTGGCGAGCGACGGGGCGGTACCGCGCGGTGCGACCTGGCTGCCCTTGCCTCTCGCCGATGCGACGCTCGTGCCGATCGCCGCGGTGCAGGCCTTCTACCGGGCGGCGAACGCGCTGTCGGTGCTGCGCGGCTTCGATCCCGACCGGCCGCCCCATCTGCGTAAGGTCACGGAAACCGTCTGATGCGCGCCTTCTGCGATGCCCGCGTCCTTCTCGACGGCCGCTTCGCCGAGGGCATGGCCGTGCTGGTCGAGGGCGCGCGCATCGCCGCCGTCGTGCCGCGAGCCGATGTGCCCGCGGACGCGGAGCGGATCGATATTGGCGGCGCGATGCTTGTCCCCGGCTTCATCGACACCCCGGTCAGCGGCGGCGGCGACGTGCTGTTCAACGATTCTCCGACCGTGGAGACGATCCGCCGCATTGGCGCGGCGCACGCGCGCTTCGGCGCCACCGGCTTCCTGCCGACCTTGATCTCCGACGATCTCGCCGTTGTGCGCGAGGGCATAGACGCGGTCGACGAGGCGATTCGGCTGGGCGTGCCGGGCGTGCTCGGCATCCATATCGAAGGGCCGTTCATCAACGTCGCCCGCAAGGGCATCCACGCCGCCGACAAGATCCGCTCGATCGACGAGGAGGGGGTCGGCGTGCTCACCTCGCTTCGGCGCGGGCGCACGCTGGTCACGCTCGCGCCCGAGCTTGCGGGTCCGGACGTGATTCGGCGGCTCGCCGACCGCGGCGTGGTGGTCGCCGCGGGCCATACCGCGGGCAGCTATGCCGAGGTCGCGTCCGCGGTTGAGGCGGGGCTGACCGGCTTCACCCACCTGTTCAACGCCATGTCGCAGCTAGGCAACCGCGAGCCCGGCGCGGTCGGGGCGGCGCTGGCGTCCGAGGGCGTGTGGTGCTCGCTGATCGTCGACGGCGTCCACGTCAGCCCGGTGACGCTGAAGCTGGCGCTGCGCTGCAAGCCGCTCGACCGGTTCGTGCTGGTGAGCGACGCGATGCCGCCGACCGGGGGCACCGGCACGAGCTTCACCCTGAACGGCCGCCGCATCCGCGTTGAGGCCGGGCAGCTGATCGACGAGGAGGGCACGCTCGCGGGCGCCGACCTCGACATGCTCTCGGCGGTGCGCAACGCCTGCGATATGCTGGACGTGTCCCCCGAAGCGGCGCTGGCGATGGCCTCAGCCAATCCGGCCGATTTCCTGTCGCTGCAAGGTGATCTCGGCCGCATCGCGCCGGGACGTCGCGCGTCCCTGCTTGCGATAACATCAACCTGGGACATCGCTCGATGCTGGATCGACGGCGTCGAGCAGTAACGGGCGGAGGTATCTGCCGCGCCGCAGGATCTGCGCCTTGCGAAACCCGCGTGGATCAGTCTTGAAGACCCGTCAGCGGCCGTTCCGCCACAATCGACAGGCCGTATCCAGCCAGGGCGACTGGCGTGCTCGGATTGTTGCTGAGGAGGATCATGTCGTGCACGCCGAGCTCCGCCAGGATCTGGGCGCCGATGCCGTAATCACGTAGCTCCCCGTGATCGGCCTCGTTCCCGCTCCACCCAGAGCCGCGCATCTCGACCGTGCGGGTCAGCGCGTCGGGCCGCGCGGGGTTGATGAGCACGATCACACCGCTCGCCGCTTCGCCGATCGTCCGCATCGCGTTCTGCAGCAGCCCGGTGTCCGCTCCGATTTCGCCCAGCGTGTCGCGGAACAGGTCGAGCTGGTGCATCCGCACCAGCGTCGGCTCGCCTGCGCTGATCGCCCCCTTTACGAGAGCGACCGTTTTGCTCCCCACCGCCTTGTTGAGATAGCTGACCGCACGCCAGTCACCGCCGTACCGGCTGGAGAAGCGCGTCTCCGCCACCTTGACGATGTCGTTGTCATGGCGGCGGCGATAGGCGCTCAGGTCGCGGATCGCGCCGATCTTCAGCGAGTGGGCTTCGGCGAGCACGACGATGTCGTCGGGTTGTCCCCCAATCTTACGAAATCAATTTCAGTTTCGCCATTATTCGACTAACCGCTCGGGGGATTGCTGCTCGGTGGCACCGGAGCTTGAGCATCTCGGCCGACGACAGTGAGCCAAGGCC
>SXGT01621842.1_pt1 | contig 15846 bp, 13 predicted proteins | sample 3176221 | NCBI WGS metagenome assembly SXGT01 (sample SAMN11356862, study PRJNA531348) | freshwater metagenome | isolation source: freshwater sample F1-120 | place: China: Fuxian Lake, Yuxi | collected 2017-12-25
GAAGCCGACGGCGGCACGCGCACCGCCAGCATCAACGGCGCCTTCGTTGCCGTCATTGATGCGTTGCATTCACTCAAGGGAAAGATTCCGCCCATCAACGAGATCGTGCGCGACAGCGTGGCCGCCATCAGCGTCGGGCTCCTGGACGACGTCGAACTGCTCGATCTGGAATACGTGGAGGATCGCGATGCCGAGGTGGATATGAACCTGGTGATGACCGGGTCCGGACAGTTCATCGAAGTGCAAGGGACCGGCGAGGAGGCAACCTTCAGCCGCAGCCAGCTCGATCGGCTCCTGAAGCTCGGCAAGGTCGGCATCGACCAGATCACCGCCCTGCAAAAGAAAGCGCTAGGCGGACAATGGCCGGTCTGATGAAGTTCGTAGCCGAGGCGTCTCGCCTGGGCTGCATCGTAGCCTAGGCGTCCCGCCTGTGCTGCCGTTCGCTGCTTCGTACCACAGGCGAGACGCCTATGCTACGAAGCAGCGAACGGCGGGTCGATTACTTTTTCTTCTTCTTCAAGTACTCCGCAACCACTTTCGCTGGATTCTCGTTGAATGCATCACGGCAGCCGGAGCAGCAGACGTAATAGGTTTGGCCCATGTAGCTGACCGTCGAAGTGCCCAGGCCGCCGGTGACGACACACTCGGGTTTCTTGCCGCCCGCCTCGACGCCGAAGGTGACGCCTTCGCGGGTGTAGCCGACGTCGAAATGCTTGAAATACTGCGTGCGCCCGTCGGGCTTGACCCAGAGCGAAGTGACGAGACGGTCACCGCCGCTGATGACGTTGATGCGCAGTTGCTCAGTGTCGCTCGTATCGGGGTTGACGCGTTCGACGGTGAGGCCGGTCGCCTTCTTGATTTCTCCCTCGAAGAGGGCCTTCTTGCCTGCCTTGTCGACGAGCGTGACCTGGAACAGCGACTTGTCGGGCAGGAAGCGGACTTCGCCTCCCTTGTAGGTCTTGCTATTCTGGACATCGAAGCTAAGCCACACGTCCTTCCCCTTGAAGCGCCAGCTCCAGTCGGCCTTCTCGGTCCAGGTGCCGAGCGTTTTGTGATTGGCGTTGCCATTCTTCCAGCCGCCGATGAATTCCTGAAATGCCTGCAGCGCCTCCTTGGGATTCTCGGCGTCCGAGCCTTTCTTCTTGCCGGCGTCGGCAACGGGGAGGAGCGCGCATAAAGACAGGAGCATTGCAGCAATAATCCAATGTCGCATGAACGAGTCCCTCTTACGAGAAGATCCCCAGGGTTCGCGTCGCTCCGCCTGGGGCTTTGTTAGCTTCATCACTTCAAAATAGCACCAGATCAGGGCAAATCCAAGACATAAACCGTTGTATTGGCGTTGGCCGTGATGATTTGTCGGCCATCCGGGCTAAAAGTCATGTTGATGAGAAACATACCCTGGCTTCTGCCGAGATCCCACTGGCGCAGTTCCTTACCGTCGAAGGACCACGCCTTGATGACGTTGTCCTCGCCGACGGTGGCGAACGACTTGCCGTCGGGGCTGCAAATGCACGCCAGGATCTTGCTCGGGTGTCCCTTGATAGTCTTGAGGACTTCCCGTCCGGCGATCTTGGCGATCTTGATCTCCCCTTGCTCGTTGGTGGCAATCAATGTGGCGCCATCCGGCGTCAGCGCGAGGTCGGCGACGCCGACCTTGTCGAAAACGAACCAATCGCCGCCCGGCGCCGGGTTGGCGTTGTTCTTGCCCATGTCCCACAGGCGGACGCTGCCGTCCTTCGCGCCGGTCGCCGCCAGTTTGCCGTTGGCGCAGAAGCTGAGCGAGTTCACCTTGCGGCTATCTTCCATGAAGGTAAAGTTGATGGCGCCGCTGGCGATGTCAAAGGCCTCGACGATCGTGGAAACGCGTGCCTCATTGACCGGCTGCCAGACAAAGAGCGTCTTGCCTTCCGGATCGGTGGCAATGTACGGCGAGTACTTGCGCAGGCGGTTGAAGGCGGTCATTTGTGGCGCCGTGCGCGGAATCTCACGTGGCGGATTGATCTCCCAGAAGCGGATCGACGCCTCGCTGCCGCTCGAGATAATCCGCTTGCTGTCCGGAGTGAACACAAGCGACATGACAGCGTTGGGATGCCCGGTGAGCGTTGCGATCTCGGCGCCGGTCTTGCGATCCCACAGCTTGATCGTGCGATCGACCGACCCGGTGGCGATGATCGCGCCATCTGGGCTGACCGCAACCGTCTCGACGGCGCTCGTATGCTCCGCCAGCAGCGGCAGCTCGCGGCTCGTGATCTCCCAGATCTTCATCCGGCGATCCACGCTCGCCGAGATCACGTGATAGCCGTCGCCGGAAAAGGCGACGCTGGTGACCCAGTCCTTGTGGCCACGGAAGGTTTGGAGTTCCTTGCCTTCGTTGCCTTCGATCTTCCAGAGCTTGATGAGCTGATCGGCGCCGCACGACACCAGGTGCTGATTGTCCTTGCGGAAAGCGACGGTACTGACCGGCCCGGTGTGCCCGACGAGGCGAATGGCGCCTGTGCCGGGTGTCACGAGAGGCCAAAGCTGAATGGCCATGTCCACGCCACAAGAGGCGAGCCATTGCCCGTTGGGGCTGTAGGCGACGCCGTTGACCGAGCTGCTATGCGCGCTCCAGCTATTCTGAAGCTTGCCGCTGTCGGCATCGTGAAGGCGAAGAGTCTGATCGATGTTGCCCACGGCAATCTGTTTGCCGTCGGGGCGAAAGGCAACCGCGGCAACGATCGAGGGATTGTCCTTGATGGCGACCAGCTCCTTGGCATTGTCGGCGTCCCAGATTTTGACCTGGCGATCGGCGCTGCCGGAGACGATCCGCTTACTGTCGCTGGAGAAAGCAATCGAAGTGATGGTCCCCAGGTGTCCCTCACAGGTACGGAGAGGCTTGCCATTCTCGGCGTTAAAGATGCGGATGACCTTGTCGCCGCCGGCGGACGCGATCAATTTGCCATCGGGGCTGAACAGGGCTACAGTGACCGGAGCGTTGTGATCGTTGATCGTGAACGCCACCTTGCCGGTGTCGCGTTGCCAGACCTTGACGGTGCGGTCGGCACTGGCCGAGAGGACCTTCGTGCCGTCCGGGCTGAAGACAGCGGTCCAGACGGGGCCTTCATGTCCCTCGAAGTCGCGTGATTGCAGGACGACGTCGAAATCCCACAGGCGGATGGTGAAGTCCTGGGAGCAGGAGGCGAGCTGATTGCCTTCCGGCGAGAACGTCAACGCGTTGACCGGGCTGGCGTGGGCGTTCTTGAATTCGCCGATCTTCTGCTCGGCTTCCGGGTCCCAGAACTGGATGTTGCCGTCGAACCCGCCGGTGAAGACGGTCTTGCCGTCCTTGGAATAGACGGCACAGCGAGCACCGTTCGCAAGGAGGTTGCGGCGTGGCGCGCCGACGGCGAAGGGGGCGCCTGCGAGCGGAGTGGCGTAGAGCTTGACGCCCAGGGGGCCGACGCGGACCAGGGTCTTGCCGTCGGGGCTGAAACCAAGCTGGTAGGTCGCGCCGGTCGGATCTTGCTGGGCCCAGTAGGCGGGCTGATTGATGTTGTCCACGAAGCTGGGGTACTGGAAGAGCCGCACGCTGCCGTTGTCATCGCCGGTGGCGAGGATGTTCCCCTCGGGGTTGAAGCTGAGCGTGCCGACGCGGTTGGTGAAATCGCGCACATCGCGCACCAATTTGCCAGTGGCGGTTTCATGGACGAACAGGCCGTTGGAAGGATTGCCCGGCACGTTGATCTGGCCGGTGATGACATGCTTGGCGTCCTTGGAGAGAACGACCGAGCTCACGAATTCGCCGGTCGCGGGGATCGACTGCTTGTCCTTGCCGGTGGCGGGGTCCCAGATCTTGATGTTCTTCTCCATGCCGGCCGAGACGATGAACTTGCCATCGTTGCTCCAGACCAGGCAGCGCACCTTGTTGCGCTGGCTACCGGTCTGGCCGCTGGAATGGCCGGTATAGGTCAGGATCTCATGGCCATTGCTGAGGTCCCAGATCTTGACGGTTTCATCGCTGCTGGCGGTGGCGAGTCGTTGGCCATCGGGGCTGAAGACGAGGGCATTGATCTCGCCGTTGTGACGCATGCGCAGGCTGCCGATGATGCGCGAGACGTGGTCGGGAACGCCGATCGGTTGATAGGGGAGCTGCCAGCGGGCCTGGCGAATGGCTTCGCTCGCCTGGAGCAGTCTGCCGCCGGCGAGAGCGGCTTCGGATTTCTTGGCCAGCTCGTCCGCCTTCTCCAGAACGGCGGGAATGAAGCGCTGAGCGACGCCGGTCTTCACGACCTTGGCCCGTTCCTCCTTGAACTTGCCCTGGAGAATCTTGACCTCGTCGGCATCGGGTAGCTTGGTCGGCTGGGCGACCACGGGAAATGCAAAAACAACGCCCAGCAAAATCCACGACGCGATGGTGCGAATATTCATGGGAGGCCTCCCGTTCCAAGCCGCTTGCGGCGTAGTATACGCTGCCAAGCTCCAAGGTAGTGTTGAGTATAATTGGGCCAACCCCATGGACACAAGGGGCTACTTGAAAAAGACGATCCAATGTGCAAAACCGTTCCGCATGGCGTCTGGGCGAAAGCATCGCTTCGCTGGAGTTCGGTCCGGGTGTTTCTGGGAGCCTTTGGCCTGTGTAGCACAGGCATCTTGCCTGTGCTTGCAACTGAAAGTTGATTATTACACCCAGCACAGGCAAGATGCCTGTGCTACACCCACGGCTGCCGGCCGGGGCTGGGGGCTGAAATGGGTACGGTTGAGCACAGGCAAGATGCCTGTGCTACACCCACGGCTGCCGGCCGGGGCTGAGGGCCCAAATCCGCGGGAGCACGAATTTTCTGGATTTCTTGCTATCCGTTGACAAGCCGGGTACAATGAGGTAGAAGAAAAATTGCAAGCATCCAGCATCGAACGACATCTCGTAAACGATTTCGATAAGGAGAAATCCATGCGTTATGAAATGGCTCCCCTGGCGATTGCATCCGAGCGCAGTGAACGCGCCGGCTTTATTCGCCGCACCTACGGCCACCTGGCCGTGGCCCTCCTGGCATTCGTCGCCATCGAGACGGCCATCTTCGGCGTCCTGCGTCCGATGATGGGTCCCGCGTTCGATCAGGCTTTGTTCAGCATGTTCCGTAGCCAGATTACCTGGCTTTTCGTGATGATCGCGTTCATCGGTGTCAGCTACCTCGCCCAGTACTGGGCCTTTAACGGTGGCAACCCAACCCTTCAGTACGCCGGGTTAGGGTTGTACGTGGTTGCCGAGGCCGTGATCTTCGTGCCGATCCTTTATGTGGCCATGTACTTGATTCCGTCGGAACCAGGCCACCAGTTCGACCTCGTCGGTCAGGCGGGCATCTTGACGTTGTGTCTCTTCGCCGGGCTGACCGCGGTGGTCTTCTTCACCGGCAAGGACTTCTCGTTCCTGGGCCCGATCATCTCCATTGCCGGCTTTGTCGCGCTCGGGGTCATCATCTGTGCGATGATCTTCGGGTTCACGCTCGGCCTGCTGTTCTCGCTGGCCATGATCGTGCTGGCCGCCGGCGCGATCCTGTACGATACGTCCAACATCATGCACAAGTTCCGCACGGACCAGCACGTGGCCGCGTCGCTGAGCCTCTTCGCTTCGGTCGCGCTGCTGTTCTACTATGTCCTGCTGGCGCTGATGCAGAGCCGTCGATAAATTGAAGACGTGTCAGATTAAAACAAAACGCTCGCTCGGTTTCGCAAGGAACCGAGCGAGCGTTCTTTTTTGTCATGCAGCTTGCGGCTAGTATTTCAACTCGACACCGAGGTTGATGCCCTGGGCCCAGAATTCGGTGCGATTGGAAGGATAGCTCGGCCGAGGTCCGGACGTGCCGGGCGTGAAGGTCGGGCTCGTCGGCACCTGCGAGGCGAGGTCGATCTGACGATCGATCTGGTCGCCGGCCCGCTGGATGCGGTTCCAGTACAGGAAGGTATAGCCCGCAAGCATGCGAATCCGCGGCGTGATCTGGAAGCCCCAGTTCGCAGTCACTTCGGGCAACACCGAAAACACCGTGCTGGACTGATTGCCGATGTTGCTAGTCTGGGCGAGCAAGCCGCCGGGGGCGGTGTTGCTGACACCGGCGAGGTTGAGCGTTGTCGTACCGTCGACGATGCCGACCTGATGGGTAGCACCGAAAGCGATCTTGGTGGTGACGGCGAAGTCCAGTCGGCACCAGGCAAAACCAAACCGCGCGCCGATCTGGCCGCCGTAAAAGCGGTTGGTGATGTTGAACGAATCGTTGATCACGAAGTTGGCGCCGGCGGGCTGGGGCGCACCAAGGAAATCAAACCCTGGCGCCAGGGAGGTCGTATTGATGTTCGAGTTGAGCGTGTCATTCAGGTAGGCATAACGGGCGCCGATGATCGTATCCATCGACCAGCCGTTGATGCGATAGACGTTGCGTGCCACGTTGAGTTCGAGGCCGTGCATGTCCATGACATTGGAGACGTTGATGCTGCCTGTCGCCCCGCCTGGACTGGCAAAGGCGAACCGCCCCTCGGCGGGGATCAACACCGGCTGGGCCAGTAACGGTGTGCCGCCGGCGTCGGAGGCAAAGCCGTACTGCCGACCGACTTTGCCGAGAAAGAATCCGCTCAACTCCAACGACTGAAGTCGCTCGGCATCGAGCCACATGCCAATGGTCGCCTGGGCGCCGGAGAATTCCTTGGGGGCGATCCCGCCGTCGCCGAGTAGGACGGTCGTGTCCGGAGCACCAAAGACGCCCGTCGTCCCCGTGGTAGCAAGGGGCGGCACGGAATCACGGCGAACCCACCAGTGAATATAGTTGCCCTGGGTCCACATCCGGCTGTTGTCGTGCCGAATCGCCGATTGGTAAGGTCGGCCTTCGTAGGTCGTGTATGGCTCATTGGGGTCGGGCGAAAAAGCGTATTCCACAAGCCGACCCAGCGACTCGACAACCGTCGTCGGCGGTTTGGGCTCCGGTTGAGGAGGCCTGGAGGATTCCTTTGACGGGACATCCGGCTGGACAAGGTACGGTTCGCCGGCGTCCTGAGCGGGTACCCGCGGTTGACCGGAGGTCAACGGCACCGTGTACGGCATGTACGGAGCCACAGGACCCTGTGGCGGCACGGGCGGCTGCGCCATCACCCTCGAACCACCCAGAACCGTCACGCAGATCGTCAACCACGCATATTTCCGCATCATTGGAGGACTCCCTTGCCGTCTCAGATACCTCCATTGCCATCGGCCGGCCGTGTCGATCCCCATCACACTTTCAGCACCTTCGGCATTGCTGTGCAACCAGTCACAGGCGATACAGCCGCCAAACCTTCGCGCATCCCCCTATTTTGGCGTTTTTTAGGGCCTCGCCAGGATGAATACTCGGGAAGCAAGCGACCACTGAGGTCCGCCTTGCCGCAAAAGTTCAAAATTGCGTTTTGTACCCTTGCAATCGTTTTTTGAGCTATGCTTGGCACAAGCGGTACACTCGGCAGTGTCCGCCAGCGAAGCCAGAGGACTGGCCGCATTCGACCGGACTTCGCCCGTAAGTAACGGAACCATGCAAACCCGACGCGACCTCACTGTGAATTACCCTGCCTTGATTCCGATTGCGGGCTGCCATGACAAAAGGCCGCGCGCGCTCGACCGGGATGTCACCACGATCGGACGGGCCCGCGGGACCGACTTCTGCATGGAGGCCAACGAAATATCGACGCTGCACTGCGTGATTTTTCGCACGCCCGAGGGGTACCGCATCCGGGATTGCAACAGCCGATGCGGCACTCGCATCAACGGGGAGTCGATCAAGAACTCGCTGCTGCGCGACGGCGACATCATCAACCTCGGACCGTTTAGCCTGGAATTCCGCGTCCCGACCGCCTTGTTTCCGAACGACGGCGCCCGGCTCGACCCCGTCCAGGTCGCCCGCTGGAAGGACTCCCGCCGGCGGCTGGCTCAGCGAGCCCTGAAATTACGGACACGTCTGAATAGCAAGCAGGCCGCATCGCCCCGCGAGCAGGAATGGATGCAAAAAGCGAACCTGCTCAAAGAGAAAATCCGCTCCTACGACCAGCGCCTGGGAGAGCTGGAGGCTGCGGAAGAAGAATTGACCCAGGAGCGTCACCAGGTCGCCAAGGAGGCGGAGCTCGAACGCCAGCGGGTGCAGAAGATTGAAGGAGAATTGGCGGAGCGTCTGGCCCAGGCAGACCAGGAAATCCACGACCGGTGGCAAGAATTCCAGGTGCGCTGCCACGCGGACGAAATCAGCCGGGCGAACAGCACTCTGCCGCCCGCTGATCCCGGCGCCAACACCCCTCATGACGGCGCTTCTTCGCGCCTGCAGGAAAAAATCGACCTTCAGAATCGTGAGCACTTACAGCAGCAAGAAGAACAGTTGCATCGCCGACACGCCCAGTGGCAGCGCGAACAACAGGAGTTCAACACCATGAAAGAGCAGTGGGTCCAGGATCAAGCCAAGGCATCGACCACCCTCGAGCAACAGATGGCAGCGCTCGGCCTGCAAAAGGCTGAGCTCATGCGGATGATGGCCAACCTGAAGCAAATGCAGGCCGACCTGCGCAAACAGGCCAAGCCCGACGTGCGTGCCCTCCAGGACGACCTCGAACGGCTCCAGCAGGAGAACGCCGACTTGCGCACCCGGCTCGAAGAGAGTGCCGGCCAGGCTTCAGCACCAACCAGCGGAGACGAAGTCCACCGCCAGGTGGAGGACCTGAGAGCCGAAATTGAGCTGCTTCACGAAGAGCTTGATCAGAAGGACCAAACCCTTAACAACTTACAGCAAGGCGCCGGGCAGACCGATGCCGTCCTTCGGGCCGAGAATGCTGAGCTCAGGAAACAGATCGAGGAGTTGAGCAGCAAGTCGCAGCAAGCCCCGAAGAACGAAAGCGACCTGGAACGCTACGAGGCTGAGCTGAACGAATTTCGTCGCCAGCTCGAGAGTGACCGCGCCAAGCTCAACAAGGAAGTTGAGGTGCTTCGCGACCGGAATCAAGAGCTCGATGAAGCGATTCGCGAAATGGAAATGGAAATGTCCAAGGAACGCGCCGAGCTGGCCCGCGAACGCATGAAGCTGGATCGCGTCCGGGAAGAGGTCAAGGGGGATGCCGAGCGGTTGCAACGCGAAATGGCCGTCCGCGACTCGATGGCTCCCGTGCAAAAGCTGCGTGACGAATTGACAGGCAAACAGCCGCCCGCAGGCAAAGGGGACAAGGCGCTCAACGATCGGCTGCGGGGCATTCGCAATCAGCTCTCCGACACGCCGACCGCGGCATCGTGAACGCTCCTGTTCGCCGCTTGTGGCGTAGCACCCCTTGCTACGCCGCCAGCGGCCGTCAGAACCAGGTCACTTCGACGGCCGTTTGATCCCCGTGGACGGCTTCACTTCCTGAATGGCTTCGCTTGCCGCACGCTTGGCCGCGACTCGTTTCTTCTTGCGCTCCACCTTCTCGGCCCGAACCTGGCGTAACAGCTTGCGTGCTTTCTTGGTATCGCTGGCGCGGGTCAAGACTTCAATTGCCATGAACCCGACCAAGCCGGCCTGGCCTTCTCCGCCCAATTGACAGGCGATGCCGGCCCCCTGCAAGGCGGCGCGGATGATCTCGGCCTCGGTGGGACTCTGAACGGTGCACAGGCAAACCAGATCTTGGTCGTCCATGGCACGCCTCCGTGAAAAGAACCCCCGCGAATCCGTTCGGTCATCGCGGGGCTTGATGGCAATTTTCGCCGCTACTTCTGGACCATACCGTTGAAGCCCGCCTTGCGCAAGGCCTGAAGTACAGCGCTCGCCTCGAGGCTGCCGCCTTCGATGACAACCGTTCGCTGGGGGCCCGTGCCTTCGAAGGTCACGGTGGAATCTGCGAAGAGTCCCTTGATCTCCTTGTGGCAAAGTCCACAGCACGCGTGAACGTTCTTCACGGTGACAGACTTAACCTGGTCGCCCTTCTTGACGCCGCCGGCGCCTACCTTGAGCTCCTTGCCGTCCTCGGTCGCCTTGCCGTAGAAACCGCCGTCAAACAGCGCCTTGACCCCAGCCTTGGCAGCTCCAGCGTCCTTGGCGGTAAACGTCACCATTTTGGTCTTCGTGTCCGCTTTGACTTCCGACACGCCGTCCACCTTTTCGAGAATCTTGCCGACGACTTTCACGCACTGCCCACAGCAAATGTGGGGACCTTTCACGACAACCTCGCTGGCGAGCGCTTGCCCGGCGCTCAGGGCAACGACGGCGACGCCTGCTGACAACAAACTGAAAAGGTAACGCATGACGGAGTCTCCATGGGAAAACGGAATGAGGGTGCACTTACTGCACCATACCAGAATTGACAGCGGATGCAACAAAGTAATTGGGTAGGAATTGAAATGAGGGAGGGGGCGGCGGATTCCAGTCTCCAGACCCTGTTGGCAGCCGTGGATGTGGCACAGGCATCGAGCGTGCTATCACATGTGGAATGATGGATTGAGAATGTAAACGGCACACTCCGTGTGCCGAACGCCGCACACGGAGTATGCGGTCTACGATGGCCGGAACAATAGCCTGTGCTGGGGGACCAAATAGCTTTCGGTTGCAATCACAGGCAAGATCCCTGTGCTAAACAAGCCGCAGGCTACCGGAAGCTGCGGGGGCATCCAAGAAATGTTTCGACGCCGGCGGCGGTGTGAAGGCGGTCAGATCGTCCAGCGCGAACCGCGGGCGTTGCCCGAGCGTTCGAGGTCTTCATCGTCTCCCTGGTTAGCCCACACGGCGAGACGGCGAATGATATCCGTAGCGTGTCGGCTGCTGATAGGAGGGAGCGGCTGGCCCAGGCCGATGCCGAGGTCGACGCCCAGTCGGCGTTGCACCACGTCGGCGGTTCCGAGGGCGATCTCGCGGTTCGGCAGGCGTGCCAGGTCCCGCAAGCCGCTGGAGGCCAGCGGCTTCAAAGGCGATTCCTGGTCTTGCGACAGGATCGTCTCGCAAGCGATGAGCCGAAGGGTCGCCGGGGTCCCGCCATCGAGCATCTGTTCCAGGAGTTCGAGATCCAGCACCTGATGGATCTGAAGAATTCGACCCAGTTCGAGGCGAAGCACAGCGGGGGACTGCGGATCGGCGAGCATCTGGCGCAGGATAGTAACCAGCGCCGGGTCGGCTTGCTCGCACATCAGCCGATTGTAGTGAGCCGCCAGCGTCTCGGCGGCCCGGGCCGAGATCAGCCCCTTCTCGGCACACCATGCGGTCAGGTCCTTCACAATTTCCGGGATCAGGACCTGGCCTTCCGGCAGAAGCGGTCCGTCATCCTTGAAAAGCGGATCGGACATGGTCCGGCGAATCGCGAAGCGAATCCAGCCCCAGTGGGCTTCACTGTCCCACATCAACGCTTCGACGGCGGCGCGGCGAACCTCTCGGTTTGGATCGTTGAGAAACTGGGCCAGCACTTCAATCATCCTCCGGTCATCCAGGTTGCCCAGGGCGAGCACCGCGGCAGCCCGGACGGGCGGATCCTCTGACCGCTGCGCAACTTGCATCACCAGCTCGGCCTGTCCCGGGCGCCATTCCTTGCGAAATTCGAGAGCCGCCAGTGCAGCCACCCGTACTTCCATAACCGGATGGTGCAGGAGCGCCAGGGCTGGGGCGGCGTCATGAGCCAAGGTTGCACGGAAGGCTTTCACTTCGGGAAGGGCCCGGATCTGCGAAAGGTCCGAAGGCCAATCCAAGCGATTCGCGAGCCGATCCGCCAGTCCACGTGCCCGCCGCATCACGGGCGCACCGGACTCGACGAGGGCCTGGTAGCCAAACACCAGGATGGGGATGCCGATCAGGAATCCTTTGGACAGATGGGTGAACCAGTCATTACTGGTATCGCCGAACCATAACCACCCGACTGCCGTTAGATACAAGATCACGATCGATGGCCCCAGCGGCTGGTTACTGCTGTGGTTGGAGATAATCATCAACAAACAGAGCGTGACCTGTAACGCTAACCCCCCGAGCAACACCCAGGGCCTCGGTTCCGCACCGCGCGCGGCAGCCGCCAACAGCAAGGCCGACGGCAGCAGCAGGATCGTGCAGCGCCCTGCCCCAGCCATGAGAACCTCAAAAATCGTCGAGCAACGACTTGGCCATGATGCGGACATCGCAGTCCTCGCGGAATAGAACAAATGTTCACAAAGGCGAACGTGAGGGAAACGCTGCCGAACAAGTATGGGATATGCCCCGGCCCAACGCCAATCGAAGTGCAAAGAAAAAGTCGAAAGTGAACCACAAGAAAAAAAGCGAGGACGGGGAACGCCAGCATTCAACGACGCGACGAGAATGGGTGATTCAACCTAAGTTTCCCGCATTTTCTCGAGCATTTTCACGTGCACTACGTTTTCCGCCGTGGTTGTTTACTGCTCTGGGGGCCGCGACCTGCGGCAAAGAAAAAGCCTGAGTTTACCTCAAAAAAGTGGCAAACTCAGGCTTGGTAATCGAGAGCCGAACCGGCTCTCGTTCACGCCTCCTGGTGAAAACGACCTCCTTGCAGCTGAACGGGCTCACCCCAGCCACACGGGATTCCGCTTCCCGAAGAAACGCGCGATTTCTCGCTAGCGTCAGCAATTCGCTGATGATAGCGTGCGGGAACCCGATGAAGAGCTGCCCGAGGCCGGATAGTAGCTGAATCGCCCGGTCGACGTCGTGGACGTGGATCGGACAATCAAAGCCGGGTCGGCAAAGTGCCGCAGCTGGCGGGTGAGCTCGACTTCGCTCAGCGTTCCATCGTGGAAGAACGCCTGCGTGTCGCCAGCCCGATCGCTCAGAACGACGCCTTTGCGGGTGGAAATACCCAGCTCTTGGATCAGGCGTTTGTGCTCCGCCTTGTCCGCGTCCAGGTATACGGGGATGTATTCGTTAGCAAGTGCCTTCCTGACGTCGCTAGAAAAAGATCCGTCTTGAACAATCTGCTGAAAGCCGGTCGGACCGACCCCCACGAAGACTGCAAGGGGCTTTTTCACCTTCTGCCCATGTTCTCGAGCTTCCAGGTAGCTGTTCCTCCAGGCCAATTCCTGTGCGGAAACGGGCCCAGCGAACGCGACCAGCAAGCTGGCCAAGGCGAAAAAACCAACCGAGGTGCGCATTCAAAGTCCTCCTAAATACAAGACACCTCCAGAAACCGACCAGGCCATTCCCGGTCATCCAAGAGCGATCCTTCGTAACCGCTGAACTTGCTCGACGCAAGTTAAATTCTATCCATTTTTCCGAGAATACTCATTCTTTGGATCGTTCACAGTTTGACGTATTTTACAAATGAATGGTGAACCGGCCAGTGCAATCTCACCCTGGACTGCTCTAGACCCTTCACGCCGACGGATCGGCATTATCCCTACGGCTTTCCCTGTCTGAGTTTCTTCGTAACTCCATGGGCTAATTCCAGTTGGAAATGAAAACATTCGCCGCATCGGGTGCTGGCGGAGGGTAGACTTCCCACGGTGGATGGACCTCACCCGATGACTGAGCGATAGGAGACGCAATCATGGACAAAAGGATTTGGGGCTTGCTCGCCCTGGGATTGGCGACGATCGGATTCTTGAGCACGGAGTCCGTGGCCCACGCCCAATACTATCAGCCGTACCATCAAAGCTATCAGCTGAACCGACTCTACTATTACCCTTACTACTATTTCCCCCACAACTATTGGCCCGCCATGGGACCGCGCTGGCCGGAAGGCCCCGGGGAACCCTACATGCGGCCACCTGCCTACCAGGCCTACCCCGCCTTTCGCGAACCCGGCTGGCGCTACGAGCACTGGGAGCCCCAGCGCTTCTACCGAGGAAGCCATTTTTGGCTCGATGTGTTCTGAGCGCCGTCGCCTCGTTTAGCGCCCGCCGACCACCCGGCTGGCGCTAAACGAGATCACTTTGGATCGCCAATACAGAACAGATGCTTCTCGCCGCGCAGGAAGATCTGCCCGTTTGAGATCGCCGGCGACGCGATGATCTGCTCTCCCATGACGTTGTCGGCCAACAAATCGAAGCTGGGCCCCGCGCGCAGCACCTTTACGCTCCCCTCCTTGGTTGCGATGTAGACTCGCCCGCCGGCCCCGACCGGCGATGCGTGGAACTGCTCGCCCAGCCGCTCCTTCCAAACCTGTACGCCCGTTCTGGCTTCAAGGCAGGTAACGAAGTTCCTGTCGCCCGGCAAGTAGATGTAATCGCCGTAGCAAAGCGGCGACGGCAGAAAGGCGTTGGCCTTCTTGTTGGTCCACACGACATGGCTCCTGGTCAAGTCGCCGCGGCTGCCGTCCAGCTTGATCGCCATCGTGCTTACTCCGGAGCACGCCAACACGGTGTCGCCATGCACAATCGGACTGGGGATGCATTGAAAATGCAACCCCTCGACCCGCCACAATTCGTCCCCCTTGGCTGCATCGTAACTGCGTACGAAGTTGGTGCCGAAGGTGAGGATCTCCAGGCGATCCTTGACCTTCACCGCCAGGGGGCTCGTCCAGTTGACGGAGCCGGGGCGATCGGTCTTCCAGCGGTTTGCCCCGGTTTTGGCATCAACAGCCAGCAAATACGATTGGCTCCAGTGATCGACCTGCACCAGGAGCGTCTCGCCAACGAGGATCGGTGAGGTTCCCATGCCCCAGCGATTGCGGAAAGGCCCATATTCCTCGGCCAAAGACCGAATCCACGCCGGCTTGCCCTCCAGATCGAGGGCCGCCAGATCGCCGGTGCCAAACAGCACATAAACGAGCTTGCCATCCGTGGCCGGCGTCGGCACCGCCATGCCGCCCGGGGGGTACAAGTCCGTCGGCGCGGAGCCGAACAGGCGCGTATGCCAGCGCAGCTTGCCATCGGCCCGGGCGTAGCAATAGACGTGCAGCCGATCGTTGAGTCGGCCATCGGACGCAGTGACGAAAATGCGATCGTCCCACACGATCGGCTGACTGACGCCGGCGCCAGGCAACTCGGCCTTCCACCGCACATTCTTGGTCGCCGACCAGGCGAGCGGCAGATCCTTTTCCGCAGAGACGCCGCGATTGCCGGGACCCCGCCATTGCGGCCAGTTGTCGGCGTGCGACAACATCGGGAAAAGTAACACAATAACAATCGCGTATTTCATAGCCTTGTCTCCACTAACCCCGAGCGCCAGCGAGGGGATACCATGACGCCCTGTCATCCCCTCGCTGGCGCTCGGGGTTGGTGAATCTTCAGTCTTGACCTTCTAGCACGTAACGGATGGCTTCTTCGAGATACCGCGTATCGTTGATCCATTTCGTACTGCCATGCCCCGCCCACCATTTGTCGGGCGGATGCTCCGTCGCTTCGTTGAGCCGGCGCGAACACCACGCTTTCAACTCTGCCATGATCTTCTCCGGATGAACGTTCGCAGACACGACCACATGCACGTGATTGGTGCGAACATTGATGGCGTGCAGTTCCCATTGCCGAATTCGGCAATGCTCGCGAATCGTGGCCTCGACGACGTCCCGCTGGTCATGGGTAAGTGCGATTGCTTCGTGTTTCATCAGGCTACGCGCGTGTTGTTCGAGGGCAGGACCGGCCTCTTTTATACCAAGAATATTGTGTTTCACCCAACCACGCGAATCGCCGGGCAGCCAGCTGCCGTGCGTACGCCACGTGATGTGATAAGCGAGAGGTTCCGACATTGCGGTTGCCGCCTTCGTTTTACGCCTTCGGTAGTTCGCTGGTCTCCCCTCGCTGGCGCTCGGGGTTAGTGGTAGTTTCGCTTCGGGGTTAGTTTTAGTGTAACACTTTAGCCGTCTGAAGTAATTTTACTCGGCAGCGGCGGAAGTTTGCCGGTTTGCAGGTACGTTTGCAACGCGGTGACGATCGTCCGCAATGGATTGTGGCCCCGTTGCTTCAAGGTGCGGAAGATACTCATC
>SXGT01701916.1_pt1 | contig 15846 bp, 20 predicted proteins | sample 3176221 | NCBI WGS metagenome assembly SXGT01 (sample SAMN11356862, study PRJNA531348) | freshwater metagenome | isolation source: freshwater sample F1-120 | place: China: Fuxian Lake, Yuxi | collected 2017-12-25
CAAGCGGAAATTACCCAACTTGTTCAGGCCAGCATCGGCAGCCCTAGACATTCAGTGAGCTCTGCAAGCGGCTGGACCACGCCTGCCTATACTCCGCCGCGTGTGCGTTTACTACAGCGCAGAATTACCAACCCAATGTCTGATCAAACTCCAGTTCCGGGACCGGCTCTGCATGCGCACCCGCATCAGCCACCAACCTATCATGTCCGGCTTCCGCTGTCAGGTTTGCCGTCTGGTCAAACTCAAGTTCGGGGATTGCCTCTACTGCATCTGGAGCAATCAGCTGCTGTGCATTCGCCTCCACCGGTGGTGAGCGCGCGGGTGCGATTGCCTGTGCAGTTGTTGGCTCGCCAGCCACGTCTCCAAATTCTGACGCACCACTTGATACGCCGCACTCCGTTCCGCCCGCCGGCGTACATACACCGCGGCCCGCTTCAACTTGCAATTACTGCCTGCGCGTGTTCCCGGCACACCTGCAGCACTGCTCATAATCAAGGACCAATCTGAAATTCCAGCAGCCGGGCCCGATCCTCAATAACCACACCGGCCCTCGCTTCCACGGCAACGCGCTCCTGCGTTGCCGGCGAGTACAGACCCATCCAAACTGCGTACCTGCCCGCTTGCAGGTTCGCAGCGCTTATTTGTATCTGATCCTCCACCACCTCGCCGGCAGACCACACCGTCGGCGGGAAGGCGTGGGCGGTGATTGCCCGGTCCATTTGCCCGCGCAACTCGCGATCATTGCTTAGTGGTGTGCTTCATCAACGCGAGCCACCGCGCATCAATGATATGGCGCGTTTCGCTGTTGAGATGCAGGTGCAAGGACAAGATATCCGATTCAGCAACCACCTTGTCCAGATCAGAGGGCTTCCCGACAAAGTACAGCCCGAACTCTTGCACTTCGCCAGCGCTGACGTCCCGCACGTCAATTACCAAAACGGACATGCCAAACCCTTTAGCGCGACGCGCCAATTCAATCCCACTTGCGCCGAATCCTACCAAACCCAGTTTGATCCCAATGAGTTCCAGCCCCAGAGGCATATTCTGCTGACCTCTTTCAAAATTGACTTTCGCTTCGGGGTACTTGCGCGTCAGCATCAGGATAAACATAATCGCACATTCAGCCAGCGCAACCGCGCTAAACGGTCCGGGGCAATTCGCTACCGGCATTTTCTTGGAACGCCAGTAGTCGAGGTCAAAATGATCCAGACCGGTTCCCAGGACTTGCCACAGTCGTGTCGACTGCGCGGCGCCCACCATTTCCCGTGTGCCCATCGAACCGCCAAAATCAATCACCACATCAACGTCTTGGAACTGCCGCGGAATCGGCTGACTGTAATCGAGCAATCTCAGATGGTGGCGATCGCCGATCGCGGCGACAACATCTTCGCCCCAGGGCTTGAAGTGTGCAGATTGCGCGGTGGCAGAAACAAAACATTCAACCGCTTGGACATGCTTGGCTGCTCCTTTTTAATTCAAATTCTTGCTCCGATAACGATTTGGCTTACAAATTGCAAGTCTCATTTGCCCGGCACGTACGGCTCGCGCCGGTCTTGCGATACAAGTGCACGGCATCCGCTGCTTGTCACCAAAAACGACTGTTCAATTTGTAAAGAAGCAATCCCCGGCATAAACATCCCTGCTTCCAAATTGATGATCACATCTTTTTCCAGCGGCAAATCGGAAGGAACGTCTATGCAACCATCTCGAATGTTCAAGCCGGTCTCCGGTACGAGAATGAGATAGTCCCGGATCTCAAGCCCCAAGCCGTGACCGTGCGGAAAAGAGACCAAAGGACCATGCCTCTCCAGTTCGGGCAGCATCGCCGCCTGCACTTGTGACGCGCGTATGCCGGGGCGGATAGTATCTTTGCCTGTGGCAATCACATCGCCCAATGTTGCATATCGCATTTCCATCTCGGGTGACAACCCATTCAATGCCAGCGTGATGCCGGCATCCGAAACATAGTGTTGATAAACACAACCATAATCCATGTAGAGAACGTCATTGCTGCCGGGAACATATGGTGCGTGGATTCCGATTCCAAGCCCGCCCACGCCATAGGCAAAGTGATCTACAGCCGCTCCCATCTCTGCCAGCCGCACCGCATAATGCTGCGCAAGGTCGGCGATAGGGCGGTTGAAACTGGCGAGCGCCGATGCCTCGAGGGCGGCGCGTGCCAGAATCTCGATCTCCTGAGCGCTCTTGACGGCGCGCATGAGGCGGATCAGGTTCGAACAATCCTTGAGCTCCGCATGTAGTACTCGCCGGACCATCTCCTCACGCGTCGCTCCGGGCAGCCCTTCCACCTCAAGCCCAATCCCGACCTGTCGTCAAGCCGAGCTCCTCAAGAATACTCAGGAGCGCGTCAATAGAGGTCGCAGCGGCGGAATGGTCAAGCAGATCAAACATACGGCGAGTGGGTTCGGCGAGTTCGTCCGGAGTATGAAAAGTATCCAGTCCCACATTCCCAAATAGCCGCAGCTCACTCACCGGCAAGTCGCCTGCATTCACGGCAAAGATCGCAGGAATGACAAGTGTCAGATCACCGTCCAATGGGAGAACGGCAATGTTCTGAAAACTGCGCTCGCCTGAGCTGCCGGGTACTGCCATGAACTCTTTGTGAAGGGAATCCAGCCAGCAGTAATAACCGGAGAAATATGTGACGTTTACCGGCGAAGTAGCGATTAATGCGTCCACCCCGCAGCACCCCATGTACTCTAACGCGCGTGGTTGGTTGAGAGCCATGTTGAGATCCTGCGCCCGGGCAGAGTCCGGACTGCGGCTCGCCTACATCGCTGTGCGGACCAGCGGAAGCGAATCGCCTACAAGAAGGATTTTGATGTCAAACGGTGGATGGTCGCGATAATAGATCTCGAACAACTTGGCAATGCTGCCGGTGTGATTGCGCCAGAATTCCCAGTGGAACGGCAAGAGCGTTTTGGGATGCAGCTTGCGGGCGGCTTGGAGCATCTCTTCTTCAGTCATGTACCAGGTCCTTCCAAACGCAAGCAGAGCGTAATCCAACTCATGCGCTGCGCCTACCTCGGCAAGCGCGGGACCGTCAGATGTGTCACCGGACACAAAGAGCTGTGACCCGCCCGATGTCAAAACAAAGGTGACCGCGTATGGCTCGTTGGCATCGTAGCTTGGATAGACCTGGAATTCGACATCGCGAAATTGAAAGCGGTCGCCGGGTTTCACCTGCTTGATGCGCTCAGCAGAGATGCCAAATTCCTGCATCTTTTTTGCCGAGGATTGCGGCGCAACACAAAGTGCCTGGGTGCGAGCGAGGATTGGCACCAGTGTGCCTTCGTGGCAGTGATCAATGTGATCGTGGGTGGAGATGATAATGTCGCCAAAACTCACCTCGTCGGGATTAATGGGAATGGCAGTCGCGCGGTACGCGTCCGGCACGGAATCGTCAGGAGTGCCATAAAAGTACGGATCAATCCAGATCGTCGTCTGGGGTGTCCGATAGACAAAGCTCGGTCCGCCCAACGCTCGCAAAAGTGCGCCGCGCTCGGGCGCATTTTTTTCGATTTCATCCAGAAATGTTCGGGGCCAATAAGCAACATCACGCATTATGTACCTCCGAGTTCCTTAGTACGGCAGAATCCCACCGCAAACATTGAGCGTTTGCGCGGTGATAAAGCTCGCGTCGTCCGAAGCGAGAAACGCAACCATGTTGGCGACATCTTCGGGCTGTTGAATCCGACCCACCGGAATCCCTGCGACCGCGCGCGCCTTGACCGAGCCCACGGGTGCATTCTCCAACTTGGCAATCTCCCGATCGATCAGGTCCCACATGTCGGTGTCCACAATCCCCGCGCAGACACAGTTGACAAGGATGTGATGAGGAGATAGTTCCAAACCCAGCTGCTTGGTCAAGGCGACTGCAGCATGCTTGCTGGCGGCGTAAGCGCCAAGGGGCGTGTCTTTACCGGGCGCGATCTTGCCCGCACCCGAGGCGTTGTTGATGATGCGCCCGCCGCTACCCTGGGCAATCATCTGTCGTGCCGCAGCTTGCGAACAGAGAAGCACGCCCTTGGCATTCACATTCATCTGCGCGTCCCAGCTTGCCTCATCGGTTTCCAGCAGCGGGGCGACAAATCCGATACCCGCGTTATTGACGAGGATATCCAATTTGCCAAAACGGTTCACCGTTTCTCGCACCATCCGCACGGCGTCCTCTTTACGTGTCACATCCACTTTGAGAGCAAACCCTTGCCCCCCCGCTGCCGCGATCTCTTGTGCGACCTGCTTTGCATTCGCCTCATTAAGGTCGGCGACGGCGACGCTCGAACCTTCCCGGGCTAAACGCACCGCGATCGCTCGCCCGATGCCGCGCCCGCCGCCCGTCACAATGGCGACCTTGTTGTCGAGTTCATACCTTGGCATGTTCTTCTCCTGTTTGACCGCCCATAAAATGCCCCGGTTTCATTTCAATTGGGCTCTGCACCAACTCGAGAATAAAACCATCCGGGTCTTTAAAGAATACGACGTGCACGATGCCCCATTCGAGATCAAAGCTCACTGGCTCTGAGACAAATTCGACGCCCTTTGCTTTGAGCTCTTGATAAGCCGCTTTGACATCCGGCACACCAAAGCAAAAATGCGAGTGCGCCGCGTCTCCGAGTTTGGCGGTCGAGACGGTCCCCGGCGGGTATAGGTATTGCTGCAGGTCAATCAAAACGCTCCGCGTATCGGGAGCAGCGAGCCGCACCACTTGCATAATGACTTTTTCTTTGCCCGCCATCTTGGAAATCGTTTCGCCTTCGAGCAGATGACGTTCGATTTCTTTCAGACCGAGCAGATCGCGGTAAAATGCCAGCGAGCGATCCATATCACTTACCGAGACTGCAATATGATCGAGAACATTCACTTGGTTGAGCATGGTTGCCTCCGAGCGTTTACGGTGAGAGTAGATCACCGGTTCGAAAATCGTGATGCGCGAATGCTGCTTGCATTCTTCTAGAATAGATCACCGCTTCTGCAATTATCCCACATGGGTTCAAGCGCGGTGCCGTTCGCGCATGGCGAGCAGGGTGCGGTAGCGTTCCTGCGGTTCGTGCGAGAGCTGATCCAGTGTCACGGCAAAAATCAGTGCTCCGCTTTTGACGACTTCGGTACAAAAGGAGGTCAATGCCAAGCGAAACCATCCCGCTGTTCAACACTGCCAACAGTGCCACGGCAAGCAAGTCGCCCAAGACATTCCCCGCGCCGCCGGTAAACGCAACCCCGCCGAGAATCACTGCGGTGATCACTTCGAGTTCAAAACCAATTCCAAAACTCGGCGCGGCGGTGACAAACCACCTCGCCGCCAGCGTCCCTGCCAGCCCGATGATCAGACCATTAGCGAGAAAGACACCGAGGACCAGCCGTCGAACGCTGAGCCCGGCGGCTTCGCTCACTTCCCGATTCCCGCAGATGGCATAGATGTGACGCCCTATCGTCGTCGTGTGGAGGACGAGACTGACGATGATGACCAAGATGAAAAGGGCGTACACCGGCGTCGGCACCTCAAAGGGGCGCTCCTGACCAATCAGGCCGAAATCCTTTGGCACGCCGCGCACGGTATAGCCGCCTGTGATGAGGAGCACCAAGCCGCGCAGAATGGTCAAGCTGCCTAGCGTGATGATGGGTGGAATTCTGATGCGCCAGACCAACGCGCCATTTGTCAACCCGATGACGCCCCCCAAGAGGATTCCGATGAGAATCGCGAGTTGAGGGTTGATCGTGGTTGCCACTATCGCCGCCACCACTGCACACAGCGCAAAAAGCGAGCCGATGGAGAGATCTATGTTGCCGCTGATAATCAGCAGCGTCATTCTGAGCGCGCCGATACCAACATAAGCCATCTGCAGCCCGACCACAATAAAGTTCTGCGCGATACAACGTGCCAGGCCAATCAGCCCGTGTTTGGAACCGTTATAGTCGGCCTGGTGTTCGTTGGCGATCACGCCGGACACCGACGACACACTCACGATGCTGCCAGCGCCCTGTCGCCGCATATAAGGAATAACATATTTTGTACATAGCAGTTCCACGCGCAAAAGTCCCTCGCAACCTTCTCACATCAGGAGGAGGTGCGGGTTCTCCAACGCTTCCTTCAGCGACTTGAGAAACACGGCAGCCACCGCCCCATCCACTGCGCGATGGTCAGCATTCAACGTTAGCTGCATAATCGGTTGGAGGAGGATCTGGGTGCCCACCCCGAGCGGCACCTGACGGATCGCGCCCACGCTGAGAATACCAACCTCCGGGGGATTCAATATCGCCGTAAAGTGCTCGATGCCAAACATGCCGAGATTGGATAGGGTAAATGTGCTGCCTTTCACTTGATCCGGTGTCAAGCGCCCACTGCGCGCTCGTTCGGAAAGGTCGTTCAGTTCGGATTGAAGTGCAGCCAGTCCCTTGCGCTCAACTTGGCGAATGACGGGGACGATCAGCCCTTCATCCAAAGCGACGGCAATACCGAGATGCACAGAAGTGAATTCGCGAATCTCTTCTTGAACGAGGTGGGCATTCAGACGCGGATGCTTGAGTAGGGTCGGAGCAATGATTTTCGCGAGGAGCACGGTAATGGTTGGCACCCGCCCGGTTTCGCTTTGAATGTTTGGCGCCAACCGCTCAAGCAGCCGCAGGGTCTCGCTCATGTTCGCCGAAAGCGTCAGGGAGATATGAGGGGAGCTTTGGTAACTCGCTTGTAACTTGTCGGCAACCTTTTTACGTATCCCTTTCAAAGGGATCACGGTATATTCGTTCTGGGGAATCGGGGGCATCGCCGCCGCGCGTTCTGCAGTCTCGGCGGGGATGTCCCTAGACAGGACGGCTCCCCCCGGACCCGATCCCGGGAGGCGATTCAAATTGATTTGATGCTCCCCGGCAATCCGGCGCGCTTTTGGGGAGGTAGCCGGCAATCTTGGGGCAACGGGGCTCGGACTTGAAGTCAGCGACACTATACTTGGCAAGGGTTTAGACGACTCTCCTTTATTACGTTGCGCTGTTGCGATTGGGCTCTTCGGCGTATGGACCACCGCTTCACTTTCCGAAAGAAGCAATGCGATTACAACGCCCACAGGCACGCTATCGCCGGGCTGCGCCGAGATGTTTGACAGGGTGCCGGAGGCAGGGGCTTCAATGTCCACCGACACTTTGTCCGTCTCAATTTGCATCAGCGGGTCGCCCTTCTGGACGTATTCTCCCTCTGTTTTGAACCAGTGGATCAGTGTGGCGCTGTCCTGCGCCATCTCCATTGCGGGCATGACGATTTCGATGATGGATACATCACTACTCACTTCATCTCTCCTGGTGCATCATCAACCGACATTGTCGCGATACGTTGTTTGCGCGCGCCGAAAATTAGGAGCGAAAACGGTTTGGAATGTCGCATAGCTCGTTTGATGCTGCACTAGCGAATCATGTCGCGGGCGAGTTCGACGACTTGGTCAACATTTGGGATCGTCAAGTCCTCTAAATCCGGGCTGAAAGGTATAGGCACATCCATCGCCGCCAGACGCTCTACCGGCGCGTCAAGGTGATAAAATGCTCCTTTGGATACAACGGATGCAATTTCGGCGGATGCCCCAAAACGTTGATATGCTTCGTCAATCACGATACAGCGTGAAGTCTTGATGGCAGACTCGATCAGGGTTTGCTCGTCCAACGGTGTAAGGGTGCGCGGGTCTATCACTTCGGCGCGAATGCCTTCTGTCTCCAGCCGGGTCGCTGCTTCCAGCGCGACATGGATCATCGAGGACATTGCGATGAGCGTAATATCCTCCCCTTGACGTTTGATATCCGCCACACCGAGCGGAAGGACGTATTCATCGCCCGGAACGGGTCCCGTCATGCGGTACATCATCTTGTCTTCAAAAAAGATCACAGGATTACTGTTCCGTATTGCCGTCTTGAGGAGACCTTTGGCATCGTAAGGAGTCGAAGGCACGACAACCTGCAGGCCCGGGATGTGGCTAAACCAGGCATAGAGACTTTGCGAGTGTTGGGCAGCTGCCCGCCGGCCTGCGCCCATCGTCGTGCGTATCACGAGCGGCACTTGAAGCTTGCCGCCTGACATGTAGTGGACTTTGGCTGCTTGATTCACGAGTTGGTCCATAGCTAACGTCAAGAAATCGCCGAACATGATTTCGACGACGGGACGCAGCCCGGTCATTGCCGCTCCCACGCCCACGCCGACAATCCCCGCTTCAGAAATCGGGCTGTCCATGACGCGCTCTGCGCCAAATTCGGCAAAGAGTCCTTCCGTCAGTTTGTACACGCCGCCGGGGCGACCGACGTCCTCCCCGATCACAAACACCAACTCGTCGCGGCGCATCTCTTCATGCAGTGCCTCGTTAATTGCCTGGGCAAAAGTTATCTCCCGACTCTCAGTTGGCATAGACATGTTTCCTCACATCAGCGGGCACGGGGTTGGGACCGGCTTGCGCCGATGCAATAGCATCGACCATTTCTTTTTCAATTGTCCGGTCGAGCAATTCCAAATCCGGTTGCGATGCGTGCCCATTCTCAATCAGGTGATGGGCAAATCTTTCCAACGCGTCGCGCTGGCGCCATTCTTTTTCTTCGGCGCGCGTACGGTAAGCGCGGTCACGGTCGCTCATGCCATGTCCAAAATACCGATAGGTATCGCAGACCAGAAAACTCGGACCTTCACCAACACGAGCCCGTTCGACGGCGGTCGAGGCGGCTTGATAAACTTTTAGCACATCCATCCCGTCCACCCGGAACGAAGGGATATCAAACGCCTCCCCGCGTTTGAGTAGGTCCCCGGCAGTTACGAGTTCTGCGGATGTGTATTCGCCGTACTTGTTGTGTTCGCAGACATAAATGACAGGTAAACGCCACAGCGCTGCCATGTTCATGGATTCGAGCAGCTGCCCCTGGTTTGCCGCGCCGTCACCAAAAAAGCAAACGGCTACCTGACTGCGCTTGAGCCGTTTGGCGCTGAGCGCCGCGCCCGCCGCAATGGCGAGACTGCCGCCGACGATAGCATTGGCGCCCAAGTTGCCAGTATCCGGATCGGCTATATGCATGGAGCCACCCTTGCCGTGACAGTAGCCGTCTGCCTTTCCAAATAACTCGGCGAACATGCGCTCGGGCTGTGCTCCTTTTGCCAAACAATGCCCGTGCCCGCGATGCGTACTGGTGATAAAGTCATCCCTGCGCAAAGCGCTGCAGACACCCGCAGCGATGGCTTCTTGCCCAATCGAGACATGCGTAATGCCAAGAATAAGGGCGCGGGTGTACAAATCTTGGACATGTTCCTCAAAAGACCGTATGGAACGCATCATGCGATAGAACTGCAAAAGGGTATTCTTGTCGGGTGGTGCCGGGTGGGTGGTAGGGTCATTCATACTTGCTGTCATGGCTCCTTGAGGAAGAAGGTGAATCGGGTGTCGCCAAAGCTTGTGCGCTTTGGATTTGTCTCAAACGAATGGAAATCCCCTCGTTGTGTTCCTGCATCGCTGTCTCGAGTGCCTCAAGTTTGCGTCTCGCTAGTGCGTTAACAATTTGCTGATGGCGCAAATAAGTATCCTTTGGATCTCGCACATCGGGGAGTGCTGCCATTCATTGCGCCTGACGAAATGTCATCCAAAAGACATCGAGGATCCGCACGAGGATTGGATTATCCACGTTCTCGTACAAGACCTGATGAAACATTCGATCGTCCTCAGCCGAGTACCTGCCCTGATTTGCGGCTGTACGCATTCGATAAAATACCTCGTCCAGGTTCTGCCTTTTTTGGCGTCACCTCAGCGTTAACGCGCCCCATCATGCCTACTTCGATATGGAATCGAACTTCGAAAAAGTCGACGAGCTGCTTGAGACCAAACCTGATACCATAAGCCATATTAACAAGAAGAGAAACGAATTTAAAGTCTTTCACAAAGAGTCCCGAGCCCACGCGCGCCTCTACTATGCCCGTGCTTCGAGCGATTTGACCGCTTCGCGCACCGCGTTCCGACTAACCTTGAGCTTTTGGGGCAATTCGCTTTCGTTCGGTAAGGGATCGCCCGGGCGCAAGTCATTTTCAATGATAAATGTCTTGATTTCTTCCTGTACGGCTTGATAGAGCGACTGTTTGCGCTTGAGGGTGTGCAATGGTGACTTGGGTTCGGTCAGCATAAGTCTTCTTTTTTGCCGAACAAGAAACATATACTATATCTTATCATATTATATAGAGTTAATTAAAGTTTGTAAATAGGTTTGCACCTGTCATACCATTAAATTCCCGAGGCACATTCATCCAGCTTGGACGAAAAGAGCCAACAGTTAAGCGATTCGAATCTTACTACACGCCCAAACACGGCAGTCGATTGAACGTGTCAGTGTTTGAACCTGCGTTGAAAGAAACCATCCAGAGTGAATTCATCACTCTTGATGTACCCCATCAATTCGCCTTCTTTGGCTTGCACTTGCAGCACCGCGTCGGCAACCCGCTCCGCAATGGATAGCGGAATTGTCGTCGCGCCGTTTGTGTCTCCGTGAAGCAGATCGCCCGGCTCAATCTTCACCCCATCCAGAGAAACCGGCACATTCACTTGCAGTAAGCGCGGGTTACCATGTGAAGGCACGATGCCCGCAGAAAAATAGTGAAACCCCAGCGCACGTACTTCATTGATGTCACGCACGCCGCCGTTCGTGATCAGGCCAGTCACACCCAAGCGCCGGGCGATTGTCACCATGACTTCGCCGATGTGGGCTGATTTGCGCGGCTGAGGTCCGATATCCTGGAAGACCAGAACGATGGGCTTGGGGGCAGCATCCATTGCGCGCACCCACTCGCGCCATACCTCGTCGTCGCCCGGCACCTCCGGCGTCGTCGAATCCACCTTGACCGTGAGCGCGTATCCGATCATCGTGCCCAGTTCGGGAAACAAACAATGAATATCCATGCCCAAAAAACCTTCAATCCGCCCGCGCACCCCAAACGTTTCGATGGCATTACATATTGTCGGTGTGTCCAGGGACTTGAGCACTTGCAGCTGAGAGTGAGTTAAAGGATCCATAGTTGTCTAGAAACGTACAACCAAGCTTTTGAGTCCGCGCTGGTTCGAGTCGTGAAATCGTTCATAAGTGACCACTTGATATTCCGGGATGTGCTTTAACAGAAACTCGAATGCGATTTTGGATTCCAGTCGAGCGAGGGGTGCCCCGATGCAGTGATGGATGCCCTCGCCAAAGGCAAAGTGCCGCTTGGGCACGCGCGTGACATCCAGTTGGTCAGGATTCTCCCAAACGCGCTCATCTCGATTTGCCGCCCCCATCAATAGGGCAACACGCGAACCGCGCGGGATGGTTTGCCCATACATCTCCACATCGCGCATCGTGACTCGAGCGATGTTTTGCACTGGCGCTTCGAAACGGAGCAGTTCCTCGATCGCGCCCGGCAGTTGGTCCGGATTCTTGGCCAGCCGAGCCCGCTGTTCGGGATATCGCGATAGAACGAGCAGTCCGTTGGCAATATGACTGGTCGTCGTCGAATTGCCCGCTTCAAAGAGGAGAAAGCAAAATCCCAGCAGTTCCGCCTCTTCCAATGGCTTGCCGTCAATCTTGGCATTGACAATCACGCTGAGCAGATCACCGGCGGGATGCTTGCGGCGGTCTGCCAAAATGTCCTTGAAATACAAGCGGATTCGGTCTGCCGCTTCAAGTGCCGCCGGTGGCAAGCGGTCATCATTCGGAAGTCGCTCCAGAATAGCGTCCGACCACCCCTTTAGCATGAATTCATCTTTAATGGGCAAGCCCAGAACATGGCAGATCATCATCACAGGCAGGCGCTTTGCAAGTCCCCCAGCAAGGTCAATCGTGACTTTACCCAGGATGTCCTCGCACAGTTGAACGACGTGCTCGCGGATACGGGGTTCGAGAGCAGCAATAGTTTGTGGGGCAAAGGCGTCCTTGACAATGTTTCGCAACAGGTCATGGCGCGGCGGATCCATATCCAGCATTTCCGGTCCGGTGAGGGAGCGCATGTCATCAAAGTTTACACCCTCAGAATTTGAAAAGGTACGCCAATCTCGAAATGCCGCTTGCACATCCGCATAGCGTGAAAGCGCCCAGAATTTGCGCTGCTCGTTGTGATACAGCGGAAAATGGTCGAGTAGCTGGCGATAGACCGGGTACGGGTCATCCTGAATTTCGTACGAAAACATGTCATAAACTGGCATCATACTGATCTCCTTCGTCAGACGCGGCGCATTCTGGGCGACTACCGCGTGCATTGCATTTAGTATTCTATTCGGGTCGTCAGCAACCATCCCTCACACAATAGCCAGCGCCCGCACGGGTGCGCCGTCCCCACCAACAATCCTTATCGGCGCAGCCATGAAAAAGAATTCCTTTTCGGGCAGTTGGTGGAGGTGTGCCAGCGCCTCGACAATCACTATCCCGGCACCCAGCAAGATGCGATGCACCTCGATGACATCTTTCGGATTCGGTGTGGGAAAGTCGAGCCCCAACAGTGAAATTTCTTTCGAAGCGAACCACGCGGCGGCTTCCAAACTGAGAAAAGGATGGTCAGTAAAATAGGTTTCTTTACCAAAAGCTCTGCCCCAATCCGTGCGCAAGAGGATGCGGCTGCCGGAAACTATTATTCCGACATAGGGTTCCAGTTCGGTAACGAGAATAGCTTCCCTGTTTTTTTGTGCGCGAGGTTTATGACGTGGGCTGGACCGATGCACCGGGCGAGTTCGAGCTGCTCGACCGTTCCCCCCCTTGTCAAACAGATGAAAAGGCGCATCAAGGTGCGTGGTCCCGTGCAAGTTGAGGGTCAGCTTGCCAGTGTTGAGATGGTCACCACTGACTGGGTGAGGTTTGATTTCCACACTGCATTCGGGGAGCCCAGTATAAGTAGGTGCTCGATCAAAAATATCCAGTGACAAGTCGATGATTTTGCCCTGCGCCATTGATGCGCTTGGTGGGCTTGTGGGGATTGGACTTGAACGATTCATTGTTTCCCTCGCTCCGGGTCGAGGTGTCATGAACCCGGGCTCGGTTAGTTGCGTGCCCGGGAACACCTATCCTATATGCCTTGCTCAACCAAGTGACCAAATCAAGAACTGCCGACTAGGCGAAGGGTTCGAGATGCGCGCGTATCTCTGCCTCGCTCAATGCGCGATCATAGACTGCAACATCTGCGATTTGCCCATCGAAATAATGCTTGATCGAATTGTGCCGACCAATATCCCAGCCGTCTTGAGGGACCAAATCCCATTCATCGTTAGTTCCTGTGACGGGCGGGAGCCGTCGTCCTTGCAAGCTCGCATGGATTTCGAAATGGGCAGTGGCTCGCGCATTCCCGCCGCGCTTGGTGACAACCGCATAGATGGGTTCGTTGAAATGCACATCCCCCAGGTCGACCGAAACATTCGCGACGGTGAGACCCGACCCGTTCAGACCGACACGATTCGAAAACTCGACAAAGGTCAAAAGGGGCGCGCCCTTGCCGGGGTTGTTATTGCTAAAAATGCCACTCCATTTTACGACGGTGCGGCGAAGGAACCATGCTTCAATAGTCCATTCGTCAGAAAAGGGGTTGGAGCGGCCATTCACGGCTGTGTTCAGTCCGTTTCCCGTCACATAGGCCTCAGGTATCAAGTCCGCCGCATTTGTGTCACCAACGGGTCGCCTCATCGTCGCGCCGACCTTTCCGCCATAGTACGTTCCGTTCAAGCGACTGCCGGCAAGCCCCAGGTTCACAGCGGTGGTTGCCACGTCCGGTTCATCGAGCCGCCAATAGCAGATTGGGTCGGATGCCAATATTCGTTCCGCGTAAGAAATCATCTTTTTCTCCGATAGGTTCCGGTTAGTGAAGCGTGCTTGAGTCGGTCATAGCGAAACCGCCTGCCCACTGCGGATGGATTCGTAAACCGCATCAATCGTTCGCATATTTCCAAGGCTAAATTCGGGCGAGATAAACGGCTGTGCACCGGTTTCGAGACATTGACAGAGATACGTCAGCTGCAGTTCAAATTGATTCACCGGCGCAAAGTGATAGACCTCGGTGTCAAAGTTGTCATAAAAGACCTGGACGACTGCCGGCAAATCTTCCTTGGTCACGAATTCCGTTTCGCGGACACTCCGTTGGTCAATCGGCAATTCCATCCGAATCCAACCGCGCGTGCCGAGAATCACGCTGGATTGGCAATAGCCATACTGATAACTCGAGATCAGGGACGCAATCGCATTCCCCGGGAACTGCAATTGAATTGCCACCGAAACTTCGACGTCAGCTCCCTCCATATAGCTCCCTGTCGCGTACACCTGCACGGGTTCGGCATCCAGCACAAAACGCGCGATGTGAATCAGATAAGAGGCGGTATCAAAAACGGAGCCGCCCCCGCGCTCGCGATGATAGCGCCAATTCGTCTGACCAAGAAAGCGCACCAATGGCGTGGACAGGAATGCCTGGACTGCTTTTACCGCTCCGATGCGCCCGCTGTCCACAATCTCTTTGACCCGATGAAACTGCGGTTGATAGCGGAATTTGAAGGCCTCTGTGAGGAGGACGTTGTGTTCACGCGCAACCGCAATCATCTCGGCACATTCTGCCGCGTTCATGCTGATTGGCTTTTCGCAAAGGATGGCGCGTACTTTGCCGGAGCGCGCGACGGCATTGCTCACACGCGCGTGATATGCGCCCCAAGTGCTTATGACGACGAGGTCCGGCGCTTCCCTCGCCAGCATTTCCTCCAGCTGCGTATAGCGCAGGGAGACTCCAAATTCATTTCCAAACCGCTCCAACGCTGCTTCCGAAATGTCGCAGATTGCAACCAGCTCCGCTTGCTTGACTTGATTGCACGCGCGCGCGTGATCGCGCGCGTTCTCACCTGCTCCTACAATGCCTACTCGGATGGTCATATTGATTCTCTCCTCTTTTGGCACTCACCGGCTGCTCGCCGGCGGCAGCGAGTCAAGCTCCTTCCATTGTTCTCGAAATCTCGCGGCACTCCACAAACACACTCGGTCGAGTTCGGCCAATGGCATTTGAGTGTAAGGCAGAGTGTGTAAATACGGGGGAGGACCATATTCAGGGGTAAAAGTTCCCGTGGCACGACCGCTGGCTCGCCAATGTTCATGGATTTGCGCCCACTGTTTTTCGTGCCATTTGCGCTGGGCGCGATATTCGGGCGCGGCAGGGTCGGGCACTTGTGGTCCTTGCTCATAGCCCACGCGCCCATGGATATGGAACGCACGGCGGCATGCCAGATCCAGGGCTTGAACCTGATCGTCGGGCAAGCGTTCGCACACGTTCACCCAGTGGCTGAAATCCGCGTTCAACTTGAGTTGTTCGAACTGCTGCATATAAAACAGCGTATCCCATGGTGAGAACAACAAGCGCCCGCGGTGCGTCTCGTGTGCCACAGGCAATCCGATTTTTTCCTCTGCCCGCAGTGCCGCCTCAAAAAAGCGACAGCCCTCATCGTGGGCCATGGAATCGCGTCCCGAATAGGCAATCGCCAGCAGCGGCTCCATGTCGGCGACCTCCGCCAGTGCCTTTTCAAATTCGCTCGCCTCTGTGACCGGAAGGTGTGCGATGAACTTGAGGCCGGCATCCGCCCGGTGTAATCGCCCGCGTAGCAGGTGCGGCGATATTTGTGGGCGCCAAAAAAGCGCTGATCCAGCCGCCCGTCTGGGAGTTGCGCGAAGTCACAGCCCCATTTGGCCAATTAGAGAATTGCGCCCGGCGCCTCTTGCGCCATGATCTCTACAGCCCGCGGGTCGGAGAGGAAATATCCTTCGCGAATTGTGTCGGCAAAGTGCTGCTGCCAACTATCTTCGGGGTCAACCGTTGCCAGCGCGCCGTTGATGCCGCCTGCA
>SXGT01006616.1_pt1 | contig 15842 bp, 14 predicted proteins | sample 3176221 | NCBI WGS metagenome assembly SXGT01 (sample SAMN11356862, study PRJNA531348) | freshwater metagenome | isolation source: freshwater sample F1-120 | place: China: Fuxian Lake, Yuxi | collected 2017-12-25
CGGGCGCGTACCGAAGCCGACGAGCACTTTCATCATGATTGGTGTGGCTTTCGAAGCGGCGGTGACGCCCCCATCGTCGCCTGGCGTGTCAAAGGGGCTCCGAGGGGGCGGCAGTCCGCAGTGCGGGCAGATTGGCGCCTGCGCGCGTCCGCGCGGTTTTCTCCAGTGCGTGCAGCATTGCGCCCGCTAGGTGGCGGCGGTCATAACGTGGCGCGGCGACGCGGGCGTTCTCTCGATAAGATGCAAGCAGGTCTGGATCTTGCTTGAGACGGAAGATGGCATCGGCGAGCTGCGTCGCATTCTGCGGCTCAAAGGTTTCGCCCACGGCCTCGCGCCGGACGATGTCGGCGGATTCGCCTTCGACCCCGTGGAGCACCGGAAGGCCCATCGCCATGCACTCGAAGAGCTTTGAAGGAATGACGGTGGTGAAGAGGGGATCGCGCTTTAGATGGATGATTGAGGCGTCAAGGAGCGCCCAATAATTCGACACTTCGTGTTTCGGCACCGTGTCAAGAAAGGTGACGTTCCTCAGCGCCATAGACTCGGCGCGAGAGACGAGGGCGTGTTTCTGGGCGCCGTCTCCAAGGAGAAGGATGTGGATGTCCGCTGCGTCCGGCGTGCGCGCAAGAATTGCGCCCGCGTCCAGCAGCGTATCTAGGCCGTGCGCTAGGCCGTGTGTTCCGACGTAGCCGACGATAAACCGCTCTTGAAGTCCAAGCCGCTTTGTAAGTTCGATCGGTTTGGGGCGTGGCGCAAATTGCGTCAGGTCCGCGCCGTTCGTGACGACATCAATTTTATCGGCGATGATGCCGCGTTGGGTGAGAGCGCGCTTGAACGAGTGCGTAACTGCGATGACACGTGTGGCGCGGCGATAGAGAAACATCTCCACGGTCTCGATCATCGAGAGCAGTGGCCCGGGTTTGATCGCGCCGACGGCCTTGATGGATTCTGGCCAGATGTCGCGCAGCTCAAAGACCCACGGTCTGCGCTTTAAGAATCCAGTGCAGCATGCAGCGAGCGCGGTGAAGAATTGAGGCGAGGTGCCGACGATGACGTCAACACCTCGGACGCCGAGCGCGGCAATGCTGGAAGCAATGCCAAAGCTCACATAGTCGAGGCTTCGCTTGTAGAAGCCCTCATTGGCGGTGATGTAGGTCCAGACGCGGATAACGCGAATGCCGTCGATCACTTCGCTCTGCCAAAGCTTATTCTTGTATCCGGTGAAAACGCGGCCCTTGGGAAAATTGGGTGCGCAGGTGATGACGGTGACCTGGTGTCCGGCGAGCACCCATTCACGTGTGTGCTCAAACGTTCGGCTTGCGGGCGCGTTCACTTCCGGGGGGAAGTTGTCGGTTAGGAAAAGGATGTGCATCGTATGGAGGGGGCTAAGCCCAGCTGGCTTCCAACGCAGAGCGTCCTTGGTGCAGCGGCACGACTAGGCAGGTATTGTCGATGCTCTTGCCAAACTCGGGATGCCAAGTTGCGTGTTCGAGGCGGGCGGGCCCACCCTCTGAGCGCCACGCGATCCGCTCGCCGTTCTTGAGAACGAACTTGCCGGAATTGGGCGAATAGAGGCTGATCAAGACGTCTGGATGTAGATGGAAGTGCGCTTCGGCAATGTGCGCGCCGTTGCTGACATGATCGCTGATGCAGAGCGCGCGAGGCGCCAGCCGCCACTTTCGTGTGTGCGTCGGCGCGCCAGCAAGACCGCGATATCCGTCATGAGAGCCCTCAAGCTCCAGGGCGTCACCATCTGAATGCCAGCGGACGCCGAAGGGAGACGCTCGAGCCCCCACGCGAAACCCGCGCCAAACGTCCGAGGAATTGACGCCACCGACAACCACGGTGTTATGGGCCGCAGTCCCCCGCTGGCGCTGTCGCTCTGGTCCGGTGCCATAGAGCGACGTGCCGGAATTGACGAAGAGGCGCTGGCCGAACAGGGATGCTTCGAAGCTCAGTGTATCCGCATGAGCGTGTCCGGGCAGATAGTCAGGGCCGACGGCGCCGACATCAGCGATCAAAACCGCGTTTGGCTGCGAGAGCCTTGCGTAACCACTTTCACGCAACCGCGTCACTTGGGGCAACGGGGCCGGCTCGTTGATGAGAAGTCTTCGAGCGTAAGCGAAAAGCTCTTCGTTAGACGGCGCGATTCCAAATGCGGAGTCGTTGAAGAAGCTGATGGCGCCGTCCGGGTGAGACATGGCGCTTAGCCAATGTCCCATCTTTGCAGCGAGAGCCCGCCACGTAGAGACGAGCTCAGTTTCAGCTGGCAGCAAATCGGGTGTGTAATGTTGTGCGAGGTTGATGAGGTCGAGCACGTCCTCGAAAGCGATTGCGTGATACATCGGCGAGAGTTCGAACTGGCCACCATCAGCTAGGATTTGTTCGCCCGTCTCACGGATAAGGATCTCGAACCCTTTGTTCCGCCAAGTGTTCGCCTCTTCGCCGTCAAAGAAGAGTCCAGCGAAGATCAGCGCCTTTGCATTGGCGAATAGATGGTTGCCGAGGAGATGCCACTCGAGACGCTGTGACAGCCACCGCGCCTGCGTGGCGAGGCTGTCCAGAAGAGTACGATCCAAGTGGTTGCCGGCTAACGCCCATTTTATCCAGTTCACGATGCGAAGCGAAGTTGGGTAAGGCGCCCAGCCGACGCCCTCGCCCGGCGGATTTTGATCAACCCAAGCTTGAAGGAGCGGGCGTTGCCAGACGGTTCGCTTAGCGGAGTCAAATGCATTGAGGTCGTCGAAATAGTGTTGGTTGTAACGCCAAAGAGCATCGAGTTGGTGGCCGTCCCATCCGATGTCGGACAAATCCCCTTTGGTGTTCAGAAGCTCAAGCGTCGTTGAACTCAGTAGACTTTGTTGTCGTCGCGCTGGCTGCATCCAGGCGTCAGCGGCGAGCCTGAGCTTTGGCGCCGCCATCATCACCGCCGGCGGCTTGGCGGCCATGAACCAAACCCGACCATAGAGCTGTATTGGGCGAAGCCTTCGCAGCGTCTCCCAGTAACGTTCAGCAGTTTGGAGCGGATGCATAGGCTAGAGCTAGCGGTTACCGAAACGAAGACGCTGCGGCGAATAACGAGTTGCGTGATCCGGCATCACTGCGTCCCGGTCTTTCGAAGCTCGGCAATCAGGAGAATACGGAACATCGCCAACAAATCGGTCGTGTTGACAATGCGCTCATACAGAAAGCCAAAGACATAGGTGATCGGAGTGATCCGCATGTATTCGGGGCGCCCTTCAATTCGTGAGATGCGTTCGACTCGAAATCCTGCCTGGGCAGCAAGCTGGCTCACCCGGGAAGCGGTGTTCGCAAGGTAAAGCGTGGGGAAGGTATCCACTACAGCGCGTCCGCGAAGCTTATTGATGAACCGGTGAAAGCTGTGCGGCGTTAAACGGGCAATCGTTGGCATGTAGTGGGACTTGTTCGGCGTCTTGAAGAGCAAAACCCCGCCGGGCTTTAGCACACGATTGATCTCGCGGAGCACCTTGAGGGGCTCAGAGAGGTGTTCCATGACGTTGTCCGCGAACGCCACATCAAAAGTGTTGTCATCGTAAGGAATACGGTTTGCGTCGGCGATGCGTCCCTCGTCGAGCATCGGATTCGCATGAACGCGAGGGTCTAAGTCCACGCCGCACATTCGAGCAACTTGGCCACGAAAGTTCATTTCGGAGACAATGCCCGCACCGGCGCCCACATCCAAAACTATAGAACTCGGACTCAGGTATGAGGCGATCCGCTCGCGAAAGAGTCGGTCATCCCAATTACGCGCATGATGAGGATAGAGCCGTCGGTCTAGCCAGGATGTAACGCCACCCATCAGACGCTTAATGCGGTCTCTATTGAAACACGGCTGACTTCGATGACCTCCCCGACTGGGATCGGGCTAGGCCGTCCTTCGCGAATACAAACGACGAAGGCATTCACGCATGCTTGTGTCCCTTTGTCCTGTCGCCATAGGTTCATGGCAGAAAATCCTTGCCAGCCCCAGCCGCGCAACTTGCGGAAATTGTCGAGCTGCAGCACCCGCCCCGCAACGAAGATCTCGAGTCGTTCTTTGGGGAAGCCCTTGTGACCATTGGCGAGATAGTGGATCACCCCCGCCGATCCGTCAGCGAAGGCCAGCGAGATTGAGACCTTGTCACCGCGAATAGGAACGCCCGGGTGAGCCCCCAGTGCGATAGCATGATGACTGACAATTTGGGCGCCCGCGAGGTGTCGTAGCAGGTCGATAAAGTGACATCCTTCGCCGATGATGCGGCCGCCGCCGACAAGTGGATCTTGAGTCCAATGATTTGGCGGGATTTCACCTGCATTAATCGTCATCACGAAGGACTTGGGCTCCGTTATCGGGGCGAGGAGAGCTTTTATCTTCACGACCAGTGGTGCGAAGCGCCGATTGAAGCCGACCATAAGAAGCTGATTTGGCCGAGCGACTGCTTCCGTTTCGATCCCAGATAGTTCGTCGAGCGTGAGGCAGAGCGGTTTCTCGCAGAATACATGCTTGCCCGCGCGCAGGGCCTGCAGAACTTGGCGAGCGTGGACGTTGTGGCGTGTAGCAATGACGATGGTGTCGACGTTCTTGTCTTCTAGTGCTTCTGCATCACCGGTACTTGCTTCGGCGAAACCATGCTTGGCGCCGAAATGTACCGCGCTTACGCCGCCGCCGCTGACGATAGTGCGCAATTTAGCCCCGCCCGCCTTGAAAGCTGGAATAAGGACGCGTCCCGCGTAATTGCCTGCACCGAGAAAGGCGACGCTCGCTTTGCCGGGCTGCAGGGCAGGACCAAGGGGCACGGTGCGTTGAGCGAGTCGCTCGGGGGCGTTATCGGGCTGATATTCCAACAGAATGCCGAGCGAAGGCGTATCTGATGTTAGCAGCGCGAATGCGTCTTCGGCCCTTTCCAACGGGAAAGTGTGTGAGATGAGTGGTGCAACATCCAAGGCGCCCGAAGCCATAAGATCGAGTACGGCCTCGAAATTTCGTTGCTCGGTCCAGCGTACGAAGCCAATTGGATAATCGTGCCCGCCTTCTTCATAGGCGGGATCATACCGGCCGGGGCCATAGGAGCAGCTCACCTGGAAGCTGAGCTCCTTTTCGTAGAAATCTGCCCGGCTGAGTTCGAGTCCGACCACCCCGACGAGCACGATGCGACCGCGCTTGCGGCACATCCGTGCCGCTTGCGACACAGGCTCATTGCTGTTGGTTGATGCAGTGATGATCACAGCGTCGACGCCGGCACCGCGCGAGAATGTGGACGCTGCCGCAAGAACGTCACCGCCGGCGTTTGGATTGACGACCTCGGCGCCAAAACTGCGAGCAAGTTCCAGCCGCGCCGGGTCGAAGTCGACACCGAGCACACGACAGCCTTGCGCGCGGAGCAGTTGTACAGTCAGCAACCCAATGAGGCCGAGGCCCGTGACCACGACGCACTCGCCGAGGGTCGGATTGGCGAGGCGAACGCCCTGCAGGCCAATTGCACCGAGTACTGTGAATGCTGCGGCCCCGTCACTCACCGCGTCCGGCACTTTTGCACAGAGGTTTTTCGGGACGACGACCACCTCGGCATGCTTACCGTTGCTCACGACGCGATCGCCAACAGAGAAGCCTTCGACGTCGCTGCCTGTTTCTGCAATGCGGCCGACGTTGCAATAGCCCGGCGCCAGTGGTTGATCGAGTTTGCTGCGGACTGCATCGACCGTCGCGGCTATGCCATCGGTCTGCGCCTTCTCAAGAACCATCCGGACTTTGTCGGGTTGTTGGCGCGCCTTGTCGATCCAGTTCGCTTTGCCGAAATCAACCAGCATACGTTCGGTTCCCGCGGAGATGAGGGAGGCTGAAGTGTGGATCAACAATTGACCGGTTCCGGCGCGCGGTGCGGGAACGTCTGCGACGTGGCTTGTGCCGTCGGCGAGACTCTGAAGAATCTGCTTCATGCGACTATGCCAGCGCGGGTAAGGATCCCATCCTTCTCCAATCGGTTTGGGTAGTTTATCAAGACCGCGCGATACTTTCCTTTGAACACAAAAAGACTTCCAGCCGCCGCGCCAACGATCCCCTGTTGCGCGATAAGTTTCTCAATATCCGAATGAGAGCCAGCGCCACCCAGGACGGTGAGTGGTAGCGTGACAGCTTCTCGAACCTGGGCGACTAAGTCCAAATCATAACCGATCATTTCGCCGTCACGGTCTACAGAGTTGATGACAATTTCGCCGGCTCCCCGGGCTTCCATGGCTTGAGCGAAGGCCACTGCGGTCTGGCCCGAACGCTTAGTCGAATTGTGAGTGACGACTTCACATCCCCCCGCTATTCGCGCTTTCAGGACATCTATGACGACCACAATGCTCTGGCTCCCGACGCGAGCGGCGCCTGACGAAATAAGATCAGGGTCGGTCAATGCAGCAGCGCTAATCGCCACCTTTTCGACACCAAGCCCGACGATTTTTTCGATCTGCCCAACTAGGTTTACCCCGCCACCATAGCAGAGTGGCATTCGGCACTCAGCGGCAAGTTTTGCGATCAAGTCGTAGTTGGGTTCGCTACCGTGACGGGTCGCGTCGATGTCGAGGACGATTAACTCATCGACCTCTTTCTCGTTGAAAGTGCGAACCGCATTGATAGGGTCCCCAACATATTTCGGCTCGCCAAATTTACGCGTCTTAACGAGCCCGCCCTTGTGCACGAGTAGGCATGGTATGATGCGGGGCCGAAGCATAATCAGTCCTTGACGCGGGCAAAGTTAGCCAACAGCTGAGTTCCCCAGTTGTGGCTCTTCTCCGGGTGAAATTGCGTCCCGTAAATGTTGTCGCGAGCAATCGCGCTCGTGAATGACCGACCGTATTGCGTAGTCGCGAGGGAATCTTCTGCATTAGTCGGCTCGATGAAATAGGAGTGCAGGAAGTAGTAGCGCGGCGCTTCAAGGCCTCGGAACAAGCCATCCGTTGTCGTCGGAGTAACATCATTCCATCCCATGTGCGGCAAATGGGTTTTTTGGATGAGCGTTGCCGTGTCGAACCGGACCACGTCTCCGCTTATCCAGCCAAGCCCCTGTAATTTTCCCTCCTCGCTGCGTTGTGCCATCATTTGCATCCCAACGCAGACGCCGAGAACCTCAACGCGTCGCCCCAACACAGCCTCATCCAAAGCTGTACGAAGGCCAGAAGCATTGAGCCGTTCCATCGCCCAATCGAAGGCGCCGACGCCGGGGAGGATGAGCTTCTTGGCCTTAAGCAGGTCCTTTGGCTCACGTGCAGCAAAGACCTCAAGGCCGAGGCGTCGGTATATATTTGCAAACGCTTGGAGATTGCCGAGGCCGTAATCGATGATGGCGATCATCGCTTCCCGCCGAGCTCACCACCGAACGCGCGCATCACATGCGCGCCGAGATCATAGATTTGGCGTTGTGACTTGAAATCCTTGTAAGTGCGTTTGGGCAGCTTCATATAGCTGTTGAGTTCTTCGATTGAGACGCCGAGCTTGTTGGCCACGAACTCGATCTCTTGTCCGATCGTAGCTTTATCATAAGGGGACAGCTGAAGCCGTTGCAGAGCTTCTTCTCGGCTCATCTGGCCGGTCACGATTAGACTGGAATACTGGACCTTGCGTACGTCGTAGCCAAAACGTTCGGGAAGCCAGTAGCTTTCGTAGAATTTTGTGAAACGAGATTCGAAATGCTTCTGTGGGTAGGGTTGCCATCCAAAGCGATCCATTAGGAGCTTCTTGGCTTCCTCTTTGATGTAGGGAAGGTGATTCAGGGGACGCAGGACTTTAATTCCGCGCACATATGGAAGCCACACCTTGTGCCACAAGATTGATGTCACGGGGTACGTCTTCAGTGGTCGACTGCCGAACTGCCGATGAATATCCAGAAGCTGTACCGAGTCCGACTGGTAATACATCCACTCGATTGGATTGCGGATGCACTCCGTAGAGAGATTAGCGCCAGTCAGGATGTATTTCACGCGGTGCTTGGTTGCGAATTTATACATTGTTGCGAAGAATGCGTGGTCCTGGGGAGTGTCGATATGGGAGACCCCTGAGCGGAAAAACGCCAGCTGTAGGTCTTTCATTTCCTCCCAGTCGATTACTTCAGTGAAGAGATCGAGTCCCAGTCCGTCGACTAGCCTCTCGATATTGTTGACTGCGATTTGAGAGTTCCAGCCAGCGTCCACGTGGAAGACAAGGGGCCTCAGACCGAGCTGCTCTTTTGCAATGTAGGTCAGGTACGAGCTGTCGATGCCGCCGCTCATACCGATAATGCAATCGAAGTCTCCCTCCTTGCCTGTGACCTGTATCCTTTTAACGAGCGCAGACAGCCCTTGCTCGCCACGTTTATCAGTATGCCAGTTTGGACGGATCTTTTCGTCGAAGGTTCGACAATGATCGCAGACGCCTTGTACGTCGAAGACAATGACCGAATCTGTCGTGTCCATCACGCAGTTGGTGCAGATTTGGTAGGTGCGACTATGCATAGAGGGGTCCAAAACGCCTATATCTTTGCCGAATACGTGAGCCCTGTCGCCGAGAGCCTCGCGGTTCAATGCCTCATTGCGACGGATCGAGCTTCGGCTTTCGTATGACAAAGAACACTTCATTGCCCGCACCTGCGTGTTTTTGAATTTGCCGGAGGGGCGAGGTCAGAGTCGTCAGCAGACGATAAATCCATTGGGATCGACTTGACGGGATGCCGGCATATTTTCCGGCCGTCAGGGTTTCGTCTTCGTTGCGCAATCTGCGTAAGAGTTTTGACGCAACTCTTAGCCAACCAGTGGTGAACTCGGGCGTCTCGAAACGCACAATCTCCCACCCTGCCTGCTCACAAAACTTTCGAAGCGAGGCAGGGGAGAATACGCGCAAGTGCGCGGCGTCAAAGTTTGGTGAAAGCAAACTGAACCAGCGCTGTTGCCAAGACCGAGCATTTGGAGTGGCGATGAATCCGTACCCGCCCGACCGCACCATCGCTAGGCCGACTTGCAGGTGCCGCAGAGGATCGACTACGTGCTCGATGACGTGGAAGGAACAGAATGCCTGGAATGAAGCGGGGGGCAAATCAGTTGTTTCAAATTCGCCCGACGTAACTTGTACTTTTAGTCTATCCCGTAAGAGGTCGGCGAGCACAGGTGAGTGTTCCACGAGGTGGGGCTGATTACCTCGCTCCAGGAGCCACTGAGAGAAAAAGCCGGCGCCCGGGCCGACCTCAAGCACTGCACCTCCCGGCTGGACATAGTCGGATGTCACGCGCTGACGCTCTGTCAGAATTTCATCATCCAGCGAGGTGGGTTTGAGTTGGATCAGGATCGAGTCTTGGCCAAAGTACATTTCCTGAGCTTTGCCGAAGTTCTCGTCGTTTGAGAGCTGGCTTTGAATTAGGCAATGTCCGCAGCTTTCACATATCCAGTAGGCGAGTTCGGTTCGCAGTTTATGTAGCTTAATCCGGCTGCTGGCGCAGCTTTCGCATTGGCGCTCAAGGTTAGTCACACCGTTTGCTCCGGCGTCGTTTGGATCGTCAAGAGTCAATAGCCTGGAGGAATCCGCGAACCATATGCGCGGCGCTTGCATGATCGCGATAGTAGCCCAGTGCTGCGCGTCCGAGATTCCCAGCTGACCCAGGGTCTTCGACCAATTTTCGCAAAACGGTCACGAGGTCTTCTTGGGTGCCATTGGTCAGATGGCCGTTAACGCCATCCTTGATGTTTTCGATTTCGCCGCCGGAGATCGCACCTTTGCTGGTAACAAAAGGTACCCCGTAAGCAAAACTCTGCAGCACGGATAGCCCGGCCTGACCGTGCGAGACGGAGCAAATTGCCTGGTCATAGAAGCCGCGGAGGGTTTCCTCGTCATGGCAGGGGGGGTGGAATTCAATCCGGTGCGCCACGCTTGAGGATTGGGCCAGAGTCTTGACTTTGGTCAGCTCCGGTCCCGTTCCGATAAATACTAAACGGACTGGCGTGGATGCGGTTTGAGCGATCTCATTGAAGGCAGCCAGGGTGACATCGTTTTGTTTGCGGGCGTTGAAACTACCAACTACGAGGATTGTGTCTCTATGAGCCGCGTCTTTTCGGCAGGGATTTTCGATCCGGACCGTGTTGCGGGCCACCGTGACCCGTTCGGGTGGCACTCCGAGGGCAATGAAATCCTCGGCTGCCTGGCTGCTGTAGAACACGTTGAAGTCTGCATTTCGAGCAAGTGAGACGCGTATCAGGTCCGGCAGTAGCCGCTTGGTCCGCCACAGTCCCCAGATTATGCGACGAACCCCAAGCGGGTGGCGCAGATAGGCATGGACTGTTGAAAGCCAAGCGATGTCCATGAAATAAATCACGGCATCGAACTCCCCGGTCTTTATCAGTTTACGAAGGCTTGGCTGGTGATGAAACTTCCAGAGCCTTCGTCGTGGTAAGACGACCTCTCGAAAGTTGGCATTGTCCGCTGTCATGCGCCGGCCGGAGTGGGTCACGACGAGGTCGCACTCACTACCCAGAGCTGAGAATATCGGTACGCGATAGTCGAGCAGCTCGGTGTAGACTAGCAACACGCGTTGGCGCTTCCTTGCGGTAGGCAATCCTCCAAGGTCAGGCATACTTCTGAGCGCCCTTGCCGGGCTCGTCGATGAGGCGCCTTAGGCCACCGCCCTGTATGACAGGCGTTGCCAGCGCGTATCCTATGATCATCCACAGCAGAGGATCGTAAAAAGCCGCCTTCCAGATTAGCATGATGGCTAGAAAAGGCATGTAGGGTAGGCCGTGCACCCGAAGCAGATTAGTAGTCAGTAATGCGATGAACAGCGCATATGGAAGAATTCCGAAATAGTATGCAGATGACGCCCACGTTCCTAAATCCTGGGGAGAGGGACAGTACGGACAAAAACCTGGATCCATCGAGCCGCCAAGCACGAGAACTTCCGAGAACTGTGACTGAAGCTCTCGCAATGCCCAGAGCTTGCTAAGTCCGGATACTGTGCTCATTTCGGCCTTGACCCCGAGATAGGTCAGCGCATCCTGGAGAAATGAACCCGGGAGTACGGTGATCGCCATAGCGGCGGCGGCACATATCAGCAACGTGCTCAACACGGCTCGAACCCGACGTTCCATGCGCCCGCGGCTCAATGCATCAAGCAGTACGGCGATCAAAAGCAGCGCCCCTCCCGCAACGGCCCATAGCGACAGGGTGGCGAGTGCGGTGATGCCGACGATCAAGGTCAGAGGGGAGGCGATGCGCTGGGTGAGCAGGCACCGCAGAAATGTGACCATCAGCATCCACTGAGCATAGGTGCCTGGCTCATTGTGAAATCCGGATAGACGTGCGGCGCTGCCTAGCACATGGGCCCGTGACTGCGCCGGAAACAGCATGCCATGCAAATCGAGCACACTTCCGCGCAACACGAACTCGACGAATGAGAACATGAAACCGCCGAGGTGAACAAGGAGATAGACAGTCACGATGTCGAGTAGCCGTTGATTCCACTCCGTGTTTTTGAGGAGCCCGAGAGAGGCGCCGAGGGGTATGAGAAAGAAGGCGGATATCAAGCGGTCGGATGGACTCTGGATATTCACCGCGAGGAACAACACGGCCAGGACGACGATCCACGCCATTCGCGCGTCGATGCTTGCACGTGTGAGAACAAGTCGCGGAGCTAGAAGCAGTATGCAAGCAAACGCCTTGATCGCGTAGGCATAGCCGCTGCCCATCTCGAGCTCGAACGGGGTGGCGATGAGAAAAAAACAAACGCATTCGACCCAGAATTTGATGTTCCAAGTCTTGGCGGCTAGAGCCTTGAGAGTGGGCGACCGGCGAATTGGAATCCGCGCCGCCGATTGGGCATCGTTACTTCGCGGAACGTGTCTTTTCATTCCCTCGTGAGATCCTGCAGCTGGGTTACCAAACGCGCGGCGTTAGTTTCCGCATCGTAGAGTTCCTGCCATATGAGCCGCGGCGCCGATCGTTGGAGCAAACCGTCCGGTGCGAGCGCGGCTATGATTTTCTCTGCGAGCGCCTTCGAGTGCGCGCATTCCAGAGGCGCGACGAGCATTCCCGACTGACCGGGACGGACGATCTCGGAGGTTCCCCCGACGTCTGATGCGACTACAGGAATGTCCGCGTTAAGCGCTTCCATTATGGACACGGGTACCCCTTCGAACTCGCTCAAGTTCACAAAAAAAGTCACAGGTTGTGAACGATAGAATTCTTGTATTCTCGCGCGAGGCGTGTCGCCCCACATTTTTATTGTGAGCCCTTTAGAATTCCGATTGGCCATTTCCCGATCGAGCGCGCGACTGTTGCCGCTGCCAAAATGGTGCCACTCGACTGTTCGACGCTTCGCAAGCTCTTTGGCAAGGCGTGCGATAAGGTGGACCCGTTTCACCCCGCCAATGCTGCTAACGCTGACCATGACGACTGGGGAACTGGAAGCCTCCGTCACTCTAGCGACGGGAGGGCCGTAATCGGGCGAACCGAGTCGATGTATCGCGCGGAGGCCGCTCGCCTTCTCGCCAGCGCGAGCCTCGAAGTAGTTTAGACCATGCTCTGAAATGAAAATGTTTAAGTTGGTCGCAGCCTGAATATCATTTCGATAAGGGATAAAGCTCTGATTGTGGCTGCGCTCAAGATAGAGATCAACACTATGATATCTAACACAGGTCTTGGCGCCTGCGGCTTTCGCCAATGGGATTACCAGCGCTGGCATGTGCCCCCAATATGCGTAGACGAGTGTGGAATCCGCTGATTTGAGGAATGCGTTAAATCGACTGTGCCGCATTAGCGCAGAACGCCAGCACACCGCGGCCATGCCGTTGACAACATGTCGGAGACCAATGCGCCCCACAGTGCGTCGACAATCATCTAATACCTGGGCCAGCATGCGCCATGTAGAAAAATGCAACAGCTGCTTGAAGTGAGACCATTTGCTTGCCCCTCTCACAGGCTCCCACAGAACGACGCGCGCTGGTAGCGACCGGTTTAACGGGCCCCCCTTCAAAGGAAGGAGGTGAACTTCGTCAAATGATGACGCCAAAGCATGAAGCTCAGGCTCAAAAAAAGATTCGTTCCACGTTCCATGTGGAAAATGCGTTGTAACGATGAGAAGCTTCATCGCCGCAAACGGGTAGCCTCGGCAACGCCGCCGGCGGCATCCTTACAAAGATGAAAGAGCCGCGCCATGTAGGCGATTAACACCAGACCCACGATCAGGCTGGAGCCAAGAATGGCCACGGTCAAACTGCCACCGAACGCAAAAATTCCAGACAGCGAGGCAATGCCTGCCAGATTTTGCGCGACGGACCAACCAAACGCCTCGTTCTGACGCTTCAGGAATACCGGAACGAAAGCGATGGCGCTTGCGATGGGCTCCACCGCGATGAGAAGAAACGTCGCTGTCGCAAGCTGTCCGGCAGCGCCCCATTCGCTTCCGAACAACGTTGAGAAGATAGGTTCGCCCAAGGCGACCATGAGGAGGGCCGCCGGGATGGTAACGATGCTAATCACCCCTACGGCGGATTTATATAATTGCCGGAGTTTGTCGGGATTTCCCTTCGCTGCGGAAGCCTCAGAGACACTAAGTTGGTACGTTGCCGTGCTAAAAAGGACCGTTACGCCAAAGATCATTCGACGCATGAGAAAATACTGCCCGAGGGCCAGGGGACCGTAGAAGGCGCCAAGTAGTATGCCAAAAAGGGCCGTGAACGCCGAGTGGGCGAAGGCATGCGGAAGGCCAACCAGCGCGAACACGCGGAATTGTTTTAATGCGGCGACCACACTCAAATATCGTAGTTTGACATTATTCAGGCTGATCAATCGACGGCCAAAGCGGTTGTAAGAAAAGCCAATTATAATTGCTGACGCGATGATGGTCGCGACGAGCTCTCCTGCGATAAGTGAGCTTGCGCTGCTCGACAATGCGAACACAAGCGATAGCTGACCAACGACGACTAAGAGCGCTCTGGCCACTCGTGAGACCGCGAGCTGTCTCAACGTGCCGGCGCGTAGTGCAGTAGCTTGCGCGGTCGAGTACAAAGCCAGCGCGAGGCACGCCGGCCACATCAGGAGAATCAGGCCGGATAACTGGCCGTCCTGGTTCGATGCAAGAGCTCCAGTGGATATCAGTGCAACGCTCAGCGCGAATCCCGCACCCGTAACGAATAAAGTGAAAAACACACAGAATATGAAGAGAGATGCTGCGGCTCGGTTGGAGCTGGCGACGGGGATGGCGTGTTCATAGCGCAAAGTAAATAAAGGCTGCAGGGCAAGTGTAATCGCAACTAGCAGCGAATATTTCCCGAACTCAGCGGGTGAGACCAGCCGTGTTAATAGATATACGCCTCCAAAAAGCACCGCGTTGGCGAGGACATTAGAGGCAAGTAGATCAACTAGCTTTGACACACCCTTTTGATCGTTTCGCATGTTTAGGATAGACGAAATCAGAATCGTGTCCTCAAGAGGGGCAGCCGTCTTTTCGAATAGAGGCAGTGTGTCGTCCCATCGCGTGGCCAACACCGATCTGCTCGATGGCACCGATTTATGAGCTGCGACGGTGGCAGAACATTGCCGGCACGTTCGAGCCGCTTCACCGCTGCGATTGGAGGAGCTGTGACAAGCTTGATTGCAAAATCGGAAGGAGGCAGTCCTCCGACTGTAATTTGCCTAATGGGGTGATGCTCCGGCCCAACCAAGGGCGCTGATGATGATATCTTCCAACGCGTCATGATGCGGCGTCCAACCCAAGGCCCGCAATAGTGTGGCATCGGCAACGAGAGCAGGTGCGTCGCCAGCCCGACGCTCAACGGTCGCGTGAGGCAATTTACGATCAAGCACACGTTCGAATGCGGCAATCACCTCAAGGACGGACGCACCTTTTCCATAGCCGCAATTTAACACGCTGAACTCACAAGGGGCGCCTCCTGCAAGTGCATCAAGCGCAACAATGTGCGCGGCCGCTAGATCGGAGACATGTATATAATCGCGTACGCATGTGCCGTCCGGAGTGCCGTAATCATCGCCAAAGATTCCCAGCTTTTCTCGTTTACCAGTCGCCACTTCGACCGCTGTACGAATGAGATGACCCGGATTTTCACCGGCTGGGCCGCAGCGTCGGTCTGGATCAACGCCAGCGACATTGAAGTAACGAAGGGCTGTTGCGCTGAACGAATGTGCAGCCGTCGTCGCGCGCAAGACATCTTCTACCATGAGTTTGGAACGACCGTACGGCGTGAGCGGCGCGGTCGGGCTCTGCTCTGTCACAACTGGACCGGAAGACGGCGCGTACACAGCCGCTGTAGAAGAGAATATAAAGAACCGCACGTCTCCCGCGATCGCGCTTTGCAAGAGTGCAATTGACTTTGCGGTGTTGACATCGAAATAGCGCAAAGGGCTGGCCAAAGACTCCGCGGGCAGGATCTTGCCCGCGAAATGTATGATCGCGTCGGGTTTGTGCATTCGGATTACTTGACCAACCCGATCGTGGTCGCCGACGTCGGTGACGCATAAGCTAACATCAGGCGGAAGGTTTTCTCGTATACCCGTCGAGAGATCGTCGACAACAACGATCTGGTCGCCGCGATCATGCAGCGCCCAGACCGTATGCGAGCCGATGTAGCCGCACCCGCCGGTCACCATCACCTTCAAATAATGGGCCCCAGCAGATTGAATATCCCTATGACGTCGGAGTGGATGTAGGTTTCGGGATGATCGATTCTACCTGCGAGCAGACGCTTCGAAGTATGAAAGCCAATGAAGCCGGCGGCGCCGGTAACCAATATGCGCTGGCCGCCGACAGGCGCGTCGTCGGGAACCTTGGACGGCTCATTCATTCGACCGTCACCGATGTCGCCAGATTGCGCGGCTGATCAACATC